>Ga0160433_100321_pt1 | contig 29913 bp, 25 predicted proteins | sample HID1972K_E0MG_FD_108235 | JGI IMG/M metagenome (GOLD analysis project Ga0160433, IMG submission 108235) | Enriched pill bug-associated microbial communities from UW Madison campus, WI, USA - HID1972K_E0 MG | ecosystem: Host-associated > Arthropoda: Insects > Digestive system > Unclassified ...
TCGGTTTCTGGTTCAAGAAGCCCTCGGCGGGCGCCGCGGCGATCAAGGCCTTCGTGGTCAACCGCGTCGGCGACCTCGGCTTCATGCTCGGTATTTTCGGTATCTATCTGGTGTTCGACACGATCGATATTCCGACGATTCTCGAAGCTGCGCCTGCCATGGCAGGATCGACTATCGGGTTCCTCGGCATGCGGCTCGACACGATGACGGTGCTTTGTCTGCTGCTGTTCATCGGCGCGATGGGCAAGTCCGCGCAGCTCGGCCTGCACACATGGTTGCCCGACGCGATGGAAGGTCCGACCCCGGTGTCCGCGCTCATTCATGCCGCGACCATGGTGACTGCGGGCGTGTTCATGGTCTGCCGCCTCTCGCCGTTGTTCGAGACCAGCGCTGTCGCCATGACGGTCGTTACCATAGTGGGCGCCGCGACCTGCATCTTCGCCGCGACGATCGGCACGGTGCAGAACGACATCAAGCGCGTGATCGCATATTCGACCTGCTCGCAGCTCGGCTACATGTTCTTCGCGGCGGGCGTGGGCGCTTATGGCGCGGCGATGTTCCACCTGCTGACGCATGCCTTCTTCAAGGCGCTGCTGTTCCTGGGCGCGGGCTCGGTGATCCATGCCATGCACCATGAGCAGGACATGCGTTTCTATGGCGGCCTGCGTAAGTCCATCCCGATTACCTTCTGGACCATGCTGCTTGGCACGCTGGCAATTACGGGTGTCGGCATTCCGGGCACCTATTTCGGCTTTGCGGGCTTCTTTTCCAAGGATGCGATCCTGGAGAGTGCCTTTGCAGCCGGCGGCCATGGCACCGGCGCATTCTATGTGGGTGTGCTGGCCGCGCTGCTGACCAGCTTCTATTCCTGGCGTCTCATGTTCCTCACCTTCTGGGGTACGCCGCGCTGGGCGGCGAGCGAACATATTCAGCATGCCGTCCATGATGCGCATGGCCACGGCCATGACGATCATGCGCATGAGCAGGCTCACGGCCATGCCGAGGCGGATGCGGATAATCCGCCCGCGCAGGAAGGTGCCGGCCACGATCCTCATGGCCATGAAACCGGCGCGCACGCGCTGCCGACCGGCACGGCGGGCTATCATCCGCATGAGAGCCCCTGGGTCATGCTCATCCCGCTCATCGTGTTGAGTGTCGGCGCGGCGGTGGCGGGTTATGCCTTTTACTACAGCTTCTTCGGGGTCGAGGAAGGCGCGCGCTTCTGGGCGGCCAGCACACTCTATCACAACGAGCATCTGGTCCATGCCGCGCATGAAGTGCCGCTGTGGGTGAAATGGTCGCCATTCGCCGTCATGGCCACCGGCCTTGTCATCGCCTGGCTGGCCTATATCCGCCACACCGATTGGCCGGCGAAGTTCACGGGCAATTTCCATATGTTGTACAATTTTCTGCTCAACAAATGGTATATTGACGAGTTGTACGACATCATCTTCGTTCGCCCGGCCTTCTGGCTCGGCCGCATCTTCTGGAAGGGCGGCGATCAGGGTGTGATCGATCGCTTCGGGCCGAACGGTGCAGCAGCGGTGGTGGTCGCCGGCGGTCGCGTCACTCGCGCTCTCCAGTCGGGCTATCTCTATTCCTATGCGCTGGTGATGCTGATCGGGCTCGCCGCGGCCGTAACCTGGGCGATCATGCCGAAATGAGCCAGAGCTTTCCCATCCTTTCGCTGATGCTCGCCGTTCCGATGATCGGCGCGATCGCCTGTCTGTTCGTCTCGGCCCAGTCCGCGCGCTGGATCGCGCTCGGCGCGACGCTGATCGATCTGCTGCTCGGAGCCATCCTGTGGCTGAGCTTCGATCTCGCGCCCGGCGCGGCCGAGTGGCAGTTCCAGGAATATGCGCCGATCTTCGGCAAGTTCGCCTGGGCGCTGGGTATCGACGGCATTTCGCTCATGCTCATCGCGCTTACCGTATTCCTGATGCCGATCTGCATCGGCGCGAGTTGGGAAGCGATCAAGGACCGCGTGGGCGAGTATATGGCCGCCTTCCTGTTCATGGAGGTCCTGATGATCGGCGTCTTCGCCGCGCAGGACATCTTCCTCTTCTACATCTTCTTCGAGGCCGGCCTCATCCCGATGTATCTCATCATCGGCATCTGGGGCGGCGCGGATCGTATCTACGCCAGCTACAAGTTCTTCCTCTACACGCTGCTCGGCTCGGTGCTGATGCTCATCGCGATGCTGTGGATGGTGCGTGAGGCAGGCACGACCGCCATTCCAGCGCTGATGGTCTATGACTTTCCGGTGCAGGCACAGACTTGGCTGTGGCTAGCCTTTTTCGCCAGCTTTGCGGTGAAGATGCCGATGTGGCCGGTCCATACCTGGCTGCCGGACGCGCACGTGCAGGCGCCCACCGCCGGATCGGTCATTCTTGCCGGCGTGCTGCTGAAGATGGGTGGTTATGGCTTCATCCGCTTCTCCTTGCCAATGTTCCCTGATGCTTCGGCGGAATTTACCTGGCTCGTCTGGGGCCTTTCCATGGTGGCGGTCGTCTACACCAGCCTCGTTGCCCTGGTTCAGCAGGACATGAAGAAGCTGATCGCTTATTCGTCGGTTGCGCACATGGCGATCGTGACCGTTGGACTGTTCGCATTCAACCAGCAGGGCCTGGAAGGCGCGATGATGGTGATGCTGGGCCATGGCCTCGTTTCGGGCGCGCTGTTCCTGTGCGTGGGCGTGATCTACGATCGGCTGCACACGCGCGAGATCGATCGCTATGGCGGGCTTGCCATCAACATGCCCAAATATGCCCTGCTGTTCATGCTGTTCACTATGGCTTCGGTCGGGTTGCCGGGCACGAGCAACTTCGTTGGCGAGTTGCTGGCGCTGATGGGCATCTATCAGGCGTCGAGCTGGGTGGCGTTGGTTTGCACCACCGGCATCATCCTGGGCGCGGCCTACATGCTTTATCTCTATCGCCGGGTCGTCTTCGGCGATCTCACCAAGGATGACGTGAAGGCGATGCCTGACCTGTCCAAGCGCGAACTTGCGCTGCTCACGCCCATTGCACTCGCGGTGCTCTGGATGGGCGTCTATCCCGAGAGCTTCCTTGCGCCGATGCGCGGCAATGTCGCCAGCATAGTTGCGCGCCTCGAGCCCGCGCGGCCGGAAGGCGACGCCAAACTCGCCCTGGGCAAGGCCGAGGATACCGCGGCCCGCGCCGATCATGCGGAGGGAGCGCACTGATGACCCTCTGGGATACCTTGCTGCGCATTGCGCCGGAACTGATCCTCGCGATCGGTGCGACCGACCTTCTGCTGGTTGCGGCCTTCCGCCCCGGCGCTGCCGGCTATCGTTTCATTTCCTGGTCTGCAGTGGCGCTGCTCGGCCTTGCCGCTCTCTCTCTGCTCGGTCCGGCGGGCAATGGAGGCGCGATCTTTGGCGGGCAGTTCATTGCGGACCCCTTCGCGACTTTCGCCAAGTTACTCATCTATTTCGCATCGGCCATAGCGATCATCATTGCCGGCCGTCACTTCGAGCGAGATGGGCAATTGCGCGGTGAGTACCCCGTGCTCATCCTCCTGTCCGCCATCGGCATGAGCATCATGGTTTCAGCCGCCGATTTCCTGATGCTCTACATCGGTCTCGAATTGCAGAGCTTGGCGGCTTATGTGCTGGCGAGCTTCGCCCGCAAGGATGGGCGTTCGGCGGAAGCCGGCCTCAAATATTTCGTACTCGGTGCGCTGGCGAGCGGCATCCTGCTCTACGGCATGTCCCTGCTTTATGGTTTCTCGGGCACCACCAGCTTTGCCGGTGTCGCAGAGGCGATGGGCGATGGTCTGAGCGCCGGAGAGATGTTCGGCCTCGTCTTCGTACTGGCCGGGCTTGCCTTCAAGATCAGCGCCGTGCCGTTCCATATGTGGACGCCGGACGTCTATGAAGGTGCGCCAACACCGGTTACCGCATTTTTTGCCAGCGCGCCCAAGGTTGCGGCGCTTGCTCTTACCACGCGCGTGGTTATCAGCGCGATGGGTCCGAGTGGCTCGGCATGGCAGCAGATCATCATTTTCATGGCATTGGCCTCCATCGTGCTTGGCGCGGTGGCGGCGATCAATCAGCCGAACATCAAGCGACTGCTGGCTTATTCCTCCATCAACAATGTGGGCTTCGCGCTCATCGGCCTTGCCGCGGGCACGGCCGAAGGCGTGGCGGCGCTGATGAGCTATCTGTTCATCTACATTATGATGACGGTCGGCAGTTTCGTGTGCGTGCTGCAAATGAAGGATAAGGACGGCAATCCGGTCGAGACGATTGCAAGCCTTGCCGGCCTTTCCCGGAGCCGTCCGGGGCTGGCCGCGGCCTTCGCCATCTTCATGTTCAGCCTCGCCGGCATTCCGCCTCTGTTCGGTTTCTGGGCGAAGTTCCTGGTGTTCGATGCTGCCGTGGGCGCCGGTCTGACTCCGCTGGCCGCCATCGGTATCGCAGCATCGGTGATAGGTGCCTTCTATTACCTCAAGATCATCAAGACGATTTATTTCGATGCGCCCGCGGAAGGTTTCGCGCCTGCTCGCAGCGCGATCGATTATGGGATCATAACGGCCTGTGCCGCGGTCATCGTATTCGGCTATCTTCTGAATCCGTGGCTCGGGCAGGCGAGCGCGGCGGCGGCGGCATCGCTGTTCTGACGCGCCGTCTCCCACATTTGCGTGCTTGCGGGACTTGCGCGCGCGGAAGGTTCGACATGGCAGGGCGGGCGGTGAGAACCTCGCCCCGTCCCGGGGGTGGCGGCGATTAAAATGGCCGATCCGCTCAAGGACCGTATCTGCCGCGTTGCGGAAACCGGCTCGACCAATGCCGATCTGCGGGCGCGAGCCATGGATTGGCCAGAGGGAAAGTGGCTGCGCGCCGAACGCCAGAATGCAGGGCGAGGTCGGCTCGGCCGGGCTTGGCAAAGCCCTTCGGGTAATCTTCATGCCTCCACGTTGATCCGACTGCAACCGAACGATCCCCCGACGCCGAGCCTCGGGCTGATGCTCGGCGTGGCCGTCCATAGCGCCCTGGCTGACTTGATGCCTGATGCGCTGATCCAGCTCAAATGGCCCAATGATCTCATGGCGGGTGGCGCCAAGCTGGCGGGCATGTTGCTGGAGCGGGAGGGGGAATGCGTCATTGCCGGTGTCGGCGTCAATGTCGCCTCCGCGCCTCGCTTGCCGGATCGCGACACCATCGCTCTTGCCGACCTGGCTGGCGGGGCGGGCGCCGATGCGGCACATGTGCTTGCGGCGCTGGTCCCTGCTCTCGATAGCTGGCTGGCACGCTGGCGGCGGGATGGCAGCAGCGCGATCATCGCCGCCTGGCTGGCGCGTGCTCACCCTCTCGGCACCGCGCTTGTTGTCGCGAGCGGAACGGATGCGCCGCAGCGCGGTCGCTTTTGCGGGCTGAATGCGGATGGAGCCTTGATCCTGGAGCGAGAGGACGGCACCAGCCAGCTCATCCATAGCGGCGATGTGGGTATATTGCCTTGAATTGCCTACCCCAAACGCGCAACCCCGGCTGAGAGGAACCGCTTATGCTGCTTGCCATCGACGCCGGAAATACCAATGTCGTTTTTGCACTCGTCCAGAGTGATCGGGCGATCCGCGGACGCTGGCGCATCGCGACCGATCCCGGCCGCACGGGCGATGAATATGCCGTATGGATCAACCAACTCCTGCAACTGGAGGGGTTGGCCATGCGTGATGTGAGCGCGGTCATCATATCGACGGTGGTGCCGCGGGCGCTTCACAATCTGCAGGTGCTCGCGCGGAAATATTTCAGCGTGGAGCCGCTCATCGCCGGTAAACCGCCGGTGGAATGGAATATCACTGTCGATGTGCCGATGCCGCAGACGCTGGGGGCGGATCGCGCCCTTAATGCCATTGCCGCCCATGCCGATCACCAGGGCGATCTCATCATCATCGATTTCGGCACCGCGACCACATTCGACCATATCGACTATAGTGGCGCCTACAAGGGCGGCATCATCGCGCCGGGAATCAATCTGTCGCTTGAGGCATTGGTGAGCAATGCAGCCAAGCTGCCTCGCATCGCCATCGAAGCGCCGCACGACAACAATTCGGTGATCGGTCGGACGACCGAGGAACAGATGCTCATCGGCGTATTCTGGGGCTATGTTGCGATGATGGAAGGGCTGGTGGCACGGATGCGCAGGGAGATCGGTCGCCCTGTGCAGGTCGTTGCGACCGGTGGCCTTGCCGTACTGTTCGACCAGAAGACCGATCTTTTCGATATCGTCACGCCGGATCTCACGATCAACGGGCTGGCGCTCCTCTATGAACACAGTGGGAAAAGCGCATGACGCCCGGCGATGAACTCCTTTTCCTGGCCCTTGGCGGGTCAGGCGAAATCGGCATGAACCTCAACCTCTATGGCTGCCGGGGACGGTGGCTGATGGTGGACCTGGGGGTCACCTTCTCCGATCCATCCTGTCCTGGGATCGACCTCATCATGCCGGATATCGCCTTCATTGAAGAACGGCAGGAGGAACTGCTCGGTATCGTCCTGACGCATGGCCATGAAGATCATATCGGCGCCGTGCCCTATCTGGCGGCCGATCTGGACGTGCCGATCTACGCCACGCCGTTCACCGCCGGATTGGTCAAGGGCAAGCTGGCGGAGGAAGGCCTGACGGACAGCGTAAAGCTGCATGTCATCAACGAAGGCGAGCCGTTCGATCTCGGCCCCTTCCGGATGCGCTATGTGCCGCTGGCGCACTCGATCCCCGAGGGGAACGCGTTGCTCATCGAGACGCCGTTCGGCCGCATCTTCCACACTGGCGACTGGAAACTGGACGAGGAGCCGCAGATCGGCCAGCCGGCCACGGCAGAAGAGCTCAAGGCCATCGGCGACGAGGGCGTGCTCGCAATGGTCTGTGACAGCACCAACGTCTTTAATTCCGAGCCGAGTGGTTCCGAAGGATCGGTGCAGGCGGATCTGCTGTCCACGGTGGCTGGAGCGCGGGGCAGGGTGGTCGTCACCACCTTCGCCAGCAATGCCGCTCGTCTGCAAACACTCGGTAATGTCGCGCGGCTGACCGGACGCCAGCTCTGTGTGGCTGGGCGCTCGCTCGACCGGATCATCGCGATCGCCAAGAGTTGCGGTTATCTGGAGAACTTCCCGCCATTGCTGGATTTCGACGGTATCATGGCGCTGCCGCCGCGTGAGGCGATGATTATCGCCACCGGCGGGCAAGGCGAGCCGCGCGCTGCGCTGGGCCGCATCGCGGCCAATCAACATCCGATCAGTCTCGACGCGGGCGACATGGTGATTTTCTCCTCGCGCAAGATTCCCGGCAACGAGATCGCCATCGGCCGCATCCAGAACACGCTGGCGGGCAAGAACGTGGTGATGATTACCGAGAGCCAGGCACACATCCACGTCTCCGGACATCCTGGTCGGCCGGAACTGGCGGCCATGTATGGCTGGATTCGGCCCGAGATCCTTGTGCCGGTGCATGGCGAACTGCGCCACATGGCCGAGCAGGCGCGGCTCGGCATCGAGCAGGGCGTCCCGCGCAGTATCGTCCAGACCAATGGCGACATCGTGCGTCTGGCGCCCAACGGCCCGGAGAAAATCGGGGAAGCGCATGCCGGGCGTCTGATACTCGATGGCGATGTCATTCTGTCAGCCGACGGACTCACCATGAATGAGCGGCGCAAGCTCATGGTCAATGGTCATATCAGCGTCGGCCTGGCGCTTTCCGGCAAGGGCGCGCTGCTGGGCAGGCCGGATATCCGCATGAAGGGCGTACCCATCGAAGAGGATCGCGAGCAGTTCGCGGTGGAAGCGGTCGAGGCGGTGTCTGGCCTCGTCAAGGCCGGCCGGCGTGGCGGTGACATCGAGGCGCTGCGTGAGGCCGTCCGCATCGGGGTGAGAAGAGTCGCGGCAGAGTGGACGGGCAAGAAGCCGATCGTTGATGTGGCGATCGTGCAGGCAGACTAAGGAAGAAGACCGATGCAAATCTCATCGATGTTCGCGATCTACTTCCTGCTCTGGTTTCTCAGCCTGTTCGTGGTCCTGCCCTTCGGTGTCCGCACGAGCGAGGAAATGGGCAAGGAGAATGTTCCCGGCCAAGTGGAAAGCGCGCCGCATGAGTTTCGCCCATTGCGGATCATCCTGCGCACGACGGCGGTCGCGGCGGTTCTATTTGGCCTGTTCTACGCCAACTGGGAAAATGGCTGGATTACCGTGCGCAGCTTCGACAGCATATTTCAGGTGCCAGAGGAATTTCGCCAATAGCTTCGCCAGACCGCTGTGGCTCGCGCGGCAGAACCTCGCGCGGCGCACAGCGGTCTGAGCTGGAGCCTCAATTGGGCCGCAACCGCTCGATCGCCTGGGCAAGCGCCACATAGAGCTTGCCGATGTCGGACGAAATCATGGTCAGCGCCAGCGTGCCGCCATCCTTCGTGGCCATGACGGTGCGTAATAGTATCTCAAAGTCCCGGATGTAGCGGTTGACGTGCTCCCGGAATTCCGGATCGTCCTGATAGAGGGCCTGGACTTGCTTGCCTTCAGCGCCGTTGACCAATCGGGTCGCGCGCCGGGCGAACAATCCTCGGTCCCCCTTGAGGTAAGCGTTCCAGTCAGGGTCCGCGATCTCCTTCTGGAACCATTTGCCCACGTCGATGGCATGCTCGCCCAGAGCGCCGATGAGCGTCGCGGATCGTTCGGCCATCAATTCGCGATCCTGCGCTTCCATCCGTTCCGTGCCCGCGGCCAGGGTGCGATCCAGCTCTTTGCTGGCATCCGTTACGCTCAGCATCTGCTGCGTCAGCTTTTCGGTTGCCTGATGCGCGGCCTTCACCGCATCGTCGGCGACGAGGGAGAGCCGCTCAAGCTCGGCCGTTACCGTACTGGCTAGCGCCTGTTTCACGGCCGCGCCACTCGCCTGGGCCAGCTCGTTCGCCGCGCCGGGAATGACCCCGCCGATGGCCTCGCGCGCGCGGGTAGCCGCGGCGTCAGCCGTTTCGCGTACCCGCACGAGTGCTTCTACCATCTGAGGCCCGACGGACTCTGCCACTTGCGCCATGCTCTTGCCGGCTTCTTCCACTGCATCCGCCAGCGCTGCGACCTGGGTCTTCTGATCGCTCAGGGCATCTTGGGATCTGCGCAGCGCTTCGCCCAGTGCGACGATCTGAGAACCGGCAATCTGATCGGACTCCCGCAATTGGCTCACCACACCGGTGGCGACCGCCTCTACAGCCTCCAGTGCCGGCCCGGATGAGAGGATGCGGTCATGCATGGCGCCGAGCCTTGTCTCGACCCGAGCAACTGCGGCAGGCAGGCTTTCGTCTAGTTCGCGTACGCCGGAATCCAGTGCCACCAGCATCGCTTCCGTTCTCTTGATGAGCATCTCCGCGCCATCATGACCTTCGGCCAGGTTTTCGGTCAGGCTCCGCGTATTGCCGGAAAGCTCCTTCATGATTGCCGACAAGTGGGTCGTGCGAGCGAGAGTGGATTGCTCCAGAGCATCGAATGCGCCTGTAAGGGTGGCGGCGCCGTGTGTCGTTTCCGTCAGCCAGCTCTGGCTCTTCTCCGCCTGACCCGCGAGCCGTCCGTCAAGGTCGTCCAACAGCATTCCGACTTCGCGGCAATGGTTGGAGAAGCGCTCAAGCGTGTTGTTGGAGACCTGCTCGATTGCAGCGCGGCTCTGCTCTACAAGAGTTGTGAGCGCCGCGTTCTGCGTTTCCAGCCGCTGTTCGGTGCTATCCACAACGGACTTCACGCGATCCATGGTCAGGTCGAGCCGTGCGGAGGATAGCTCCGAAAGATTGGAGAGTTCCTCGCCGGTTTCCCGGGCTCCGTCCCGCAGGCCGCCGAGCTGAAGTTCCAGCGCCTTGCCGGCATCCATCAATTGCAGCCGGGCTTCCTCCGCGACCAATGCGGTTGCCCGAAGCTGCTGGTCCAACGTGTCATGCCTCTGGCCCAGATTTCCGCCCAGGCCGGCCAGCGTTTCGCCCAGCGTGGCGAGACGGTCCTCCAGCCGGGGCAGGGTATCGGCCATCGCCGTGACGCGATCGCCCAGCGCGCCCACGCTCGTAAGCGACGTCGCGCTGCTTTGTTCAAGCTGTTGGGTCTGTGAAGCCATGACGGCAATGGAGTCGAAAATAGAGTTGGTCGAGCGATCTGCCAATGCCGCAGCCTCGCGTGCCTGGTTGGCGAGTTGCGCTTGGGCTTCTCCAAGCATCGCCATGGCTTGGCGAGCTTGTTCCGTCGCTCGTTCGGCATCACCAGGACCAAAGGCAATTGCGGGCGTACTCGGACGCCGCGACAGCAGGGCGGCAATTCCGCCCAGAACCAGCAACGGCGCTGCGGCGACCGCGACAAGATTGACCATCCAGGCCCAACGCCTTGCGATCTCGGGATCGGCGCCATTGGCGGCGACAAGCGCAACCCACGCCACTGCGAGGACACCGAGCACCCACAGGGCGGCTGTCCGCGTCTTTGATCTGGGGGCGTCGGCTTCATCCTCCACCCATTCCGGATGATCGGCTCCGCTTCCTTGAACCACCGGCTCCTGAGCGGCGGGATCGGCCCAGTCCGATTCGGCTTCGCGCCGAGGAACCCAACCTTGTTTCATCTCTTCGGAACCCCCTGTAATGTCATTCTCGTGCACGGCCTCGGGTAGATCTGTTCCATTACGGGACGGATTGGATGTTTGAGAGGCTCCGACATGCCATTTCCTTAACATGTTCCTGCGACGCGGAACACGGTTTTACCATCTGTTCACCTTTAAGGGGCTATCAGAATGCCATGGCATATGATCCTGGCACTCTTGAAGCAGCCCTGGCTGCGGCAGTCGGTTCCGACCGTGCGTTAATCGCCGATCTGCGTCGAGCTTTCCTTGAAAGCGCCGGCCGACAAGTCGATCTTCTGGGCCGTGCGCGTTGCGATGCGAACTGGACGATGGCAGCCCTTCGGTTGAAGGGGTTGTGCGCGAGCTTCGGCGTCAACAACGTGATGAACCTGGCCGATGAAGCGCTGGTCGGCGCCCCCGGCGATCCCGTGATCCTGCGCCGCATCAGCACGGCACTGGCCGCTGTCGGGGCCGAACGCGAAGCCTGATTTCTTGACTGGCGCCGGTTTCCGGATACGCAGCGCCTTGCAATCGGGCGAACCGATTGCCAGACACGTTGCCTGTGTCGAACATTGCTCCCTAGATTGCACCGATGGTGCTCATAGCCCTGCTCAGCGCGCGTGCGGCCGTGCGGGACGGCTCCCCGGCCGGCCTGCCGCCAGCCCTGCTCGATTTCGGCGGGCAGCCGCTCATCGAATATCAGGCGCGGCTTGCCCTGGCCGCCGGCGCCCGCAAGCTGCTCATCCAGGCCGATGCGTTGCATGCCGACGCTTCCCTGCCGGAATTGACGCGATTGGCCGACAATGTCGCGCACGATGGCGGCTACCCGGTGAGCCTGGTGCGGGACATGACGGAACTGGCGCGCGCGCTGGGGCCGGACGATCATGTGCTGCTGCTGGCCGAAGGGATCGTCCTGCCCGGCGAGGCGCTCGATGCCTTGCTAGAGGACGGGCTGGAACACGGGGACGAGGCGATCCTGGCCTTGCCTTCCGTTGCCAGCACGGCCGCCTTCGAACGCATCGATGCCGGTGCGATGTGGGGCGGGGCGCTCCTGATCTCGGGCGCGCGCATCCTCTCCACGCTGGATATGCTGGGCGATTGGGATCTGATGCTCACGCTGCTGCGCCGCGCCGTTCAGGACGACGTGCCGCGCGTCATGCTCCCTCCCGAACTGGTCACGCAGGGCAGGCTGGCTTTCCTGACGGATCAGGCGAGCGCGGACATCGCGCTGGAGGTCCTGAGCGACTATGGCCCCGAAACGGAAGGCGAGCAGGCGGACGGCATCTCGGCCCTTCTGGCTCCCCTCTCGCGCGTCATGCTGCGCGAGGCGATGCACCGGCAGGTCGAGCCGGGACGGCTGGCTGTCCTGGCATTCGCGCTGGCAGCCGGCGCCCTGGCATTCGCGTTGAGTGCGTGGACGCTTCCCGCGCTCATCATCATGTTGCCCGCGCTCGGCCTCACCGCACTGTCGGAACGCTATGCACGACTCACCCTGCGCGCCTCCGGGCGGCGCTGGCAATATCCGCTCGTCCAGGCGGGCGCGCTGCTGCTCCTCGCCATCATCGGCGTTCGGATCGCCGCACCGGATCCGCTCGCACTGGCTGGAGCGGGGTTTCCGCTGCTGTTCATTGCCCTGTTCACTTTCGCCGAGGCGCGGTCGGCGCCGGTGGCGCGCTGGCAGGCTCAATTTCTTCCCGGCGTCGCGGGCGCGTTGCTTCTGGTGCTGGCCGGGAGCATTCTGGGCCTGACGGCCGCTGCCTTCGCGGTCATGGGCGTGCTCGTCGCCGGCATTGTCGCCCTTCGATTGTTTCAGCCGGACAGCGGTGGGATTTAGGGCCTGTTAAGCCTGTCCGTTTAGGATCGAAGACATGATGGGCGGCGATGATCCGGTGCAACAGCGCCACGATGGCGAGGGCGATGGGGGCCGTCTCTCGATCGGCCTTTCCCGGCGATTGCTGGCGGACATGCGTCATGACGCGGATCTTGCGCGGCTGGCGGAGGGAGGAAGCGGCCGCTGGACAGATGCGCTGCTCGCGGAAACCCGCTTTCACCTTGCAGGCCTGATGAATGCAGTGGAACTGGCGATCGGCCTGGAACTGGCGGATGGGCCGGCCGAAGCGCTCCCGGCCCAGCTTGGCGCTGGCTATGCCCGTCAGGCCATCGAGACGAAATTTGCGCTCCTTTCCCCCGAACTGCTTGGTCATCTGCGCCGGCGGGCCGCCGTCTCCCTGCTGCTGCGCCACAACCAGGTGCCCGCCGCGCAGAGCAGCCTGACCCTGTCGGCGGACCAGGGGGGCAACAACCGCTATCTCGATGCACTGGCCGCTCTGACCATGGCCGAGCGCAACTGGCATGGGCCAATGCTGCTCGATGCCCCGATGCGGCCGGATTTGCCGGCGGAACATTATCACGATCTCGTCTGGACCGTTGCCGCCTTGCTGGTGGGCGGCGGGGAGCGGCTGATGGGGGAGGCCGATCCGGCTCTTGTCGCGGCTCTCGCCAGAGCCGCCGAGACGCTGATCGCTCGCCATGACGAGGGACAGGGCGCTTTTGCCCTTGCCCAGCGCTGCGCGCGCAGCCTGCCTTCCGACATGCGCTTCGCTTTGGCGCCTGCGGCTCTCGGGGAAGCACGGCTGTTGCTGTTTGCCGCACTCGTCGAATGCGAGGCCGGCCTTGCGCTCGAGGATATACTGGACGCCTTGCTCGGCGAGCGAGACGCGGATCGCCACGCCTTGCTGCGCCTCATGGAAATCGAGGATGCGGTGGCTTTCCGCACCGCCGAGCTGCTGGCGCCGGTGACTGACCCCGCGCGGGGAGAAGATGCCCAACTTGCGGAGTTCGTGGAGAGCTATCGCGCTTATGATGCCTCGCATGCCATGCATTGGCTGGTCGAGCGCATGAACCCGCGCGCTCTCGCGGACAAGCTCGCTTTGCTGGAGCGATCCTGATGAGCGCGCCGCTTTCCGGAGAGCCGGTGCGGGCACGGCTTGACGCGGATGGACGGATCATCGCCGCCGAGGAGCCGCTGGCACGCTTGCAGGCCGATGCCGGGGGCGATCCTCATGGCCTCATCGCCGTGCCCTCGCTGGCCGCGCTGGTGCGGCTCGCGGCACGCTTGCACATTCCTATTTCCCGTGCCGTGCGGGCGGCACAGGGCGATGCGGACATCAGCATGTGGGTGCAGATCCGCCCCGAGGAGAGCGGCTTTGCGCTCTCGATCGTGGATTGGCAGGTCTCCACGCCCCGCCAATGGCCGGGCGAACTGGGATCGCTGCTTTCGCGCGGGTTCAGGCAGCCAGAGCCGGGCTGGCCCTGGCAAGTGGATATGCAGTTGCGCTTCAGGCAGGTCGATGCCGGGCATGCCGCCATCAACCATGAGCCACCGCGCGAAGGAGAGCCGCTGACGGCCTATTTCCGTCTCGACGCAGTCATCGATGAGGATGTCTCCCCCATGCCGCTGGTCGAGGCACTGGCCCTGCGCCTGCCGTTCAAGGACCAGCATGCGCGGCTACGCGTGGACGAGGCTATTCACTATCGCATTTCCGGCGAACCGCTGTTCGACGAGCAAGGCGCGCTGATGGGCTATCGCGGCCGCGCCGTTCGGTTCGGGGAAAGCCGGGTGGGGGAAAAGGCCTCGACGCCGCCTCCGAAGGCCGAGATCTTCGAGATGTTCGGGCCAGGGCTCGGTCGGCGGGTGGACCAGGCCTTGCGCCAACCCATCGGCCGGATCATCGCCAATGCGGGCACGATCAGCGAGCAGCGGCAGGGCTCCTTGCGAGAGGATTATGTCAATTACGCCGCGGACATCGCGGTGGCAGGCCGTCACCTGCTCGAAATCGTCGACGATCTGGCGGACTTGCAGGCTGTAGAACGACCCGGCTTCACAGTCGCGAAGGAAGAAATCGACCTGGCCGATCTCGCGCGGCGCGCTGCGGGGCTGCTGCATGTGCGGGCGAAGGAACGCGGCATCCGCATACAGACGCCGCCGCTGGGTGAAGTGGCGCCGGCTCGCGGGAATTATCGTCGTACCCTGCAGATTCTCTGCAACCTCATGGCCAATGCCGTGCGACATACGCCGCGAGACAGCACCATTTGGGTGCGGGTGGATGTGGAGAAAGGACGCGCGCGCGCGATCGTCGCCGATCAGGGTGGCGGCATCGATCCGTCCGATCATGAACGCATTTTCGAGCGCTTCGAGCGGCTGGGTCTCTCCGGCAGTCAAGGCAGCGGCCTTGGCCTCTATATTTCCCGCAAGCTGGCCCACGCGATGGGCGGTGAAGTGACGGTGGACAGCGCGCTCGGGCAGGGCGCCCGGTTCACGCTCGATCTGCCGTTGTGGCGGGAGTGAGATCAGGGGTAGCGCAGGCCTCGCACTTCATAACCAATCGCCTGTTCAACCTCTATCGTCTTGATAACTGAGGGTAGACTCATCATCCGGCGATAATGGTCCATCAGGCCCGGAAGCTCGTCCAGCGGGAGATCCAGTGTATGGCGAATGCGCCAGAACAGCCGGAAAAGGTGGATGTCCGCAATCGAGAGGCGTTCGCCCACTGCCCATTCCCGCCCGGCAAGCCGCCGTTCGGCCTGTGCGAGCGCATCGTTCACTTGTTCTCGGCCGGCTATAAAAGCCGGGTGGATGCTCGCCGCCGCGAAGGACATCCATGAGAGCGCCTGTGCCTGCGCCAGTGGATCGTCCGGCAGCAGACCCGTGGCGGGATGAAGCTGCGCGATGTAAAACAGGATTGCGGCCACCTCGGTCAGCCGATGCTCCCCATCGATCAGCGTCGGCACCTTTCCTTCCGGGTTGATGGCGCGATAGGCCTGCTCCCGGTGCTCGCCGCGCGCGAACGAAAGCACACGGATATCGAATGACGCACCTACGTGATGAAGCGCGATATGCGGCGCCATCGAGCTTGAGCCCGGCGCGATGTACAAGGTGAGCATGATCAGATGGTTCTCCCGCCGGACGTGCTGCCCTGCCTGATGTGTGGTTTCAAGCCGCTTTCTCGCGCGCCCCGCCATAATAAGTCGCGCCGCTCGCTGCCATCTCCCGCAATTGCGCGGGCGGAGCGAAGCGCTCGCCATGTTTCGCCGCCAGCCGGTCCAGCGTCTCGACGACTTTCGCGGGCCCAAGCGTGTCGATGGCGCTGAACGGGCCGCCGGTATAAGGCGCGAAGCCCCAGCCGAAGATCGCGCCGATGTCGCCATCCTGCAGCGTCACCAGCACGCCTTCGGCAAAGCAGCGGGCGCACTCGACCAGTTGCCGATAAAGCAGCCGCTCGCGCACTTCCTCGGGTGAAGGCTGGAGCAGGGCGAGGGGATAATCCTGAGCCAGCCCCGGCCAGAGCGCCTTCTTCCCGCCATCGGCCGGATAGTCATAATAGCCCTTGGCGTTCTTGCGGCCCAGCCGGCCGATCTCGACCATGTGCGCCGCAACCTCATCGGCAAGGCTGGGCACATAGACATCCCCAAGCGCGGATTTCGTAGCCTGCGTCACCTTATGGCCGAGTTCGATGGAGACTTCGTCCGAGACGGCGAGGGGCCCCACCGGCATGCCGAGCTGCCGCCCCACATTCTCGATAAGCGCGGGATTGATGCCCTCGGCCAGCATTTGCGTGCCTTCCTGCACATAGGTGCCGAAGCAGCGGGATGTATAGAAGCCGCGCGAGTCATTGACGACAATGGGTGTCTTGCGGATTTGCGCCACGAAATCGAGCGCCTTGGCCACGGCAACGTCGCTGGTCTGCTTGCCCAGGATGATCTCCACCAGCGCCATTTTCTCGACCGGCGAGAAGAAGTGGATACCGATGAAATTCTCCTGCTTACTCCATGCCTTGGCTAGCGAACTTATCGGCAGGGTTGAAGTGTTCGAGCCGAAGATTGCATCCGGACCCAGTACGGCCTCGACGCGCTGCGTGATCTCCGCCTTGACGCCCGGGTCCTCGAACACCGCTTCGATCACGAAGTCGCAACCCTTGAGTGCTTCCACATCGGTGACGGGTGTGATGCGGGCGAGAGCCCCCGCCATTTTCTCAGGCGTCATGCCGCGGCCCATGCGCTTCTGCATCTGCGCCTCGGCGTGGGCCTTGCCCTTGTCCGCAGCGGCCTGATCGCGATCCAGCAGCATCACCTCGATGCCCGCTTGCGCCGCGACATTGGCGATGCCTGCGCCCATCATGCCGGCGCCCAGCATGGCGAGCTTCCTTGTCGGTGCCTTCTCCACGCCGGCTGGCCGCCGCGCGCCGCGCTCGGCCGCCTGCTTGGAGACGAAGAGCGTGCGCACCATGTTGCCGGCCTGCGGATCGGCCACGACCTTCGCGAAATATTTGCTCTCCACGCGGATCGCCTTGTCCATGGGGAGCTGGATGCCTTCATAGACGGCGCTCAGCAGCGCATGGGGCGCATGGATGTTGCGCTGGGTCTGCTTGGTGGTCATCACCGTCGCGGCCATCATCGTCTGGATGAAGCCGGGATTGAACTGGCCCGAACCACCCGGCACCTTGAAGCCCTTCACGTCCCAGGGCTGGGTATGCGCATCGGGGTTCGCCTTTACCCATGTTTTGGCGGCCTCCACGGTGGTGCCGGGGTCAGCCAGTTCATCCACCACTTTCATTGCCAGCGCCTCGGCCGGGCGCCAGTTCTTGCCCTGCAGCATGTACATGAGCGCGCCTTGTATGCCGATGAGGCGTGGCAGGCGCTGCGAGCCGCCGCCGCCGGGGAAAAGGCCGACGAGGATTTCCGGCAAGCCGATCTGGACGCGCGCATCATTGGTGAGCACGCGGTGATGGCACGCTAGAGCAAGCTCCAGTCCGCCACCCATCGCGGTGCCTTCCATGGCGACGGCCACGGGCTTACCACAGGTCTCAACTTTGCGCAGTAAAGCATTGAAAGAAAATACGTTCTCGAAAAGAGTCGGCATATCCACTTCGCCGGACGTCGCCTCGCGCAGCATGGCGCTCAGATATTTGAGGTCCATGCCGGCCATGAAGCCGCTGGTCTTGCCGGACGCGATGACAGCGCCCTTGATCGCTTCTTCGGCAGCGATCCTGCCGATAGCTTCGTCCAGATCCTTGAGGAAATCCGGGGTGATGACGTTCATCGACTGGTTCGGCACGTCGATGGTGAGGAGGGCTATGCCGTCGCCGTCGATCTCGAAGGAGAGGGTGGTGGCCATGATCGTTCGCTCCTCTCAAATCCGCTCGATGATGATGCCGGTGCCCATGCCCGCACCCACGCACAGGTTCACGAGCGCGGTGCCTTTGCCGCTGCGTTCCAGTTCGTCGAGCGCGGTGCCGAGCACCATCGCGCCGGTCGCGCCCAAGGGGTGGCCCATCGCGATGGCGCCGCCGTTGACGTTGATCTGGGTGTGGTCGAGCCCCATCGCCTGCATGTAGCGCAGAACGACGCTCGCAAAGGCTTCGTTCAGCTCCCAGAGGTCGATGTCGTTCCTGGACATACCGGCTTTTTTCAAAAGCTTGTCGGCGATACTTTCCGGGCCGGTGAGCATGATCATCGGCTCCGATCCGATGGACGCCATGGCTTTCATGCGTGCGCGCGGTGTCAGGCCGTATTTCTCGCCCATCGCCTTGGTGCCCACGAGCACCGCCGCCGCACCGTCCACGATCCCTGAGCTGTTGCCCGCATGGTGGACATGGTTCACCCGCTCCAGCTCGGGGTAGCGCAGCAGGGCGATGGTGTCGAAGCCCGGCATCTCCTCGCCCATGGCGGTGAAGCTGGGCTTGAGCGCGCCGAGGCTCTGCATCGTCGTCTCCGGGCGCATATGCTCGTCGCGGTCGAGCAGGACGCTGCCGATCACGTCCTTCACCGGCAAGATGGACCGGGCGAAGCGCCCGTCATCCCATGCCGCCCCGGCGCGCTTCTGGCTCTCGACGGCATAGGCATCGCAATCCTCGCGCGAGAAGCCGAACTTGGTGGCAATCACGTCTGCGCCGATGCCTTGCGGTGCGAAGTACGTCGCATAAGCCACTGAAGGATCTGATGCCCATGCGCCGCCGTCTGCGCCCATCGGCACGCGGCTCATGCTCTCCACCCCGCCGCCGATAGCAAGCTCCGCCTCGCCGCTGATGACCTTGGCCAGCGCCATGTTGACCGCTTCCAGGCCGGAGGCGCAAAAGCGATTGATCTGCACGCCCGGCACCGTCTCGGCATAGCCGGCGGTCAGCACGGCCATGCGCGCGATGTCCGTGCCCTGTTCTCCGACGGGCGCCACGCAGCCGAGGATCACATCGTCCACATCCGCCGTATCGAGCGCATTCCGGTCGCGCACCGCTTGCAGCACCTGCACGGCGAGTTGCACCGGCGTGATTTCGTGAAGCGCTCCGTCCGCTTTGCCGCGCCCCCGCGGGGTCCGTACGGCGTCGTAGATGAAGGCTTCCATGATGTCGCTCTCCTGTGGCTCCGGCGGCCGCGCCGAAGCGCCGTTTGCAAGGCGCAATATGGTGCAATCCCCCGGGCAGGTGCAAGGGAAAGGGGGACTACGGCCGGAGGAGGGCGGCTTTGGACGGCTACACTGCGGCCTTACCCTAACGTAAAAGGAAGCCTGCCAATCAGCGGCAAATGTTGGGCGAACGCGGCGCGCATCGTCAGCTTGGACCCCGACTCGGACTTACCGAGTTGAATAGATACGCCACTCGGCCTATCTGCCCCGCAGGCACCGAATGGCCCGCCATGGCGGGCTTCCCGCTCTCGCGTGTCTTTGTCGTACAGCTCCGGGGGAAGGTAAATGGCCAGCCAGATCGAACTCAATCCCAAACCGGCCAAGATCGATGTGCCCCAGGATGTCGAGGACGCCATCCGCACGCTCATCCGCTGGGCCGGAGACGATCCCGATCGCGAGGGCCTGCTGGAGACCCCCAAGCGCGTCGCGCGCGCCTGGCGGGAATATTGCGAAGGCTATGCCGAAGATCCGGCCTATCATCTGTCGCGCATCTTCCATGAAGTGGGCGGCTATGACGAGATCGTGCTGCTCAAGGACATTCCGTTCCAGTCCCACTGCGAGCACCATATGGCGCCCATCGTCGGTCAGGCGCATATCGCCTATCTGCCGCAGGATTATGTCGTGGGCATTTCCAAGCTTGCCCGGGTGCTGGAGGCTTTCGCGCGCCGCCTTCAGGTGCAGGAGCGGCTGACGGCGCAGGTTGCGGATTGCATCTGGGAGAATCTGAAGCCGCTCGGCGTGGCGGTGGTGATCGAGGCAACGCATGGCTGCATGACCGGCCGAGGCGTGCGCACCCATGGCACCGTGATGCGGACGAGCCGCATGATGGGCGTGTTCAAACGCGACGAGAAGAGCCGCGAGGAAGTGCTGCGCCTCATGGGCGTAAAATGACGGGTTCGCAGCCGCCGCTCGCCATCGTGACGGGCGGCCACCGTCGGCTGGGCGCCCGCATTGCGATGCATCTGGCCCGTGCTGGCTATGCCCTCGCGATCCATGGACGGCATGATGCCGTGCCGCATCCCATTCTTGAGGAATGCCTGGGCGAGACGGGCGCGACCTGGCATGGCTTCGTGGCGGACTTTCTGGAGCCGGATGCGGCGGAGACGTTGGTTCCGGCTATCATCGACCATTTCGGCCGCGCGCCCGATCTTCTGGTGAATAGCGCGGCGATTTTCGGGCAGGACCGGCTGGAAACGGTGACGGAGGAGGATCTCGCTCGCCATTTCACCGTGAACACATCTGCGCCGGTGCTGCTTAGCCGCCATTTCGCGAGCCTGTCCCGCCCGGCCGGCGCAAATGCTTCCATCGTCAACATTCTCGATCAGCGCCTTGTCCAGCCGCATGGCGACCAGCTTGCCTACACGCTCGCCAAATGCGCGCTTGAAGGCTTCACCCGCCTGGCCGCGCGGGAGCTGGCCCCTGCGCTGCGCGTGAATGCGGTGGCGCCGGGCCTCACGCTGGCAACAGAGGATTATGCGCCGGAGCAGCTTGACCGACTGGCCGACGCCATGCCGCTGGCCCGGTTGCCGGCCGCGGAGGATGTGGCCGAGGCAGTGCTCTACTTCGCGCGCGCGTCCGCCGTCACCGGGCAGACGCTGTTCGTGGATGCGGGCGCCCATATGCGCAGCTATGCGCGTGATTTCATGCATCTGGACGGATGACTTTGCGCGTGTGCGCGCAGGCTGGGTTTTTTGCCAGGTTCAGGAGTCAACATGCCCAGCCTCCCGCGCGATGAGGGCCTTGATGGCGCATCCGGCCCGGTTTGACAGCGGCTCACTCTGCAATAGGGTGCGCCTCATCCGCTGGAGAGCTGCCTATCATGAATAGTGCCGAATTGTTTTCGCAGCCGATCGCGCATATCGGCGCCTCGGGCCTGACGTTGGGCGCGATCATCTCCGCGATGTTCATTTTCATCGGCGTGCTGCTGATCGTCTGGCTGTTGAAGAAGTTCGTCCGCCGGGCCCAGGAGACGCTCGGGGAGGAGCGCTCGCACGCGATCCATATCGGCGGTCAGGTCGCGCGCTATCTCATCGTCGCCATCGGCCTTGCGGTGGCGGTTTCGGCCCTTGGCGTGGATCTCTCGGCGCTCTCGCTTTTTGCCGGCGCGCTCGGCGTGGGCATCGGCCTTGGCCTGCGCGATATCGTCCGGAATTTCGTAGGCGGGCTGGTTCTGCTGTTCGATCGCAGCATCGAAGTCGGCGATTTCGTGGAGCTGGAGGACGGCACGATGGGAGAGGTCCGTTCCATCGGCCCACGCGCCACGGCCGTGTTGACCAACGACAATGTCGACATGCTCATTCCCAATGCCAGCCTCATCGAGACCAAGGTGATGAACTGGACACGCAACCGCATGACGCGGCGCGTGCACGTTCCTTTTCGCGTGGCGCTGAATGCCGACAAGGAGAAAGTGCGCGAAATCGTGCTGGAGGCGGCGAAGTCGGTTCCGCTGACGCTCCCGGATGCGGGCCGCCAGCGCACGCAGGTATGGCTGGTCGGCTTCGGCGAAAGCGCGCTTCAGTTCGAGCTGGTGGTCTGGCCTACACTCTCGGCGGTGAAGCGTCCCGGCAATATGATGGCCACTTATTGCTGGGCCATCGACGATGCCTTGCGCAAGCATGACATCGAGATTCCGCTGCCCCAGCAGGAACTGCGCCTGCGCGATTTCTTCGGCCAGCAAGGCGAGAAAGGACTGCGCGCATGGCAGGGACCGGGCGGGGCGCCGAGCGATGATGACCGGACACCGGATGCAGACGGAAAGCGTTCGCCATCCTGAGGGGCGGCGTCCTCGCCGGGCAATCGCTCCGCAACTGATGCGCCGGGCGCGCGTTCCATTATCCGACAGGCCGCGCGGCGGCGAACGCATCTCTCTCAGCAGGATTTGGAACCATGGCACAGGACGACCGGAAAACGCCGCCAGACATCAACGACCCCGATCGGGAGAACGCCGAGCAGGATGAACGCGGCTCGCAGGCGCAGGACGTCGCTGCCGACGCACTGGCCGATCCCTATCGACGCGGCCCGGACGTGGAAACCGAGCGGGGCGGGCGGAGCGATCCCACGCAGATCATTCCGGACGACGAGCCCGATCTGGTCGAGCGCATGAAGGACATGGACCACAGCGGCCGGATCGACATGGGCGCTTTCGAGGGCGAAGAGTCGATGGATGACGAGGACGGGTCAGTCCCCGACTGACGCAAGGCGAGGGTGAGGCTCGTATTGGTCCCCGAGGGCCTCCCGAGCGGCGTCCGCTTACCAGGGATGATCGGTCCCGTCATTGTTCATGAAGCGTCCGGTGTCCGCGATCGTCAGACCTTCGATCACCACGGCGATGCGCTGCGCGGCCTCCAGAGGCGGAATTGCGCCGGGGATCACCTGATCGCCCAGGCTCTCCGACTGCACACCGCCGGGATGGATGAGTGATACCACCACGCCATCGTCTTTCAGTTCCTGCGCGACCAGAGTCATGGCGGAGTTCAGCGCCGTCTTGCTGATCCGATACCAATAGTGGTCCGATGCGCGCGGCTGGCTGAGCACGGCGGCGCGCGTGCTGATATTGACAAGCTGCTTGCGTTCGCTCCGGCGCAGATGATCCACGAACGCTTCAGAAATCATCAGTGGCCCCGCGACGTTGGTGCGCATGAACTGGTCGAAATGGTCATAATCCAGCGTGCCGAACTTCTGGCCCTTATTGCCCTCCCGGTCGAACAGCGGATCGAACCGCATCAGCCCTGCATTGTTGATGAGCACGTCGACCGGTTCGCGCTCCAGCTTCTTCGCGAGCGCATAGATCTGCTCGCGGTCGGTCACATCCATGCGCTCGGCGCGCACTTTGGGATATTGCTCTTCCAGCGCGCGCAGCGTGTCGGGTGTCGTGTCGCGCCGGTGAGTGGCGATCACGGTCCAGCCCTCGGCCGCATAATGCCGGGCGAGGCCCAGCCCGATCCCGGTATTGGCCCCCGTGATCAACACGGTTTCCGCTCCCGCCGCCATCGGCATCAGCACCAGCATTGCGGCCATCACGCCGTTCTTCACGCGCGAAAATATTGACATGATTTCCTCCCCGCGACCCCATGTGCCGGGTTCTTCGATGAGGAGACGTTATGCGCCGCGTCAGGATGCGATCTTATGCGAGGCGGCAGGCGAGTTTGATGCGTGCACTCGCGAGGTGGCGAATCCGCCGTGGGTGGCGTCTAGATCGGGTGGAGTGCCTGCCAGGTAATTGCTGGAGCCAATTCAGGCTCACAGCACGTGAAGATGATGGAAATCCTTGGTCGGGACGAGAGGATTCGAACCTCCGACCCCCACACCCCAGTGTTGTGGTCCATGACGGCGCTCTGAGGCTTATGGGGCGAATCGGGCGGAAGCGCGTCAATCCTTTTCACGCTGTTCCCTTGTTGTCGTGAAGGTCCGCGTCGATGGAGAAATGATGGACGTCGAGGAGGCGTCCTGAATGGCACTGGCACCTGCTGATGCGGAATGCGAAATGGCCACCTGCATTTCGCGAGGCCGTTTTTGAAAGCGCCAATTTCCACAACCGAATTTGTGGAAGCCGCATACGAGTCGTTTGAATCGCGACGCTCATTGAAACAGTTTGGGCTTACACAACACGGTTTGTGAAAAGTAAAATGCCAGTTTCCTTATCGCAAAAACTGAAATATAATACCTAGCATGTCCAAAGAGCCCTGTATCCCTCACCCCCTGCCGTTAGATGACCTCGACTGGCGCGCCCTGCTGCCGCTGGTTGGTCGGGCAAATAACTGCCTCGCACGATACGATGGCATGCTCCAGACCTTGCCCAATCCAAGCGTCCTTCTGTCGCCTATCACAGCGAACGAAGCCGTCCTTTCCTCGAAAATTGAGGGTACGCAGGCAACGCTCGATGAAGTGCTCGAAGCGGATGCAGGCTTGGCTCCATCGGAAGCTCGCAAAGGCGACATAGAAGAGATTTCAAACTACCGGAGTGCCGTAAATCTGGCCGAGCACGCTCTGGCCGATCGACCGCTTTCGCTCGCCTTCATTCGAGAAATCCACCAGCGGCTGCTTCAGGGCGTGCGTGGGCGCGATAAAGAGCCCGGAATGTTTCGTCGCGATCAGAATTGGATCGGGCGCCGAGGGGATTCGATGGCAAGAGCGCGATTTGTTCCACCATCGCCTATGATTTTGCCCCAGGAGTTAGAACATTGGGAGACCTACATCGGAAAGCAGGACGAAGATCCGTTGCTTCAGACTGCCATAGCTCACGCTCAGTTCGAAATTCTGCATCCCTTTAAGGATGGCAATGGACGGATCGGGCGAATGCTGATCCCCCTTATTCTGTTCCAACGTCAAGCGCTCTCCAGGCCAATGTTCTATATGTCGGAATACCTCGAAGAGAATCGGCTGGAATATTATGACCGACTGCTTGCCATCACAGACGCTGGCGACTGGCATGGATGGCTAGATTTCTTCCTTAATGGCCTGATTAGCCAAGCCGAAGAAAATCTGCGAAAAGTTCAAGGCATCCGAGACCTCTATGAGGCGTTGCAGAAGCAGGTCGTCGAACTAACCCATTCACAATATTCGATGGCTTCAGTGGATGCCTTTTTCCGGCAGCCGGTTCTCTCTGGAACCGGGTTTATGGAATTGGCCGGGTTTAACAATCGCGTCACGGCAAATGGGATGCTGAGGCAGTTGGAGGGGGCCGGTATTATCACTCGCATTCGCGAGGGTGCGGGTAGGACGCCTGCGGCCTACGCGCTTCTTGCGCTCATCAACCTTGCAGATGGGCGCCCAGTGTTTCCCCGGGCCGCTGACCAGCAAGCCTAGCCGCCGTCATTTGTTGAACTGGGCTCGTCCAAGCCGTATCGAGCAATAGCGTCGTAGCCGTCGTCACGTCCAATTGATTCATCGGCCTAAGACGACAACGAGCATCGCGTGCCCAAAACCGCCCTCGTGATTGCTAGCAAGAAAAATGCCACTCCTCGCTAGCAGCAAGAAACGGCGGAAATCCTTGGTCGGGACGAGAGGATTCGAACCTCCGACCCCCACACCCCCAGTGTGATGCGCTACCAGGCTGCGCTACGTCCCGACCGGAGGTGCGCTCCTAGTCGCATCGCGGGCAACATGCAAGCTCCGGGTGGACGGCATTGGTATAATGCCGCCGACGAAAAGCGAACCCGCGAGTCTGGCCGGTAGGACGGCAAATGACTGATCTTGGTTGCCTGACCTTTGGGGATATGCTAGCCGCGCGCCCTTGAAACAACGCCTTGTGCGCCGCATCTGCGGAGCGCTTCGTTTCTTCCTCCGCTGATCGCGCTGTTCAAGGATCGCAATGTTCACCACCTTCGCACTCGCCGCCGCCGCTCCGGGATCTTCCGGGATGGGCACGTTCATGAGCTTCGTACCACTGATTCTGATCTTCGCGGTCTTCTATTTCCTGCTCATCCGTCCCCAGCAACAGCAGATGAAGAAGCATCGAGCCAAGATCGCCGCAGTCAAGAAGGGTGATCAGGTCGTGACAGGCGGTGGTCTTGTGGGCAAGATCACGCGCGTCGACGAGACCTATGTGGACGTCGAGCTGGGCGCGGGCCTCAAGGTGAAGGCTCTCAAGGCGACGCTCAGCGATGTCGTCGACCCGCTGACCGCCAAACCCGCCAACGACTGACGGATCATGCTCGACTTTCCCCGCTGGAAGATCTGGCTGGTCGTCCTTTCGCTTGTCGTCGGATGTCTCTACGCCGTGCCGAGTTTCCTGCCTGATCGGGTGGTGGCGCAATTGCCGGGCTTCATGCAGGCGCGCGTCAATCTCGGCCTGGACCTCTCGGGCGGCAGCCATATCCTTCTGGAAGCCGACACGCAGGATGTGGCCCGGCAGCGGATCGAGACGATCGAGGAATCCGTTCTCGTCGAGCTGAGGCGTGCGGACAATCGTATCGCGATCGGGGAGATGTCCACGAAGGGCAATCAGCTCAGCTTCATGGTGCGCGATGCCTCGCAAGTGGACGCGGCGGTGGAACGGATCCGTCCGCTGACCCAGGGCGCGGGGCTTACAGGCCAGCGGGATTTCAACGTCCAGGTCCGCGACGGCAGCACGATCGTCGTGACGCCCACCAGCGCCGGCATCAATGGCGCTATTGAAAGCGCCATGGAAGTGGCGACGGAAGTTATCCGCAAGCGCATCGACGAGATGGGCACGCGCGAGCCGACGATCATTCGCCAGGGCAACAATCGCATCGTCGTGCAGGTTCCGGGACTTCAGGACCCGGCCGAACTCAAGGACCTGCTGGGGCAGACCGCGCAGCTTGAATTCAAGCTGGTCGACACGACCGCCAATCCCGCCGATCTGGCACGGGGCATCGCGCCCGTCGGCAGCGAGATCGTGCCTTATCCGGACAATCCGCTGGGTCAGCCGGTCATCGCGGTCAAGCGGCAGATCATGGTCGCCGGCGATGAACTCATCGACGCGCAGCAATCCTACGATCCGCAGTCTAACGCGCCCGTGGTGAGCATCCGCTTCAACAGTTCGGGCGCAAGCAAATTTGCCCGGACCACTCAGCAGAATGTAAACAAGCCGTTCGCCATGATCCTCGACGGGGCGGTTCTCTCCGCGCCCAACATCAACGAGCCGATCCTGGGTGGATCTGCGCAGATCAGTGGTAATTTCACCGTGGCGAGCGCTAACCAACTGGCCATCGCGCTGCGGTCCGGCCAGTTGCCGGTGAAGCTCACCGTGGTCGAGGAGCGAACCGTGGGCCCGGATCTGGGCGCCGATTCGATTCAGAAGGGTGTGCTGGCGGGGGCAGTCGCCACGGTCGCCGTTCTCTTCATCATGGTGGTGGTTTACGGGCGTTTCGGTGTCTACGCCAATCTCGCGCTGGTGCTGAACGTGGCCCTCATTGTCGGCATCATGGCGCTGTTCAACGCGACCCTGACGCTGCCGGGTATCGCGGGCTTCGTCCTCACCATCGGTGCCGCGGTGGACGCGAACGTGCTCATCAACGAGCGTATCCGCGAGGAGCAGCGGCGCGGGCGGAGCATCATGCATACCGTGGAGACCGGCTACAAGGAAGCGCAGCGCGCGATCTTCGACGCTAATACGACCAATGTGATCGCCGCGGCGCTGATGTTCTATTTCGGCTCAGGGCCGATCAAGGGCTTTGCCGTGGTGCTGACCATCGGCATCTTCACCTCGGTCTTCACGGCCGTGACCGTGACGCGCATGTTCGCTTCACTGTGGCTGCGCAAGCGGCCGACGACACTGAATATCTGAAGGGCCGGAACGATGCGTCTCATCAAGCTTGTCCCGGACAACACAAACATCCACTTTCTCAAGTGGCGCCATGTGGCCATGGCGATCTCCATCCTCTCGATCCTCGTGTCGATCGCGCTGGTCGCGACGCGCGGCCTCAACATGGGTGTCGATTTCGTCGGCGGTCAGATGGTGCGCGTCACCTTCTCGCAACCGGCGGACATCGACGCGCTGCGGGGGACAGTGGGGACCGTGGTTGAGGGAGAGGCGAATATCCAGCAGTTCGGCGCGCCGAATGAAGTGTCGATCCGCACGCCGCTGCCGGAAGGCGGCAACGAAGCGGCGAACAATGCCGCAGACAGGCTGAAGGCCGCGATTCTCGAAGCGCATCCGGACGCGGTTTTCGGCAGTGTCGATACCGTGTCTGGCAAGGTGTCCGGAGAACTGCTGCAAACCGGCGCCTGGGCGATGTTCTTCGCGATGGTCGCGATCTCCATATACATCTGGTTCCGGTTCGAGTGGCAATTCGGCATGGGCGCCTTGTTCGCGCTATTCCATGACGTGGCCCTGACCTTCGGGCTGTTCGCGCTCACCCAGATGGAATTCAATCTCAACATCGTGGCGGCCTTGCTGACGATCATCGGCTATTCGCTCAATGATACCATCGTGATCTACGACCGGATTCGGGAGAATCTGCGCAAGTATCGCAAGATGGAAATCATTCCACTGCTCGATCTCTCGATCAACGAGACGCTGGCGCGCACGGTTATGACGTCCCTGACGCTGATCATCACGCTGCTGATCCTGCTTCTGCTGGGGCCGGAAGTGATCTTCGGGTTCACCGCGGCGATGTTCTTCGGCATCTTTGTGGGGACATATTCGTCCATGTACATGTCCGCGCCGATCCTGGTCTGGACGAAGGTGGGCTCGGACAGCTTCATCGCTAAGTCCAGCGGTGCCGCTGCCGGCGCGGAACGTGTCATGCAGAATGAGACGATGCCGCGCTGAAATTTTCGTCCGGCCCTGTCGGAGACGCTGCGATGGACTTGCGCCGTGAAGAAATCGCCAATGGCCCGGTCATCACCGGCTTTGCCGGGCGCGGCTTTCGTGTGGGCGAACGGATTTTCGAGACAGGTCTGCTGATCGATCCGAGCGGCGTGACGGCTTGGGATCCGCCAGACCGGGTGGAGATGCTGGAGCCGGCGATGCTCGGATCCTTGCTGGATATCGATCCGCCTCCTGAGTTCCTGCTGCTGGGTACGGGCCCACAACTGGTCCGCCCGGCTCCCGCTTTCGTCAGGGCTCTGGAAGCCCGCGGCATCGGCATCGAGGCGATGGACAGCCGCGCCGCCGCACGCGCCTGGGGCGTCTTGCGGCAGGAGGACCGGCAAATCGTGGCGGCGCTGCTTCCGCATCGCTGAGATGCCTGCGGGCTGACATGGCCGTGCCATCGATATGACGCCGGTTCTTAACGTTACGGCGTTATAGCTCGTCCGAAAGCGAAAAGGACAGGAACAAAAGCCGGATCAAGGCGTCCTGAACTTAGGAGAGACGGGGCTTCGGGGAGCTCCTGTTTTGCGAGGAACAGCACGTGCCCTTCATTGCCATTGATTTCGAAGCGTCCTGCCTGCCCCAGGTCGGTCGCTCCTTCCCCATTGAGGTCGGTATCGCCAGTTCGGAGGGGTGGAGCCGCTCTTGGCTGATCCGACCGCACCATAGCTGGGCGGGCTGGCATTGGAGCGCGGAAGCGGAAGCGCTGCACGGTATCCCCCTCGAACGGCTGCATCGTGAAGGGCTGGACGTGAGAGACATCGCGGCCCGGCTACGTGAAGCCGTCAAAGGCTATGACGTGGTTGCCGACAGCTATTTTGACGATGGCTGGTCCCGGACCCTTTATCAGGCGGCCGGAGAGGACAGCCACGTGCCGGTACGCTGCCTTGCTGAACTGCGGGCGTTCCATGAGGTCGAGCGCAGCCGGTTGGCTCAGGCTCTGGCCAACGCTGACCTCCAGCGACTGCGTCGACATCAGGCCGAGGATGATGCCCGCTGGCTTGCGCGCCTCCTCACGGAGATAGGCATGGGTCCGGAGGAACGGGCACTTTCCAAAGTTTGCGCAGCTTGAAAGCGCCGTCGCTCAGGGCATAGGCATACGCGCCCCGCTCCTGGCCTGCTTCACAGCAGACGCAGGGCTCCTGGCAAGCGTTCAGGCGTCCAGATCCTCGGCGATCCTTTCAGGCGGATGCAGCCGGACGCGCGCGACATAGCGCGGACTGGCTTCGATAATCTCGATCCGCCAACCGCTCGGTTCGTGCGTCACGACCTCGCCGGTTTCCGGCACGCGACCGGCAATGACGAAGGCCAGCCCGCCGATCGTGTCGACATCCGAATCCACTTCCGCCAGCCGGGGGTCGATCGTGCGGGCGATGTCTTCCAGCTCGGAGCGCGCGTCGGCGTCCCACATGCCTCCGTCGAGCGGGACCAGAAGCGCCTCGGGCGCCTCATCGTGCTCGTCCTCGATATCCCCGACGATTTCTTCGACGAGGTCCTCGATGGTGAGCAGGCCGTCCGTGCCGGAATATTCGTCCAGCACGATGGCCAGATGCGTGCGCTTGGCCCGCATCTCCGCGAGAAGA
>Ga0160433_100322_pt1 | contig 29890 bp, 29 predicted proteins | sample HID1972K_E0MG_FD_108235 | JGI IMG/M metagenome (GOLD analysis project Ga0160433, IMG submission 108235) | Enriched pill bug-associated microbial communities from UW Madison campus, WI, USA - HID1972K_E0 MG | ecosystem: Host-associated > Arthropoda: Insects > Digestive system > Unclassified ...
CGCCATGACCGCATCGGCCTTGTTCGCAAGGAGCCCAATCCGGATCGGCGTGGCTATCTCACCGATACGGAACTAGGTCCGCACACCGATTATCATGAGATTCTCAGCCTCGCTTCGGTCGTTACGTCCGAGGAAGGCGGGGTCAGCGGTCTGGTGAGCGCCGCAGCGGTCTACGATGCCGTACGCCGCGAGCGGCCGGACCTGCTCGAGCATTTGCTGGAAGGCTATTATTATCCCACCAGTCTGGAGACGGTGACGGATTACAAGGTGCCGACCTTCTCGGTCATCGATGGGCATGTCGGCCTCTACAGCTATGCCATCTACATCGCGCAAGCGGCAGAAATTCGGGGTGAAGCCCTGCCGCCCAAGCTGATCGAGGCCCTGCGCTTTCTGGGCAGCGTGGCGAAGCGGCCGGAGTTCATGGTCTCCTTCACCCTGCAGCCGGGCGAGATCATCTTCTGGCACAATTTCCGGGTCATGCACTCGCGCACCAGCTTCAAGAACAGCCCCGGCCGCGAGCGGATGTTGCTGCGCCTCTGGCTGGCCGCCCATGAGCATTACCCTCTGGCGCGCGGCTATCGGGAGATCGGCCAGATCCTTGAGCGCCAGCATGCCGAGGGCTGGTCCATGCTGGTCAATACCGATGAAAGCCTGCGCGCCGTTTACCAGATGATGCGCGGCTGACCCCCGATAAAGGGGGCCCCGAAGCGCCGGTTCCGTTCGTTCGGCACCGGCGTTTCGGGCTGTCCCTCTATGTCGCGCTCAAAGCGCGTCCCAATAGCGCTCCATCTCGGCGCGCTTGGCCGCGTCCGGCAGGCGCCTGCGTCCCGCGCCCTGATTGTCGATGATGTGGCGCGTCTGGACAGTGCCCGGAATGGCCACCGTCACGCCGGGATGGGAAACGACATATTTGAGGAAGACCTGCGCCCAGCTCGTGGCGTCGATATCCGCCGCCCACTCGGGCAGTGGCTTGCCGGCCACGCGGCCGAAGGTGGTCGTCTGCGCATCGCGCCGGCCGCCGAAGGGCACGTTCACCATCACGCCCATATTGCGTTCCTGCGCGAGCGGAATGATGGCGTCGGCGGCGGTGCGGTTGGCGATGGAATAGTCGACCTGGATAAAGTCCAGCGGATACTCGCGCATGCCCGCCATCTGTCCTTCATATTGGTCGTCCGTGGAGGTGCTCATGCCGATGTAGCGCACGCGCCCCGCTTCCTTGGCGCGGACAAGCGCTGGCATCAGTTCCTTTGTGCCATGCAGATTGTGAATGAGCAGCAGGTCGATCACGTCCACCTTCAACCGATCGAAGGCGGCCTGCACTTCCGCGTCAGGCTCGCCGAAATCGCCCCTGATGGAGGTCTTGGTGGAGATGAAGAAGTCGTCGCGATTGCCCATCCGCTGAAGCAGATCGCCGATCACTTCCTCCGAGCGCCCATAGGCCCGCGCGGTGTCGATCACCTTGCCGCCCTGATCGGCCATCGTCTCCAGCACCTTCTGGAGCTGTGCCATCTCCTCTTCCGTCTCTACGCTATACTGGTTGGTGCCCAGGCCGATGACGGGAAGCTGCTCGCCGCTGGAGGGAATGGGCTTGGTAATCGGCGCAGGGCCGGAAGCCGCTGTGCCGTTCGCCTGGTTCCCGGCCGCCTCGTTCGCGCCCTCATCGGCGCCCGCGCAGGCGCTCAAGCCAAATGCCATGCCGGTCGCCGTGAGTGCGCCGAGCTTCATGGTGTCGCGGCGGGAGACCGGCGCGTGGAAGGGGGAGGTCCGCATGAGGTCAATCCTCTCTCTGATGATCGGCCCGGCTGCATCTGGACGAAAGCTGTTGATCTTGCAGGCCAAAGTCGCAGCCCTGCGAGGGTAGCCTTCGATTGCTTCCGGATGCAATAGGGATTGCGCGGCAAGGATGCTTGCCTTGGCGCCTCGCCTTGGCATCGATGCAGTACGAGAGGGATGGTGACCCCGGCAGGATTTGAACCTGCGACCATTCGCTTAGAAGTCGATTCCCACGGACACGGCGTAGCCCTCTCTAGCACTGTAAACGATTGTCTGCACTCGCATTCTTGGAGATGAGTCCCCTCGTTCACCCTTTGTACCACTCCCAGCACCCGGTTCGAAAACGGTTCGCTGGCGTGGCGCAGACGGTTCGCAACGTAGGAGCCGAGAATGTCAGTAAACCCACAGCCACGCCGCCTTACCGAGGGCTACATCCGCACCTTGGGCTATTTGGACCGGCCATACACCGTGCGCGACACGGCCGTTACCGGATTGCTCGTCCAGATAAACCAGAAGAGCAAAAGCTATAAGGTCCAGCGTGACCTCTACACCGGGGAGCGCGGCCGCCGCCGCTTCGTCAAGACCGTCCGCCGCACCTTGGGCACCACCGACGAAATCACCCTGGATGATGCCCGGACGCGGGCGCAGGAGTTGATTGCCCAGGTGAAGCGGGGCGAAGACCCCAATGCCCGCCCCGACGACAAGACCGCCAACCCGGATGCATGGACGGTGCGGCGCATGTACGATGAGTATGCCGCCGACATGCGAGCCCGCGATTGCCGCGAACGGACAATCGAGGATGTGCTGTCCCGGCGCGACCGGCACCTCAAGGCCTGGCTCGATATTCCGATCAGCGAAATCAAGCGCAGCATGGCGCGTGAGCGGCACAAGGAGCTGACGCGGGAAAGCGGCAAGCGCGCTGCGAACATGGTGTTCAAGGAGTTCCGTGCGGCCTTCAATCTCGCGATCAAGGCGGCGGACGATCCCGACGCCATTGGCGACAACCCGGTCAAGGCCGTCACCTTCAATAAGGAGCGCGCCAGCAACCGCGTCATCATGCCCGACGATCTGCCGCACTGGTGGGAACGGGTGCAGGCAATCCCCAACCCGATCCGGCGAGACATGCATGTGCTGGGCCTGCTGAGCGGCCTACGGCCGGGGACGCTGGTATCGCTGCGCCGCGAATGGGTGAACCTGAACGAGCGCGCCATTGTGATCCCGCGCATGAAGTCCGGCCGGTCCTTCGCGCTGCCGCTGTCGGCGTACATGGTCGAGCTTGTAAAGCGGGTGATTGTGGCGGGCGACCTTCTCTATGGAGGCACCCCCTGGCTGTTCCCGACCCGCGCGAACAGCAGCCGGGACGTGATCGCTACGCAGGTCTGGAAGGAAAAGACGCTGCCCAGCGAAACCGGCCACATCCTTCGCCACACCTACCGCACCGTCGCGCAGAGGGTGGGCATCGACCGTATTAACGCCCGGCTGATGCTCGACCATGCTGTGCCGGGCATCGACGGTGTATATGTTCATGAAAAGGCGCTGTTTGACGGGTTGCTCGAAACACAAGACAAGATGACCGAGCACTTGTTGGCGCTCTGCACCCCGCAAAGTGCCGAAAAGGGTTGCGAAATGGAAATGGCGACGGCAAGTTAGGCGCCGTCGCCCCTCGGGCGTGTGTAACATCGACCGGCTTTCCGCTCGCGCGGCCCGGTCGAGGGTCTGGCATCCCACACACGACGCACCGCGTAGGACCGGGGAACACGCGACGTGGCCGAACGTCCGAACATTGGGGTGACACCTAAGCGAGCTGCGCAATGTGCGCCGCGCTTGGGCTTCATGTGCCTGACCGGCGCACCGTTTCGGAGCCGGTCATGTCGGATATTGACCCACAACTGCAAATGCTCGCGGAGCGGATTGGCGACCAGGTCGCGATCCACTTGATCGAGCGCTTGCGCCAGGGGGAGCTTCCCGTTGCCCCTGAATACCTCACCGCCTTCCAGGTGGCCCAGCTTACCGGCTTCACGCCGAAGGGACTGGAAACCATGCGCGCGAAGCGCAAGGGGCCGCAATTCATGAAGGTCGGAACCAGCGTCCGCTATCGCGCCGCCGACGTGCGGCAATGGATGGATGCGGGGGGCGATGCATGAGGAGCGTCCCATATGAAAAGCCCGCCCCGGTGGGGACCGGAGCGGGCCTGACCGAAGCCAACCATCGGGCACCATCATCGCCAGAGGACCATGGGCTCGCAATCAGCGAATTGCCTTTCGCTCTCCATTATGCGGCAGAGCGGGCGGCAGACTTCGCCGAAACCGTGTTCGAGATGGCGCGCGAGGCCGAAGGGCTTGACTGGGCCAGCCGAGTGCAAGTCCGATGCGATGCTTCGCTGGACCGCCTGGTAAGGTGCTTGCCGCCGGGCATTCCCGACGCCGCGCGAGCCGAAGCGGCACGGATGCTCTGCTATGTCTGACGCGGCACCGGCACCAAAGCCGGACACCCCCGCCGCCATTGCATTCCTTCGGGCATTCGAGCCCGAAGGCCCCTGGGTACTGACCGCCATCCGGCCAGACCGGAAGGCGATTTCGACGCGGACGTTCATGCCCGACAGCGACGAGCTTGTCGCATGGCTTGACGAGCATAACGGCACCCGGAACATCTATTTCAGCGTGAACCGGCCGATGCGGGCCCTGAACAAGGAGGCCGACCGCGAAGATATCGCGGAAGTCCGGTGGCTGCATGTGGACATTGACCCGCGCGCCGGGGAGGATTTGGAAGAAGAGCGCGCCCGCGCTTTGAGTTTGCTGACCACGAACCTCCCGGCCGGTGTCCCCACGCCGACCGTGATCGTGTTTTCCGGCGGCGGCTATCAGGGTTTCTGGCGGCTCGATGAGTCGATCCCGATCAATGGCGACATTGCGCTGGCCGAGGACGCCAAGCGCTACAATCAGCAGCTTGAAGTCCTGTTTGGCGCGGACCAGTGCCACAACATCGACCGGATCATGCGCCTTCCGGGCACCATCAACGTGCCCGACGAACGCAAGGCCAAGAAGGGGCGTGTCCCGACGCTCGCGTATGTTGTGCCGGGTGCGGACCAGCCCTCCTATCCGCTCTCCCGCTTTACTGCCGCGCCCGCCGTGCAGATGGCAGGCGATACCGGCTTCGGCGGCGGCAATATCGTGCAGGTGTCCGGGAACGTCGAGCGCCTGGCCGATGTGAACGAGCTCGACCAATGGGGCGTCCCCGACCGGGTGAAGGTCATCATCGTGCAGGGTCGCCACCCCGACGAGGTGAAGGCAGGCGACAACAGCCGGTCGGCCTGGGTGTTCGATGCCGCATGTGCGATGGTCCGCGCCGACGTTCCCGACGATGTGATCTTCGCGGTACTGACCGATCCCGATTTCGGGATTAGCGAAAGCATCCTTGAGAAAGGCTCCAATGCCCACAAGTACGCCGTCCGCCAGATTGAGCGGGCGCGTGAAAATGCCATCGACCCGAAGCTGCGCGAATTGAACGAGCAGTTTGCCGTTATCGGCAATATCGGCGGCAAGTGCCGGGTGATTGAGGAAGTCGCGGACCCGATCCTGAAAAGGAGCCGCCTGACCCGCCAGTCATTCGAGGATTTCCGCAACCGGCACATGAACCAGTATGTGGAAGTCGGCCTGAACGCCAAAAGCGGCATGCCGGAAATGAAGCCGGTCGGTGCATGGTGGCTCGGCCATCCCCATCGGCGGCAATACAACCACATCACGTTCGCGCCGGGGCAGGAGGTCGACGGGGCCTACAACCTCTGGAAGGGCTTTGCCGTTACCGCGCGGCCGGGCGACAAGCACCTGGGCTTCCTCGAACACGTCCGGCACAATGTCTGCCAGGGCAACGAGGAGCACTACGCATATCTGCTGGGCTGGATGGCCCGCGCGGTCCAGTGCCCAGGCGAACAGGGTGAAGTGGCTGTTGTGCTGCGCGGCGGAAAGGGCGTCGGCAAGAGCTTCGTCGCGGAGCATTTCGGCCGGTTGTTTGGTCGCCATTACCTCAAGGTCAGTCAGCCGGGGCACCTGGTCGGCAACTTCAACAGCCACCTGCGCGACGTTGTCGTGCTCTTTGCCGATGAAGCCTTCTACGCGGGCGACAAGAAACACGCCTCCGTCCTGAAAGACCTCATCACCTCCGACACGCTCACGGTCGAGGCGAAAGGCGTGGACGTGGAGCAATCGCCCAATTTCGTGCATCTGATTATGGCTTCCAACGACGAGCACGTTGTTCCGGCCACTGGCGACGAGCGCCGCTTCTTCGTTGTGGATGTAGGCACTGAACAGCAACAGAACAGCGACTATTTCAAGGCCATTGCCGCCGACCTTGCGGACGGCGGCTACGAAAACCTGCTCCATGCTCTGCTGACACATGACCTGGCTGATTTCGAGGTGCGGACGGTCCCGCAGACCGAGGCCCTGCGCGATCAGAAAGCGGAAACCGTTAGCGGCTTTGAGCGGCTGGTCTTTGAGATGCTGGAGCGCGGGGAGCTGCCTTTCGTCACCCGTTGGCTGAATGTGAAGTTCTCGGAGAACCGGCGTCCGTTTCTCGGCACTGCTCGCTTGCAGCAATGGGCGGAAGAACGCCTGCGCCGCGATGTGACGGACAAGCGCATCGGTGACCTTATGGCGGCCCTTGGCGGCGAAGCTGACCGCAAGAACAACCAACGCGGCTGGTCCTTCCCACCACTATCGGAGGCGCGGGACAAATGGGCCGAGGTGAAATTCGCGGTGAAGTGGAACGACGCCGAAGAATGGTCGGCGCTGATCGAGATGCCATCGGCAACTGACGCGCCGTTTTAGCAGGAGAATAGCAATGAGGTTTATTGAGACATTCGACGGGCGGTTGATCCCGCTGTCCCGCCTTGTGCAGGCGGCGGCGAAATACCCCTCGCCTGGCTTCGCTTATTATCAGCTTCTCTTGGACGATGGCGAGGAAGTGCGTGCATCCGTGCCGGACTGGAATGCGGCGACCCGGCTGGGCCCCAGCATCATTCCCGCCGCGCCGGGCACCACAGTGCTTATCGAGAAATCCGAGTGGATTGAGGGCGAGGATGAATTCTACGAATTGCCGTGTGTAGGCTGGAAGCAAGCGACTGGCCGCTTGCTGCCGGTCTGCATGACGCATGGCAGCGTGAGTACGCTTCTCACTGGGGTCAAGCATCCATGCGGAAGGGTCGAAACCTTGGAGGGCGAGCTTTACTCCGACCTGGACGCCTTCCGGGCCGCACAACGGGCGGAGCTATTGCCGGATGCCGGCAATGCCCAAGGTGATCCGGCATACCCGGCAAGTGTAAGTGCTTAAGAACATGAACATTTGCCGGATTGCCGCTTCGCCGGGGTGTTTTTTGTTCGCTAGGCCCAGCGTGGAAATGGGGCTGGATGAGCGCTCTAGCCTAAACTCTTATTTCTTCCGGCAATCCGGCAATCCGGTAAAAGTATGTAGAGAGAATGGGTTAGCGTTGCCGGGTGCTTGCCGGGTTGCCGGATCGGCATTGCTGGCGGTGCTCGCCACTCTGGGCCTAGCTGCCGCCCATCCCGGCTTCCTGCCCCCTAAAAAAGAGACCCGCGAAGGGCGTCGTACCGTCGCGCGCACAATTTCGCCCGCCGCCCGCTCCGTAGGCTCCAAACCTAGAGCCCTAACCCATTGGAAAAGCGTATGGAACAAAGCATGAACAATAGGCCCGAACCGTCTAGCGAACCGCCTACCGCCAAAAAGCGCAAGAAGGCCGCCACCGGCCTGACCATGCGCGATGCGTCCGGTATCGCCTTGCTGCCACCGGCCTTGGATATTGTCCGCAACATGGCTCGGCTGGGCCATCCGGTGCCGAGCATCGCCGCCGCTCTGGGCATGAGCCGGGAGACGCTGAACCAGTGCCGGAAGCGCCAGCCTGAGGTGGATGAGGCCTTTGCCCAAGGTAGGGCGGGGCTCGAATTCGAGCTCGCCAGCAGCCTCGTGGAGGCGGCCCGCAAGGGCAACATCGTGGCGGCCATGTTCGCCCTCAAGTCGATGTTTGGCTACCGCGACAATGGCCAGACCGACACCGCTCCCAAGGTCGCGGTGCAGATCAACCTCCCGGCCGCGATGGAGGCCAAGGCCTACGCCGCCATGATCGAGGCCGAGCGTCGCGGGGAGGCGGGCGATGAGTAAGCTCACCACCCCAACGCCCTGGCAGGAACGGGTGCTGGCCATCCCCGAAGACCTGAACATCGCCATGCTCGGTGGCCGTGGCTCCGGGAAGACAACCGCCCTGGCGCTGCTCGCCCTGCGGCACTGCGTCCAGTATGAGGACAAGGCCCGCGTCCTGATCCTGCGCGCCACCTACAAGAGTTTGGCCAACCTCTGGGACGAGCTCGAAGCACTGTTCCGCGATGCGTTCCCCGGCGGCATCAGCAGCAACCGTGCTGACTTCGTGATCCGCTGCCCGAACGGGGCGGTCGTCACCCTGGGCAACCTCTCACAGAAGAAGGACGTGGCCAAGTGGCAGGGGCAGGAGGCGAACCTGCTGGCGGTGGACGAAATCACCAATTTCACTACCTTGCGCCACATCAACATGCTGCGCGCCAACTTGCGCGGCCCGGCGGGCATCCCGACCCGCATGATCGTGCTCGGCAACCCCGGCGGCCCGCTCCACGCCACCATCGCCCGTATGCACGTGACCGGTCGCATCCCGTGGCGGCCCTATGAGCTGGACGATGGCTCCCGCTGGGTGTTCGCCCCCTCTACCTACCTTGATAACCCCACCATCGACACCGAGCGCTATGCCCGGTCGATCATCGCATCATCGGGCGGCGACCGCGCGCTGGCGGAAGCCTGGCTGAACAATAACTGGACCGACCTGGCAGGCGCGTTCTTCGCGGACGTGTTTGGCCCGCACTGCATCCTGCCAGACAGCACGTTCCGCGTTCCCAAGGGGCCGGTATCTCAGCACGGCTGGTATAGCTGCGTTGCGCTGGATTGGGGCTGGTCGGCACCGACCGCCGCGATGCTTGCGGTGCAGCCGCGCATCCCCGGCCTTGTCGGGCCCGGTGGCCAGGTGTTCCCTAAGCATTCGTGGATCATCGTGGATGAGGTCCACAGCGCCCGCGCCGACGATCCCAACGCGGGCAAGGGCTGGCCGCCCCAGATGGTGGCGGAGGAAGTGCTGGCGGCCTGCGAGCGCTGGAACGTCCGCCGCTATGGCGTGGGCGACGATGCGCGCGGCCTGCAGAACGACACGCTGCTGGAACAGCTCAGCAAGTACGGGCTACAACTGACCAAGCCGCGCAAGGACCGCATTTCCGGCTGGGTGAAGGTCAAGTCGATGATGGCCGCCGCGCGCGATGGCGACCCCGACACTCCCGGCCTCGGGATTTCGGAACGGTGCCGGTACGCGCTCGAAACCCTACCGCTGCTCCCGCGCGACGATGTGCGGCTGGAAGACGTGGACACCACGGCCGCCGACCATGCCGCCGATGCCATTCGCTACCTCGTAAATTCCCCCGTGATGCTGGCCGGTCACGGACGGGTCTCTGCTGGCCATTACTGAGAAGGAACCAACCATGCCCCGTATTCTCGATGAAAGTACCCCGATCCGCGCCGATGTGCCGCTCACCCTCCACCCCGACAGCCTCTTGGGCATCGGGGAACCGCTCAGCGTCGAAGGCACCCTGGGCACCAACGTCCTTGCCGCCGCGCGCGAAGCGCTGCGGAGCGGGTACGACCTGTTCGGCCGGATGAACGACGCCGAACGCGACTTGCAGGCAATGGCCGAGCCCGCGCGCCGCCGCCAGCATGCCGCCGAAAAGAGCGGTCGTACTGACTACACCGACAACGTGCGGATGAAGAACGGCAAGCCGACCCGTGTGGTGGACGCGGAAGAGTTCATCACCGCCGCCGAAAAGGCATTCGAGCGGGTCGCGCCCACCATCGACCGGCGGGTGACAGAGCTGAAAGGCTACCGCGACACCCTGGCCAACCGCGTTGCCACGGCGCTGGACCACCCGGCGCGCAAGACGCCCGAAGGGCTCGCCCTGGCGGCTGAGGTGCGCTCGCACCTCAAGGCGGTGAAGAAGCCCGACGAACGGATGAAGTTCGTGGTGGACGCCATCGACCGGGGCGACCTGCCCACCGTGGCGGCCGTGCTCCATGCGCAGCCCTTCCTCGCTGGGTTTGATCCGGCCACGCACGACACCCTCCGGGCCCGTGCCGCCGCCAAGTTCGCTCCGGTGGACAGCGCGCAGCTTGCCGCCACCGAAACGGCAATCGACCATGTGTGCAACGCGACTAGCGGCCTGGTGAAGCGGGTCGGGGACATTTCCGCCCTGCGGCAGGTCCCGGCTGCGAAGGCTGCCCTGAGCCTCAAGGCGCTGGAAGGAGCGGGCCGGTGAGCGATCCCATTTCCGCAATGTTGGCCGACGGCTGGGTGGAGAAGTACGGCACGGCCCCCAAGCAGGAGACGGCCGCCGAATTGGGTGCCCGGCTCATTCGCGAGGCTCGTACCAAGGCGCTCGACCGTGCCCTGGCAGACCTCACGCGGGGCCTTGAGGCGCGGCCCCGCGACAAGGGGCTGTTCGGCGGCGATCCGTACATGAACCTGCGTTACCTCGACGCGCGCGACGAGGCTGTGGTGCGCTTCGACGACGAGCTCGAAATCCAGAGCGACGAGCCGGACCCTGACGACGAGGGTGAGGAAGAATGATGCGCCCCCCAGGCGGCCCGCGCTATTCGCCCCCGCGCGACAAGGCACCCGCGCAAGGACCGTACCCGGCTCCCCCGCCACGCTCCCCTGGCAAGCGCGACTGCAAGCCCGGCAAGGGGAGCCGGAAGCGGTGAGGCAGCCGGGAATTATCGCCGCCGATGAGGAGGGTGTAGGCGTCAAGTATGTCAGGCCAGCCGAGCAAGAGCGGCCCTGCCTGCGTTGTCGCAAGCCGTTCATGAGTCACGGGCCCGGCAACCGCCTATGTGGTGACTGCCGGACCCGCGACGTGAGCCCATTTGAGCCCTAAGGGTTAGCCTTCCCCGAACAGATTTGCTTGGGGAGCTGCACCCTTCTCAATTTCTTCGGTCATTGCTTGGGCAGATGCGGTGGCCGCAGCGGGGTCCGATTTCCACGCATTTGCGAACCGCTCACGCTCAACGCCTGCGTAGTCAAGCAGCGCACCAAGCATCGACTTGGTATGTACGCTAAGGGCGTCGAATGTCGGCAATGCCGTATGATAGCTTGCCATCTCCAGCTCCCGCCCGGTCATGAAAAGCTGATCCGATTTCAAGAGCCGCACTGCCTGATCCGCGACGATTTCGGCTGGGATTTGATCCAAGTCCCGTTTCAACCCGGCTTCCACAGCCGTCGCGGTGCCCCGGCCGCCGGGGGCATATTTCTCGACAAGCGCCATGGCCAACCGAAGTGTCTGCTGCCCATCGTCGTCACCCAACGCTCCGAGCCGTACCGCCCGAAGAATGAGGTCACGTCTCTCGTCCATTGTGCGGAACGCTGCACCAACGCTCACATAATCGAGGCTCTGGCAGGCAATAGCGCCAGCAAGGTAAGCTAGGCGCCCCGCCGAACGCGCTGCCTGTGAATCTGGATGGTACGCCACGGCGGCTGTGGCTAGCCGGGAGAAACCTTCTAAAGCCCGGACGGCTGAGGGAGCGCCAAACCCCTCCGATAGGGCGGACAAAATGTCGAACCGCGCTTCTTGAAGGTTCTTGTTTCGGAAGCTCTTATCGACCGTCTGCAATTCGGCGATGAGTTGTTCGTCCCCCATTCTTTCAGGGTACAGGACGGTCTGACTGTTCTGGATGCGCTGAATGTCAGTACCGTCGATCAATTGTAGGTCGAGCTTTTCAGCTACCGACCGCAAGCTCTTCCGCTTGTCTGTCGTCGCCACATAGGCCCCGTCAACGTCGAGTGCATCGGCTAGCCCACTGGTCCAGAAAATGCGTTCAACCGCCTTTGGGCGCTGCTTGTACTTGATGTCACAAATCTGCACCCGGCGCGAGGTGCCGGTCGGGCGTTCGTATAGCCATAGGTCGACGTCAGTGAGGTCTTCGTCTGCGAAACGGAACGGGACACCTCGAATTACGAAGAAACCAGCGCGCAGGAAGTAGGCGCGCAGCACCTCCTCCAACACGGCTCCCTTGGGAGTTTGCACCTTCTCGTTCATCACAGCACCCGTCCGCCGCGAACGGCCTCTAGCACATCCCGTGTCGCTCGCTTGCTCAACGGTGACTGGTTCTTGCGAACCGATGTACGGCTCTCTTCGGGCCCAATGTAACCCGCCATGGGCGCGCTGGGCAGGTCGGCAAGAGACTGAGCATAGGCGTTCCCTTGTGTGAGCACATGCAACGCCAGGTGGCCCACCTCCTTCTTGAGCAATCGCAGATAGTAGCGGTTGGCGTAGTTCGCGTCACGGCGCAGCTTGACCACCCCGTTCACTTCAAGAACACGATAGTCCTGCCCGATCGAGGTGGTTGGACCGACTTCTCGGCCGGAAATCAGCTTCCCTACTAGGGCAGGCAAATCGTTGATCCGGCCCTGCGAAGATGCACGGGAGACCATGCCATAGGTGAGCGCCGCCACAAGCGATTTCGCCATGTCGAAACAGTCATCCACCATCGGATCGACAAACTTGTGAAACGCAGCTGGCGCAGTCACATATACATGACTGCCCTGCTCATTTGTCACTTCATTGAGGTCATAGACCGCTGCCGCGACCAGTTTCTCGAAGAGCTGCTTCGACAAAACATTCTCGACATGCTGGATGCTTAAGCATCCGCTCTTGGACAGTTGCTCCGCGATTTCTGCAACCAGGCGCTGTTCAGCATCGTTAAGAGAGGTCAGGACCTTCTGGGTTTTGACCACAGACGACCTTCGGAACAGGTTGCCGTTGAACAACAGGCGGTCATTCCCGTCGCCTTCCTTATCAACAAACCCAATGCCCTCAGCGCGGTCGAGGAAATCACCGACCTGGGCATTGGTCAGCTTGTGCGTATCGCCGATCCGCTGCGACACGTCCGCCCGGCGAATGGGGGCGTCCGACGCAATTTCAGCCAAGGTGATCGACGCGTCCTCATAGGTGCTCGGCTCTGCCTCGTGATAAATGTCAGTGGCGTGACCCAGAGAACCACGCGTGGTGACGCCCAAGATAGAGATTTCGTCGGTGGACTGCTCGATCAGGCGCTTTCGTTCGAGCACCTGAAGAAGGCCGCTCAGCTCCAATCTGGGGTCGAGGCCAGAGGCGACAGCTATTGCCCGCGCCTCAGTCTTCGTGACGGTTGCCTGGTCCGTTTGGCCGAGCTTCGTTAGGAGAGTTGCAGCCTTGGCCGCCTCGTTGATCGCGGGAAACTCTGCGGGCCCATTCACGTCAAGCACGAGCTTGCGGCCGTGGTGAATAACCCACGCGCCCTTAATCTCTTTCTCGTTTGCTCCTGCCACTTTGCCCCCCCGGCCTGATGATGGTGACCCCGGCGTGATTCGAACACGCGACATTCGGTTTAGAAGACCGATGCTCTATCCAGCTGAGCTACGGGGCCCCAATACGGTTCGCTACACGGTTCGCTGAATCACCGGCAACGCCTAACCTACACTACTCCCATCCCTTTCGCGGCCCAGACCCTCCGCTTAGAAGGCGAATGCTCTATCCAGCTGAGCTACGGGGCCCCATGCGCTCGCTAGACGGTTCGCCCGTCTCCTGGCAATGCCAAAGCGAGTGAGAGGCGCAGCTTTTGGGTCGTAGCGCGCGTCTTTCCGGGCGCGCGAACGCTCCCCTTTGACACCGGAAGCGCTACGGCGATTGCGGTCCCGCGGGCAAGCCTGCATAGTCGCGCCATGGCTGCCGATACCTCCGCCGCGCCCGCCGGGGCCACACCGCCTGTGATTGCCCATGTCGACGCCAGCGCCCTGCAAGGGCACCGGCTGCGCTACTATGATTTCGTCATGGCTGCCTTCGTGGCGATCCTGCTGCTCTCGAACGTGATCGGCGCGGCCAAGCTGGCGACGGTGGGCGGCTTCACCTTCGGCGCGGGTATCCTGTTCTTCCCGCTCGGCTATGTCATTGGCGATGTGCTGACGGAAGTTTATGGCTATGCCCGCGCGCGGCGCTGCATCTGGGCTGGTTTTTGCGCCATGATCTTCATGGCTTTCATGAGCTGGGTTGTCGTCACCCTGCCACCCGCCGAGGGCTGGGAAGGGCAGGCAGCTTATGAATCCGTGTTCGGGCAAGTGCCGCGCATCGTGCTGGCGTCCATCGTAGCTTTCTGGGCTGGCGAATTGACCAACAGCTTTGTGCTGGCCAAGATGAAGCTGCTCACGCGGGGCAAGCACCTGTGGACCCGCACCATCGGCTCGACAATCGTAGGGCAGGGCGTGGACAGCCTCATCTTCTATCCGCTGGCTTTCTACGGTGTCTGGACGACGGACCAGGTCTTGCTGGTCATGGCAACGAACTGGGCGTTGAAGGTCGGCTGGGAAGTCGTGCTCACGCCCGTCACTTATGTCTTCGTCAATTTCTTCAAGCGCCGCGAAGGGCTGGACGTCTATGACGAGCAGACCGACTTCACCCCATTCAAGGCTTCGGTATAGCGTGGCCGCTTCCACCCTGCCGGCAAGTAGCGAAGGTGAACGTTCGTTTTCCGACGACTCTGCAGGCACGCAACCAGCGTGAGCATCTCTCACTAGCTGTCGGTTCGCCGATTGATCATACTGCTGCCAAAGCGTGAAAGGGGAACCTTGAAGAAGTGGCATACCGAGGAAGTTACCCGGTGGCCCGTCGCGGTGCCGCGTGCTGTCATATTCGACATGGATGGCCTACTGCTCGACACCGAGCGGCTCTAATAAGCGTTCTATATTCGCGACCTGTGCCGTACTAGGCTATGAGATGACGGAGCAAGTGCATCGGTCACTAATTGGTGGGCCGTGGGAAGCAAACCGGGCTCGGCTCCTCACCGTTTTCGGCGCCTCCTTTCCGGCAGAAGCCTATCGTGCCGAATGCGAAGCGCATTATCTCACTTTGTGTGCCGAGGGAATCTCATTACGTCCCGGCGTCTTGGAGATGGTTCAGTTTCTCGAAGAGCGTGCCATTCCCATGGCGGTGGCGACTTCCACCCTTCGTTCTATGGCTACTCATCATCTTCGCGAGACCGGATTGCTGGACAGACTAGGCGCCTTGGTCGCGCGAGATGACGTGTTCCACGGAAAGCCGCATCCAGAGACCTATTTGAATGCCGCGCGACGTCTTTCCGTCGACCCGCCAGACTGCCTGGCATTGGAGGATAGCCATAACGGTGCCCGCTCCGCCATAGCCGCGGGCATGACAACAGTTCTGGTGCCTGACATGCTACCTGCCACGCCTGAGATTGCGTTGCAGTGCGCGCATGTGGCGCGTGACTTGCACCAAGTACGCGCCATGCTCGAACGGCTGCCAAGTTAAGCACTAGGGCCACTGTGTAGTGGCAGTTGCGGACTTCCTAACGGCAAAGTCCGCGCTGTCATCCTTAGCTGCCTGCCCGCTTCTCACCAAAATCCGTCGTCCAGTGAGAAAGTTAAGCCCAGCCTCAGTTAATAACTCGCGCCGTCCACTTGCTGGATCTTCAGGCCGTCGAGATCGATGGAAGGCACGCATCTCAGGTTGACCGCCACTGTCTCCTGGCCGTCAGGCCCCTTGCCCCTGCCAAAAGGCTGGCAGCCGCATGTCGCGCAGAAGCGGTGAGCGATGGCGTGCCGGTTAAAATGATAATCCGTCAGCGCTTCCTTGCCCTTGGTCAGGGAAAAGCAATCGGCCGGGATGAAGGAGAAGAGGAAGCCTTTGCGGCGACAATGGGAGCAATTGCAGCTGATCGCTTCCGTCGGTGGCTCATCGCTGACGGAAAACGCCACCGCGCCGCAATGGCAACTGCCCTCATAAGCCATGGCTCTATCTCCTTCTGGCGATGGATGCTGCCTACCGGCGTGTGAATACCATGCGCCCCTGCCAGCGCTTGTCTTTTGGTCGTGGTTCAGCCTGCGGGCGCTGGTGCCGGTTCGGCGGCAGGCGACGGCTCGGCAGTGGGTGCCGGCGCGCTCGCGGCGGACGGCGGGGCGGCGGGCAGCGTGGCCGGGTCCCAATGCTCGTCGGCCTTGCCGTCGACGAAGCGCCACATGTCGAACCATGTCGTCGTGTAGGTCTTGGAGGGATCGTCCGCATAAGGCATCTCGCGCACGAAGCTCACCGTCACGAAATCGTCCTCGGCCTGCACCGCGACGACCTTCGTCTCCATCTTGTCGGGGATCGGCTTGGGCTGCCGCTTCGCCACGTTGATGAAATAGTGCATCACCGCTTCGAGGCCGGAGGCGGCGAGGGGATTGTGTTGGATGTAGCGCTCGGTGAGGTAGAGCGGCGCACGATCCCAGTGATTGGCTTCCAGCAATTCCTTCACGATCTTGAGCGCCACCTGCTTGTTGCGGTGGAGTTGCGGATCGGTGCTGGTGAACAGCGATTCGGGATCGGGATGGGCGGCGACCGGGTCGCTCAGCGCCCGCATCTGGGCATGAGTCGGGGCGGCGGAAAGCATCAGGGCGGCAGCAAGCAGCGGAAGAGAGACTTTCATCGGCGATCCCCTCGGTTGGCAAGTCGTTGTCGCGATGGGTTATCGCGCCTCGCGGCGGGATGCACAAGTCGGGATGGCGGTTACGTCTCCAATATGAAACGCGCGCCCGCCTGGGCGTGGATGATCGTGCTGTCGTAGATCGGCAGGACATTGGCGTGAACGTCGACGATCAGGTCCAGCTCGGTACAGGCCAGCACAACGGCCTGCACATTCTCCTTGGCGATGTTGGTGAGTTCGGTCTTCATGAACCGCTCTGCATCGCGCGTGATGATACCGGCCGCCAGCTCATTATAGACCAGCTTATCGACGCCCTCAGCCAAGTCCGCGTCCGGCGGCAGCAGCGAGACGCCACCGGCCTGGACGAGATGCTGGCGATAATCCCGGTCTGCCATCACGTTGCTAGTGCCGACCAGAGCGGCCGTCTTGATGTTGTTGGCTTTCAGGCGCGCGCCGATCTCGTCGATGATGTGGATGATCGGGATGTTCACGGAAGCTTCGATCTGCGGCACCACCTTGTGCAGGCTGTTGGCGCAGATCATCACCGCTTCCGCGCCGCCAGCCTCCAGCCGCTTCGCCGCGCCCACCATGTGGCCAGCTCCGCAATCCCAGTCGTTGACCGAGGCGCAGCGGGCGACATCGGCGAAATCGAGGCTGTCGATCAGCAGCGTCGCGCTGTGCAGCCCGCCCAGTTCACGCTGCACGGCGCGGTTGATGAGATCGTAATAGCGGGCGGTGGATGTCCAGGAAATTCCGCCGATCAATCCGAGCTTTCGCATCAATATCCCAATTTGTTCAGTGTCATTGGTATCGGATGGTCGGGGACTCAGTGCCCCAGAGACTTCACGATCTCTTCCACCATCTTCTTGGCGTCAGCGAGCAGCATCATGGTGTTGTCCATGTAAAAGACATCATTGTCCACGCCGGCATAGCCCACGCCGCCCATGGATCGCTTCACGAACAGCACGGTCTTGGCATTGGCGACATCGAGGATCGGCATGCCGTAGATGGGCGAGGTCTTGTCCGTTTTCGCCGCCGGGTTGGTCACGTCGTTGGCGCCGATGACGAAGGCGACGTCCGCCTGCGAGAACTCGCTGTTGATGTCCTCCAGTTCGAACACTTCGTCATAGGGCACGTTCGCCTCGGCCAGCAGCACATTCATGTGGCCCGGCATTCGCCCGGCGACCGGGTGAATGGCGTAGCGCACATTGACGCCCTCCGCCTTGAGCATGTCTCCCATCTCGCGCAGCGCGTGCTGCGCCTGGGAGACGGCCATGCCATAGCCCGGCACGATGATGACATTCTCGGCCTGCTTCATGAGGAAGGCGGCATCCTCGGCGCTGCCGCGCTTCCACGGGCGCTGCTCCCTGGCTTCGCCGTCGCTGCTTGCCGCTTCCGCGCCGAAGCCGCCGGCAATCACGGAAATGAAGCTGCGGTTCATCGCGCGGCACATGATGTAGCTGAGGATCGCGCCGGACGAGCCCACCAGCGCGCCGGTGATGATCATGGCGCTGTTGCCCAGCGTGAAGCCCATCGCCGCGGCGGCCCAGCCCGAATAGCTGTTCAGCATGGAAACGACGACCGGCATGTCCGCGCCGCCTATGGGGACGATGAGCAGGAAGCCGATGACGAAGGCGAGGATGACGACGATCCAGAAATCCACCGGCGCCTGGCTGTGCCAGAAACCATAGGTGAAGAAGAGGATCGCCAGCAGCGCGGCGATGTTGATGACATGGCGGCCCGGCAGCAGGATCGGCTTGCCGCTCATATTGCCGTTCAATTTGAGAAAGGCGATCACCGAACCGGAGAAGGTGATTGCGCCGATCGCCACGCCCAGCACCATTTCCACCCGGCTCGCGCCATGGATCGCGCCGGTGACGTCATCGACGATACCGAAAGATTCGGGGCTGAGAAAGGCCGCGACGCCCACCAGCACTGCGGCAAGGCCGACGAGGCTGTGGAAGGCGGCGACAAGCTGCGGCATTGCCGTCATGGCAATGCGTCGCGCGATCACGAAGCCGATGACGCCGCCAACGATGATCGCGATGCCGATGCGTGGCAGTGCCACCGCATCATGCGTCGCGACCGTCGTCCCGACGGCGATGAACATGCCGAGCATCCCGAAGCGATTGCCCCGGCGGCTGCTCTCCGGGCCCGAGAGCCCGCGCAGCGCGAGGATGAAGAGCACGCCCGAGACGAGGTAGGCGAGCGCGGCGAGGGGGGCGATGGGCAAGGCTGCCAGCATCACTTGCGCTCCTTCTTCTTGTACATCGCGAGCATGCGTTCAGTGACGGCAAAACCGCCGAAGATGTTGATCGAGGCCAGCACCACGCCGATTAGCCCCAGCCATTCCGCGATGGGGTTCGATGCTTCCGCCGCCGCGATCAGTGCGCCCACGATGATGACTGAGGAAATGGCGTTAGTCACGGCCATCAGCGGCGTGTGCAGCGCGGGCGTCACCGACCAGACGACATAATAGCCCACGAAACAGGCCAGCACGAAAATGGAGAGAATGGAAATGAAATCCATGGGTTAGGCTCCGGCGTGATCCTCCCCATGCCTTGCATGGGGAGGGGGACCGTTCGCCACAGGCGAATGGTGGAGGGGCAGGGAGAACAGGCGTGCCAAGTTTTCCTCGATAGCCGCCGGATCGGCTAAGGCCTCTACGGCGGGAATGTGACAGACCTGATAACCTTGCCCGGTCAGGAATGTGTCCCGAGCCTCATCGCGGCTTGGCTGGTCGCTACGATCACTTCTCACGCCAGCAGCCGATCGTGCACCACTTTTCCGGTCCGCGTTATGCGCACGCCCTGCACGATTTCGTCGTCATCAGGAAGCACGGGCGCATTGGCATCCTTGTCCCAATAGGCGGACAGGAAATTGTAGAGATTGCGGGCGAACAGGGCGGAGGCATCCGCCGCTAGCCGGCTGGGCACATTGCGATGGCCCACGATCCTGACGCCATGGCGCTCCACGATCTCGCCGGCGACCGCGCCTTCCACATTACCGCCTTGTTCCACGGCAAGATCCACGATCACGCTGCCCGGCTTCATCGAGGCGATCTGCGCATCCGAGATGAGGCGCGGCGCCGCCCGGCCGGGGATCAGCGCCGTTGTGATGACGATGTCCTGCTTGGCGAGATGACTCGAGACCAGCTCGGCCTGCGCTTGCCTGTAATCCTCGGACATTTCGGAGGCATAGCCGCCCGATCCTTCGCCCTCGATGCCGGCCACATTCTCCACGAAAATGGGCTTGGCGCCGAGCGACTGAATCTGCTCCTTCGTCGCCGCGCGCACGTCCGTCGCGGAGACCTGCGCGCCCAGCCGCCGTGCTGTAGCGATGGCCTGCAAGCCCGCTACGCCCACACCCATGATGAATACGCGTGCGGCCGAGATTGTGCCCGCAGCCGTCATCATCATTGGGAAAGCGCGGTCATACTCCGCCGCCGCGTCCAGCACCGCCTTGTATCCGGCGAGGTTGGACTGGGAGGAGAGGATATCCATGCTCTGCGCGCGGGTGATGCGCGGCATGAACTCCATCGCAAGCGCTTCCAGCCCCGCCTGTGCATAAGCGTCCATGCGCGCCCGTTCGCCGAAGGGATTGAGGCCGCCCACCAGCAGCGCGCCCGCCGCCGCCCCGGCAAGGCTAGCCGACTCAGGGCCCTGCACGCACAGGATGATGGCCGCGCCGTTCACTGCCGCCGCCCGGTCGCTCACGGTCGCGCCCGCCGCCGTATAGTCGGCATCGCTGACGGATGCGGTGAGGCCCGCGCCGCTCTCCACGGCCACGTTCGCGCCCAGCGCGATGAATTTGCGGACGGTTTCCGGAGAAGCCGCCACCCGGCGCTCCCCCGCGGCCGTCTCGCGAAGAACAGCAATCTTCATGGTCGAGGCCCGGAAAGGAACTGGATCAGGAGATCAACAGGACGACGAAGAACACCCCGACGGCACTGATGATCGCGCCCCACTTCATCAGCGTGACGAAGCCTCCATAGGTGCCGTTCGCCTGATTCATGTCCTGTTCGCTTGCCATGGTATCCCATTCCCTTTTCGACAATGCGGATCGTCCTAGCGGCAATGTGCGCCGCTCTCAAGCAGCTTGCCGCAAACCCGCCGGAGCTTAATCGCCTCTTTACCCCCTCTCTTTATTTCTTTTGCCGCAACGAGCAGGAAAGAGAATGAGTGACATAGAAAATCCGGTCCTTCTGCTGGTTGATGACGAGCCGGCACAGCGCCGCCTGAATATCGCGATGGCAAATCGCGCTGGCTGGCGCTCGCTAAGCGCGAATAACGCCGAGGATGCGTTCGAAACCGTCGATTCGCGCGAGGGCGCGCGTATCGCGGCCGTGATGATCGACGACTGGACGCAGGGCGATGAAGTGACCGGCCTCATCCGCGCAATCCATGCGCGCCGGCCGCAATTGCCCGTGCTGGTCATTACCGCCAACGGCACTGCCGAAAAAGCCGTGGAGGCGATGCGGGCCGGCGCGCACGATTTCCTCATCAAGCCGATCGCCCCCGATAGTTTCCTGAGCGCCCTGCAAGCCGTGCTCACCCATCCGGACAGCCAGGGCGAATTGCGCCCGCTCACCGAGAAAAGCCGTGCGCCGCTCGGCTTCGACGAGATCGTGGGCTCCTCACCCACGTTCCGCGCTGCGCTCGCCATCGCCGCCAAGGCCGCGCGCGCCCGCGTGCCCGTCCTCATCGAAGGCGAAAGCGGCGTCGGCAAGGAAGTGATCGCTCACGCCATCCATGCCGCGAGCCCGCGCGCCCGTGCGCCGATGATTACGGTAAATTGCGGCGCCATTCCGGCCAATCTCGTGGAATCCGACCTGTTCGGCCATGAGCGCGGCGCTTTCACGGGCGCGTTCGATCGGCACATCGGCAAGTTCATGACCGCCAATGGCGGCACCATCTTTCTCGACGAGATCAGCGAGCTGCCCCTGGATGTGCAGGTCAAGTTGCTGCGAGTGCTGCAGGATGGCGAGATCCAGCCGGTCGGCGCGCGTCTGCCGAGCCAGGTCGATGTCCGCGTCATCGCCGCCACCAACAAGCGTCTTTTGAACGAAGTGGAGGCCGGTCGCTTCCGCGAGGATCTCTATTATCGCCTGAATGTCGTGCAGCTCACCATTCCGCCGCTGCGCGAGCGCGCCTCGGATATTCCTGCCCTGGTTCGCCACCTGCTGGAACGCGTCGGCGCGCAGCCGGGCATGCACAGCCTCGGCATCACCAATGATGCCATCGGGCTGCTTTCCCGTCATGCCTGGCCGGGCAATGTCCGCCAGCTTCACAACACCCTCTTCCGTGCGGCCGTGCTATGCGACGGCGATGCGCTCACGGCGGCGGATTTTCCGCAGATCTCCGGGCAACTCAGCCTCGCGGAACCTAATGGGCGCGACCGCAGGGATGTGATGCCCATGGTTCGTAACGCGCAAGAGAACGGCATTGGCGTCACGCTCTACGAGGCGAATGGCCATCTGCGCTCGCTCTCGGATATCGAGGCGGACGTGATCCGCCTCGCCATCGGCCATTATCGCGGGCGCATGACGGAAGTGGCCCGGCGTTTGGGCATCGGGCGCTCGACGCTATACCGCAAGCTGGCGGAACTGGGCATCGATACGGCGGCCTGAAGCTACGCGCTGTATTTTCCGTACTTGTCGTGCAGGCGGCTGCTCATTCCGGCTCTGCAACGGCCTCTGCGGCGTCAATCTGGGCAATCTCGGTATCGAAGGCGCATGCGGCGCGGCGGTTGAGCCATAGAATGCCCCAGAAGATGGCGCTCACAAAGCCCGCCGTGAGTCCCCCTGCCCAGGCGGGTTTCCGGCTGCGGTCGGCGTTGAATTTCCAAACAAATGCTCAGGCGTCGATCACCTCTTCATCCACCTGCGCGGCATTCTCCTGTATGAAGGCGAAGCGGTGCGCGGGATTGGTGCCCATCAGCCGGTCCACCAGATCCTTCACGCCCGCACGCTCTTCATATTCCTGCGGCAGGGTGATGCGGATGAGATTGCGCGTTTTCCGATCCATCGTGGTTTCGCGCAGTTGCATCGGGTTCATCTCACCGAGGCCCTTGAAGCGGCTGACGTCCACCTTCTTGCCCTTGAGGTCGCCGGCCATCAGCTTCTCGCGCGCGGCGTCGTCCGCGGCATACCAGCTCTTGCCGCCTGCCACGATTCGGTAGAGTGGCGGTTGGGCGAGAAACAGGTGGCCCCGCTTCACCAATTCCGGCATTTCCTGGAAGAAGAACGTCATCAGCAGCGTGGCGATATGGGCGCCGTCCACATCCGCGTCGGTCATGATGACGATGCGCTCGTAGCGCAGATTGTCCGGGTTGCAGTCCTTCCGCGTCCCGCAACCGATCGCCAGGATGAGGTCCGCGATTTCCTGATTGGCGAGGATCTTTGCCGATGTAGCCGAGGCCACGTTCAGGATCTTGCCGCGGATGGGGAGAATCGCTTGCGTCTTGCGGTCGCGCGCCTGCTTGGCGCTGCCGCCGGCGCTGTCGCCTTCCACGATGAATAGCTCGGTGCCATCGGGATCGTCCGCCGAACAGTCCGTCAGCTTGCCGGGCAGGCGCAGCTTGCGGCCTGACGTCGCGGTCTTGCGCTTGATCTCCTTTTCCTGCCGGCGCCGCAGCCGCTCGTCCATCCGTTCCATTACATGGCCGAGCAGCGCTTTGCCCCGATCCATATTGTCGGCGAGGAAATGGTCGAAATGGTCGCGCATCGCGACTTCAACCAGTCGCGCGGCTTCCGGGCTGGTAAGGCGATCCTTGGTCTGGCTCTGGAATTGCGGGTCGCGGATGAAGACGCTCAGCATCAGTTCGCAGCCGGACATGATGTCGTCCGTCTGGATGTCCTTGGCCTTCTTCTGGCTCACCAGTTCGCCGAATGCGCGGATGCCCTTGGTGAGCGCGGCGCGCAGGCCCGTCTCATGCGTGCCGCCATCGGGGGTGGGGATGGTGTTGCAATACCAGCTCGCCGAGCTATCCGACCAGAGCGGCCAGGCCACAGCCCATTCCACGCGGCCGGCACCGTCCGGAAGGTCCTGCGTGCCGGAGAAGAAGTCCGTCGTCGCGCATTCGCGATTGCCGAGTTGCTCCTTCAGATGGTCGGAAAGCCCGCCGGGGAACTGGAATACCGCTTCGGCCGGTGTATCGTCCGTGATGACTGCGGGGTCGCATTTCCAGCGGATTTCCACGCCCGCGTAGAGATAGGCCTTGGAGCGGGCGAGACGGTGCAGCCGCGCCGGCTTGAAGCGCATCTCGCCGAAGATCTCGCTGTCCGGCGTGAAGGAGACGGTCGTACCGCGCCGGTTGGGCGCCGCGCCCACCTTCTCCAGCTTGCCCAGCGGCAGCCCACGGGAGAAGCGCTGGCGGAATAGCTCGCGATTGCGCGCCACCTCGATCTCGGTGTCGGCCGAGAGCGCGTTGACCACGCTGATGCCTACGCCATGCAGGCCGCCCGATGTGGCATAGGCCTTGTCCGAGAATTTGCCGCCCGAGTGCAGCGTCGTCAGGATCACTTCCAGCGCCGACTTGCCGGGGAATTTGGGGTGCGAGTCCACCGGGATGCCGCGCCCATTGTCGCTGATCGTGAGGCGGTTGCTTCCGTCCAGCGTCACCTCGATGCGGGTGGCATGACCGGCGACGGCCTCGTCCATCGCATTGTCCAGCACTTCAGAGGCGAGATGGTGCAGCGCCCGCTCATCTGTGCCGCCGATATACATGCCCGGCCGCCGCCGAACGGGCTCAAGCCCCTCCAGCACCTCGATGGCTGAGGCGTCATAGCTTTCGGAAGTGCGGTTGGCGGTGCGGTCGAACAGGTCGTCGGACATGGGCGAGCTATAGGGCCAGCGGACTCGCCGACGCAAGCAGGCTCTAAAAGAGAGTAGGGATCCTCCTACAGCGTTCTCACCATCATTCGACGGATGCTTCGCCCGCTTCGCCGCCGCTTACGCGATGGGCCGTGGGATTTGTGGGATCTCTCGGATGGTTACCAACAAGTTGTTGCTTTGTTTCGGGAAACATTCGCTGCGCCGGTTCGTATTTCCTCGGCCAAGTTCAGTGGCAGGAGGAATTTATATGAAGAAGATCGCCCTTGCTTCGCTATGCGCGGGTTGTGCGGGTTTATTCGCCGCGCCGGCGCTTGCCCAGGATGCGCCTTCACAGGATTGGAGCGGCCCCTATGTCGGCGGTTCGATCGGTCTTAGCTGGCAACCGAATTTCGACCGTGACAATCTGGAGCGCCTGACGTTCGACACCGATGGAGATGGTGTGTTCGGCGACCCTGTGGAAACCATCAGCGGTGACGACGCCTTCGAGCCCGGCTTCTGCCGTGGCCGCGCTTATGGCGCGCTGCCGGGCTCTTGCGGCGGTGACAAGGATAAGCGCGTCGCCTGGGCTGTCCATGCCGGTTACGACATGCAGATGGGCAATTTCGTCGTGGGCGGTGTGGTCGAAGGCGGCCGCTCCATGATCGGCAATGCCGTGAGCGGCTTCAGCACTACGCCCGCAAGCTATGTCATGGCGCGACGCATCGACTGGGATGCCAATGCCCGTCTGCGCGCCGGCTATGCGCTCGGCACCGGCACTTTGGTCTATGGCACCGGCGGCCTCGCCTTTGCCAAGATCAAGAACAACTTCGCGACCAGCAACGGCTTCAACACATTCACCGAAGAAGGCACCAGCCAGGATGAATGGGGCTGGACTGCCGGTGGTGGCATCGAGCAGCGCGTGAGCGACAATTTCTCGATTGGTGTGCTGTATCGCTACACGCGCTTCAAGACGGAAGGGCACACGATCACGGCTGGACAGGGCACGCCCGCATCCACCACCAATCCCTTCGTGATCACGCCGGCTGGCTCCACGGACATTCGCCGGACGAACGATGTGTTCGAGCACCAGACGGTGCGCGTGACGGCCAGCTACCGGTTCTGATCCCGGGTTCCGATAGCAAGAATAAAGGGGCCGAAAGGCCCCTTTATCATATCTGGTCCGGTGCCGGCGTTTAGCGGACGCGGGGGCCGCCATAAGGCAGCGGCGGCGGGGGCCGGCGCGCGCCACGCGGCAATTGCGCCTGATAGGCCCGTCCGCAATGTTCCACGCAATAAGGGAAGCCGGGGTTCACTTTCTCACCGCAGAAGTGGAAGTCCGGCTCGCCCGGATGGCCAAGAGGCCATTTGCAGATCTTCTCGTTGAGGTCGAGCAGGCTGGTCTTGTCTGCGATTTCCGCGCTCGGCTTGGCCGGCACCAGCCGGCGCGGCGGCGCGGGCGGGATCGGCTGCTGCATCTCGCCTGGTCCCTGGCGCAGGAAGCCGCCGGGGCCGACCGAGACGATGCGCGGCGGAGGCGGCGCGGCGGGTGCTGCTTCGGGCGCTGGCTGGGCAGCGGCCGGCTGTGGGGCCGGGCGCGCTTCGGCTACCGGTGCGGGCGCGGGCCGAGGCTGCGGCTTGGCGGCGCGCGTTTCGCTGGTGGCGGTGCTTTCCGCCTTGGGCGTCACCGCAGCGGGCGCCTTGCGCGGCTGCGCCGGTGCGGCGGTGCGGCCCGCCTCGGCCGCCTTCACCGGCGAGGGGCGCGCCTGCAGGCCAAGGCGATGCGCCTTGCCGATGACTGCGTTGCGGCTCACGCCGCCCAGCTCCTCGGCGATTTGACTCGCGGTCATGCCGCGTTCCCACATCTGCCGGAGCTGATCGATGCGTTCGTCTGTCCAGGACATGCCTATTCCTTCATGTGATGGCGGCCATATGGGCATCGACTCGCCAAAGGTCAAACAACCAGTGCGGCCTGGTCAACTGGCGCACCGGAGCATTGCCGCCCGACCGCCGAGGCGATAGGGCGGCGCCATGGCCGACCAGTCTCCGCACCATCTCCAGTCGCTCATCCGGCACGAGCCCGGCGTCCCCGTCATCCATGGCGTCAACTGGAGCGGGATGTTCGCGCTTTATTTCAAAGAAGTGCGCCGCTTTCTCAAGGTGCATTTGCAGACGGTCTGGGGCCCGGCGCTGACCAGCCTGCTCTTCCTCATCATCTTCACCGTGGCACTGGGCCGGGGCGGCCTCGAGGTGATGGGCGTGCCCTTCGCCGATTTCGTCGCTCCCGGCCTCATCATCATGGCGATGGTGCAGAGCAGCTTCCAGAACACCACGACCGTCGTTCTCGCCGGCAAGCTGCAGGGCACGATCGTCGATTATCTGATGCCGCCTTTCTCTCCCGGCGAATTGCTCTTCGCGCTGGTCGCCTCCTCGGTGACGCGGGCGGTGTTCGTCGGCGGGGCGATCTGGCTGGCGATGCTGACCTGGCCCGGCGTGCATGTCGGGCCTAGCCATCTATGGGCTGTCGTCTATTTCGGTGTTTCCGGTGCGACGATGCTGGCTTTCCTGGGCATTCTCACTGCCATCTGGGCGGAGAAGTTCGATCATGCGGCGGCAGTCACCAATTTCCTGGTCGCGCCGCTCTCCCTGCTCTCAGGCACCTTCTATTCGATGGACAATGTCTCGTCGCTGATGCGGACGATCAGTCATTTCAATCCGTTTTTCTATGCCATTTCCGGCTTTCGCTATGGCTTCCTGGCCAAGGCGGACTCGCCGATCCTCGTGGGCGCAATGCTCCTGCTCGGTCTCAATGCCGCGCTCGCCACCCTCTGCTATGTGGGGTTGCGGCAGGGGTGGCGAATCAAATCCTGAAGAGCCGGCAAGGGCAGGGGAGCGCCCCCGCCCCGCCTCAGTGCCAGTAGCTCGGATCGAGAGCGTAGCGGCCGTCCGCTTCTTCCGTGAACAGGGCCGCCACCGCCGGATGGTCGATGGGATCGCCGGTTTCGTCGACGATCAGATTCTGCTGGCTCACATAAGCGACATAGCTTGCTTCGCCATTGTCGGCGAAGAGATGGTAGAAAGGCTGGTCGCGCGACGGACGGGCCGCCTCGGGAATGGCTTCCCACCATTCCTCGCTATTGGCGAAGATCGGATCGACATCGAACACCACTCCCCGAAAGCCCAACAGGCGATGGCGCACCTTCTCGCCGATGCCGAAGCTGGCATGGGCGATTTTCGGCGCGGCTTCGATGACGCCTTGCAGCGGAAGGATAGTCGTGGCAGCTGGGGCTGCGGTCTTGCGGTCTTGGGGCTGATCCATAAGTCAGATTTAATGCGCCTGCGCCCAAGCGCAAGTTTTGCGATGGGGCGCTTGGCAAAGCCCGGATCATCCGCTAACAGCGCGCGCTCAGTCTGCACGCCCGGTTCCCGAAAGGGAGGCTGCGCGAAATGGCCTCTGCGGAGAGGTGGCTGAGTGGTCGAAAGCACCGCACTCGAAATGCGGCATACGGGCAACTGTATCGTGGGTTCGAATCCCACCCTCTCCGCCAGAACCGGACCTGCACGGTCCTTGGGAACCTCAGAGATACAATAGCTATCCTGGTTTTTACGAGTGCACGGGCCATGTCGCCGAGCGCTCCGAGGTCGAGGCGAGATTCCCATCGCTGCTAACTGCATTGGCGGGAAACGGCAAATTCAGCATCGCACGAGTTCGTCAGAACGCGAGAAGCCGTCGATCCAGGAAAGGCCATGGATCGCGCATATTGCCATCCTTCCACTTCGGATGGTTGCATTCGCGTCGCGTGCGCGGCAGTCCTGCGCTGATGCCTGTCGACACAGATCTGGAAACCGTCCTGCTGGGGCCGGTTCTCGCTGCCCGTGACTGCGGCGACTGTACGATATGCTGCACCGTCCTCAATGTTGATACGCCCGATTTCAGGAAACCGGCTGGAGTGTCCTGCACGCACCTTGCCGCACGTGGGTGCAGCATCCACGCGACGCGCCCCCCTATCTGCCGGACATGGTTCTGCGCGTGGCGCAGAATTGCCGAGATGCCCGATGAAGCGAGGCCCGACAGGTCCGGCCTCTTGGTCTCTCTCAATTTTGTGCGCCAGCCGCGTAATTGCTTTGAAGGCGTTTCGCTCAACGTGCGCTCGCTTGCCGATGGTAACGCGATAGAAAGCGGCATGGTCAAAACCATCCTCGACATCCTGTGCGATCGGCTGGTCGCCGTCTGGTTCAGCGATGGGTCAAAGAAAATGTTGATGCATCCCGAGGCAGAGGTCGCTCGCCTCGTCATCTCGGCCGAGCCTGCTCCCGCGCATCTGAAGGACGAAGTGGCCGCATGGCGCGAACGCTACGGTGTCTTTTCGACAGACTCATAAGGCCATATCGATTCTGGAGTGCCGGGCTGACACGGCAGCGAAATCTAGCGCCGCGACGGTGGCTGTGGCGCCCAGCCGAGCCAGCCGAGCGCCAGGGAAACCCGCGCAGCTTGACCGGGTGCCGGGGTGCTGGCCTCGGCGATACGCTCTTCGTCGCCTGAAAATACCATTCGTCGATCACTGGCTCGGCAAGGGCCTGCCTTGTCGGCAAGCGGCCTTCAGATGAGTGGGGGCATCTTGCTGCCTCCTGTTCATCGCACTGATCGATGATTTGAGGAGGGATTTACCGTGATGATTTCAGTTCGCACGGCGCTGGCGATTCTCTTCGCCACGGCGTCCGGCCCGGCATTTGCGACCGCGATCGTATCGAACTTCACCGACGGCGACGAGGGGTGGCGCCACGGAACCTATCATTCCTCCCCGCAGGCGGCCGTGATTCACAATCCTGCCGGTCATATCGAGATCGACAATGGCTGGTATGCAGGCGGCTTCCTGGCCCCAACCAAGTTCCTGGGGAACCAGTCCTCGTTCGTGAACGGGGCCTTCTCCTTCCAGCTCTCCACCGACCAGAGTCCCACGCCCGATGCCCAGTTCCCCGCGCTCATCCTGGTTGGGGACAATGGCCAGTCGATCTTCGCCAACCATGTCGGCGCGCCCGGTTCTGCGCTTACGGATTTCAGCATCAACCTGACCGCTGAGAGCTTCTACAAGGGCTCCATCGAAGAGCGCGTCTCGGGCGTCACGACCGAGGAATTCGCAAGCATATTGGCGAACCTCGAGAAACTGTCCATCTTCGGTGACTGGAGCGGCGGAGAGGTTCTGAGGCTCGATAATGTCCGGATGTCCGCAGCGGCGGTCACTGCCGTACCCGAGCCGGCGAGCTGGGCCATGATGATCGTCGGCTTTGGCACGCTCGGTGCTGCTATCCGCCGGCGCCCGGTGAAGCTGAGCTACGCTTGAGACACGGATCCGGGGCGGCGCTCCGCCCGCTCCGGAGACGCGCCGCGTTGATCCCTATTCCTCCAGCGCTTCCTCTTCTCCGTCATCCCCATCTGCCCCATCGGCGCATGAGGCTGATGCGAACCGCCCTGTCAGCTTCGTCGCGACATGATGGGCCTGTCCGGTGTGGACGAAATTGAGCGTGGCTTCGATGGTGAAGCTGCTCGCATCATAAGTCCCGGCCTGAACGATACGACCGTTGCTCGGCAGCGCGGCCTCGAACCTGATCCGGCCGTCGTGCATGCTGTTGTGCTTGACCGTCCAGCCCGGCTCGATCTGCGCATCGGCCACGAACAGGCCTTTGCTGACCTGATCGGCGGTCATGCATTGCTCGCCGGTGAG
>Ga0160433_100324_pt1 | contig 29478 bp, 27 predicted proteins | sample HID1972K_E0MG_FD_108235 | JGI IMG/M metagenome (GOLD analysis project Ga0160433, IMG submission 108235) | Enriched pill bug-associated microbial communities from UW Madison campus, WI, USA - HID1972K_E0 MG | ecosystem: Host-associated > Arthropoda: Insects > Digestive system > Unclassified ...
AGTAGCTCAGCTTGCCCTTTTCGGACGAAACGTCCTGGGCGAAGGCATTGCCCGTCAGGGCCAGGGCCGCGACGGCGACCGCGATAGAACGCAACTTCATCAAACAATTCTCCAGGGGTGGTAACTCAGGGGAGCCTATTCGCCGCCCTGAGGCGACGGGTTAGGATAGCCGTCGCACGATGGAACCGCTACTGACGACGCAACCTTTGACCTGACTGCGTTTCAAGAGTTCAACGTCACTTTTTTTTAACTTCAGGAGCCCCCTCATGGCCGTTTTCCGCACCCGCCCCGCCTTGCCAGCCGCCCTGCGGCCGGGTGTGGATGGCTGCCATCGGCTGATGGGCATCCGGCCGCAACGCGTATCCGGGGCTGCGCCGGAGCCGGAAGCGTCAGCCGGGCCCGGGGAAGCGCCCGCCAGGCCGGACCAGGCGTGATGGCCATTGCCCCCGATCCTGCCGTGCTGTTCGCGCGGATCCAGGCCGATGACCTCGACGGCGCCCTGCAGGCCGGATTGATGTCATGGCGGCCTGCCCCGGCCGACGCCAGCCGCGTACCCGGCCACCCCGAACTGCCGCGGGTCCTGCTGGACGTGCAGCAACGGCTGCAGCGTGCGTGGGCCGCACGCGAACGCCACCGCGCACGCGCGGTGCGACAGGCCCGGCGCGAGGCCGAACGCGACGCGCGCCGGGCACCGCCCCCCGCCCCGGACCAGAAACCGGCCCTGCCCTCGGCAGCGGCGGCCATCCTGGCGCGTGCCAAGGCACGTGCAGCGGCCACGCGGGGATCCTGATGGTTGCCGCCAGCAAGACCGCGCGCGCGCCAGCCCGGCGCAGCTCCAGGATGCCGCGTGCCGACGTGGTGGAAATGTTCACCCGCCTGCGCGAGCTCAATCCGCACCCGAAGACCGAACTGGAATACAGCACACCGTTCGAACTGCTGGTCGCGGTGGCACTGTCCGCGCAGGCCACCGATGTCGGCGTCAACAAGGCGACCCGTCGCCTGTTTCCGGTGGCCAACACGCCACAGGCGATCCTCGACCTCGGCGAGGATCGCCTGAAGTCGTACATTTCGACGATAGGCCTGTACAACGCCAAGGCAAAGAACGTGATCGCCGCATGCCGCTTGCTGGTGGAACGGCATGGCGGCGAAGTGCCGCGCGATCGCGACGCCCTGGAAGCCCTGCCCGGCGTGGGTCGCAAGACCGCCAACGTGGTCCTCAACACCGCCTTCGGCGAGCCGACCATGGCGGTGGACACGCACATCTTCCGCGTCGCCAACCGCACCGGCCTTGCGCCGGGCAAGGATGTGCGCGCGGTCGAGGACGGATTGCTCAAGGCGATCCCGGCCGAGTTCCTGCAGGACGCACATCATTGGCTGATCCTGCATGGCCGCTACGTGTGCAAGGCACGCAGGCCGGAGTGCCCGCACTGCGTGATCCGCGACCTGTGCCGGTTCAAGGACAAAACCGTTGCCTGACGCGTTGCCGCGCCTGCCATCGGCGCGACACCGGGACGTCACATACGCGAGGCATCAATGCGAGTCACCGCGGGCCATCTGGAACGCGGCGGGATGATCGCGCACGCGAACTGTCACATTTACGCAATCTTCACGCTCTAGCCTGCGCGCATCTTCCCACCTGCCTGCAAGGCCATTCTCTCCATGAAACTGCATCGCCAACTCCTCACTTCGGCCGTTGCGGCCGCGCTGTTCGTCCCGGCCGCCCACGCTGAAGTGGCCATCGATGTGATCGGCGGTTCGGAGATCACTTTCGAGGGTCTGGTCCAGGCCGACGGCAACTGGTTCGACAACGACCTCACCGACCTCAACGGCGGCGACGCCGGCAATGGCAAGGACAGCGAATTCGAACTGCGTCGCGCCGAGCTGGTGCTCAAGGGCAAGGGCCCGGGCAACGTGGAATGGGTGGTCGGCTACGACGCCAAGGCCGACAAGTTCCTCGACACCAACCTGAAGTACAAGCTGGGCGGCAACAGCAACCACTTCCTGCAGCTCGGCCAGTACAAGCAGCCGAACAGCCTCGAAGAGCTGTCCAGCACCAAGAACAACGACTTCATTTCCAAGGCCGCGGTGACCAACACCTACGCGGTCGCCCGCCGCCTCGGTGGAGCATGGAGCTACGGCCAGGACGACTGGTCGCTGACCGCCAGCGCGTTCGGCCGCGAGCTGACCCGCAACCTGGCCCACGGCAGCAGCTACGGTGCACGTGGCACCTTCGCGCCGATCAACGAAAAGGGCCAGGTGCTGCACTTCGGCCTGAGCTACGTGGACTACGACGCCGACGCCGATACCCTGCGCGTGCGTGCGCGCCCGAACGCCGACCTGGCCACCGCCCGCCTGGTCGACAGCGGCGACCTGCGCGACACCGACCGCATCTCCACCCTCGGCCTGGAAGCGATGTACATCACCGGCCCGTTCAAGGCGCAGGGTGAGTACTACAGCAGCAAGGCCAAGCGTTACGACCATGACAACTACACCAGCGATGGCTACTACGTCAGCGGCGTGTGGAACGTGACCGGCGAAACCTGGGGCTACAAGGGCGGCGTCCCGGGCACCGGCCTGCCGGACAACCCGGCCGGCGGCATGTGGCAGCTGGGCGTGCGCTACGACCACATGGACCTCAACGATGGCAACCTGACCCCCGCGGCGGTGGCCGGTGGTGCCCCGATCGTGGACGGTGTGCTCGGTGGCAAGATGGACATCTGGACCGTCGGTGCCAACTGGTACTGGCGCTCCAACATGAAGTTCGCGCTGAACTACGTGATGGTGGACAGCACGAAGTACAGCTCCAGCGCGCGTGGTTTCGTCAACGACGATCCGAACATCCTGGAAGCGCGCGCGCAGTTCTTCTGGTAAGCGCCGCGCCACTGCGATGAAACACGAAGGGCACGGCATGCGCCGTGCCCTTCTGCATGCCTGGAGGTCGCTCCGGGTCCAGCCTTCAGAAAGCCATGCCCCATGGTCGGCTCCGGCGGACAGCCGATCATGGATCGGCTCTACCGGCCAGCCCATCCGCGCACTGTCACCATTGCGTCATGCGACAGACGCCGGGGTGTCACGCAATCGTTATGGAATGTGCGCCGACACGACGGGTAACCGCCCGTCCATTCCACCCAGGAGCCTATCCCGTGATCCACGCCTTCAAGTCGCGCGCTGCCATCGCCATGCTCGCCGCGTCGTCCGTCTTCGCCGCCAATGCCGCCGATGTGACCGGTGCCGGCGCGTCCTTCATCTACCCGGTGATGTCCAAGTGGTCGGCCGACTACACCAAGGCGACCGGCAACAAGGTCAACTACCAGTCGATCGGCTCCGGCGGCGGCATCGCACAGATCAAGGCCGCGACCGTCGATTTCGGTTCCTCCGATGCGCCGCTCAAGCCGGAAGAGCTGGCCGCTGCCGGCCTGGCCCAGTTCCCGTCGGTGATCGGCGGCGTGGTACCGGTGGTCAACGTGGCCGGCGTCGCGCCGGGCGCACTGAAGCTGGATGGCCCGACCCTTGCCAACATCTTCCTCGGCAAGATCAAGACCTGGAACGATCCGGCGATCGCCGCGCTGAACCCCGGCCTGACCCTGCCCTCGGCCAAGGTCACCATCGTGCACCGCTCGGATGGTTCGGGCACCACCTTCAACTTCGTCAACTACCTGTCCAAGGTCAGCCCGGAGTGGAAGAGCAAGGTCGGCGAAGGTACCTCGGTGCAATGGCCGGCCGGTATCGGTGGCAAGGGCAACGAAGGCGTGGCCGCGTACGTGAAGCAGATCAAGGGCGGCATCGGCTACGTCGAGCTGTCCTATGCGCTGCAGAACAAGATGGCGCATGCCGCGATGAAGAACGCCGCCGGCCAGTTCGTGCAGCCGTCGGACGCATCGTTCGCCGCTGCCGCCGCCAGCGCGGACTGGACCACGACCAAGGACTTCTACCTGGTCATGACCAACGCGCCGGGCGCACAGTCCTGGCCGATCACCGCGACCAACTTCATCCTGGTACGCAAGCAGCCGAAGAACGTGGCCAGCGCCAAGGCGACCCAGGACTTCTTCCGCTGGATCTACGAGAACGGCGATGAGCAGGCCCGTCAGCTGGACTACGTGCCGCTGCCGGACGCGCTGACCCGGCAGATCGAAACCTACTGGTCGCAGACCCTGAAGTACTGAGCCCCCGCAGGCACGGAGCCGGCGGGTACTCTCTCCCCCCGCCGGCTCCACCCGGGCGCGTGACCCTCAAGGTCCCGCGCCTTTTTTTCGTCCAGCAGATGGGTGGAACCGATCCATGATCGGCTGGATCCGAAACGGCTGCCGATCATGGATCGGCGCTGCCGGACCCGCGCACTTCCAGCCCGGATGACGCTGGCCGGAAACAGGCAGAACCGGCAAGAGCCCCGTCACAGCGTGCCTTGGGACGCGGGTGTCACCTGCGTCATCAGGCTGTAACAAAAACATCATTTCATAGCCGCAACCGCCGGAGGTACCGGCGCCAACCCGCTATGGAGTGACGCATGAATCTGCACAAGGCCGGCCTGGCCACCCTTTCCCTGGCCATCGCCCTCGGCCTGGCTGCATGCGGCGGCAACGATGCACCTGCCGCGCAGCAGCCGGCCAGCGATGCCTCCGCCGCCGCGCCCGCCACCGGCGACAGGGTCGGCGCTGAAGTATCCGGTGCCGGCGCCTCCTTCATCTTCCCGCTGGTGTCCAGGTGGTCGGCCGATTACAACGCCGCCACCGGTGCCAAGATCAACTACCAGTCGATCGGCTCGGGCGGCGGCATCGCCCAGATCAAGGCCGGCACCGTGGATTTCGGGTCCTCGGACAAGCCGCTGGACAGTGACGAACTGCAGCAGGCCAACCTGGCCCAGTTCCCCTCCGCCATCGGCGGCGTGGTGCCGGTGGTCAACATCGACGGCCTGGAGCCGGGCAAGCTGCGCCTGAGCGGCACCGTGCTGGCCGACATCTTCCTGGGCAAGGTCACGACCTGGAACGATCCGGCGATCGTCGCCGCCAACCCGGGGGTGACCCTGCCCGAGGGCAAGATCACCCTGGTGCACCGCTCCGACGGTTCCGGTACCACCTTCAACTTCACCAACTACCTGTCCAAGGTGAGCAGCGACTGGAAGGGCAAGGTCGGCGAAGGCACGTCGGTGCAGTGGCCGGATGGCGTCGGCGGCAAGGGCAACGAGGGCGTGGCGTCCTACGTGAAGCAGATCAAGGGCGCCATCGGCTACGTCGAGCTCGCTTATGCGCTGCAGAACGGCATGCCGTACACCTCGATGCAGAACGCCGCCGGCAACTGGGTGCAGCCGAACGCGGAGACCTTCGCCGCCGCGGCCGCCAGCGCCGACTGGGCCAGCGCCCGCGACTTCAACCTGGTCATCACCAACGCGCCGGGCGAGCAGGCGTGGCCGATCACCGCCACCAACTTCATGCTGATGCAGAAGCAGCCGAAGGACGCCAAGCGCAACCAGGACGCCCTGGCGTTCTTCAAGTGGGCCTTCGAGAGCGGCCAGGCCCAGGCCAACGAGCTGCACTACGTGCCGCTGCCGGCCGAGCTGGTCACCCAGATCGAAGCCTACTGGGGCACCGAGCTGAAGTGACGCAGGCAACGGTGCCCGCGACCGGCGGGCACCGTCCTTTTCCGCGCCGCATGCACGACATCGCGTTACCCCGCTCCCCAAAGGCCGCGCCGCCCATCCCATGAATGCCATCGTCCAGCCTGTAGCCGCCCTTTCCACGCGCGACACGCGTGATGCCCGCAACGACCGGTTGTTCCGGTGGGTGCTGGTCGGCACCGTGATCTTCGTCCTTGTCGCCCTGGCCTGTGCCGCGCTGTCGATGCTGTGGGGCGGACGCCACGCCCTGGAAGCGCAGGGCCTGAGTTTCTTCTACTCCTCCGAATGGAATCCGGTGGAGAACAAGTTCGGCGCGCTGGCGCCGATCTACGGCACCCTGGTCACCGCACTGATCGCGATGCTCGTCGCGGTACCGGTGAGTTTCGGCATCGCCTTCTTCCTCACCGAAGTCGCGCCGCGCTGGCTGCGCGGGCCGGTCGGCACCGCCATCGAACTGCTGGCCGGCATCCCGTCGATCATCTACGGCATGTGGGGCCTGTTCGTGCTGGTCCCGGTGATGACCGAATACGTTACCCCGTTCCTCAATGAAACCCTCGGCGAGTGGCCGATCATCGGCCCGATGTTCCAGGGACCGCCGCTGGGCATCGGCATGCTCACCGCTGGCTTCGTGCTGGCGATCATGGTCATTCCCTTCATTTCTTCGGTGATGCGCGAAGTGTTCCTGACCGTGCCGACGCGGCTGAAGGAATCGGCGTACGCGCTCGGCTCCACGCGCTGGGAGGTGAGCTGGGACATCGTGCTGCCCTACACCCGCTCGGCGGTGATCGGCGGCATCTTCCTCGGCCTCGGCCGCGCGCTTGGCGAGACCATGGCGGTCGCGTTCGTGATCGGCAACAGCGTGCGCCTGTCGCCCTCGTTGCTGGAACCGGGCACCACCATCGCCGCGCTGATCGCCAACGACTTCGGCGAAGCCACCGAAACCTACCGTTCGGCGCTGCTGCTGCTCGGCTTCGTGCTGTTCATCGTCACCTTCGTGGTGCTCGCCATCGCCCGGCTGATGCTGATGCGCCTGTCGCGCAGGGAGGGCAACTGATGTCCGCCGCCGCTGATTCGCTGTACCTGCGCCGTCGCATCGGCAATGTCGTGGCCATCGTGCTGTCGTGCATCACCGCGCTGTTCGGCCTGTTCTTCCTCGGCTGGATCCTGTGGACGCTGGTGGCCAAGGGCATCGCCGGCATCGACTGGAACCTGTTCACGCGGATGACCCCGCCGCCGATGCAGGAAGGCGGCCTGGCCAATGCGTTCTTCGGCAGCGCGGTGATGTGCGCGCTGGCGATCGCGATCGGCACCCCGCTGGGCGTGCTGGCCGGTACCTGGCTGGCCGAGTACGGCAATGCCCGCAAGGCCGGCATCGTGGTCCGCTTCGTCAACGACATCCTGCTGTCGGCGCCGTCCATCGTGCTCGGCCTGTTCGTCTACACCCTGTACGTGATGCAGACCGGCGGCAGCTTCTCGGCCTTTGCCGGCGCACTGGCACTGGCCTTCATCGTGCTGCCGGTGGTGGTGCGCACCACCGACGAGATGCTGCGGCTGGTGCCCTCGCAGATGCGCGAAGCCGCGCTGTCGCTGGGCATCCCGCAGTGGAAGGTGATCGTGCAGGTGCTGTACCGCAGCGCCTCGGCCGGCATCGTCACCGGCATCCTGCTCGCGCTGGCACGCATTTCCGGCGAAACCGCGCCGCTGCTGTTCACCGCGTTCGGCAACCAGTACTGGAACAGCAACGTGTTCCAGCCGATGGCCTCGGTGCCGGTGGTGATGAACCAGTTCGCCGGCAGCCCGTACGAATCCTGGCAGGTGCTGGCCTGGGCCGGCGCGCTGGTGCTGACGGTGTTCGTGCTGCTGGTCAGCCTCGCCGCGCGCGGCATCCTGCTGCGCAACCGAATCTCCCATGACTGACTTTTCCGCGGACCTCGCCATGAACGATCTTTCCAACGCCGTGCCGATGCAGCGCATCGTGGTTCCGGCTTCGCATGAATCGCTTGCCACCCCGGCGCCGGTCAAGCTGGCCGCACGCGGGCTGGATTTCTACTACGACAAGTTCCATGCGCTGAAGAACATCGAGCTGGAGATCCCCGAGAAGCGCGTGACCGCGCTGATCGGCCCCTCCGGCTGCGGCAAGTCCACCCTGCTGCGCATCTTCAACCGCATCTACGCGCTGTACCCGAAACTGGAAGCGCGCGGCGAAGTGCTGCTCGATGGCGAGAACATCCTGTCGCCGAAGTTCCCGATGAACCGCCTGCGCAGCAAGGTCGGCATGGTGTTCCAGAAGCCGGTGCCGTTCCCCATGACCATCTTCGAGAACGTCGCCTACGGCATCCGCCACCACGAAAAGCTGTCCAGGGCGGACATGAACGATCGTGTTGAACACGCGCTGCGCCAGGGCGCGCTGTGGGACGAAGTGAAGGACAAGCTCGGCCAGAGTGCGCTCGGCCTGTCCGGCGGCCAGCAGCAGCGCCTGTGCATCGCCCGTGCGGTGGCGCTGCGCCCGGACGTGCTGCTGCTCGACGAGCCGACCTCGGCGCTGGACCCGATCTCGACCAGCCGCATCGAGCAGCTGGTGGAAGAGCTGAAGAACGACTACACCATCGTGATCGTCACCCACAACATGCAGCAGGCCGCGCGCGTATCCGATTACACCGCCTTCATGTACCTGGGCGACCTGATCGAGCACGACCGCACCGAAGTGATCTTCTCGCAGCCCGGCAAGCAGCAGACCGAGGATTACATCACCGGTCGTTTCGGTTGATCCACCGCACCTTCCCGCCCAGAAACCATCAGTCGAGCATGGCTCGACTCTACATAACGGTATGACCATGAATCTTCCCAACGACCATATCGTCAAGAGCTACGACGAAGAGCAGCAGCGTCTGGTGGCCGAAATCGTGCGCATGGGGGACATGGCCGTCGCCCAGCTCGAGGCCTCGATGGACGTCATCGAGAAGCGCGACGAGAATGCCGCGCAACGCATCGTGGCCAACGACGAGGCGATCGACGCGCTGGAGCAGCAGATCAGCCACGACGTGATGCGCCTGGCGCTGCGCGGGCCGATGGCGCGCGACCTGCGCGAGATCCTTGCCGGCCTGCGCATCCCGGCCGACATCGAGCGCATCGGCGATTACGCCGCCAACGTCGCCAAGCGGTCGATCGCCCTCGGCAAGGTACCCCCGTTGCCGCAGATCCAGGGGTTGCGGGCGCTGGGCCGGCTGGCTGCACAGCAGGTGCGTCGCGCCATCGAATGCTACCGCGACAACGACGCCGCTGCGGCCCTGGCGCTGCGCGAGGACGATGCACGACTGGATGCGCAGTACACCGCGCTGTTCCGCGAACTGCTGACCTACATGATGGAGGATCCGCGCAACATCACTCCGTGCACGCACCTGCTGTTCATGGCCAAGAACCTGGAGCGGGTCGGCGACCACGCCACCAACATCGCCGAGAACGTCTGGTTCCTGGTGCATGGCGAGCAGCCGCTGCCGCCGCGCGAAAAGCGTGACGAGACCTCCACTACGGATATGGTCTGAGCCTCGGACTTATTCGCATCACGGCGTAGGCGCTCCCCCGCTCAATCGATAATCCGCTGTCAAGCTGCAGCGTCTGCAAGACGGGCTCTTCCGATCCACCCGCACACCGCAAGGACGCGGGTGCCCCGCTCCCGGCATCCGCGCTCCATCACACGTCGAACCGCTGCCCACTGGCAGCGGTTTTTTCATGCCTTTTCTGCCATGACGACGCGCCTTCGATCCGATCGCGTGCTGGCGACGCATCCCGCTCTGGCGAGCCGCCGATCAGGGCGGCAACGTCCCTCTCACCCCCGGTACGCCAATGGCTGCGGGGGGCACCGCGCGACATATCGCGCAATTCAACCCGTCAAAGCGAGGAAACATCCGATGAGCATCTCCCATCTCCATATGGAACTTCTGTCCACGCCGGCACAGGCCACCGCCAACGCGACCGAAGGTCGCTGCTACATGAATGCAGCGGAGGGACGCTGTTACATGAACGCCGCGGAGGGGCGTTGTTACATGAATGCCGCGGAGGGACGCTGCTACATGAACGCCAATGAGGCGGCCTGCCGTGTGGTGCAGTAACCCAGCCACCGCGATGAGCCAGCCGCTGCCTCGTGCAGCGGTTGGCCTGGGGCTGCGCAGGGCGCTCATGGATGACCTGCTCGCCGCCCCGCGCGGAGATTTCGATTTCCTGGAATGCGCGCCGGAGAACTGGATCCACGTCGGTGGGCCACTGGGCGCGCGATTGGAAGCGCTGGCCGAGCGCCATCCGATCGCCTGCCATGGGCTGTCGCTGTCCCTCGGCGGCACGGCGGCACTGGATGCGGTGCTGCTCGCGCATGTCGCCACATTCCTGCAGCGTTTCCACGTACCGCTCTACAGCGAGCATCTGAGCTTCTGCAGCGACGACGGCCATCTGCACGACCTGCTGCCGCTGCCCTTTACCGGCGAGGCGGTGCGCCACACCGCTGCACGCATCGCCCAGGTGCAGGACATCCTCGGCCGCCGCATCGCGGTGGAGAATGTCTCCTATTACCTGTGCCGCGAGCAGGACATGGATGAGCTCGCCTTCACCCGTGCCGTGCTGGCCGAAGCCGACTGCGACCTGCTGCTGGACATCAACAACGTGTACGTCAACGCCTGCAACCACGGCTACGACGCCGACGCGTTCATCGCCGGCCTGCCGGCCGAGCGCATCGCCTGCCTGCACGTCGCCGGGCACCAGGACACCGCATCGGGACTGAAGATCGACACCCATGGAGCACCGGTGGACGACCGCGTATGGGCACTGCTGGCACGCACCTGCGCACGGATCGGCGCGCGCCCTGCGCTGCTGGAACGCGACTGCAATTTCCCGCCCTACGCGGACCTGCGCGATGAGTTGCGGACCCTGCGGCATGTGCTGCAGGAAACCGGGGAGCTGAGCCATGCCTGAGCATCGCGACAGCTTCCACGCCAGCCAATCTGCGTTCACCGCCTGGCTGCGCGACCCTGACCACGCGACCGCACCGGCCCATCTCGATGACGCGCGCCTGCGGCTGTTCGAGCGCATGGTGTTCAACGACATCCATGCGCTGGTTGGCGACTGCTTTCCGCGCTGCGTGGCCCTGCTTGGCCTGCACCGCTGGCAGCGCCTGGTCCGTCGCTACCTGGTTGAACACCGCTGCACCACGCCGCTGTTCACGGAACTGGCGGGCGAGTTCGTGCGCTGGCTGCGCGCCTGCCCCGCCTTGCCCCATCCGGCCCTGGCCGAGCTGGCCCACTTTGAATGGGTGGAGGTTGCACTGCACCAGCTCGACGCCGCCGCGCTGCCCGGCACGGCTCCGTTCGATCCGCTGCATACGCCCTTGCGCCGCTCGCCGCTGGCATGGCCGCTGTTCTATCGCTGGCCGGTCCATCTGCACGCTGCGCGGCTGGAGGCCCGACCGGCACCGGCGCCGCCACACGCCCTGCTGGCGCGACGCGACGCGCACGGCCACGTTCATTTCATGTCGCTGGGTTCCCAGGCGGCGCACCTGCTGGTGGATATCGGCCAGCATCCGGGGCTGCGGGGCAGCCAGTACCTGCAGCGGCTGTCGGCCGGAATGGCAGACGACCCGCCGCCATCCCCGGAGGACGTCGGGACCCTGCTGCGGCAGGCCGTGCACGAACGCATCATCGGCCGCTGCTGAGGGCAGTCCGCGCCAGCGTCGGCAGCGCCGCTGCCGGCCACGCCATCGTCCGCAGGCCAGCGGTCGTCGCCTGCGCACAGCGGCCTGCCTGCGACCGCCGACGGCCATCGCCCCCCACTTTTCCCATGGTGTCGCCGCTGACAGTGTCGGCCACCGAGGCGCCTGCCTACTCTCGGATCACCCCGCTGGCAGGCGTAGCCAAAGAATCCTGTCTGCATCAGGAAATGCCGACCCGCGGGCGACCCGATCCCTTGCAACGGAGCAGCACCATGAACATCTCGAACAAGCATCTGCACCTGCTGGCCGCCACCGCGCTGGCAACCGGCGCGGGCGTGGCGGCAACCGCCTCGGCGATGACCGCCCAGGAGCTGGCGCAGGGCTATCAGGTGGCGGCGCTCGACCAGCACGCCAAGGCCGCCGAAGGCAAGTGCGGCGAAGGCAAATGTGGCGCCGACAAGGCCCGGCAGGGCACGGCCGCGGGCAAGCAGGCCGAAGGCAGGTGCGGCGAAGGCAAGTGCGGCGCCGGCAAGGCCCGGTCGGGATCGGCGAAGACGGCCGGGAAGAGCGGAAACAAGGCTGCCGAAGGCCGCTGTGGCGGCCACGACAAGTCCAGCGAAGGCAGCTGCGGTGCCAGGCACTGAGCCCGTGCCGATGCATGCCGCCCGGCTGCCGCTGCCCGCGGCGGCGGCCGGGCTGGGCCTGCGCCGCGCCCTGATCGAGGCGTTGCGCGACGCGCCGGCAGGCGATTTCGACTTCCTGGAGTGCGCGCCGGAGAACTGGATCCATGTCGGTGGCCGCGTCGGCGAGGCGCTGGCCGAGCTTGGTGCGCGGCACCGCCTGAGCTGCCACGGGCTGTCGCTGTCGCTGGGCGGCACGACGCCCCTGGACACCCGGCTGCTGCGCCAGATCGGCCGTTTCCTCGACCATCACCAGGTCCCGCTGTACAGCGAACACCTGAGCTACTGCAGCGACGCCGGCCATCTGTACGACCTGCTGCCGATTCCCTTCACCGAAGAGGCGGTCCGCCATACCGCCAACCGCATCGCCCAGGTACAGGACATGCTCGGTCGCCGCATCGCGGTGGAGAACGTCTCCTACTACCTGGCACCGGAGCCCGCGATGGACGAACTTTCATTCACCAATGCGGTGCTGGAGGAAGCCGACTGCGACCTGCTGCTGGACGTCAACAACGTGCATGTCAATGCGTTCAACCATCACTACGATGCCGATGCGTTCATCGCCGGGGTACCGGCGGCACGCATCGTCTGCCTGCATGTCGCCGGTCACCATGACGAAGCACCCGACCTGAAGATCGATACCCACGGAGCACCGGTGAGCGGTCCGGTGTGGGAACTGCTGGACCGGACCTATGCCCTGATCGGTCCCCGCCCGACGGTGCTGGAACGTGACTTCGACATTCCGCCCTATCCGCAGCTGCGCGCGGAGCTGGAGATGATCCGTCGCCTGCAGGCCCGCCACCACGGAGCACCCCATGGCTGAGACACCCTGCCGCCTGCATGCACAGCAGCACGCGCTGACCCGCTACCTGCGTGCCCCGGATACCGCGACGGTACCTGCCGGGCTGGATCCACGCCGGGTGGCGATCTACCGCCGGCTGCTGTTCGACAACCTGCTCGGGCTGCTGCGCAACGGCTTTCCGGTCAGCACGGCGCTGCTGGGCGAAGCGGCATGGGCCGCGCTGGTGCGGCGCTTCTACGCCGGCCACCATAGCCAGGCTCCGCTGTTCACCGAGCTGGCCGCGGAATTCGTGCAGTGGCTGCAGGCGCAGCCGGACCTGCCGCATCCAGCGTTGGCCGAGCTGGCGCATTACGAATGGGTGGAAACCGCGCTCCACCAGCTTGATGCCTGTCCGTTGCCATCCCTGCAGGGGGACGATGCGGCGACGTTGCCGCTGCAGCGCTCGCCGCTGGCCTGGCCCCTGCTGTACCGCTGGCCGGTCCATCGGCTGGGCGCGGCCGACGCGCCTGCCACGCCACCGCCGCAGCCAACCGCGCTGCTGGCCCGCCGCGACGCCCAAGGCGATGTGCGCTTCTCGTTGCTGGGCACGCTGGCGGTACAGCTGCTGGACGACATCGGCCGCACGCCCGGCCAGGACGGCCGCTACTACCTGCGGCAACTGGAGCGGCGCAACGGATTGGCCGGCGAGGCACTGGAAGCCAGCGGTATCGCGCTGTTGCGACAGTTCGGCGAGCAGGCGGTGATCGGCGTGGCGACCGCGCCGCGCCCCGACGCCCCCACCCAGCGAGGTTCGACACCATGCCAATGACGTCCGTGCCGTTGCGTTCCATGCCCACCCAGCTCGCGCTGTTGGGCGCGTGGGTGTCCCCGCTGGGCCTGCGCCTGCTGCTGGCGTGGGAGTTCTTCGAATCGGGGCTGGAGAAATGGCGGGGCGAGAACTGGTTCGCCGCGATCCAGGACGATTTCCCGCTCCCGTTCAACCTGATCCCTGCCGACCTGAACTGGTCCATGGCCGCCACCGTGGAGCTGGTCGGCGCCGCCTGCCTGCTGTTCGGCCTGGCCACCCGCCTGGCCGCGGCCAGCCTGCTGCTGGTGACCGTGGTCGCCACCGCCGCGGTGCACTGGCCGATGGACTGGGACAGCCTGCGTGCGCTGGCCATGGGCTATGCGATCACCGACGGCGGATTCGGCAACTACAAGCTGCCGCTGCTGTTCGTGGCGATGCTGCTGCCGCTGATCTTCAATGGCGGCGGACGGCTCAGCGTGGACGCGTTGCTGCGTGGCGATACGCCGCCGGCGCTGCATCCGGCCAGCACGCCGCTGCTGCTGGTGGCCATGGCCCTGCCGCTGGCGTGGCTGCTGCCGGCGCTGGGCCTCGCCAGCCTCGGTGCAGGCGTGGCGCGCCTGGCCTGGCTCGGTTGGCGGGGGCGGCGCGACCGGACCTGTTAGAATTTGCACCATGACCGACGCCCCCCTGCCCTGCCCGGCCGCCACCGCCGTTCCTGCCGTCGCGCACCGTGCCATGGCCCAACGCTTCCGCGGTTTCCTGCCGGTGGTGGTGGACGTGGAGACCGGCGGCTTCGACTGCCAGCGCAACGCGCTGCTGGAGATCGCCGCGGTCCCGATCGAGATGGACGACAACGGCCTGCTGTATCCGGGGCAGACCGCCAGCGCGCACGTGGTGCCGGCGGAGGGCCTGGAAATCGATCCGAAGTCGCTGGAGGTGACCGGAATCATCCTCGACCATCCGTTCCGGTTGGCCAAGGAAGAGAAGCAGGCGCTGGACCACATCTTCAATCCGGTGCGCGCGGCGATGAAGAAGCATGGCTGCCAGCGTGCGATCCTGGTCGGGCACAACGCGCATTTCGACCTCGGTTTCATCAATGCAGCGGTGGCGCGGGTCGGCCACAAGCGCAACCCGTTCCATCCGTTCAGCGTGTTCGACACCGTGACCCTGGCCGGCATCGCCTATGGCCAGACGGTGCTGGCGCGCGCCGCCGCCGCCGCGGGCCTGGAATGGGATGCCAGCGAAGCGCACAGCGCGGTCTACGACACCGAACAGACCGCGCGCCTGTTCTGCACCATCGCCAACGCCTGGCCGGCACCGCCCAGGTAACACCGGGCTGCCCGGCGAGGGGTTCAGGAACTGCCGCGACGCGGTGCCATCGTGGGCGCCGGCCAGTGCACCACGGCTTCCAGCCCCCCTTCCGGGCGATTGTGCAGCGTCACCCGCGCGCCGTCCTTTTCCGCGAGTGCGCGGGCGATGGTCAGGCCAAGGCCGGCGCCACCGGTCTGCCGCGAACGCGAGGTCTCCAGGCGCACGAACGGATCGAATACGCTGCACAGCTCCGCTTCGGCCAGGCCGGGTCCCTCGTCGCGGATACGCACCCGGATTCCGTCGCCATCATGCTCGGCCTGCACGCTGGCGCGCGCGCCATACATCAGCGCGTTGTCGAGCAGGTTCGAGAACAGCCGGCGCATCGCCAGCGGGCGCACCATCAGCACCGCACCGCAACCGCCGTCGAAACGTGCGTCGGCGCCCGCCTCGACCGCGTCCTCGACCAGGCTTTCCAGCAGTGAATCAAGGTCCAGCGCGGCGCGCTGCTCGGCGCTTTCGGCGCTGCGCGCCAGCTCCAGGCCTTCGCCGATCAGCGCCTGCATGGCCGCGAGGTCGCCGATCAGGCGCTCGCGCAGAGTGGGATCGCCGACGTTCTCCAGCCGCAGCCGCAGCCGGGTCACCGGCGTCTGCAGGTCATGGGTGATCGCCGCGAGCATGTGGGTACGCTCGGACAGATGCCGCTGCAGCTGCTGCTGCATGGCATTGAACGCTTCGGCGGCGCGCCGCACTTCCAGCGGACCGGTCAGCGCCATCGGCTCGCGATGCAGGTCCACGCCCAGCTGCTGGGCGGCGGCCGCCATCCGTCGCAGCGGCGCGCTGGCCATCCGTGCGACCACGTAGGCGAGCACCGCGATCGCCAGTACCAGCAGGGTCAGGAACAGCGGATCGACCGCCAGCACGCCGTTGTGCGCCACGGCGGGCGACTCCAGTGCCAGTTCCAGCGGCGCGCCATCCGACAGCGCCAGCTGCACGATGCGGCAGCGTGGCGGGATGAAGGCCGGATCGCGTTCGTGCGCCGGTTTGCGGCGGTGTCCCTCGGACGGTGGCGGCAGCAGGTCACCCAGGCGCGGAAGGCAGGCCCGGAACGAAGTGAAATGCACCTGGGCACCGGCCACCGGGCCCGGCCGCGCGGCCAGCACGTCCATCAGCGCGCCGTCCTCGCGGCCGCTGCGGACATCGGGCGGCAGCCGGCGCACGCTGGGACCGCCGGCCGCCAGCAGCCGTTCGCGCAGTTCCGGATTGCCATCGAGCAGGTTCACGTAGCCCTGCAGGCGATCGGCGATGCGGTTGAGGTTCTGGCGTTCGAACTCCTGCTGGCGTTTGGCGCCGGCCAGCAGGGTCGCGCCGATCGCGGCCACGCCCATTCCCAGCAGCAGGGTCACGAACAGGCGCCCGACCATCGACGACAGGAAGCGGCGCAGCCGGTTCATTCCAGCGTCACCGCCGTGGCCAGCACGTAGCCTTCGTTGCGAACGGTCTTGATCAGGCCATCCGGCCCACCGTCATCGCCGAGCTTGTTGCGCAGCCGGCTGACCTGCAGGTCGATCGCACGATCCTGCGATTCGTAGTTGCGGCCACTGCTCAGCGCCACCAGCTGCTCGCGCGAGAGCACCTTGTTGGCATGCGCGACGAACACCCGCAGCAGCCGGAACTCCGCACCGGACAACACCACCACGCGGCCATCGGGATCGACCAGGTGGCGATGCTCGACGTCGAAGGTCCAGCGCGAGAAACGCGCACGGCGGATGGCCAGCGGCTCGAGGTTGGCCGGCAGCGCCTCGGTCCGGCGCAGCACGTTGCGGATGCGCGCCAGCAGCTCGCGCGGCTCGAAGGGCTTGGCCAGGTAATCGTCGGCGCCCATTTCAAGGCCGAGCACGCGGTCGATCGGTTCGGCGCGTGCGGTGAGCATGATGACCGGCGTGGCCGAACGCGCGCGCAGGTCGCGGCACAGGGTCAGGCCGTCCTCGCGCGGCAGGTTGAGGTCGAGCACGATCAGGTCCACGTGCTCGCGCTCCAGCACCTGGCGCATCGCACCGCCATCGGCGGCGGTGCTGACCTGGTAGCCGGCGCGGCCGAGCTGTTCGGCCAGCAGGCTGCGGATGTCGTTGTCGTCATCGACGATGAGCAGGCGATGCATCGGGTTCACGGTCTCCATGACGGCATCATCCCCTGTCGGCAGCTGAACCGCACGCGCGCCCATGCGTTGCAGTGTATCCAGGGCCGGCGGGGATACAGATCGAAACATGCCGGGTGCGCCCATGTTACACACGGACACATGCCGAGGATTGAGCGCGCGGCCGAAGCTTCCGCACACTGTCGGCGACGCCGCGATGCGGCCTGCCGAGTAGACCCGACGTGAACTTCCGACTGCTGCCCAAGACCCGTCGTGGTCGCCTGTTGCTGACCGCCGCCGTGGCAACGCTGCTGGCGCTGGTGCTGTGGTTCGCGCTGCGCAGGCCGGCGGCGCCGCCGGTGGCGACTTCTCCGGTCACCCGCGGCGACATCGAACAGACCGTCGACGCCACCGGCGTCATCGATGCCTTCAAGCTGGTCAGCGTCGGCGCGCAGGCGTCCGGCCAGGTCAGGACGCTGAAGGTGCAACTGGGCGATACGGTCAAGCAGGGCGACCTGATCGCCGAGATCGACGCCACCACCCAGCAGAACACCGTGCTCAACGCGCAGGCGGCGCTGGACCAGGTCAAGGCGCAGCGCGCGGTGCAGCAGGCCAGCCTGCGCGAGGCCGAACTGAACTTCGCACGCCAGCAGCAGATGCTCGCCGCTGAAGCCACCTCGCGCCAGGAATACGATGCCGCCGAAGCGGCGTTGAAGACCGCGCGCGCGCAGATCCAGTCTTCCGACGCACAGATCAAGGGGCGCGAAACCGAACTTGGCACCGCCCGCGCCAACCTGGCCTATACCCGCATCACCGCGCCGATGGACGGCACGGTGGTGGCGGTGGTGACCGAAGAAGGCCGCACGGTGAACGCCAACCAGACCGCGCCGACCATCGTGATGCTGGCGCGCCTGGACGTGGTGACCGTCAACGCCGAGATCTCCGAAGCCGACGTGGTCAAGATCAAGGCCGGCATGCCGGTGTACTTCACCACCCTCGGCGATCCCGACCGCAGGTACCACGCCACGCTGCGGCAGATCAATCCGGCGCCGGCATCGATCGCCAACGACAGTTCGTCCAGCTCCAGTTCGTCCAGTTCCAGCTCCAGCAGCGCGGTGTACTACAACGCGTTGTTCGACGTGGAGAATCCGGACGGTACGCTGCGCATCGACATGACCGCGCAGGTTTCCGTGCTGCTCAGGCAGGCCAGGGGCGTGCTGACGGTTCCGACGGTGGCGCTGGGCGCGAAGACCCGCGATGGCCAGCAGGTGGTGCGCGTGGTCGGTGCCGACGGCCAGCCGCAGCCGCGCAGGGTCAAGGTCGGGATCAACAATGGCGCCATCGCGGAGATCGTCTCCGGGCTGGCCGAAGGCGAGCGCGTGGTGGTCGGCGAAGGCGGCGGCGCGGGTGCGTCGAGCGGTCCGTCCAGCCGTGGCGCCGGCATGCGCATGGGCCCGGGCATGGGACCGCGTCGATGAGCACGACCGCATCCCCTGCTCCGCCGACGGGTGTCCAGGCCAGCGACGGCCCGGCATTGCTGCGGCTGCGCGAGCTGCGCCGCGAGTTTCCCGCCGGTGAGAACACCATCGCGGTGCTGCGCGACGTCAACCTGGACATCCATGCCGGCGAGATGGTCGCCATCGTCGGCCAGTCCGGCTCGGGCAAGTCCACGCTGATGAACATCCTCGGCTGCCTGGACCGGCCGACCCGTGGCAGCTACCAGGTGGCCGGCCGCGAAACCGGCCGGATGGACCCGGACGAACTGGCCGAGCTGCGCCGCGGACATTTCGGCTTCATCTTCCAGCGTTATCACCTGCTCGGCGACCTGGACGCGCGTGGCAACGTCGAAGTGCCGGCGATCTATGCCGGCAACCCCGGGCAACAGCGCAGCGCGCGCGCGATCCAGCTGCTGCAGCGGCTCGGCCTCGGCGACCGCATGGGCCACCGGCCGGGCCAGCTGTCCGGCGGCCAGCAGCAGCGCGTGTCGATCGCGCGGGCGCTGATGAACGGCGGCGAGGTGATTCTCGCCGACGAACCGACCGGCGCGCTGGACACGCGTTCGGGCGAGGAAGTCATGGGCATCCTCGGCGAGCTGCATGCCGAAGGCCATACCATCATCATCGTCACCCACGACATGAGCGTGGCCGAACACGCGCAGCGCATCATCGAGATCCGCGACGGCGAGATCATCGCCGACCGCATCAACGACAATGCGCCGAGCTACCGGGCGCAGCGCGCACCGAGCATCGACGCCGGCAGCGGCACCAGCTGGCGCGCGGCATGCGACCGCTTCACCGAAGCGTTCCGCATGGCCCTGCTGGCGATGAACGCGCATCGCCTGCGTACCTTCCTGACCATGCTCGGCATCATCATCGGCATCGCCTCGGTGGTGTCGGTGGTCGCGCTCGGCAACGGTTCGCAGCAGCAGATCCTGCAGAACATCAGTTCGCTGGGCACCAATACCATCGACGTGTATCCCGGCCGCGGCTTCGGCGACATGCGCTCGGCACGGGTGCAGACACTCAAGGCCAGCGATGCCGAGGCACTGGCGCGCCAGAGCTACGTGGACAGCGCGACGCCGAACGTGTCCACGTCGGTCACCGCGCGCTACCGCAACCTCTCGGCGACCGCGCAGGTCAGCGGTGTCGGCGAGCAGTTCTTCCGGGTCAAGGGCGTCGGCCTGGTCAGCGGCAGCTTCTTCGATGCCGATGCGGTGAAGTCGCTGGCGCAGGTCGCGGTCATCGACGAGAACACGAAGACCCAGTTTTTCCCCGACAGCGATCCGGTCGGCCAGGTGATCCTGCTCGGCAACGTGCCGGCGCGCGTGGTCGGCGTGGCCAAGCGGCAGAACTTCGGTGGCGGCAACAGCAGCAGCCTCGGCGTGTGGGTGCCGCACACCACGGCGATGTCGCGCATGCTTGGGCAGAACTACATCTCCGGCATCACCGTCCGGGTCGCCGACGATACACCAATGGACGCGGCGCAGGCGGCGATCACCCACCTGCTCACGCTGCGCCATGGCACCGAGGATTTCTTCCTCAGCAACAGCGCGGAGATCCGCGAGACCATCGAGCAGACCACGCGCACGATGACCCTGCTGATCGGCGCGATCGCGGCCATCGCGCTGCTGGTCGGCGGCATCGGGGTGATGAACATCATGCTGGTGTCGGTCACCGAACGCACCCGCGAAATCGGCGTGCGCATGGCCGTCGGCGCGCGGCAGAGCGACATCCGCCAGCAGTTCCTGATCGAGGCGGTGCTGGTCTGCCTGCTTGGTGGCCTGATCGGCGTCGGCCTCGCGCTGGGCCTGGGCTGGGCGTTCGCACGCTTCTCCTCCGATTTCCAGATGGTGTTCTCCACGGCTTCGATCATCGCCGCGTTCGCCTGTTCCACCTTGATCGGCGTGGCCTTCGGCTTCCTGCCCGCGCGCAGCGCCGCACAGCTGGATCCAGTCGAAGCCCTGGCCCGCGAATGAGATATCCCATGACCTACGCATGCCTGTTCCCCCGCCGCCTGCTGCTGGCCAGCGCCCTGCTCGCATCGCTTGCCGGCTGTGCCAGCGTCGGACGCTATCCGGTGCCACCGGCCACCGTTCCTTCCAGCTACGGCACGCACGGCAGCAGCCTGGGCCCTGCTGGCGACCTGCCGCGCAGCAGCCTGGAGCAACCGCGCGCCGACGTACGCGCGGACCGCTGGTGGTCCGGCTTCGGCGACCCGCGCCTGGACCGGCTGGTCGCCCGCGTGCTGGAAGCGAACAGCGACCTGGCGGTGGCCGGTCTCAACGTACAGCGTGCGCGGCTGCAGGCCGGGCTGGCCAGCAACGCGCTGCTGCCGCAGCCCAGCCTGTCCGGGATCAGCGCGAGCACCTCGCGCGCGATCGACCGCGGCGACGATTGGCAGCGTTCGGGTGATTACAGCACCGGCGTGTCGCTGCAGTGGGAGGTGGACCTGTGGGGCCGCCTGCGCACCCAGCGCGACATCGCCGCATGGTCGGCGCAGGCCAGCGAGGAAGACCTGCAGAACACCGCGCTCATCGTCATCGGCGATGCCGCGAACTACTACTGGAACCTGGGTTATCTCAACCAGTCGATCACCGCCGGGCGTGCCGACCTGGAACGGCTGCAGCGCACCCTGGAGCTGGTGCAGGCGCGCAACGACGCCGGTGCGGCATCGGGCATGGAAGTACGCCAGGCGCGGCAGAGCCTGGAGGCGCAGCGTTCCAGCCAGAGCGCGCTGGAACAGCGCCGCGTGGAGGCGCGCAACGCGCTGACCGTCCTGCTCGATGGCCAGCCGTGGCCGCAGGCCGACGAGCCCCAGGACCTGGACGGTGCGCGCAGCCCTGCCATCGGCGCCGGACTGCCCGCCGACCTGCTGGCGCGCCGTCCCGACCTGCGCGCAGCGGAGCTGCGGCTGCGCAACAGCCTCAGGCAGATCCACGTCACCGCCACCAGCTACTACCCGACGCTGAGCCTCACCGGCAGCGTCGGTACCAGCGGCCCGAGCCTGGGCGATGTGCTGCGCAACCCGGTGGCCACGCTCGGCGCGGGCCTGGCCCTGCCCTTCCTCAACCTGCAGCGCGCGCAGCTGGACACCGACCTGGCCGGCACCGATTACCAGATCGCCGCGACCGGCTTCCGCGCCACGCTGCACGCCGCGCTGGCCGAAGTGGACAATGCGTTGTCGGCGCGCGAACAGCTGGCGGTGCAGGTCGCGGCCTCGCAGGCTTCATTCGACGAGGCGGTGGCGGTGGAACGCGCCGAGGAAGTGCGCTACCGCGTTGGCGCCACCGACCTGCGCACCTGGCTGCAGGCGCAGCAGACCCGGCGCCAGGCCGAACTCGCGCTTGCCGGCGTACGCCAGAGCCAGCTGGCCAACGACGTAACCCTGTTCAAGGCGCTGGGTGGCAGCGCGGGATGAGCGGAACCCGCGCTCGATGACACGCCGGGGACGCCAGCTCAACCGCGCTGGCGTACTGCTTCGAACAGGCTGACGCCCGCGGCGACCGAGACGTTCAGGCTCTCGATTTCACCCGGCATCGGGATCTTGACCAGACCGTCGCAGTTCTCGCGGGTGAGCCGGCGCAGGCCATCGGCTTCGCCGCCCAGCACCAGCGCGATGTTGCCCTTCAGGTCCAGATCGTAGAGCGATCCGCTGGCTTCACCGGCCAGGCCATAGATCCAGACGCCCAGCTTCTGCAGGTCCTTCAGGCAGCGCGACAGGTTGGTCACCGCCACCACCGGGATGCGATCGGCGGCACCGGCCGAGGTCTTGCGCACGGTGGCGTTCACCGTGGCCGACTTGTCCTTGGGGATGATCACCGCCGTGGCGCCCGCGGCGGCGGCACTGCGCAGGCATGCACCGAGGTTGTGCGGATCCTGTACTTCATCGAGCACCAGCAGCAGCGCCCTGCCTTCGGCGGCTTCCACCAGCCCTTCCAGTTCGTTCTCGCCATAGGTGCGCGCGGCGGCGTAACGCGCGGCGACGCCCTGGTGGCGTACCGATCCGCCCACGCCGTCCAGCGCCTGCGCAGTGACCCGGCGCACGTCGATGCCCTTGCGGCGGGCGTTTTCCTCGATCTCGGTCAGGCGCGGATTCTTCGCACCGGCTTCGACCAGGACCTCGCGGACGTTCTCCGCATCGTTTTCGATGGAGGAGGCGACGGCGTTGACGCCGACGATCCACTGGCTGTTCTTGCTCATGCAGGGCGTGACCGGAAAGGGGGTGCCCATGTTAGAGCATCGGTGGGCCGACTGCCCGGGAGCGCGGCCTGCGGGTCAGCTGGCGGGATGGACTTCGCCGCGCCTGCACGGGGGGGGGGGCGCAGCCGACCATGAGTCGGCTCTACAGAGGCCCCTCAGCGGCTCTGCGGCGGCCAGTGCGGGGTGTCGTGGTCCGGGTGCTGATGGGACACCAGCCGCGAGAGGTATTCCGTGCTCTCGATGTCCTCCTCGGTGCGGGTGGCCGACAGCGCGGCCAGCGTACCGAGGAACGGCAACCGGGCCTCGATCCCGTACTGGCGCTGCGGTGGCAGGCGCTCGGGCTGGTCGAACGCACCGGCGGCCACGGCCGTGCCGTTGGGCGCTTCATAGGTCAGCGGCGTCCCGCAGTCGGCGCAGAAGCCGCGCCTTACCAGGTTCGACGACTGGAAGTGCCGGGGCGCGCCACGTGTCCAGGCGAACTGTACGCCACGGACCGATACCAGCGGCGCGTAATGGCCACCGAAGGCTTTCTGGCACATGCGGCAATGACAGATCGAGCTTTCGGGGATCTCGCCGCGCACCTGGAAGCGGACGGCACCGCACTGGCAGCCGCCGCTGTATTCGGTTTGACCCTGCATGGAGCCTCCTTGGTGATGCCGGCCAGCGGCCGGCATCCATCCGGGTTGTGGACGGCAACGCGCCCGCCGTCAGTACTGCTTCTTGCCGCGCCTGGCCGGCTTGCCACGCTCCGGCAGCGGCGCCAGGCCGGCGCCCTCTTCTTCCTCGCCCTTGTGCTCGACCATGCGGAAATCGATCTTGCGCTCTTCCATGCTGGCCTTCAGCACCAGGATGCGCACGCTGTCGCCCAGCCGGTAACTGGTTCCGCGGCGTTCGCCGCTGAGCGTCTTGCGCACCGCATCGAACCGGTAATAGTCATGCGGCAGCTGGGTGACGTGCACCAGCCCCTGTACCTTGGAATCGGTCAGCTCGACGAACAGGCCGAAGCTGGTCACGCCACTGATCACGCCGTCGAACTGGCCGCCGACGTGCTTTTCCATCCAGGCGGCCCGGTAGCGCTCGTCGACCTCGCGCTCGGCTTCGTCGGCCCGGCGCTCGCGTTCGGAGCACTGCAGCGCCAGCGCGGCCATTTCGCGCGCCGTATAGGTGAACCTGTCCACCCGCGCGCCGCTCAGCGCGTGCTTGATCGCGCGGTGCACCAGCAGGTCCGGGTAACGCCGGATCGGTGAAGTGAAGTGGGCATACGCTTCCAGCGCCAGGCCGAAGTGGCCGGCATTGTCCGGGCTGTACACCGCCATGCTCTGGCTGCGCAGCAGCACCGATTCCAGCAGCGCGGCATCCGGGCGGTCGCGGATCTTCTTCAGCAGCTTCGTGTAATCGCCCGGCTGCACCTTCGACCACGGCGGCAGGCTCAGCTTGAATTCCTTCAGGAACTCCAGCAGGTCGGCGTACTTGGATTCCGGCGGCTTCTCATGGATGCGGTACGGCGCGGGGACCTGCTGCGCCAGCAGGTAGCGGGCGGCCTCCACGTTGGCGGCGATCATGCACTCTTCGATCAGCTTGTGCGCGTCGTTGCGGACCAGCATGCCGGCCTGGGTGACCTCGCCGCGGTTGTCCAGCACGAAACGGACTTCGCTGGTTTCGAATTCGATCGCACCGCGACGCGTACGTGCCTTCGAGAGTACCTGGTACAGCTGGTGCAGGCGCTGCACCTGCGGCAGCACCGGCGCGATGGCCGCCTTCGCCGCAGGATCATCCTCGCCTACCGCCTGCCATACCTGGGTATAGGTCAGCCGTGCATGGGAATTCATCACTGCTTCGTAGAAACGCGAACCACTGACCTGTCCTTCGCGGTCGACCTGCATGTCGCAGACGAAACACATGCGGTCGACCTTCGGCATCAGCGAGCAGATGCCGTTGGACAGCGTTTCCGGCAGCATCGGGACCACGAAACCCGGGAAATACACCGACGTCGCGCGCTTCTGCGCTTCGTCATCCAGGGGCGTGCCGGGACGGACGTAGTTGGATACATCGGCGATCGCCACCACCAGGCGGAAACCTTCGGCGTTCGGTTCGCAGTACACCGCATCGTCGAAGTCCTTGGCGTCTTCGCCATCGATGGTGACCAGCGGCATGCTGCGCAGGTCCACGCGATTGCCGATCATCGCCGGCTCGACCTGCAGGGGTACCGCCGCGGCCTCGTCCAGCACCTCCTGCGGGAACTCGAACGGCAGCTCGTGGCCGTGGATGGCGGTCTCCACCACCAGCGAGGCGGTGAGCTTGTCGCCGAGCACGGCGATGATGCGGCCGATCGGCGGGCGTCGCGAACCCGGCGGCTGGGTCAGTTCGCAGACCACCAGCTGCCCGTCGGCGGCACCGCCGGCCTGATCGGCCGGAATCTGCACGTTGTGCTGTACGCGCTTGTCGTCGGGCACCACGTAGTTGATGCCCATTTCCACGCTGTAGCGACCGATCAGGCGGGTCATGCCGCGCTCGAGCACGCGGGCGATGCTGCCCTCGCGGCGGCCGCGGTGATCGATGCCGGTGACGTTGGCCAGCACCTTGTCGCCATGCATGACCTTGCGCATCTCATACGGCGGCAGGAACAGGTCGTCGCCGCCTTCCACCGGGCGCAGGAAGCCGAAGCCCTCCGGATTGGCAATGACCACGCCGGTGACCAGGTTCAACGCCTGGATCGGCGCAAAGCCGCCGCGACGGTTCTGCACCAGCTGGCCGTCGCGGACCATCGCGCCCAGCCGCCGCGACAGCGCTTCGGCACGGTCGGGCGCGGTCAGGCCAAGGCGTGCGCCCAGCTCCTCGGCGGTCTGCGGCCCTTCGCAACGCTCCAGCAGCGCGAGGATGGCCTCGCGGCTGGCGATCGGCTGCTCATATTTTTCCGCTTCGCGCGCGGCATGCGGATCGTCCACCGGGCCACCGGGCGGTGGCAGCGGACGCTTGCCCCGCGGGGACGGGGACGGCGCCGGCGCGGCGGCGCCACGGCGCGATTTGCCGCGGGGCGCGCCGGCCGGGCCGGTGGCCAGGCTTTCCGGCATCCACGGCGGCAGGCTCTTCTTCTTCGGGCCGCGCGCGGCTGCGGTATCGGTGCCTTGCGGCGGCGTGGTACGGGAGGTCTTCCCGCCCTTGCTTGGTTTTTTGGTTTTCATCGGCCTCCATGGTAGCCGCTGTCGACGTAAAGGGAGGGTCAGCGCCGCATGCCCGTCGATGGCGGAGGCAGACCGCAGGAAATCGTTGACAAGACGGTGCGCGATGCCCAGAATTGCCGGCTCTGGAAGCCCAGGTGGCGGAATTGGTAGACGCACTAGTTTCAGGTACTAGCGGGTAAAACCGTGGAGGTTCGAGTCCTCTCCTGGGCACCACTTTCCAGAACAGACAAAACCCGCGAAAGCGGGTTTTTTCGTTTCCGGAACATGACGCCAACCCTGCACGGCCGGCGCCCTCGCCACCCATTGACACCCTTCCAGGCCCCACCGCATAATTCCGCCCCTCGACGCCCAGGTGGCGGAATTGGTAGACGCACTAGTTTCAGGTACTAGCGGGTAAAACCGTGGAGGTTCGAGTCCTCTCCTGGGCACCAACGTCGAATGAAGGAAACCCGCTCCGGCGGGTTTTTTCATGCCCGCCCTACGCGTGCGGCGCTCCCGCGTCAGCCGAGCAGCGGCCTTGCCATCAGCTCCATCCCCAGTGCCAGCAGCAGGCCGAGGAAGCAGAAGCGGAACGCCCGTGCACTGATGCGGCTGCGGATGGCCTGGCCCAGCCACATGCCGGCCAGCGCCGGCACGATCGCCAGCGCGCTCAGGCCCAGCTGTGGAATCCCGAAGGCGCCGTGCAGCAGCAGCCCGGTGGTCAGCGAGATCGTCGACACGGTGAACGACAGCCCGAGCGCCTGCACCAGTTCGTCGCGATCCAGGCCAAGCGATTGCAGGTAGGGAACCGCCGGCATCACGAACACACCGGTCGCCCCGGTGACCACGCCGGACAGCGCCCCCACCAGCGGCGACAGCCATCGCTCCATCCGCGGCGGAACGCGCAACGCCGGTGCCAGCAGCGAATACAGCGCATACGCGACCAGCGCGGCGCCCAGCGCCACGCCGGACCAGCGCGCATCGGCCCGGACCAGCAGCGCCGCCGCGGCCAGCGTCGCCGCCACCACCGCCAGCAGCATCGGCCACAACCGCCGCAGCACGCGTCCCAGCGACGGCCCGGCGAATATCTGCCACAGGTTGGTGACCAGCGTCGGTACGAACAGCATCGACGCCGCGGCAACCGGCGACAACGCGCTGCCCAGCAGCCCCATCGCCACCGTCGGCAGGCCCATGCCGGTCACGCCCTTGACCACGCCGGCGAGCATGAACACCACGACCAGGAGCGCGTAGAACTGCAGGGAATCATTCATCGCCTTATTGGAGTGCCTGCGCGGCCTTGGCACAATGCGGTTTTTCCGCCCCCGCCTTCGGCCATGCCGAAGGCTGAACTGGAGGTCGCGGCATGCGGATGGATCTCACCGACCTGCGCCTGTTCCTGGCGGTGGTCGAAGCCGGCAGCATCACCGCCGGTGCGGCGCGCGCCAGCCTGGCGCTGGGCTCGGCCAGCGAACGCCTGCGCGCGATGGAGGACGACGCCGGCGTCGCGCTGCTGCGTCGCCATCCGCGTGGGGTCAGCATGACCGAAGCCGGCGAAGCGCTGGCCCACCATGCGCACCTGATCCTGCGCCAGCAATCGCTGCTGCGCGCAGAGCTCCGGGAATTCGCCAACGGTGCGCGCGGCACCCTGCACCTTTACGCCAACACCGCCGCGCTGACCGGCTTCCTGCCCGGTCGCCTGGCGCCGTGGCTGGCGCAGCGACCGCGTCTGCAGGTGGACCTCAAGGAACGCACCAGCGTGGAGATCGTGCGCGCGGTGCACGGCGGCCAGGCCGAAGCCGGCATCCTGTCGAGCATGGTCGATACCGGCGGGCTGCAGCTGCAGCCGGTGGCCGACGACCCGCTGCTGCTGATCGTGCCGCCGGCGCATCGCCTTGCCGGCCAGCGCGGCGTGCGCTTCGCCGACCTGCTCGACGACAGCTTCGTCGGGCTCGCCGACGGCAACGCATTGCAGGAACACCTGGAAGACAACGCGCGTGCGCTGGGCCGGACGTTGACGCTGCGCGTGCGCATGAAGACCTTCGAAGGCCTGTGCGGGATGGTCGGCCATGGCATCGGCATCGCGATCGTGCCGCGCTCGATCGCGCGGCAGTACAAACGCCGCTTCGGCGTCGAGACGGTGGTCATCGAAGACGCCTGGGCGCAACGGCGGCTGGGCCTGTGCTTCGCGCGATGGTCGGGCCTGTCGCGGTCGATGCAGAGCCTGCTGCTGCATCTGGGCGCAACGGCGTTGGACGATTGAAGTGAAATCCTGTTGACACAGGTCACGCTGTGCCGCACAATTCTCCTCCTGAGTCGCCCAGGTGGCGGAATTGGTAGACGCACTAGTTTCAGGTACTAGCGGGTAAAACCGTGGAGGTTCGAGTCCTCTCCTGGGCACCACGATTCAGAACAGACAAGACCCGCGAAAGCGGGTTTTTTCGTTTCCGGCTTCCGGGATGCCGGGTAGAGCCGATCCATGATCGGCTGCCCTGCGTTGCCCAAGCCGACCATGGGTCGGCTCTACCGTGCGCGGATGGGCATCGTGGCGGGTCAGTGCCCGCCCGCCGACGCCGCGCTGCCGGCGCCCGCGCCGAACGGCGGCTTGGCCAGCCACAGGAAAGTGATGATCGCCAGGAAGATCCAGCCAAGCAGGAAGAAGATGTCGTTGAAGCCCATCTGCGACGCCTGGTGGTTGATCATGGTGTTCAGTGCCGCCGCGCCATGCTGCAGGTCGCCCTGCCCCATCGCCGCGACCTGCTCCTGCATGCCGGGCTGGTACACCGAAATGTGTTCGGTCAGATCGGCGTGATGCACCTGGGTACGCCGCGCCCACAGCCAGGTCGTCAGCGATGCGGCGAAGCTGCCCCCCAGCGTGCGCAGGAACGTTGCCAGGCCTGAGCCGGCGGCGATCTCGCGACCGTCCAGGTCCGACAGCAGGATCTGCAGCACCGGCATGAAGAACAGCGCCACGCCCACGCCCATGATCAGCTGTATCCCGGCCACGTGCTGGAAGTCCACCTGCAGGTTGAAATCCGAACGCAGGAAACTGGTCATCGACAGGAACACGAACGCGATGGTCGCCAGCATGCGCATGTCGAACCGCGCCGCATACTTGCCCACGAACGGGGTCAGGATCACCGGCAGCACGCCGATCGGCGCGGTGGCCAGGCCGGCCCAGATCGCGGTATAGCCCATGTCGCGCTGCAACCACTGCGGGATCAGCAGCGCCACGCTGAAGAACGCCGCGTACGCCACCACCATCGCCAGCGTGCCGGCACGGAAATTCCGGTGGCGGAACAGCTTCAGGTCGACGATGGGATCCTTGTCGGTCAGTTCCCAGATCAGGAACACGGTCAGGGCGACCACCGCCACGCAGGCCAGCACCACGATCTTCATCGACGAGAACCAGTCCTCATCATTGCCCAGGTCCAGCACCAGCTGCAGCGCGCCGACGCCGATCACCAGGGTGACCAGGCCGACGTAATCCATCTTCGGCTTCTCGATGTGCTCCGGCCGCCCCTTCATCTGGTTGCCGACCACCAGCGCGGCGAAGATGCCCAGCGGCACGTTGATCAGGAAGATCCATTCCCAGCTGTAG
>Ga0160433_100326_pt1 | contig 29366 bp, 23 predicted proteins | sample HID1972K_E0MG_FD_108235 | JGI IMG/M metagenome (GOLD analysis project Ga0160433, IMG submission 108235) | Enriched pill bug-associated microbial communities from UW Madison campus, WI, USA - HID1972K_E0 MG | ecosystem: Host-associated > Arthropoda: Insects > Digestive system > Unclassified ...
CGAACGGCGCGCAATATGAGGCCGTCGTGGAATTGTGGCGCGAGACCTTCGCGCCGGGCGCCACCCGCTCGCCCGTGAGCGTGGGTGTCGGCGGATCGACCGGAACCTATGGGAGCGGCCTGGGTCTGGGCATCGGGATCGATCTCTCCGGCAAGCCCAAGCCGGTGGTGGCGACGCGCATGCGCGTGCAATTGCGCCGGGCGGACGACCAGACCGTCATCTGGGAAGGACGCGCCGAAACGCAGGCGAAGGAAGGCTCGCCAGCCGCGCAACCCGGTCTGGTGGCCGGGCGACTGGCCGATGCGCTGTTCCAGGGCTTCCCCGGCCAATCGGGCGAGACTATCACGGTCAAATGACCGCACAGCACAGAGACTCACCCCCGCCCCTTCTCGTCACCAGCGCATTCGACAGCGGCAATATCGTCGTCGAATCGGTCGACGGCAGCAGTGCCACACTCTCGATCCGCAAGGACAATGAGAGCGACTTCTTCCAGTGGTTTCATTTCCGGGTCGTTGCGCCTGCCGGCACCCGGATGACGCTGCGCCTTACGGGGCTTGCCGCCGCCGCCTATCCCGATGGCTGGCTGGGCTATGAGGCCTGCGTCTCGGAGGATCGAGAGCGCTGGACGCGCGCATCCTCGCGCTATGATGCCGGGGACGCAGGCGGCACGCTCACCATCGATTACATATCGACAAGCGATGTCGTCTGGTTCGCCTATTTCGCGCCCTATTCGCACGAGCGCCACCAGGATCTCGTGGCGCAGGCCGCCGCATGCGCGGGCGTGACGCTGCGCCAGCTCGGCCTCAGCCTCGATGGACGGCCGATCGATTGCCTGGAGCTTGGCACGGGTAGCAAGCCGGTATGGCTCATCGCTCGCCAGCATCCGGGCGAAACCATGGCGCAATGGTGGATGGAAGGCGCGCTCGACATGCTGACCGACCCGGCCAATCCCCATGCCCGCGCGCTGCTGGCCGCCTGCCGCTTCCATATCGTGCCGAACATGAATCCGGACGGTTCCTTCCGGGGTCATCTGCGGACCAATGCGCTCGGCGTGAACCTCAACCGCGAATGGCACGCGCCGAGTGCGACCCGCTCTCCGGAAGTGCTGTGCGTGCGGAATCGCATGGACGAGACGGGCGTCGCCTTCGCCATGGACGTGCATGGCGACGAGGCGATTCCCGCTGTGTTTCTCGCCGGATTCGAGGGCATTCCTTCGATCAAGGATCGCCAGCTCGCGCTCTTTCGCAAATATCGCGATACACTGGCTATTCGCACGCCGGACTTCCAGACGCGGCTCGGCTATCCTGAAACGCCACCCGGCCGGGCCAATCTTGCCATGGCCACGGCGCAGATTGCCGAGCGCTACGGCGCCGTGGCGATGACGCTGGAAATGCCCTTCAAGGACAATGAAGACCTGCCCGACCCGGCACAGGGCTGGAGCGCCGAACGCTCCATACAACTGGCGCGCAATTGCCTCGCCACATTGGCGGAGTTGATCGGGGAGGTCTGAGAGCCCCCGGTCAGCCCAGCACCTCGGCTAGAAACTCCGTCGCCGCCTTCCAGCTCCGTCGGTCCGTCTCGGGCTGGAAGCCGAAGGTGCGGGCATCGTCGAGCGGCACGTCGTTGGCAGTGAAGGCGTGCCCGGTGCGGCTGTAGCTGATGAACTGGAAGTCCACGTCCGCCTCCGTCAATTCCTTGCAGAGCGCGACCTTGGCTTCAGGCGGGCAAAGCTTGTCGTTCCAGCCGTCGCAGATCATCAGCTTCGCGGTGATCGCGGCATTCGGGAAAGGCGGCGCGTCATAAACGCCGTGGAAGCTCACGCCCGCCTTGATGTCCGCCCCGGCACGCGCAAGATCCAGCACGCATTTGCCGCCGGCGCAGAAGCCGATGGCACCCAGCTTGCCGGTATCGACGCCGGGCTGCCCCTTCAATTCTCCGAACGCATCGAGCAGGCGAGTTTTCACCGCTGCGCGGTCCGCCATGAAATCGTGCAGCAGCTTGCCCGAGCTTTCCATGTCATGCCCGCGCTTGCCCTGGCCGTAATAGTCCACGACCAGCACCTTGTAGCCCAGCGCCGCGACCGCTTCCGCCTTGGCGAAATCCCACTCCTTCGTCCCCCAGAAATTCGGGAAGAGCAGAAGGCCCGGCTGCGCGCCTGCATTCGCATCGGCCACGAACATGGATTCGAACGGCCCGCCGGACCCCTCGTGAATATGCACGGTGCGCGTGATGGCCATGTTCCTCTTCTCCAGTGATTGTCGATATACGCTCGGCGCGACCGTAGCCCGTGAGGCGGTGGGACGGCAAGAACGGCTCGCCATGAGGTCTCCATCCCACGTTGCGCGGCGATCTGTCCCGATGTGGGATGAGTTACCATATTGTAACCATATTGCCTCAAGTCTGTCGCTTAGCCGTTACATTCGCTCGCCAAGGAGCCCGCAGCTGCGTTGACAGCTTCTTAACCATTCAAGGGACTTGGGAAAAAATGAGCAAAATGCTTCTCTCGGCCGCCGCGCTCGCGGCCGCGGCCTTCGCTGCGGTGCCTGCCTCCGCCGTCGTCATTGATTTCGACAGTATCACGGGCACCGGTTGGACTGAGCGGGATTATTTCGAGGACGGCTACAAGATCTCCAGCACCGTTAACACCTCCTCCCGCCTGAGTTTCAAGGCCATCTCCGGCGCGAACAGCATTGATCCGGACGGTGTTTCGGTCACTACGGGAAGTGGCGGAAGCACGACCGTCACCGTGTCGCGCCACGATGGCAGCGCTTTCGAGTTCGGCTCCATAGATTTCGGCCCGCTGACCCCGAACAACACCCAGACAGCCTACAAGTTCACATTCTTCATGGCCGATGGATCAGCGAATATCGTAGAATATTTTGCCTTCTCGAACAATGTGATGGCCTCGCATACCGCGACGTTCGCGGATATTGGCGCGATCACGAGCTTCAGGTTCGGCACCAGTGTTGGAGGCAGCCAGCAGTTCGACAACATCGTGCTCAACGACGTCGCGGCCGCCGTGCCCGAGCCGGCGACCTGGGCGATGATGCTGGGCGGCTTCGGTATCATCGGCGGCGCGATGCGTCGTCGCCGCGCCACGGTGCAGTTCGCCTGATCGAGACGGGGGAGGCGCATGCCGCGCCTCCCCCCCATGAAATGCGGCCAGGCGTTGCGCGCAGGCGGAATCGCGCTATCAGGCGTGATCCGTCTTCAACTGGAGCGCCTGACACGATGCCCACTCTCGTCCTCATCCGCCACGGCCAGTCCGCCTGGAACCTGGAGAACCGCTTCACCGGCTGGTGGGACGTGGATGTGACCGAGAAGGGCGCGGAAGAAGCGAAGGCCGCGGGCGTCCTCATGAAGGACAAGGGCCTCGATTTCGACCAGTGCTTCACCTCGCTCCAGAAGCGCGCGATCAAGACGCTGCATCTGGCGCTGGAGGAAATGGACCGGCTCTGGCTGCCGGTGGAGAAGGACTGGCGTCTCAACGAGCGGCATTATGGCGGCCTCACCGGCCTCGACAAGGCCGAGACGGCGGCCAAGCATGGCGACGAGCAGGTGAAGATCTGGCGCCGCAGCTTCGACGTGCCGCCCCCGCCCATGGAGGCCGATAGCCCGTTCGATCTCAGCAAGGACCGGCGCTACGCCGACATTGATGTGCCCGCGACAGAAAGCCTCAAGGACACCATCGCGCGGGTGCTTCCCTATTGGGAAAGCCGCATCGCGCCGGAGCTGAAGGCAGGCAAGCGCGTGCTCATCTCCGCGCATGGCAATTCACTGCGCGCGCTGGTCAAGCACCTCTCGAACATCCCCGATGACGAGATCACCGGGCTTGAGATTCCGACCGGCCAGCCCATCGTCTATGATCTGGCGGACGATCTGAGCGCGCGCGAGCGCTATTATCTGTCGGAGCGGTAAGGACGGCGGCAGGAGCCCAGGACACATCCGGGCTCCTTTTCGCCTGATGTCCTCATCAGGCCGCCAGACGCACGGCCGCGATGCTACCGGCCGCCGCGATAGCAGCGTCCAGCGCCACGGTGCGCCGCTCGGCCCCGGTGGCGACGCCTTCGGCAATGATGAACTCAGGATCGGTGATCCCGACAAAACCCAGTACGGCGCGCAGATAAGTCTCCGCATGTTCCATGCTCGCGCCGGGCGCTCCTTCGAAATAGAAGCCGCCGCGCGAGAGCGCGACGATCACGCGCTTCTCCCCGGCGAGGCCGATGGCATTGCCCTGCTCGTCATAGCGGAAGGTCTTGCCGGCGACGGCGATGTGATCGATCCATGCCTTGAGCTGGCTGGGGATGGTGAAATTGTACATCGCAGCGCCGATCACCACCGTGTCGGCGGCAAGAAACTCGTCCAGCACAGCGGCTGCTTCCTCGGTTCCGAATCCGGGCAAGGTGAGATGCGGCAGCGGATCGGCTGCCAGATCGCGATAACGGACCGGAACGGAGCGGTCCCCCTTCAGTCGGCCCACGATCGCGGCGGAGACAGCGCGGCTGACGGAACCTTCACCCTGGATACTCGAGTCGAGATGCAGCAATGTCATGAGAACCCTTTCGTTGCATTTGGTTGATCAGTTTCTGATTGCAACGAGCTAGGGTGACCTCCTAAATCCAACAAGAACGCATTTTTCCGAGACTTAGTCACATGGATATGACCACTCCCCTGATCGTGCAGTCCGAACGGCAATGCATGCGCGTGATCGAAACGCTGGCCCGGCTGGGTGACCGCTGGACGCTGCCGGTGGTGGTGACGCTGAGCGAGGAGACGATGCGCTTCAACCAGATCCGCCGTGCGATCGAGGGTATTTCGCAGCAGATGCTCACTCGCACGCTGCGCACACTGGAACGCGACGGCATGATAAGCCGCGTCGTCCATCCCACCACGCCGCCGCAGGTGGAATATGCGCTGACGCCTCTAGGCCTCGCTCTGGCGGAGCAAGCCATGCGCCTGGGCCAGTGGGCGCTCGCGCACGAGAGCGAGATCGACGAACACCGCGCCCGGTTCGATCGTCAGAGAAACGCCTGAGCCACGCCGCTGAGCTGAGCGGGATTATTCCCCGCTCAGCGCTGGGCCCTGCTGCGCACCAAGGTAATGGCGAGAGCCGCGACGAATAGCGGCAGGCTGAAGACCAGAGCGACCCCTGCCGGCCCAACGCCCTGCGCCAGCAGCCATCCGCCAGCAGCCGGCCCGATGATGGCGAGCAGGCGGCCGGCGCCCGCCGTCCAGCCCAACGCCGTCGAGCGGATCTGCGTGGGATATGCGGCAGCGATGAAGGCGTAGAGGCCGCTGATCGAGCCCACGACGAAGGCCCCGTATGCAATCGCCATGAAGGCGGCCAGCGCGGGGGTGAATGGCTGGACGACATAAACCAGCATCGAGAGCCCGCCGGCGACATAGCACAGAAGCAGCGCACGCTTGAGGCCCAGCCAGTTCACCAGCAGGATCATGATAATGGGCCAGACAATCGCGCCCAGCGAGGACAGCGCGAAGAGTGCAGCTGCTTCGCTCATCGGATAACCGGCTTGCAGATGCCAGAATGTCGGCGCCCAGGAAGCGACGGCATTGCCCACGAACATCATCATACCGCCCGCCACCATGAAGAGCAGCGTCATCGCCAGTCGCCCTTCGGCGAAGACCGACTTGAGCGAGGCGCGGCCGGCTGGCGGCTCATCGAGGAAATAGCGGGCCGTAGCGCTCACATCCGGCGTGATACGCCGCAGGACGCGGTTCACATCGGCCGTGGCGCGATTGGCCGTCACGAGGAAACGCGGCGATTCCGGCAGGGCAAACAGCATCACCGGCAGCATGATCAACGGCGCGAGACCGCCAGCAAGGAAAGCCCCCCACCAGTCGAGATTGCTGACGATCAGCGGCGCCAGCGCGCTGCCCATCGCCGCGCCCATCGCGAAGCAGGCATTCACCAGGATGATCTGCCGGGGCCGCACGCGCCGAGGCGCCAACTCGGCCACCAGCGCGATGATATTAGGCGTGATGCCCCCGAAGAACGCGAAAGCGATGAAGCGCAGGAAGGACACCATTGCCAGCGACGTGACGAACGCGGTGGCCAGCGTGACGAGGCCGAAGCCGAGCATACAGGCCAAGACCACGGGCCGGCGCCCGACCCGGTCCGCCAATGGCGCGATGAGCGTGTAGCCGAGCGCCAAGCCGACACCCTGCGCGATGAATACGGCGGAAATGGCGGGAGGATCGACGGCGAGCCCCGCCGCCAGCGCCGGCACGATGGCGCCGAGCATATACATGTCGAAGCCTTCGATCGCCATGGCGACGCCGCACAGCGCGAACACGAACCAGCGCCACGCGCCGAACGGGCGATCCAGGACCTCCTCGATATCCGTCGCCCCGTCGCTCGTCTGCGGCACCGTTTCCGCCATGATCACTCCCCTCGATTCAGTCTGCCGCCCGTGGCTACTTTTCTCCCTGCGGAACGCCTTCTGGCCTTGCAAGGAAATTCAAACCGCCGACAAACGGGGCGCGAAGTTCAGTATCGATAATCCACCGCGAGGCGCACGGTCCGGGGGCGCTGGGGCGTGGTGTAGCCGCTGGCCGCAGTATCGAACGGCGTGCCGAGCGCGAAGCGGTTGCCGCGCGTGTCCAGCAGGTTCGTGACCGACAGCGAGATACCGCGCCGCGCATCGCCAATGCGAGCGGAAAGGCCGGTGTCGACATAGTCGCCCTGCTCGTCGCCCAGCACCGGGCCGACGCCGAGGCGCGAGGGGCCGATATATTTGAGCCAGCCGCCCAGCCGCAGATCGCCCACGTGGAGCGGCATACGATAATCGAAGCCGGCCTGCACCGCATAGTCCGCCACATTGGGAATGCTGCCGGGTGCAGCATCCTCGCCGAGTTGGCCCAGCGAACCGGCTTCGGGCAGCCGGACGAAGGCATCGGTCACCGGCAAGTGGCTCGGCGTCAGCGCGGCGAGCCGCCAGACTTCCGGCGTGAGTGCGACCACGCGGCTGTGATTATACACGGCGTTCAAATCGAGCTGAAGTCCCTCGACAGGAAAGAGCGTCAGGCTCCCCGCGACCGAGGTGATGCGCCCGTTGCCGATATTGGCGGTGGTCGGCAGACCGGTCCCGTCGATGAAGTCCGCCTGAATGTCCCGCCAGTAGGCATGCACGACGGAGAGGTTCGCGGCGAAACCATAATGCGGGCTGCCCATGCGGACGCCCCCTTCCCAGCTTTGGACATGATCGTTGCGAAACTGGCGGACGAACTGGGATTCGATGGCAAGACCGCCGGGCCGGAAGCCCTCCTCATAGCGCCCATAGAGCGAGAGGCCGGGTACGAGGTGGACCAGAAGTTCGGCGGAAGGCAGCACTTGCGTTTCCGTCCGGCTTGCGGTGATACCCGCGCCGGCGAGCGTGAAGGCGGGCTGCACATCCTCGGCCGCGCCACCCAGGCGGCTGTGCGTCACGCGCCCGCCGCCGCTCAGCAGGATGCCGCTCGACACCTCCATGCTGAGCTTGCCGTAGCCGGTGAGTTCGGTGATGTGATTGGTGACGCCCGTCGCGGTGGCGCGCAGCACCGTGCGCTCGAACGCGCGGCGCTGCTCCGTCCGGTTGTCGATGGCGCTGAAGCCGAGCACCCAGCCGAAGCCATTGTCCACCGGACGCCACAGACGCGTCTCGCTCACCCACATGCGGGTTCGGTTGCGCTGCTCGAAAAGGCGGGGAACGGTGCCGGAGCCCGTCGCGTCGAAACGTTCGTCCAGAGCGTGGCTCACCCAGGCATTGGATGACTGGAAACGTAGATTATCCCAGTCCTTGCGAAGCACGACCATGGCCATGCCATAGTCCGCGCTCGCATCCTCCACGACCGCGCTGCGCCGCGTGAGCCCCGGCCCGCCCCGGTCGGCATATTGGGAATCGTCAATGGCAGTGGCCTGATAGATGCCGCCGACATCCGCGATCCAGTCGTCGCCCAGGTCCAGCCGCAGAGCCGCGCGACCGCCGCCGATGCGGGTGCGGTTGACGTCATCCTCACCGCGCAGGGGATTGTCGATATAGCCGCCGTCCGTGATGCCATAGCCTGTCACGCGCAGGGCATGGCGCTCGCCGATCGGCAAGTTGACGGTTGCCGCGATGTCCCCGCCCGGATCGCCATGCTGCGTCAGGCTGAACCCCGCACTCGTCTCCAGAGAGAAGCCGCGCGGATCGGGCTCGTTGGGCACGAGGCGGATGATGCCGCCCAGCGAGCCGGCGCCATAAAGCGTGCCCTGCGAACCCTCCAGCACCTCGACATGCTTGAGATCGTGCAAGCGCAGATCCGGGTCCGGCGCGTTGTAGGAGAGGCGCAGGTCGCCCAGATATTGACCCACCGTGGCCTGGGTCGGCCCGGTGAAGCTCGAATCGGCAATGCCGCGAATGAACAGTTTGTTGCGCCCCGACCCCAGATGGGTGGAAGCGACGCTGGCAAGACGGGAGAGGATGGAATCCGTGCCACGCTCGCCGCCAAAGGCAAGCTCCCGTCCCTCCAGCATGTGCACCGCGCCGGGATAGTCTTCATAGGCTTGATCGAGCTTGCTGGCGGTGACGATGATCGCTTGCTCGGCCGGCGACGGGGGCAGCGGAGCCGGCGGGGAACGGCGCGCCCGCGCGACCTGCGCGGGTGAAGGGGCCGCTTCGATCCGCCAGCTTGTCGCGCTGAGCTGGATGGCCCGGCTGCGAGTGCCCGACAGCATCCGCGCGATAGCCTCGGCCGGGGTCATGGTGCCGCGAACGGCGCGCACCTTGGCGCGCCAGAGCGCATCGCTGGTGACGCTGATGCTGATGCCCGCCTGCCGGGCTAGTTGCGGCACCCGTTCCGACAAGCGCCCGGCCGGGAGATCGATGGACCGGGCCTGGTTCACCTGCGCGCGAACGGGCGCGGCGGCGCTCGCCAGCGCTGCCACGGCCATCAGTGCAATCGGGGCGCAGATTACCTTGAGAGCGTCCACCCTCCGCTATCCTTTGTGGCGGACGTGCCGGCCAGGGCAGCCAGATCGCCGACCAGCCGCTCCTCGGCCAGATCCGTCCGCAAGGCCCCCCGGAAAAGAATGCCGGACGCGGCCGATGTTGTCCGCAGATTGATGCCCGTGGTGCGTGAGACTTCGGCAGCCACATCACGGAGCGGCACGCCATCATAGACAAGCTGGCTGCCGCGCCACGCCCCGACCGAATCCGGGCTGATCGCCGTCATGTCCGAAGCACTGCCATCCTCGCGCGCAGTGAAGCGATAGCCGGCATCGACGCGGATATTCTCCACGCCGGGATTATAGACCACGGCACCTTCCGACACCGCCACGGTGACGCGCTCCCCGGAGCGGATCACATCGAACACAGTGCCCACGTCGACGAGTTCCACCGGACCAGCCGAGACGCGGAAAGATGCGCTGTCGCTGTGGACGACGCTCAGCAGCACTTGCCCCCGTTCCAGGATAACGCGACGCGGATCGCTGTGGCTCAGCAGGACCGAGGAGCCCCCGTTGACCGCGATCTCACTGCCATCGGCAAGCGAGACGACGTGCGCCTCCCCCATGGCTGTCTGCACCCGGTAGCTGTCCGACGACTGCTGAAGCAACCCGACACCGAGAAGACCCGCCACGGATGCCGCGATCGCGCCGCCAAGCCAGGCGCGGCGGCTGAACCGGCGGGGAGCCAGCGGAACGACATTGTCGCCAGCCTCCACCGTTTCAGGCCAGACGTCTTCCGCGCGCGCCGGCAGCGCGCCAAGATCGACATCCAGAGCCGCCAGTTCATGATAGATTTCCTGATGCGCGGGATCGGCCGCCAGCCAGTCGGCAAAGGCTTCCCACGCATCAAAGGCGGGGTCGCGCTGGCGCATCAGCCAATCCAGCGCCGCGGCTTCCGGGCCTTGCATGTCCGTGGCGCGATCATGCGTCATCGGATTGTCTCCTTGCGGCAAGTAGAGCCGCATAGGCGCGGCGCAGATCGCTCTCCACCGTGCTGAGGCTGACGCCGAGCTCGGCGGCGATCTGCCGCTGCGACACGCCTTCCAGCCGAAAGCGACGGAAACAGCGCGCCGCCCGCTCGCCCAGCGCCTCCAGTGCGCCGTTCATGCGACGCAATTCCTCGCGCACGATCAATTGCTCCTCGGCGGTCGGCTCGGGCGCCTTTTCTTCCATGCCGCGCGCTTCCGTCCAGGCGAGATCGCGCGCCCGGGCCTGCCGCTCGGAGCGATAGCGATCGACCATCAGATTGTTGGCGGCCCGATAGAGATAAGCCAGCGGATTGCCGACTGGCCCGACCGGACGCTGGGTGACGCGCATCCAAAGCTCCTGGAACAGATCCTCCGCCGCATCGCCCGCGCCATGCGCTTCCAGGAAGCGGATGAGCTGAGCGCGGTGCGCCAGCAACACGCCGTCCATTCCCTGACCGGATTCGCTTCCGGGCTCGCCTCTCATCGTTCGCCTGCCCCGGCTTTCCTGTGCTCTGGTTACGTCCGCGACCGCTTCCCCCGGCGCGCTTCCGGTGTTCGCGGGGTATAGCGGGCTGGCCACAAGGCGCAAGGGCGGCCCTGGCCGCGAACGGTCCTGCATCGTCGCGCACCTCCGCGGCAGCTTCATGGCAAGGGCGTGCATCCTGCTTCATCTCCGAAGGTGGGCAAGAGGGAGGCGGGTGGTGGTGGGGCACTACGTTCTCCCTCTTGCCCGTGCGCCGGTCCCAGGGAAAACCCTAGATACCGACGCGAAGACTGGCGCGCAGGGACAGGCCCCAATTGCCCTGATGCTCCTCCGCGCCCAATTCGCCGCCAATCTGGAAGCCGCTGTTGCCCGCGACGCCGCGCAGGCGGCCGATCCAGCCGCTCTCGCGTTCGTCGGGCAACAGGGTGAATGCGTCGCCATCCGCGAAATGGGCAACGGTATTCCCCAGATTGCCGCTGACGATCTCACGCCGGCCGCCCTCGATCTCGATCCGCGACCAGCCGGACCACTGGTCATAACCGCCCATGTCGATGCCAAGGACGGCGCTGCCGGTCACGGCCAGCTCGTCGCTGGTGCGCGAGGCCACGATCAGGTTGAAGGCATCGCCGCCGCCACGCTCGGCATAGCCCTTCTCCTTGAGACGGAAATAATCGAGTGACAGGACCGGCCGGAAGGAAATGCCGCCTTGCGATACCCAATCATAGGAGACGGTGCCCATCGCGGAATAAAGCCGGGCGCCACGGTCGCTGTCCGCCGTGAGCGAGACCGCTTCCGTCCCGTTGCGCCCCTCGAAGCTGCGCGACCCTTCCAGATCCACGAAACCGACCGAGCCGCGCGCTGTCGCCCGCAGGCCGCCGGACTTGAAGCGCCAGTAGCCGGCCAGCTCGAACTGGTTCGCCGTCACCTGATTGGACGTATCGCCATCGCGATTGCGGCCCCAGAAATAGCCAAGGGACGCCCCGAAGCTGCCGAGACCCGTCTTGATCTCGCCGCCGCCGCCGATGCCCCAGCCGGAGGTATCGTAAGACGCGGTATCGCCCCGGCCCTTCTCCACGCCCCAGACGATCTGGTTGATCCAGTAGCCCCACTTGCCTTCATCCTTGAACGGGCCCGTGGGATCGTCGAGCATCCGCCCGAACGTGCGGACGCCCTGCGTGACGACCTGGAACGTGCCGCCGGCATGATCGGGCAGCATCTGGCGCAGGCTGGTGCGGAACGTGTCGCCATCGGTGATACCGAGGAACGCGCCCTCGACCTTGTCGTCATTGGAAAGCGCGGCATAGATGGCGTCGAAGGCGGCCGCCTCGGAGCGGTTCAGCTCCAGATCGGCCGTCGTCTTGCGATCGAGCGTGACGCTGAGCGCGTTGGCGGTGCTGCTCAGCTCCGCCTTGTAGAGAAATGGCACCAGCGCGGTTTCCGCATCGATATTGTCCGCGCCGGTGAGCGTGCCGGCCGTCAGCACGAGATGCTCGCCCACTGCATTCTCGATGTCGCTCACCCGCAGCACAAGCCTTGAATCTTCCGCGAAGCTGGCGGTGCCGGCGACGGCCAGGTGCGGCGTGGCATTGCCCGCCTCGCCCAGCGTCACGGCCAGAACGCCTTTGTCCGTCACGGCGAGGCTGGCGACCTGCGCGGGCGCGGCGAGATCAAGTGCACCACCCGCAACGGAGACGGCGAGCTGGCCGGAGTTGGCCAGGGTGCCATTGAAAACCGACGTGCCGCCGATCGACAGCGTGCCGGCATTGCCTGCGAAATCGGCCTTGCCCTTGAACTGTGAGGTTCCGGCAAGCGACATCTCAGCACTGCCGGCGCCGAAATCGACGTCGCCTGCATAAGCTGCATCGCCCGAAAGCCTGAGCGCATCGGAGCCGGCGCCGAAGACGGTCTTACCGGTGACGGTGCCGTCCGCGATGTCCAGCACATCATTGCCGCTGCCGAGCAGAATATCGCCGGCGATGCTGGGCGCGGTGGCGTTCGCGGCCACAGCCGTCTGCTTGATCGTGACGCCGCTGTCGTTCGCGGTGACGTCGATGGCGACGTTACGCCCGGAATCGGCCTTGGCACCGGTCGCCGAGATAGCGCCGCTGTTCTCGACGAGAGTGAGGCTGCCGGATTCATCCACAATCGCTACCGCGCTGCCGGCCTCGCCGGTCGTCGCCTTGATCGAGCCGGCGTTGCGGATCGTGGGCAGGCTGCCATTTTCGTCGATGCGCACGGCCGTGGCCGTCGTGCCTTCCTTGCTGGTGCCGGCGGCCTCCACCTTGCCGGTGACGTGGAGGAGCGGCGTGGACGCACCATCGCCGATACGCAACGCGGTTGCCGAGGCATCCCGGGCGCTGGCCGTCACGCTGCCGGCAATGCCGATGCCGCCGGCGATATTCACATTGCCGCCGAGGCCGCCGATCTGGAGGCCGTTGCCTTGCACGCCGGTGTAGAGGCCAGTGCCGGCAACCGTACCGTCGATGATGAGGCCATAGCCCGAGCCGGTGGCGGGGACGGCACCGATAGTGATGTCATCGGTTGCCGAACCGATCCGCATGGCGGGTGCGGCGCCGAAGGAGCGGACCAGTGCCGTGCCTTCTTCGCTATCCTTGATCCCGTCCTTGTCTTCATCGTCGTCGGTGGTGCTTGCGTCCTTGGGCGGGACGGCGAGGATGATGCCACCCGCGACATCGCCTTCCACGATGACGGCCGAGCCGCCTTGTAGCAGATCGTCCGCGTCCAGCTTGGAGGTATCGGAAGGCGCCGTGGTGTAGCGATAGCCGGTGGACGAGATCGTCCCCTGAATGGTGAGCGTGCCGTCGATGTCGCCGAGGAAGGCCGCGCCGACCGCATCGACGCCCTGCGCGCTCACAGTGCCGGCGAGGCGGACATTGCCGCTGACATCGCCCATCTGGACACCGCGCGCGCGATCGCCCAGCACGGTGGTGCTGCCATCGTGGGAGAATTTGCCGGTCAGCGGGCCATCCAGGCGGATGCCGAAGGAGTCGTTGCCCTCGATGGCAATGGTCCCCGCCTTGGCAATGGTGATGTCGCCGGCATAGGCGCCCAACGTGCGGATGCCATGGCGATTGGTGCCGACGGCGAACGGGCCGTCGATATCGCCATCATTGTCGCCATCGGTCGGCGCATAGCTCTCGTCGACGATGATCTTGCCGCTGTGGACGATGCCGCCCGACGTGCCGGCATTGGCGACGATGGCCGAAGCATTGTCGGCATTGCTGATCTGGATCGTGCCTTCGTTCGTCACCTTGTTGGCGCTGTCCACCGTGACGGCAACGCTTCCGGCGGCAGTCAGCTCGACGGAGCCGGCCGAGGTGATCTTGATATCGTCCGCCGCGCCGTCCTTGACGGTCGACGTGCTGACCGGCGTGGTCCGCTTGGTGGCGATGGAAGTCTCCGCGGAAGCCGCGCTGGCGAGAGCGAGGCAGCAGGTCGAGGCAAGCAGGAAATGACGCATGAAAACTCCGCTGGTCCGTTATTCCGGGGAGCTCTCCTCCCCCCTTTTCGAACAGCATGACGGAGCCCCAAGGGCCGAACCTTGACTGGGACGGGAAATATGCGGCGAACGGACGACGCGCCATTTCCGCTGCACGAGGTCATGTTGCGCGATGTGAAATGGTGGTATTCAACAATGATTGTATTTTTCTTCTATCGACTGCTCTATGCACCGCACCGCCAGTCACGGGCCGCCGAAATGCGGCTCGTCGGACAAGGCGACGCCGACAAGAGCTGTTCTCGGGGAGGTTTTTACATGCGACGATCCATTGCCTTGATGCTGAGCGCGACGATGCTGGCCGCGACCGCACAGGCGCAATCCGGAAGCGCGCCTGACGCCGCCGACTGGCCCCGCTATGCGCGCGACCTGGGCGGCACGCGCTTCTCGCCGCTCGACCAGATCAACGATGGCAATGTGAACGAGCTGAAGCAGGCCTGGGCATTCCGCGTGCGGCCGCAGGGCGGCGGCGCCATCGTGGGCAGCGCGACGCCCATCGCCATCGACGGCATCCTCTATCTCCCCATCGGGGACGCCATCGTCTCCATCGAGGGGCATACGGGCAAGGAATTATGGCGCCATCCGGTAACGGGCGGGCTCGCGCGGCGGGGCGTCTCCTACTGGCCGGGCGAGGGGACACACGCGCCGCGCATCTATTTCAGCAATGGGCCGAAGATCTTCGCACTCGATGCCGGAACCGGCCAGCCGATCACGACCTTCGGCACGAACGGCGCCATCGAACTGGACGTGCCTTACAACAGCCCGCCGACTGTCTATAAAAACGTGCTGGCGGTGGGTGCGAACACGGCGGAGATGCAGGCCGGCCCCTCCGGCAACAGCCGGGCGTTCGATGCCATAACGGGCCAGAAGATCTGGGAGTTCAACACCGTGCCCCAGCCGGGCGAGGTCGGCCATGAAACATGGCTGGACGATGGTTGGAAGGAGCGATCCGGCACCAATGTCTGGGTGTGGTACATGACCGTCGATGCCGAGACGGACACGCTCTACATGCCCGTGGGCGGCCCGTCCGCCAATTATTATGGTGGCGACCGGCCGGGCGCGAACCTGTTCGGCAATTCGGTGGTGGCGGTGAATGCGCTGACCGGCGAATATCGCTGGCATTTCCAGACGATCCACCACGACCTGTGGGATTCCGACTTGCCGGCCCCGCCCGTGCTGGTGGACGTGAACGTGAACGGCAAGACAGTGAAGGCGCTGGCCGAGACCGGCAAGCCCGGCTTCATGTACATTCTGGATCGCCACACGGGCAAACCCGTGTTCGGCGTGGAGGAAAAGCCGGTGGCGGCGGCGGACGTTCCGGGCGAATGGTATTCCCCCACCCAGCCCATTCCGGTGAAGCCGCGCGATCTGGTGCGCCATCACTGGACGCCGGAGGACATCGTCTCGGCGGAGGACACCAATGCCCAGCATGCCGCCGCCTGCCGCGCGCTGCTGGACAGCTATGGCGGCAGCTTCTTCAATGCCGGGCCGTTCACGCCCTTCTTCCTCAACACGGCGGACAAGCCGGCGAAGGCCTCGATCAACCTGCCCAACAATGGCGGCTCCAACTGGGGCGGCAGCGCGGCCGATCCGCGCACCGGCCTCATCTTCATCAATGTGAGCGAGGGCGGCAGCATCGGCTTCATGGAGGCGCGCAAGCAGGGCGCAGACTATGGCCGGGGCACACAGGATTCGGTCCAGCTTTACGACCGCGCCAGCCTTGCCGGGCCGGGCGCCTACTCCACTTTCACCGCCAGCTACACGGACGAAAACGGCAAGAAAGTGACCATGCCGTGCATCCAGCCGCCATGGGGACGGCTCATCGCGGTGGACGGCAACACCGGCGAGATCGCCTGGGCCACGCGGCTGGGTGTCTCGGACGTGCTGCCCGAGGGCAAGCAGGAAACCGGGCGCGGCAATTATTTCGGCGGGCCGATCGTGACGGCGGGCAATCTCGTCTTCATCGGCGCGACGGACGATCATCGCTTCCGTGCCTTCGATGCCCGCAATGGCAAAGAGCTGTGGACGGCCTCGCTGGATTATAATGCCCAGTCGGTGCCGATCACGTATCAGGGTAAGGACGGACGGCAATATGTCGCCGTGGTGGCAGCCGGCTGGGCCGATGCCAGCGGCGCGCGCAACGCGGAAGGCAAGCCCGCCAACAATGAATCGCTGATCAGCTTCGCGCTGCCCGGACAGAATTGAGCGCCGGAAAAGAGAATGACAGGAGAGATGACATGCCTTTTCGTTTCACGACCGCCCTGCTGGCGTTCTCGACCCTGATGGCCGGCAATGCATCCGCACAGGACGGCGCGCCAACCGCATCGCAGGCCGCACCCGCCGTGGAGCCGGCGGCGCCGGCCTTCGCGCTGGACGCGATGAACGTCTTCCGCCGGTTCGAGCCGCAGCACACGGCGAAGATGATGGAATTCTACCACAAGGTTCTGGACCTCGAGCCCCTTACGCCCGTGCAGCTCGACGAGAACCAGCAGATCATGCTGTTCGGCATCGGCAAGGCCCAGATCAAGCTGGCCGCCGGCCTCAAGGAAGGGCGCCAGCACCATCTGGGCGAACTGAACGGCGCGACCGGCATTCGCCTGTTCGCCCTCACTTATGCAGACGGCGATGCGCTCGCCGCCCGCTTCCGCGACGCCGGCTACGCGGCGCCGGAGTTCAAGGACTTGGGCGAGGGCCGGCGCGGCGCGCTGGTCAAGGACCCGGCGGGCTTCTGGATCCAGCTTGTCGTCGACCCCAAAGTCACGCCCGAAACCGGCGTGAATGTGGGCATCAATGTCTCCGATCTGGAGCGCAGCCGCGCCTTCTATCGCGAATTCGTGGGGCTGGAGGAATTGCCGCCGGTGCAGGACGCGCTGCTCGGTGTGACGAAATACCCGTTCCGGCACGGTGAGACGACCATCAGCCTGTGGTCGCAGGGCTCCAAGCTCCCCGCCGACACGGGCAGTGCCGGCATCCAATATGTGATCTCCAATGTGGACGCGGTGAACGCGCGCGGACTGGCGCAGAAGGTGACGGTGGAAGAGCCGCTGGGCGGCCTCCCCAATTTCAGCGTGCGCTTCGTGTGGCTCAACGACCCCGATGGCGTGACGAACTATTTCGCTCAGGTCGGCGCGCCGGCAAATTAGCCGCTGCCTGTCCAGATGAAGCGGTGAGGAGCGGGCAAACATGCATCCGCCCGCTCCTTATCTATCTACATCGCGAAGAAAACATGCCCATTTTCATCGATGGGCCAGACCGGGTTCCAGGCGATTTCCCACGCATGTCCGTCCGGATCGGCAACATAGCCGCGAAAACCGCCGTGGGGCGGTTCATCCGCTGGTCTGAGCAACCTGCCGCCTGCTGCGATCAGGCGGTCCATGAGCGGCTCTACTTCCGCTTTTGAACCGACATTGTGCGCCAGAGCGAAGGACGCCCGAGCGTCATCGGCCGGTGGCCTTCGCATGTCTTCGGCAAGTTTTGCCTTCATCCATGTTCCGAAGACGAACCCGTTCATCTGATAGAAGGCGATCTCCTCATGCTGGAAAACGGGAGTCCAGCCGAAACCTTCACTGTAAAAACGCTTTGAACGGGTAAGATCGTCGATGCCGAGGGTGATGACGGAAATCTGCTGTTGCATTCTCAAGGCTCCTTCTTCGCGCCGACCTGATTGCCGGCGCGCCAGGACCTTGGGGCTCGACGCAAGGAAGCGACGGCAGGACTCGCTTATGCGAGGGCCGGGCTAACCGCACCGGCCTTTCCTTTTCAGGCTGTCTGAATGTGGCGAATGCGCGCAGGCATTGTCAACTCGCGACCCGGCGCGGCACTCAATCCTTCGCCGCCGCGCTCATGATATAGGCCGCCACGTCGTTGATCTCCGCCTCGCTAAGCTGGCCGAGATAAGGCGGCATCGCGCCCGCACCGTTGGCGACACGCTCCACAACGAAGGCGCGCGTGAGATTGGGATTGTTGTCGAGCGAAGGGCCGATGGGACCGGAAGCATCGGCCGCCGCCATCACATGGCAAGCGCCGCAGACCGCGCTGTCGAACACCTGTTTGCCATTGGCCGGATCGCCCGCCGCCTGTCCATCCTGCGCGTAAATCTGCGCAAGCGGAAACGCTGCAAGCGCCACTGCGACACCCGGAACACTCCATTTCGTCAAGGCCTTGACCGAAACCACGCACATTCCTTCCGAATCAGAATAGTTGTATTCTTCAATAATTTCTCTCTAGGCCAGCGCCCGGAAAAGTCCAGAACCGTGACCCTCCGCGCCAGATGCCCCACCTCGGCTGAACAGGGGATGACGCGGCGGCGGCAGCCGCTATAGGAGGCGCAGGAGAGTGTCCATGACCGAGCTAGAAACACCGACTTTCCCCCAGCAAGGCGGCTGCCAGTGCGGCGCGATACGCTATGAACTGCGCGCGCCGCCGATGGGTGTCTGGGCGTGCCATTGCAGCCTTTGCCGCAAGCAGAGCGGCAGCGCCTTCGGCCTCTCGATGGGCGTCGCGCTCGACGCGCTGGTCTTCACCCAGGGCACCCCGGCGGTCTGGACGCGCGAGACCGAGTCCGGTCACACGCTCGACTGCCTGTTCTGTCCGCAATGCGGCTCCCGGCTCATTCATCGCCGCCATCAGCATGAAGGGCGGCAGACGCTCAAGCCCGGCACGCTGGATGATACGAGCTGGGTGGCGCCCGGCCGGCATTTCTTCACCGAGAGCGCGCTCGAGTGGGTGAAACCGCTGATCGCGGACCAAGCCTAGCACCAGACGGCAGGAACTCTTGACGAGGTCATGCGCGGCCTTGGTCGGGCGGGCCGTCCGGTGTCAAGAAAGCAGCCTTTAAAGGGGAGGCTCCAGGCCATGACGGACATTCGCACATCCATCCCGGCACGGATCGGCAGGGCGGGCAAGCGGCTGGCCGCCATCGCAGCGAGCGCATTCGCGATGCTGGCGCTGCTAGTGGGAGCGCCAGCATCGGTTTCCGCCCAAAACCAGCCCAATGGCACGGCGGCCGCGCCGGTCGCTCCCGCCCCAGCGCCGCGCGGACGGCCTTTCCGCATAGCCACCATCACTTACGCCTATCCCGACATTGCCGCTCCGGTGAAGGCGGAACTGGCGAAGCTGGGCTATCGGGAAGGCCGCAACGTGGTCTATCGCGATTGGTCGGCGGAGCGCGACATGGACGCCATGCCCCGGATGGCGCGCGAACTGGTGGCATGGAAGCCGGACCTCATCCTCTCGATGATGACCAATGCTCATGTCGCTGTGTATGAAGCAACGCGGGACAATCCCATTCCTACGCTGCTCTGGTCGGCCGATCCGCTGGAGACGGGCGTAATCAAGTCCTTCCGCCGGCCGGGCACCAATTTCACCGGCTTCACTTACGAGCCCTATCAGGCCGTGCTGCACCTGCGGCTGCTCAAGCTGGCGATCCCGGATTTGGCCTGCGTGGGCCATCTCTACAATCACACTTATGCCCCTGCTCCCTCTACGCTGCGCGATCTCAAGGTGGCGGCGCGGCTGATGGGGCTGGGGCTGGTCGAGGGTGAGGCGCTGACGAAGGAGGAGATCGCGCCGGCCATCGAATCCTTCCGCAAGGCGGGCTGCAAGGCCTTCACGGTAGGGCCGCACGAACTGCTCAATGGCAATGGCCAGATGATCGGCGAGCTGGCGCTGAAGAACGGCCTCGCCGCCGTCTCCATCCAGACCTCCATCGTGCGCGGCGGCGGGCTAGCGACCTACGCACCGCCGCACGACAAGGGCTGGGTCGCCATGGCCCATATGGCCGACCGCGTGCTCAAGGGCGAGAAGCCCGAGACCATGCCGATCGAGCGACGGCTCGGCAGTCCGCTCACCATCAATCTCAAGGCGGCGAAGACGCTGGGCCTCACCTTGCCCGAGAGCCTGATCGACGAGGCGGATTATCTGATCGAATAGGGTGGATCGCCATTCCAGCCTATGTGGATGGGTGTGGGCATTTACCTCCCTTTCCCCCCGTCATTCCCGCGAACGCGGGAATCCAGTCGGCTGAGGTGGCGGGAGGGGCTCGCGCAGCGCCTCGTCTCACCGTCGCATCTGGATTCCCGCATTCGCGGGAATGACGGGGAGCAGGGTTGGTCCTTTGCGCAGCACTCCACGCGCTTTCATCCCGGCGCGCTGGAGCGGCCGGGTTAGGAAGAAGGGAAGGATTGGCGAGGCGCCACGAACATGTATTCACATGCGAAGCTTCGTCTTTATCGAACGGCTCCGCACCGGGCCTTTCCGGCAGACCCAAAGATCATGCCCGACCTTCCCTGTTTTCCGCTCAAGGCCTGTTACGGGAACGTGGCGTATACCAATATGGTTTGTAACGTTAAATATAAAAGTGCCAATCTTACTGTTGGCAAGCACCTCTATTGGCTGTCTTGCTGCGTCTCCAGCGTCTCCGCCACGATCGGCGCGACGCGCGCGACGATCGCTTTCACGCCCTCCTGATTAGGGTGGATGCCATCCGGCAGCATCAGCGTGCGCTGGCCGATCGCGCCTTCCAGGAAGAAGGGATAGAGCGGCACGTCATATTTCCCGGCAAGGTCCGGAAAGATGGAATCGAAGGCGCCGGCATAGTCGCTGCCCATATTGGGCGCGGACATCATGCCGGTGAGCATCGCGGGGATGTCGCGCGCCTTCAATTCCGCCAGAATGGCATCGAGATTGGCGCGGGTCTCTTTGGGCTCCAGGCCGCGCAGCATGTCATTGCCGCCGAGCCCGACGATCACCAGATCCGGCTTGCGCGACAAGCCATCGAGCGTGAAGGCAAGGCGCTGGCGGCCAGCCGCCGTGGTATCTCCCGAGACACCCGCATTGACGACGTCCACCGCAATGCCGTTCTCCGCAAGGGCACGTTCCAGCACGGGCGCGAAACCTTCGCGGGCGCCCAGATTATAACCGGCATAGAGACTGTCGCCAAAAGCCACCACCAGCCTCGCCTCTTCGACTGGCGCGGCAGTATTGGCCACGCCAGTCGCATTCGCGCCCGCCCCAGCGCCATCGCGCACGGCCTGATTGTCGGGACTTTGTGGAGAACAGGCCAGCAGTGCTTGGACAAGCAGCACCGAAATACCATAGTGATAGAAACGCTTCGCCACGCAGGGTCCTTTCCGCATGCATGCACCTAATAATGCCTCTCATATCGCGATCCGTGCCCGCGATGTCACCCTTTCGCTCGGCGCCGGAGAGGCGCGGGTCGAGATATTGAAGGGTGTGGACCTCGACATAATGCGCGGAGAGAGCGTTGCGATCCTGGGCGCGTCAGGCTCGGGCAAGTCCTCGCTGATGGCCATTCTCTCCGGGTTGGAGCAAGCCAGCAGCGGCAACGTGATGGTCGGCGGCGTGGACTTCGGCACGCTTGATGAGGATGCGCTGGCGCGCGCGCGGCGGGGACAGATCGGCATCGTATTACAAGCCTTCCACCTGCTGCCGACGATGACCGCCATCGAGAATGTCGCCGTGCCGCTGGAGCTTGCGGGGCAGGAGCATGCCTTCGCGCGGGCCCGCGAAGAGCTGACGGCCGTGGGCCTCGGGCACCGGCTCGACCATTATCCCGCCCAGCTTTCCGGCGGGGAGCAGCAGCGCGTGGCCATTGCCCGCGCGGTGGCGCCGGGACCGCAGATCATTTTCGCGGACGAACCCACCGGCAATCTGGATGGGGCAACGGGCGCGGCGATCATCGACCTGTTGTTTACCCGGCAGCAGGCGAGCGGCGCCACGCTGATCATCATCACCCATGATCCCGATCTGGCGCAGCGCTGCGATCGCACGGTGGAGATGCGCGACGGTCTTATCGTCGAGGCCGCTGCCGTATGAAGGCCCTCAGCCTGCGGGCAAGCTGGTCTATCGCGCGGCGCGACCTCAATGCCGGCTTTCGCGGCCTGCGCCTGCTCTTCATCTGCCTGTTCCTTGGGGTCGCCACGCTGGCCGCCATTGGCAGCCTCACTGCCTCCATCACGGGCGAGATTTCGGCCCGTGGCCAGACCATCCTGGGCGGCGACCTCGAAGCGCGGATGATGCAGCGCGAGGCCAGCGCGGAGGAAAAGCAGACGCTGCGCTCCCTCGGCCAGTTGAGTGAGACGATCCGCCTGCGCGCCATGGCGCACACGGTGGCGGACGACGCGGCTGATGGATCGCCGGCTGCCGTCCTGACCGAACTCAAGGGCGTGGACGGCGTCTATCCGCTCTATGGCGAACTGCTGCTACGCGATGGCACTTATGCCCCGCTGCCGACGGACAGTATCCTTATCGGCGAGGCATTGGCCGAGCGGCTTGGCGTCAAGCCGGGCGATGCACTGCGCTATGGCGCGGCGGATTTCACCATTGCGGACATCATCGCTGACGAGCCGGACCGGGTGGGCGAAGGCTTCACGCTCGGGCCGGTCGCCATCGTCTCCCTCGAGGGATTGCACCGCACCGGCCTCATCCAACCCGGCAGCCTCTACGAGAGCAAATATCGCCTCCGCATCGCGCCGGGCACCGACATCGAGGCCCTGCGCGAGCGACTGGAGGGCGAGCATGCCGAGGCGGGCTGGTCCTTCCGCGACAGGGAGCGCGCGGCGCCGGGCACGAGCCGCTTCATCGAGCGGATGGGGCAATTCCTCACGCTCATCGGCCTGACCGCACTGGTGATTGCCGGCATCGGGGTCAGCAATGGCGTCTCCTCCTATCTGGCGCTCAAGCGCGGCGGCATCGCCACTTTCAAGGTGCTGGGCGCGACCTCGGCGGATATCGAGCGCATCTACCTCATGCAGATCGGCACCGTGGCGACCATCGCCATCGGCTGCGGGCTGGTGGTCGGCGCACTGTTGCCGCCGGCCCTTATCGCGCTGCTGGGCGATATCCTGCCCGTGCAGCCGGGCCTGCGCCTCCATGCCGTGCCGCTGCTGACCAGCGCGGCTTATGGCCTGCTCATCGCCTTCATCTTCACCCTGCCCCCGCTCGACCGCGCGCGGACGCTGCCGGTCGCCGCGATCCTGCGCGCGCATGTCGAGCCACGCAGCATCCTCGACCGGCGCAGCATGGCGGGCGTGGTGCTGGGCGTGGCGCTGGTGATCGCCATTGCGCTGGGCACGGCGCGCGAGCCCTTGTTCTCGGCCGCCGTGCTCGCCGCCACGGCGGCAGTGCTGGCGCTGCTGCTGGGACTGGGCTGGGCGATAAGCTGGATGGCGCGGCGGGTACCGCGTCCGCGCCGCCCGCTCTGGCGCCTCGCCATCGCCAATCTCTATCGCCCCGGCGCGCAGACCTCCGCACTGGTGATCGCGCTCGGCCTTGCCCTCACGCTCTTCGTCACGCTGGCGGGCGTGCAGACCAGCCTCACTGCCGAAATCGACCGCACGGTGCCGCAAAAGGCGCCCAACCAGTTCGTGCTCGATATTCCCTCCGCGCAGGAGGATCGCTTCCGCGCCATCGTGGCGGAGCAGGCGCCCGATGCGCAGCTCAACGTTGTGCCGGCACTGCGCGGTCGCATCGTCGCTTATGCCGGGCAGCAAGTCGCGGACATGGAGCAATTGCCCGAAGGCGCATGGTTCCTGCGCGGCGAGCGCGGCGTCACTTACAGCGCCACGCTGCCCGAGGGGAGCGATCTTGTGGCGGGCGAATGGTGGCCGCGCAATTATACCGGTCCGCCCCTCATCTCGCTGGACGAGGAAGCCGCGCGGACGCTGGACCTGCGCATCGGCGACAGCATGACCGTGAGCGTGCTGGGCCGCGAGATCGAAGCGCGCATCGCCTCGCTGCGCAAGGTGAACTGGGACAGCATGGGCTTCAATTATGTGATGGTCTTCTCGCCCAGCGCGCTGGCGAGCGCGCCGCACAGCCTCACCGCGACCATCACCATGGACGAAGCGCAAGGCCCGGCGGTGACGCGCGCGCTGCTTGGCGCCTTCCCCGGCGTCTCGGTGATCGCGGTGGCCGAAGTGGTCGAGCAGATCAGCGGCTTGCTCGCGCAGATGTCCGGCGCCATCGTCGCGGCGGCCTCCATCGCCATCTTCGCGGGCATCGCGGTGCTGATCGGCGCCATCGCCGCCTCGCGGCAGGCCCGCAGCTATGACAGCGTGATCCTCAAGACGCTGGGCGCGACACGGCTCCAGATCCTCGGCACGCAGGCGATGGAATATGCGCTGCTCGCCGCGATGCTGGCGCTCGTCTCGCTGGCGCTGGGCATGGGCGCGGCATGGTATGTGATCGTGCAGGTCTTCGAGTTCGGCTGGGCGCCCGACTGGGGCGTGGTGCTCGCCACGCTGGCCGGCGGGGCAGTGCTTACGCTGGGGATTGGGCTGGCTGGCTCCATCCCGCTGATGTCGCTGCGGCCATCGAGGGCGTTGCGGGAGTTGTGAGGGGCATGACATTAGCTAATATAAGACGCTCTGATTAGCCCTACGGACCATACCATCCCCGCGGTTCGTCGCAATCAAATAAGTAATCATATGAGAACGGTAAAGTTAGTTCTGTGTAATTTGGGCTATAGATGGCATCATCAATGCTGACCCAACGCTTGGAGTTTTCGACAAAGGTATCCGGCCGGTAAATAGGCCAATACCTACTTGCGTAGCGTACCACGTCAATCGTATCACCAGAGCGCAGTTCAAGGCGAATAGGGACCCGATATATTAATCGGGCTGTGAATGTGCTTGAAACGGCCCCCGCACTTTTTTCAAAGGCATAGATAGCTTTGATATCTCGATAAACAAATCTACCGGAAGAAGGCGGGGTCCGTGACATAGCAGATCTCCCCAGGTACTAGCTCAAATTGCAATTCTCAGAACAGCTTGTCGAACGCCGTTTCCAGCCGCTTCAAGCTCGCGGGCACATCCTTAAGCTTATCCAGCCCGAACAGGCCGATGCGGAAGCTGCGATAGTCCGGGCCTTCGTCCACCATCAGCGGCACGCCGCCGGCGACCTGAAGGCCCTGTGCTGCGAAGGGCTTGCCGGTCTGCATCTCGGCATCCTCGGTGAACACCACGACCACGCCCGGCGCACCGAAGCCCTCGGCCGCCACGGAGCGCAGGCCGCGCTCCGCCAGCATGGCGCGCACGGCATTGCCCTGCTCCCACTGGGCCGCGCGCAGCTTCTCGAAGCCGATCTGCCTGGTCTCCAGCATCGCCTTGTGGAACACGCGCAGCGCGTCTGTGGGCATGGTGGCGTGATAGGCATGGCCGCCGTTCAGATAGGCTTCCATGATGTTGTTCCACTTGCCCAGATCGGCCGCGAAGCTGGTCGACTGGCGTGCACGGCAGCGCTCCAGCGCCGCGTCGTTCATCATGACGAGGCCGGATGAGGGCGGCGCGGACCAGCCCTTTTGCGGCGCAGAGATCAGCACGTCCACGCCCGTCTCCACCATGTCCACCCAGATGCAGCCCGAGGCGATGCAATCGAGCACGAACAGGCCGCCCACTTCATGCACGGCATCCGCCACGGCGCGGATATAATCGTCCGGCAGGATCATGCCCGAAGCCGTCTCGACATGCGGTGCGAACACCATGGCGGGCTTTTCCGCGCGGATCGCGGCGACCACCTCGTCGATGGGCGCGGGCGCGAAAGGCTGATCGGCACCGCCATTGCCGATGCGGCGCGCCTTCATCACGATCTCCTGCGACGGGATCGACCCCATCTCGAAGATCTGCGTCCACCGATAGGAGAAGAAGCCGTTACGGATGACGAGCACTTTCTCGCCGGTCGCGAACTGGCGGGCCACCGCTTCCATCGCATAAGTGCCGCCGCCGGGGACGACCACGGCGCGCTCGGCATTGTAGACCTCGCACAGCGTTCCGTGGATATCGCGCATCACGCCCTGGAAGGTCTGGCTCATGTGATTGAGCGAGCGATCCGTGAAGACCACCGAATATTCAAGCAGGCCATCGGGATCGATATCGGAACGCAGGGCGGGCATGTTGCTACTCTCCTTGTCGGGTGATCCGACGCTGTTGAGGTGACGCAAGCCGGGCCGCCCGGCCTGCCGATAGGGAGCCTCCCGAGGCTCGGGAGTCGCCGCCGCATAGCCCGCCTGCCGCGCGGATGCCAGCCGATCCTGCGTATGGAGAACCCTTTTGCAGCCATTCTCCCCGCCGCAGATCCGCAGCTGACGGCCAAATCACCCTTGACCACTCCCAGCTCAATCTGCAAAACCACCTAATAATGAGAATCGTTTTCATTAGCATAAAGCGGGGGTAAGACAGGCGATGGGGGGTTGTGACGTAACATCCGGGGTCGGCAACAGGCGGCAGCGTCTCTCCTTGTGGGGCGCGGGCATGGCGGTGCTGGCCAGCGCGCTCGGCGCAAGCGAGGCACGAGCGCAGGGCGATGACGGCTTCTACTTCCTCGACCGGCTGAACCGCGTCGTCATCACCGCCACCCGCACGCCCACCAGAATCGAGGATGTGCCCGTCACCGTCTCGCTCATCACCGACGAGCAGATGGCCGACGAACTCGCGACCGATATTCGCGACCTCATCCGCTTCGAGCCCGGCGTGAGCGTGCAGCGCCAGCCGGCGCGCTTCACCGCGGCGGGCAGCGCGACGGGTCGGGCGGGCAATGACGGGTTCAACATCCGTGGCATCGGTGGCAACCGCGTGCTCATCCAGGTGGATGGCGTGCGCGTGCCGGACGGATTCAGCTTCGGCGCGCAGGCTTCCGGGCGGGGCGACTATATCGATCTGGGTCTCATCAAGTCGGTGGAGATCCTGCGCGGCCCCTCCTCCGCGCTCTACGGCAGTGACGGGCTTGCAGGTGCAGTAAGCTTCGTCACGGCCGATCCGGTGGACTTCCTGACCGGCGGAAAGTCTGTCGGCGGCCTTCTCCGAGCCGCCTACAGCAGCGCCGACGAGGAGTTCACCGAAACGGCGATCATCGCGGGCCGGAGCAATGACTGGTCCGCGATGGTCGCCTACACCCGCCGCGATCATAAGGAACTGGAGAACAAGGGCACGGTCGACGGCACGGGCGCGGGCCGCACCCTGCCCAATCCGCAGGACGGCCACTCCAACGCGGTGCTCGGCCGCATCGTCTATGAGCCCACGGGCGGCCACAAGCTGCGCCTGACCGGCGAATATCTCGACACCTATCTCTTCACCGAAGGGCTGACCGCCCTCAGCCCGACCGTCGATCTGTTGTTGGGACGCGACACAAGCGAGCGCAAGCGCGTCGCCTTCGACTGGAGCTGGGAAGGCAGCGGCGCCATCGATGCCGCGCGCATCGCGCTTTACTGGCAGGACGGACTCGACAGCCAGTTCACGGACGAAGACCGCACCCCGGCGGCGGACCGCGAGCGGCTGAATACCTTCGAGAACCGGGTCATCGGCGCGGCGGCCGATGCGCGGTCGGACTTCGCCACCGGCGGCATCACGCACCGGCTCGTCTTCGGCGGCGACATCAGCGAGACGCGCCAGCGGGGCCTGCGCGACGGCACGGTGCCGCCGATGGGCGAGGTCTTCCCCACCCGCGCTTTCCCGGAGACTAGCTTCACGCGCGGCGGCCTGTTCATCGGCGATGAAATGGCCTTCGCGGACGGCGTCTTCACGCTCTATCCCGCGCTGCGCTTCGACTTCTACCGCCTCTCGCCCAAGGATGACCCACTGCTGCCGACCTTCGCGGGCGCGGGGCAGGACGGCTCCCGCTTCTCCCCCAAGCTGGGCGCGGTGCTGAAGCTGGGCGACATGGTGCGGCTGTTCGCCAATTACGCCACCGGCTTCAAGGCCCCCGAACCGGGGCAGGTGAATCAGTTTTTCGAGAATCTCGCCTTCGGCTACATGTCCGAGCCCAACCCCGATTTGCGACCCGAGCGCAGCGAGAGCTTCGAAGGCGGCGTGCGGCTGGGGAACCGGAACGTCAGCCTGGACGTGACGGCTTTTTCCGCGCTTTACCGTGATTTCATCAGCCAGGAAGTCGTCGACGGAAGCTTCACGCCCGCCGATCCGGCCGTCTATCAGTTCATCAACCTGGACCGCGTGCGCGTGAAGGGCATCGAGACCCGGTTCGAAGCGCGCGCCGCCAATGGTCTCACCGGACGCATGGCCTTCTCCTGGGCCAAGGGGGATGTGGACGGCGCAGGCGAAGCGCGCCTTCCGCTCTCCACCGTCGATCCGCTCAAGCTGGTGCTGGGCGTGGGCTACACCGCGCCGGACGACAGCTTCGGCGGCCAGATCATCGCCACGCACAGCAAGGCCAAGGAACGCGCGCGCACCATGGACAGGGACAGTGCCGGCGGCCCCGACACGATCTGCGGCGGCGCACCCTGCTATCGTCCCGCCGGCTTCACGATCCTCGATGCCACCGTCTTCGTGAAGCCTATGGAGGGTCTGACGCTACGCGCCGGCATCTTCAACATTCTCGATGAGAAATATAGCTGGTGGAGCGACGTGCGCGGCATGACGTTGAGCCAGGTGACCGATCCGGCTGATCGCTCCTATGCGCCGGCCGACGCCTTCACGCAGCCGGGCCGCAATGCCAGCGTTTCACTGACATACCGTTTCTGATGCACCGGGGAACACTCATCATGAAGAAAATGCACCATCTTTTCGGAGCCGCGCTGCTGGCGCTCGCATTCGCTGTCAGCCCCGCGCTGGCTCATCCGCCAATCGCCAGCACGCAGTCCGCGCCCGATTTCGAGCGGGACCGCAAGGACATCCTCGCCATGGTGGGCAATTACAAGGTCCACTTCGACATGCAGGAATCCACGCGCTGGGAGAGCAGCTACACGCCGCTCGAACCCAAGACCTCCGGCGGTCACGAGATCGTCCGTCTGGTCGAGGACAGCGGACGCAAGATCGTGCTCCAGCACATTTTGGTGATGGAGCATGAAGGCCAGACCCACGTCATCAAGCATTGGCGGCAGGACTGGGAATATGAGCCGGCCCGCGTGCTCGTCTACGCCGATCGGAACCTCTGGACGTGGGAAGAGGTGCCCGAGACGATGCGCGCGGGTCGATGGTCGCAGACTGTCTGGCAGGTGGATGACAGTCCGCGCTATGGCGGCTGGGGACAGTTCACGACGCAGGGGGGCGTTCGGCGCTGGCGGTCGAACTGGACCTGGCGGCCGCTCGCCCGGCGCGATGCGGTGCGATCGCCGGTGTATGACCGTTACCTCTCGATCAATCGGCACCAGAATTCGCCCGACGGCTGGGTCCACTGGCAGGATAATATCAAGATGGGCCTCAAGGACGGCAAGCTCGTGCCCATCGTGCAGGAATATGTGCTGAACAGCTATACGAAGTCCGATGACTACGATCCCAAGCCCGGCGACGATTATTGGGCGGCCACCAAGGACTTCTGGGCGGCCGTCCGCGCCGAATGGGACAGGGTGGCGCAGGCCAAGGGCGGCATCGCCCTCCAGGAGGAAGCCGAGACCGGTACGGTGATCGCCGGCCGGCTGCTCGAGCTCGCCGACGATATCGCCAG
>Ga0160433_100327_pt1 | contig 29299 bp, 26 predicted proteins | sample HID1972K_E0MG_FD_108235 | JGI IMG/M metagenome (GOLD analysis project Ga0160433, IMG submission 108235) | Enriched pill bug-associated microbial communities from UW Madison campus, WI, USA - HID1972K_E0 MG | ecosystem: Host-associated > Arthropoda: Insects > Digestive system > Unclassified ...
TAGGTACCGACGAAAGTGCCAGCAGTAATAGGACCAGTAGCCACCCGGTCGGCGCCTTGGACGTCGTTGGTTAGCACGTTACCGCTCAGCACGGTATTCAACTCGGTAGCCGTTACGGCGTTGCTGTCGTCCACGGCCAGGGGCACATCGTCGATGATGATGATGTCGAGCATCCCGGCAGCGACATCACCGTCGCTGTCGCTGGCCAGCACGGGTAACTGCTCGCCCAGCTCATTGGTGCCGTCGGCAGTCGGATGGGGCTGATTGCCGGTCAAGGTATAGCTGTAACTGACGACCCCTGTATCAGGATCGTAGCCAGTGATCATCAGGGTATTGCCCAAGGCCGTGGTAATCGATTGCCCCACCCCGGTGACCGCGCCGCCGGTGACCACATTGATGCCGCCAACGCTCAGGTTGAAGACCCCGTCCGGCGCCATCACGGTGAAGGTGCCGCTCTGGGTCAGAGCGGCAGGATTGCTCGCGGAGCCCTGCGCCAGGTTGGCCTCGTTCAGGGACAATTCGCCTGGCAATACATCGAGTCCTCGCAACTCCACGGGATTGTCTGGCGTGTCTGGCCCAGGCGGCAACGGCAGCCCCGGGCGATCAGCGTTGTAAGTCACCAGCCCGACGTACTCGTTCGCCAGTTCCACAAAGCCGTTGAAGCCTGCGGTAGGGAAGCCAATCACCGGATCGACGCGCCCTCCGACTTCGCTCAGCATTACGAAGCTGTGCCCCCCACCAAGTGCGCCCGGTTCGCCTCCCTGTTCCGTGCCCGCCGCCGAGGCTTCACCTACCTCGGTCGGGTCGGCACCGGCGGCAATGGCCTGTTGCAGACGCTCGACATCGGTCAATTGCGCTTGGCTCGGTGCGCTCTCATCGGTCTGTACGTGCCCGGCCCGATTGGCCAGCAAATCGGTAGTCATTTCCAGGGAGCTACCGCGGCCCAGGGTCAGCTCGGCACCGTTGTCCAAACGAACCGCCACGGCGCCGGCGGCTCCGGTCTCCAGCTGTTCGCCGGCATACAGCCGATCGCCTTCGATCACCAGGCGACGCATGCCGTCACTGCCGACTGCGAATACCTGACCGATCACCTTGCTGACCACACCGACTGATTTTGCCATGAGCGCACGCCTCCACTGCCAATTGGTTTTTCGCAGGTCCAGGCGCGCTGAATGTTGCGGGGACGGTTCGAGGCAATCGCCTCAAACCTGCTGCCGGTTTCCCTCGGGCACGAACGATTTCATTGAAATCGAAGGTTTTCCGTGGGGCCTGGTGAACGTGACCAGGCGGATTGGCTTTTTTTGGATCGCCAAAAAAATGTCGCCCAATTTCCGCCGTGCCTCGTCCCCTTCGCTACATTCTTGCCCTATGCCACAAAAAAACGGGGAACTTTTTCCTATGCCCGTAGATTCGCACCCTAGCGCTGCTTTCACGGACAACTGGTTAAAACAATGTCGCGTATTTCTTAGGCCGCATAAGTTTTTTTTCGCATAACTCTTATGAAAAAAACGTCTTAGCTCGTTCGGGAAATGTTCTTAGCTCTGTTGTTACAAACCTGAAACGGTCGCACCAAATTTTTCGCCAATTTTCTGGCGTCCGCAGGAACCTTTGAACCCAGGGAGAAGTACCCCATGCGCGTTTTAACCCCCATTACCAGTGCGATTATCTTGGCCATGGCGAGCGTCGGCGCTCAGGCGATGTCGATCACCGAGGCGGTCCAAAGCGCGGTGGATCAGCATCCAGAAGTGCATTCCAACCGGAACAGCCGACTGTCGGCCGATGAGGATGTGAAGTTCGCGCGGGGCGGGTACTTTCCCACCGTCGACCTGGTTGCCGGCTACGGCCGTCAGCGCTCGGACAACGTCAATACCCGCGGCTTCAATGCCGACGGCACACGTAACCACAACAAGGAAACGCTGACCTACACCCAGTCGGAGCTGCGCCTGCGGCAGATGCTGTTCGATGGTTTCAACACGCCCAACGAAGTGGGCCGGACCGAGGCTGTGGTCAACTCTCGTGCTTACTACACTCAGGCCATTGCCCAGGATGTCGCGCTGCGCGCCATCGAGGTGTACCTGGAAGTACTCAAACGTCGTGAGTTGGTGACCCTGGCCAAGAACAACCTGCAGGCCCACCTGCGCGTCAGCGACCAGATCGGCCTACGTAGCGAACGGGGCGTGGGCAGCACCGCCGACCTGGACCAGTCCCGCGCCCGTCGCGCTTTGGCCGAGAACAACCTGGACACTGCCGAAGTCGACCTGGCGGATGCCGAGGCCAACTTCTATAGCGTCGTTGGCCGTCTGCCCGACGAACTGGAGACGCCGGTGTCCATCCTGGGTCAAGTGCCGACCAGCCTTGGCGACGCTCGCCAGGGCATGCTGGAGAACAACCCCTACCTCAAGTCTGCCCAGGCGGACGTGCAGGCCGCCGAGCAGCAGTATGAGGTGGCCAAGTCGCCCTTCTACCCGCGCCTCGATGCCGTGCTGGCGACCGGTGCCAACAACGATATCGGCGGCGAGCGTGGACATAGCAACAATGACTGGCAGGCGGGTGTCGAACTGAGCTACAACCTGTTCCGCGGCGGCAGCGACAAGGCGCGTTTGCAATCCGACGCGCACAGAATCAACCAGGCTATGGACATCCGCAACAACGCCCTGCGCACACTCAACGAAAACCTGAGCCTGTCCTGGAACGCCATGAACAACGCGCGCAAGCAGACTCCGACCGCCCGTGAATACGCCGAAACCACCACCCGTGTGCGGGCGGCCTACCAGGATCAGTTCGGGCTCGGCCAGCGTACCCTGCTTGACGTGCTCGACAGCGAGAACGAACTGTACAACGCCAACCGCCGCTACACCGAGGTGCGGTACATCGAGCAGTACTCGATGTACCGCGTCCTGGCCAACATGGGCGAGCTGCTGAACAAGCAGCGTATCGCCCTGCCAGCGGAGGCCATCGCCAAGAGTGAAGTGCGCAGTGAGGCGCGCTTGCCCGACATGCGTTGATTTTCCTTCCCGCGGCTGGAGTAGGCCATTGTGACCAGTATGCAAACGCTAGACTCGGCTGCGCAACCGCGCCTGAGTTTCGATGATCCGCTGCTCGATGGCCTGTTGATCCTGTGCAAGCTGCACGGCTGCGCCGTTAGCCGAGCCAGCTTGAGCTGCGGCCTGCCGTTGCTCAACCAACGCCTGAGCCTCGACCTGCTGCCGCGTGCGGCGGTCCGGGCCGGGTTACAGGCGCGGGTGCTGCGCCGTGAGCTGAATGCCATTGCGGCAATGAACCTGCCGGTGCTGCTGCTGCTCAAGGACGGGCGCTCTGCCGTGCTGCGACGCTGGAGCGACGACGACCGGGCGCTGATCCTGCCCTGCGAAGCCGAAGGCGGCGAGCAGTGGGTCAGTCGCCAGGAGTTGCTCGAGGCCTACAGCGGCCAGGCGCTGTTCGCCCGTCCCCGGCACGCCCTCGAAGAACTGCGCACCCCCCTGATGCCGCGGGTCAACGCCTGGTTTCGCGACACCCTGAAGCTCTCGCGCTGGCTGTACAGCGACGCCCTGCTGGCGAGCCTGCTGATCAACCTGCTCGGCCTGATGGTGCCGCTGTTCGTCATGCAGACCTATGACCGGGTGGTGCCGAACCAAGCGCTCTCTACCTTGTGGGTGCTGGTGATCGGCCTGTTCATCGGCACCTCCTTCGAGCTGATCCTGCGGGTGGTGCGTGCGCACCTGCTGGACCAGGCCGGCAAGAAGACCGATCTGATCCTCTCGGCAACGCTTTTCGAACGCATCACCGGCATGTCAATGAAGGCTCGTCCGGCTACCATCGGCGGCTTCGCCCAGAGCATCCATGACTTTCAGGGGCTGCGCGAATTTCTCACCGCCGTCACCCTGACCAGCGTCATCGACCTGCCCTTCGTGGTGCTGATGCTGGTGGTCATCGGCCTGCTCGGCGGCTGGCTGGTGGTGATCCCACTGCTCGCCTTCCCGCTGACCCTGTGCTTCGCCTTGTTCATCCAGACGCGACTGCGCGATACCGTGCAGAAGAGCCTGAGCCTGGGCGCCGTACGCCAGGCCTTGTTGATCGAGACCCTCGGCGGCCTGGAAACCCTCAAGGCCTGTGGCGCCGAAAGCGAGCGCCAGTACCAGTGGGAGACCACCAACGGCGCCCTCGCCCGCCTCGATGCCCACGCCCGCAACCTGTCGTCGCTGGCCACCAACGGCACGCTGTTTATCCAGCAATTCTGCGGCATGGCCACCATTGTCGCCGGCGTCTACAGCATCATCGCCGGCAGCTTGAGCGTCGGCGCCCTGGTGGCCACGTACATGCTCGGTAGCCGGGTGCTGGCACCGCTGGGGCAGATCGCCGGGCTGATTACCCGCTACCAGCAGGCGCAGCTGACCATGCGCAGCACCGACGCACTGATGGGCCTGCCGCAGGAGCGCCAGGTCGAGCAACAAACGCTGGAACATACCCAGCTCCAGGGTGGCCTGCATGTCAGCCACGTCAGCTTCCGCTACGCCGGGCAAAATGTCGCCGCGCTCAACGACATCAGCTTTGCCGTAAAACCCGGTGAGCGCATCGGCATCATCGGCCGCAGCGGTTCGGGCAAGAGCACCCTGGCGCGACTGGTGATGGGCTTCTACCACCCGGACGAGGGGCAACTGCTGCTGGACAACCTCGACCTGCGCCAACTGGACATCGCCGACCTGCGCAGCCAGGTGGGTTACGTTGCCCATGATTTACCGCTGCTGGCCGGCAGCCTGCGCGATAACCTGACCCTGGGCGCGCGCTACGTCAGCGATGCGCGCATGCTCGAAGTGGCAGAGCTGACCGGCGTCAGCGAGCTGGCCCGGCAACACCCGCAAGGTTTCGACCGTCCGGTGGGCGAGCGTGGCCAGCTGCTTTCCGGCGGCCAGCGCCAGGCCGTACTGCTGGCGCGCGCGCTGCTGCTGGAACCGCCGATCATGATCCTCGACGAGCCCACCAGCCACATGGACAACAGCAGCGAAGACCAACTGCGCCTGCGCCTGCAGGCCTGGATACCGGGCAAGACCTTGCTGCTGGTCACCCACCGAACCTCGATGCTCAGCCTGGTCGACCGCCTGCTGGTGCTGGATAACGGCAAGATCGTCGCCGACGGCCCCAAGGACGCGGTCATCGACGCCCTGCGCAAGGGCCGCATCGGCGCCGCCCTCTAGGAGCACTTCATGTCAATCGGTCACGGTGTGCGCAGTTACTTCCAAAGCTACGGCAAGACCGCCGAGCGCGACTACATGCCGGAGCTGGCCGGTGCCACCCTGCAGGATTCGCCACGCCTGTCGCGCCTGACTGTGTGGTTGGCCGCGGCGCTGCTGCTGGTGGCGCTGGTGTGGGCAAACTTCGCCGTGCTCGACGAAGTGACCATGGGCGAAGGCAAGGCCATTCCGTCGAGCAAGGTGCAGGTAGTGCAGAACCTCGAAGGCGGCATCGTCACCGAGATATTCGTGCGCGAGGGGCAGATGGTCGACAAGGGCGATACCCTGTTGCGCCTGGACGACACCCGCTTTCGTTCCAACAAGGGCGAAAGCGAGGCTGACCGCTATGCCTTGAGCGCCCAGGTCGCGCGGCTGTCGGCGGAGGCCGAGGGACGGCCCTTCGCGCTCGCCGAGGAAATCCGCAGCAAGGCCGCGCAGGTGGCCGATGACGAGCTTGCCCTCTATCAATCGCGCCAGCGCCGCCTGACCAGCGAGAAGAAGACCCTCAACGAGCAACTGCGCCAGAAGAGCCAGGAGCTGGCCGAATTTCGCTCCAAGGTCGAGCAGTACCGCTCGGCAATGGCCCTGCTGCAGCAGGAACTGAACATGTCGACGCCCTTGGTGGGTACCGGGGCGATCTCGCCGGTGGAGATCCTGCGTCTCAAGCAACGCACGGTCGAAGCCCGCGGCCAGCTCAATGCCACCAGCCTGGCCATTCCCCGCGCCGAAGCGGCGGCGGCCGAGATCAGGAGCAAGATCGAAGAGTCCGAGGCGAGTTTTCGCTCCGAGGCCGCCAAGGAGCTCAATGACAAGCGCACGGAGTTGTCGAAGATCACCGCGACCAGCATCGCCATCGACGACCGGGTCACCCGCACCACGGTGCAGTCACCGGTGCGCGGCATCATCAAGCTGCTCAAGGTCAACACCATCGGCGGCGTGGTCCAGCCTGGCAGCGACCTGGTCGAGATCGTACCGATCGAAGACAACCTGCTGATCGAGGCCAAGGTCCGGCCGCAGGACGTTGCCTTCCTTCACCCGGGCCAGACCGCGATGGTCAAGTTCAGCGCCTACGACTACACCATCTACGGCGGCCTCAAGGCCAAGCTAGAGCTGATCGGTGCCGACACCGTCACCGACGACAAGGGCAACGCGTTCTACCTGATCCACGTGCGCACCGACAAGAACCATCTGGGCAGTGACGGCAAACCCCTGCTGATCATCCCCGGCATGACCGCCACCGTGGACATCATCACTGGGCAGAAGAGTGTCCTCGACTACCTCCTCAAGCCAGTGCTCAAGGCCCGTACCGAGGCGATGCGTGAACGGTAACAGGCCGACCCGTCGTTCTCATTCTGCATACCGCGGATAGTGTGATCGACTCAATCCTTGTGGGAGCCCGCCCAGCCCCCTGGGCCGCGCTGTCGCGCTGAGAACAAGGCCTGTAAGCCCGGCACCAGCCTGGGAGCGCGCCTTGTGCCGGGACGCCGGACCGCGCGATCGGGCGCGTAGCGGCCGCAACCCTGCAACCGCGCTACATCAGACAGATCGAGATGGCTGGCTTTACGGCCGCTTCGCAGCCGATCGCGCGGTCCGGCGTCGCGGCACAAGGCGCGCTCCTACAGGGTGGCCGCCGCGCTTGCGGGCCTTGTTCTCTGTGCGACAGCGCAGTCCAGCGGGCTGGGCGGGCTCCCACAGGGAGTCGATCACACTATCGGCGTATGCACCCCCCGTGGTTACGCTCGAATGTCTCACGCCCCATGGCTTTGATCTGCCCTTCGATCAATGCCTCGAATGGGCGCAACAGCGCATCGAATCCGGCCGGCGCTTCCAGCACATTCAGCGCCTGCACCACGGCCTCCAGGGTCGACAGCGCTCCGGCCTCGGGGGCCTTGCGCAGGCGGTAGCGGGAGGGCTGCACAGTACCGAGGCTGACACGTGGCAATGCAGCCAGCAACGGATTGAGGTACAGCAATTTGCGCGCCTTGCGCCAGGTACCATCAGGCACGATCAACAGCCAAGGCGTCGCCTGGCATTCGGACGCATAAGGCTGCACTACCTGCGCCTCATCGCCGGGGAACAACAACGCGGGCCGAAACCCGGGGGTGGCCAGCAACGTCGGCAAGTCGTCGAACACTTCACCCACGCGCAACTCGCCGTTGACCAGGCCAAGGGCGGCCAGCCGCGCGGTGTTCAGCGCATGCGCGGTTTCACTGGGGTGCTGCAGCAGGACCACGCGGGTACGGCTGTCGAGGTGGGGAATCAGCGGGCAAAGGCAGTGGTCTTGCGGTCGCTGGCAGCGCTCGCAGCGGGGTCTGGGCATTGGGGTCTCCTGGCAGGCGCCAGTGTGCCACAGCCTCTGGCAAAAGCCCCACCTCCCCGCGGTGGAAAACCTCAGCCATGAGACGAGTTCACGTGGCTCACTCAGGCACCGTTGAGCTGCGCCTTGAGCAGGTCGCGAAAGGTCTGGATCAGCGGCTCGCGGCTGCGTCCACGGCGAATGATCATGGAGAATGGCGCCTGATACCCGAAGGTCGCCGGCGATAACACCCGCAGATCGCCCTTGTCGACCCAGGCCTGGGCGTAATGCTCGGGCAGGTAGCCGATGTAGGCGCCCGACAGCACCAGAATCAGCTGCGCCTCCATGCTTTCGACCGTCGCCGCACTGTGCTTGAAGCCATGGCGGGCCAGTTCCGCCTGGCTCCAGTAGCCGCGCCCGACCATGCGCTGCTGGGTGATGACCTGCTCCGGAATGCGCCGCTCGGCGAACAGCGGGTGGCGCGTGCTGCAGTACAGCCAATGCTGCTCGCGGTACAACGGCTGGTAGACCAGGCCGCTCATGCGGGTGGAGAAAGCGCCGATGGCCAGGTCCAGGCGGTTGCCCTGTACGCCCAGCTGCAACTCATAGGGACTGGAGACCGACAGGTGCAGGTGCACCGCCGGGTGTTCGAGGCTGTAGGCACCGATGGCCTCGGCCAGGGGCAACGCGCGATCACCGACGGTGGAGTCGATCACCCCCAGGTTGAGCGTGCCACGCAGCTCGCCTTTGAGCGCTGCCGCGTACTGTTCGAAGCCGTCCATCTCGGCCAGTAGGCGCAGCGTCTCCTGATGAAACAGCTCACCCTTGCTGGTCAGGCTGAAACCGCCACGTCCACGGTGGCACAGGACGATGCCCAGCGCCGCTTCCAGCTGGCTCATGTAGGTGCTGATGGCCGAAGTCGACAGGTTCAGCTCGCGCTGGGCGCTGGCAAAGCCTTGGTGGCGCACGACGCTTACGAAGATACGTAGCAGTTTCAGGTCGGGCAAGGTAGAGGCCATGAAGACAACGTTCCAGAAAACGGCAGGTCGCCGGATTCTACCCGCGCCGAGGCTATTAGTTCAGAAAAACCTGAAGTAAGTATTTGCCTGTAGCGATTCTTCTCGCGCACTACCTTTTGCAGACTGGCCGAAATGTCCCTGCCTGCCGGTACGTGTGCGCCAGCGAAGCGCCTTGGCACAGGTTCGAACAACCAGAACAATCGACTGATGAGGCCCACCGTGGACAAGATTCTTCACCAACCACTGGGCGGCAACGAAATGCCGCGTTTCGGCGGCATCGCCACCATGCTTCGCCTCCCCCACCTGCAAAGCGCCGAGGGCCTGGATGCTGCCTTCATCGGCGTGCCGCTGGACATCGGCACCTCGCTGCGCTCCGGTACCCGCTTCGGCCCGCGGCAGATCCGCGCCGAGTCGGTGATGATCCGCCCCTACAACATGGCAACCGGCGCTGCGCCGTTCGACTCGCTGTCGATCGCCGACATCGGCGACGTGGCGATCAACACCTTCAACCTGCTGGACGCGGTGCGCATCATCGAGGAGGCCTACGATGAGGTCCTCGAGCACAACATCATCCCGCTGACCCTGGGCGGCGACCACACCATCACCCTGCCAATCCTGCGCGCGCTGCACAAGAAGCACGGCAAGATCGGCCTGGTGCACATCGACGCCCACGCCGATGTCAACGACCACATGTTCGGTGAGAAGATCGCCCACGGCACCACCTTCCGCCGGGCGGTGGAAGAAGGACTGCTGGACTGCGACCGGGTGGTGCAGATTGGCCTGCGCGCCCAGGGCTATACCGCCGACGATTTCAACTGGAGCCGCCGCCAGGGCTTTCGCGTGGTCCAGGCCGAAGAGTGCTGGCACAAGTCGCTGGAGCCGCTGATGGCCGAAGTGCGCGAGAAGGTCGGCGGGGGCCCGGTGTACCTGTCCTTCGACATCGATGGCATCGACCCAGCCTGGGCGCCAGGCACCGGCACCCCGGAAATCGGCGGCTTGACCACCATCCAGGCCATGGAGATCATTCGCGGCTGCCACGGCCTCGACCTGATCGGCTGCGACCTGGTCGAAGTCTCGCCGCCCTACGACACCAGCGGCAACACTTCGCTGCTGGGCGCCAACCTGCTGTTCGAAATGCTCTGCGTACTACCGGGCGTGGTGCGTCGCTAGGGCTGCACGAAACGCCTAGGACCAGGAGCGATGCCTAGGCAGGAGCCACAGGGGCAGGGTCGCGGTGACGACCCGCCAGACCTATGAGGACCACTGGGTGGGTGCGCCTGCCCGGAAGGTCGATCTCACATAATAAAGATAATCGGAGACACCCATGGCCTTGGATATATTCGTTGTACTGATCTATGCGGCCGGGATGCTCGGCCTCGGCTGGTATGGCATGCGGCGGGCGAAGACCGCCGAAGACTACCTGGTGGCCGGCCGCAACCTCGGCCCGACCCTGTACATGGGCACCATGGCTACCACGGTATTGGGCGGCGCCTCCACCGTCGGTACCGTGCGCCTGGGCTACGTCTACGGCATTTCCGGCTTCTGGCTGTGCGCCGCGCTGGGCCTGGGGATCATCGCCCTCAACCTGTTCCTCGCCAAACCCTTGCTGCGCCTGCGCATCTTCACCGTCACCCAGGTGCTGGAACGCCGCTACAACCCCATGGCGCGCCAGGCCAGCGCGGCGATCATGCTGGCCTATGCCTTGATGATCGGCGTGACCTCGACCCTGGCCATGGGCACCGTGCTGCAAGTGCTGCTCGACCTGCCCTTCTGGCTGTCGGTGGTGCTGGGTGGCGGCGTGGTGGTGGTGTATTCGACCATCGGCGGGATGTGGTCGCTGACCCTGACCGACATCGTCCAGTTCGTGATCAAGACCGTGGGCCTGATGTTCATCCTGCTGCCGGTGTGCCTGTACAAGGTTGGCGGCTGGGACCAACTGGTGACCAAGCTGCCCGAGGCCAGTTTCAACCTGACCACCATCGGCTGGGACACCATCCTCACCTACTTCCTGATCTACTTCTTCGGCATCCTGATCGGCCAGGACATCTGGCAGCGCGTGTTCACCGCGCGTGACGAAAAGGTCGCCCAGCGCGCCGGCACCACCGCCGGTATCTACTGCGTGCTGTACGGCCTGGCCTGCGCCCTGATCGGCATGGCGGCCCATGTGCTGATGCCGGACCTGGCCAATCCCAACAATGCCTTCGCCGCAATGATCAAGACCACCTTGCCGGACGGCATCCGTGGCCTGCTGATGGCGGCGGCCCTGGCCGCGATGATGTCGACCGCCAGCGCCGGCCTGCTGGCCGCGTCCACCACCTTGACCGAAGACCTGCTGCCCAAGTTGCGCGGCGGCAAGCAGTCGAGCCTGGGCATCAACCGCCTGTTCACCCTGCTCACAGGCCTGGTGGTACTGGGCATCGCCCTGGCGGTGAACGACGTGATCAGCGCCCTGACGCTGGCCTACAACCTGCTGGTCGGCGGCATGCTCATCCCGCTGATCGGGGCGATCTTCTGGAAGCGCGCCAGCACCGCAGGCGCCATCACCAGCATGACCCTGGGCTTTGTCACCGTGCTGGTGTTCATGCTCAAGGATGGGCTGGAAGCCAATACGCCGATCTACTACAGCCTGACCATCGGCCTGGTGAGCTTCGTGCTGGTCAGCCTGATGTCGCGTCGCCCGGTGGGCGCCATGAACCTGGTCTGATCCGGTAGCGAAAAGGCCGCTGCTCCGGAAACGGAGTGGCGGCCTTCGTACATCTGACGCCTGTCAGCGCCTACAAGCGGCTAGCGGCGGGGTTGACGTTTGCGCTCTTCGTCAGTGGGGATCGGCACCGGCTGAAGCGGTGGTGGAATCAGACCCAGAGCGACTGCGAGGTCATGGAGCCAGTTGTACATGTGGTTTTTCATAGTGCCCCCTTTACGGGTCAGCCTCACGGCAAAAACATTCCTGCGATGCTTCATACAGATCATAGACCGATGCCCTGTATTACGCATGCGACTATTCCTACAGATAGGTGCGAGTTTGACGTGGTTCAAGCCGTAATAGCGAGTTCCGACGACTGGATAACTGTTTCTCCTTGTTGCAAATCGATCCAGGCCTGCAGGTTCGCGCCGCACCTGCCCTGGCGCCAGACATCCAAGTAGACGCGTGCAGCGGGCGAGGCAACGCTCACGGTTGCTTGCCGCGCCTAGCCCAGTACCTTGCGCAACTGGCGGCGCACCCAGGGTTCTGCGCTGACCAGGACCACCCCGAGCAGGACCATGACAGCGCCCAGCACGAAGTTCAGGCTCAGGGGCTCGCCGAGCAGCAGCACGCCGAAGGTCACCCCGAACAGCGGGGTGATGAAAGAGAACACCGCCAGATTGGAGGCCAGGTATTTGCGCAATAGCCAGAACCAGGTCAGGTAGCTGAAGAACGACACCACCAACCCTTGGAACAGCACGCTGCCGATGGCCAGCGGTGTGAAGGTGAACAGGCCGATCTGGCCGCTGAGCAGAGCCATCAGCAACAAGCCGACGAAGCCGACCATCAGTTGATAGAACAGGGTCAGGGTCGCCGGCGCATCCGACAGCCGCGAGCCGCGCACCACCACGGTGGTCGCTCCCCAGGCCAGGCCAGCCAGCACGCCGAACGCGTCGCCGAGCAGGGTACGGCCGTCGAGCTGGTCCAGCGACAAACCGCCGACGAAGGCCAAGGCGATGCCGGCAAACGCCAAGAGAATGCCCAGCCACTGCAGCGATCGCAGGCGCTCGCTCGGCAGCATGAAGTGCAGCCCTAACGCGGTGAACACCGGCGCGGTATAGAGGAACACCGACATGTGCGCCGCCGAGGTCAGCTTCAGGCCCTCGGCGATGAACAGAAATTCGAGGCCAAACAGCGAACCGGCCAACAAGCCACCGCGCCAGGTGCTGCTCACATGCTCCCAGCCCCCCCGCCAGCAGATCAGCCCCCCTACAAGCAGGGCGGCGATGCCAGACCGGAAGGCTGCCTGCATCACCGGTGCGATATCGGCGGCGGCCGTCTTGATCAGTACCTGCTGACACCCCCAGATCAGGCACAGCAGCAACATCACCTGCAGGGCGAATGCGTCAGGGTTTTTACGGGCCACGCTCATGGGCGGGCCCCTTGTTTCATCAAAGGCATGGGCAAGGCTCGGCAGTGGGAATGGATCCAGCGCCGATTATCGGGTGCCCCGCCCTGCCGTTGCCAGCCTAAATTGCGCCGCCAGCGATTTGCGCCTTGGCCGACACCTGCTCGAAGGTGGCCGCATCCAGCGCATTTTCCTGTTCATCCAGTACCTGACGCGGGCGCGTGTTGCCAGGAATGCTGCTGTCGATCAGGCTCAGCAGCCGCGAACCGAGAGGCGTCAGGACATAGTTCTCGCCGTTGCCCCCCTCCTTATCTGGCCGCGCTTCGATGAATCCGTGCTTCAATAGCAGCGACTCGTACTCGCAGGCGCGGGTTTTCAAATGATCCAGATTACCCACAGGCTCCCCTTGCGCTGCCTGCGCGGCGGCATGCTGTTCGGCATAGGGGCGTGGGGTGAAGCTGTGTCCGGCGCCGTTCTGCACTTCGTGCAGCAAACGTTCGATCAAGTCCCAGTCGTAGGTGCTCATGGTGGGGCGACCTCTTGCTGTGAAGGGGATGGATAACACAGCATGGGACAGGCGAGCGGCCAACGGTGTTCAGTTGAATGCAAGGGTATAGGCTGGGGATAGCTCTGGCGATTACCGTTGCCGCTGGTGAGCTTGCATGTACTGGCGCAAAAGCTGGTTGATACGCGTCTGGTACCCCGCGCCCTGGTCCTTGAACCACGACAGGACATCGGCGTCCAAGCGGATCGTTACCGCCTGTTTGGCAGGAACGCGCAACTGGGCTCGGCGGAAGAAATCGTCGCCCAACGGCGGCATATCTGAAGTATCGATCTGGTCATCGTCCTGTTTGGCCAGGCGAGCCCAGTCAGTTTTCGATACTTTGGACATAGCGTCTTGTCTCCTGTCTGCTGGCTTTGCGTGCGGAAATGATGCGAATAACTTCACCTCGTCGCTCCGTATATACAACCACGCCGACCAGCCGCTTGATGAAGCCCAGACCGATCCAGCGCTCTTCTGCGTAAGCTACTCGGTCATCGCGTAACGTCAACATTGGGTATTGGAACATTACAAATGGGTGGTAGCTTTGCGCAGGTGTGCAAGACCGAGGATACAGGACCCGGCAGACCCGAAGGCCTCCCACACACAGCTACCATAGAGCGGTTCGCAGCGTGAACGCTGAAAACACCTCAGGCACTGTTGAGCCGTATGCAGCCGGGCTTGCACGCCCGGTCGTTATTTATGTAACGACTCGGCGAGGCTAGAACGCGCGCAAAACCACCGCAATAGCTCAAAGCCGGCAAAAATATGATTGGGAAATGGACTACAGGAAATAAGGAAAGTCTGAAGTCTTACTCACGGATGGCACTTCAGCACGCCAGCTGAACTTCACCTCCGACCTGGTATCCACCGATTAACCCCTGCCTGAGGCCTGCCCCATGAAAAAACTGCTGCCCATCGCCCTTGCCGTCACCCTGTTCAGCGCCCTGCCCGCCTGGGCGTGCACCCTTGACGAGGCCACGCAAAAGCGGGAGGAGCTGGCCAAGCTCGTCACCCAGCTGACCGAGCAGAACCCGCAGAAGGCCAAGGAAATCAACGAAGAGCTGCAAGGCATGAAGCTTGATACTGCGAGCAAGGACCTGCCGGATAAGTGCCAGCTGATCGATCGGCGCCTCCAGGAGCTGAAGACCGCGGAGAAAAAGGTCTAGGCTGCGCCTACTGACCCTCCCCTTTCAGCTGCGCTTTCTCGCATAAACATGTCCTCCGGCGCACCTGTGGGGGTGTACCCGCGAACAAGGGCGAAGCCCTTCACAGAGAGTGTCAGGCCCGGCCTTTTCGCGGGCAAGCCCGCTCCCACAGGTACGGCGGTGGCCGTACATGTTCTTTGCACCTAGAAAACGATAATGCCCTGCACATATCTGATGCTGCCAGGGCCGTACAGGTGCCCGCCCAGCTCTTTAACTGCGCTGGCGCGCAGAGAACAAGGCCTGCAAGCGCGGCGGCACCACCCTGTGGGAGCGGGTTTACCCGCGAACAAGGGCGAAGCCCTTGCTCTCCACAGAGGGTGCCAGGGCCAGACTTTTCGCGGGCAATGCTTACTCAGCCGCCGGCACGCGCTTCTTCAGCGGGGCCATGCCATCGGCGCTGGCCAGCGGCGCCTTCGGACGGGGGCCAGCCTTGCGCTTGGCCACGGCCTTCTTGTCGCCTTTCTTCTCGCCTTTCTTCTTCTTGACGCCAGCCGCCTTGCCGGACGCCTTGACCTTCTTCGGCCCGTTGTAGGTGCCTTTGACTTCCTTGATGACGCGACGCTCGAACTGCTGCTTGAGGTAGCGCTCGATGCTCGACATCAGGTTCCAGTCGTTGTGGCAGATCAGCGAGATCGCCAGGCCTTCGCCCCCGGCACGGCCAGTACGGCCGATGCGGTGCACATACTCGTCACCACTGCGCGGCATGTCGAAGTTGATCACCAGGTCCAGGCCGTCGATATCCAGGCCACGGGCGGCGACGTCGGTCGCTACCAGGACCTTCGAACTGCCCTGCTTGAAGCGTTCGATCGCCAGCTTGCGGTCTTTCTGGTCCTTCTCGCCATGCAGCACGAAGGCTTTCACATCCTTGGCCACCAGGTGACCATAGATGCGGTCGGCCGCGACGCGCGTGTTGGTGAAGATGATCGCCTTGTCGAAGGTCTCGTTGGCCAGCAGCCACTGGATGATCTGTTCCTTGTGCTGGTCATGGTCGGCGGTGATGATCTGCTGGCGGGTGCCTTCGGCCAGTTGGCTGACGCTGTTGAGCATCAGGTGCTCGGGTTCCTTGAGCACCTTGGCGATCATGTCGCGCAAGCCGGCGCCGCCAGTGGTGGCGGAGAACAGCATGGTCTGCTCGCGGTTGGCGCACTCGCCGCACAGGCGCTCGACGTCTTCGGCAAAGCCCATGTCGAGCATGCGGTCGGCCTCGTCCAGCACCATGACCTGCACGTGCTCAAGCTTCAGGTTACCGGCATTGAGCTGCTCGAGCAGGCGGCCGGGCGTACCGATCAGCACATCCGGGACCTTGCGCAGCATCGCGGCCTGTTCCTTGAAGTCCTCGCCACCGGTTACCAGACCGGCCTTGATGTAGGTGAACTGGGAAAAACGCTGGACTTCCTTGAGGGTCTGCTGGGCCAACTCGCGGGTAGGCAACAGCACCACGGCACGGATTTCCACGCGACCGCCCTTCAGGTCTACCAGACGGTTGAGCATCGGCAGGACGAAGGCCGCGGTCTTGCCGCTGCCGGTCTGTGCGGTGACACGCAGGTCACGCCCTTGCAGGGCCAGGGGAATGGCCGCCGCCTGCACCGGGGTCGGCTCGACAAAGTTCAGCTCGGCCACGGCTTTGAGCAGGCGTTCGTGCAGGGCGAATTGGGAAAACACGGGTGTTACCTCGGGCAAGTGCGGAAATTCAGTTGCATAGGGTAACGGTTTCCGGCGCTGGAGCCGAATTTCTTTTGGTCACTGCCGGGCATTCCGCGCTCTAATGTGCCCTCGTTCCGCAACACAGACTGTTTTCGATCCGCTTATGGCTATTCAACAACTTTGGCACAACGCCCTGGACCTCTGGGGCACCCTCGACCAACACCCCATGCTGCACGCAGGCCTGGGCCTGGCCGTGCTGCTGGTGATCGCCCTGCTGCTCGGCCGCGTGGCGCGCTTCGTGGTCCTGCACACCACGCGCCTGCTGGCCCGACAGCAAGCGCTGACCTGGCTCGACGACCTGCGTCACAACAAGGTCCTCCAGCGCCTGGCCCAGACCACGCCGTCACTGGTCGTGCAATTCGGCCTGAAACTGGTGCCGGAACTCAGCGCCAACAGCCAGCACTTCCTGGGCAACGTCGCCCTGGCCTTTACCCTGTTGTTCCTGACCCTGGCCCTGTCCTGCCTGCTCGATGCCCTGCTCGACATCTACGCGCGCACCGAACATGCCCGCACCCGCTCCATCAAGGGCTATGTGCAGTTGGCCAAGATGGTCTTGTTCGTATTCGGCGCCATCGTCATCGTTGCCACCCTGATCGACCGTTCGCCGCTGTTATTGCTGTCGGGGCTGGGGGCCATGTCGGCGGTGATCCTGTTGGTGTACAAGGACACCCTGCTGTCGTTCGTGGCCAGCGTGCAGCTCACCAGCAACGACATGCTGCGCGTCGGCGACTGGATCGAGATGCCCCAGGTGGGCGCCGATGGCGACGTGGTAGACATCACCTTGCACACGGTCAAGGTGCAGAACTTCGACAAGACCATCGTCTCCATCCCGACCTGGCGCCTGATGTCCGAGTCGTTCCGTAACTGGCGCGGCATGCAGCAGTCGGGCGGAAGGCGCATCAAGCGCAGCCTGTTCATCGACGCCACCGGGGTGCGTTTCCTGCAACCTCACGAGGAACAGCGCCTGGCCCAGGTGCGCCTGCTCGGCGACTACCTGGCCACCAAGCGCAGCGAACTGCACAGCTGGAACGAGGCCCAGGGCCCGGTGGCCGAGCTGTCGGCCAACCGCCGCCGCCTGACCAACATTGGTACCTTTCGCGCCTACGCCCTGGCGTACCTGAAAAACCACCCCGACATCCAGCCGCACATGACCTGCATGGTCCGCCAGATGCAGACCACCGCCCAAGGCATCCCGCTGGAGATCTACTGCTTCACCCGCACCACGGTGTGGGCCGAGTACGAGCGGATCCAGGGGGATGTGTTCGACTACCTGCTGGCGGTGATGCCGGAGTTCGGGTTGAGCTTGTATCAGCAGCCGAGTGGCAATGACATGCGGGTGGGGTTGGGGACGCGGGTATCGGCGGAGCCGCTGGCGCGGCGCCTGGGGGAAATGGGGGAGGTTTGAAATGAGCGGGGCCGCTTTGCGGCGGCTGTACGTGGGGCACCTCGTGTGCGCCGAGTCCCGGTGTTCGGTCTGTCAACCCGCGTACAGTTGCCACCTATTTGTTTGACAGCAGATGCGTGGCCACTCCATCCACCGGGAGGCTATATGCTGAAGATCGTTCCTGATCCACCACGTTTCAAAAACTTCTCCTCAATCCGTAGAAGACACCCTGGTCCAGACCTCGGAGTACCTCGTCTGTGCGCTGACGGTTGCGCAGCAGGCGGCGGCGCAGCTCGCGAAGCCGGGCGATCAAGTGCTGACGCTGGCTGTGATGCATGAGATCGATGCTGCTCACAGCCTGGTCCAGTTGGCATTAAGGCAGGTGCAGTCAGGTCAAAGTGCACAGGGGGAGGATTAGTTATGTGCGGAGAAGGCAAAAAGAAAGCTTTAGGCGTTACGCCAGGCATCGCGAAATGTGCCGAGGGCGAGCAGACGCCGGACCTGTTTCAGGTGGCGCAGGGGATGCCTCTGGATTATGCGCTGGAGCAGGCTTCGGTGATGATGGGGTGCGTGCACAGGCTGACGTTCGTCGGGGTAATGGAGAAGGATGAGACGTTGGTTCGGGCTGCGCATCTGTTGTCAGGGATGGGGCGGGCGTTGGTTGAGGATGTGAGGATGGGGCTTGCTCGCCCCTGAATAGGAATGCGTAGCCTGCTCTCTAGCCTGGAGGTGATCATGACCTGCATGGTCCGCCAGTTGCAGTCCACCGCCCAGGGCATCCCGCTGGAGATCTACTGCTTCACCCGCACCACGGTGTGGGCCGAATATGAGCGGATCCAGGGCGATGTGTTCGACTACCTGCTGGCGGTGATGCCGGAGTTTGGGTTGAGCTTGTACCAGCAGCCGAGTGGGAGTGACATGCGAGCGGGGTTGTTGCCGGGGAGCTTGCCTCAGAAGCGGGAAGCGGCGATCACCGAGACGATTGCTTCCTGAATAAAGAAAGACAGCGTTGCAAGGTCATCTTGAACCGCTTTCCACGACCCTAATGACCTCGCTTCAAGGTTCAAGCAAATACGTCACTCAGCTCTTCCAGCGTAGGGAAACGCCGCGGAATGACTTCCAGCTCGCATCCCAGATGATTCAAGGCTCGACAGTAGTAAGACATCGCGACAGATGTCGAGCCCCTTTCCAATTCGCTCAGCTTCTGTCGGGTAATGCCCAGTTGCTTGGCAAATTGCACCTTGTTCATGCCGCGATTGACGCGCATTTCGGCAATCCTTTTCCCAAGGCGCTCTGCGGTCAAGGATTCATACATGTTACATGAGGGTTGGAATGTTACGTAAACCTAACACTGAATCTCTTTGAATACAGCGGCTACATGGCCGATCACTGGCCAGCTAGACGCGCGCCGCAGCACTCGAACGTTGCTGGCCAATCCTACTCATCCACACCGACCCCAAAATGACCCCTCCCCCCACCAGCAACCGCCCCAGCGGCTCGTCCTGGTTCCAGATCAGCAGGTTGATCAGCAACCCCACGGGCACGTGCAGGTTGTTCATCACTGCCAGGGTCGCGCCAGGCACCATGCAGGCGCCCTTGTTCCACCAGTACAGGCCCAGGGCGGTCGGGCACAGGCCGAGGAACAGCAGCACCAGCCATTGCACGTCGGTGCTGGGCAGGTGCTGGCTGTTGCCGAACAGCAGGAAGGCCGGCAGCACCACCAGCAAGGCACCCAGGTAGAAGTAGCCGAAACGCCGGTAATGCGGCAGGTCGCTGGGGTTGCGCGCGATGAGGTGGCGGTACAGCACTTGCCCGGCAGCGTAGGTGAAGTTGGCCAATTGCAGCAGCAGGAAACCGATGAAGAAGTCGCCGGTGATGCTGTCAAAGCGGATCACTGCAGCGCCTGCGACGGCAACCAGGGCGGCGACCAGGGCCCAGGGGTTGAAGCGTCGGTTGAGGGCGTCTTCGATCAGGGTGACGTGCAGCGGGGTGAGGATGGTGAACAGCAGCACCTCGGGCACAGTGAGCACGCGGAAGCTGAGGTAGAGGCAGACGTAGGTGATGCCATATTGCAGTGCGCCGATCAGCAGCATCGAGCGCATGAAGCGCGGCTCGACCTGGCGCCAGCGGGTCAGCGGCAGGAAGACCAGGCCGGCCAGCACCACGCGGGCGAGCACGGCGAAGTAGCTGTCGACGTGGCCGGCCAGGTATTCGCCGATCAGGCTGAAGGAAAACGCCTGGATCAGCGCGACGATAATCAGGTAGCCCATGGGTGGCCCTCGGAAAACAAGGCGGGGACCTTAGCGGGTGGGAGGACCTAGGGCAACGCCAATACAGAAAAAACCGGCCCAGGCACGAGGCCTGGACCGGGCAGGTACACCCAAGGAGCAAAGGTGTCAGGGTCGGGAATCCGCTGTCGCTCAGGCTACGGCGGCGAGCTGGGCCTTGGCCTGGTTCAGGCCTTTCTCGTGGAAGTCGCCGCTCATGTTCAGGCCTTCGGCATGGATGAAGGTCACTTCATGGATGCCGATGAACGCCATGACCTGACGCAGGTAGGGTTCCTGGTGGTCGCTGGCCGCGCCGGCGTGGATGCCGCCGCGGGCGGTCAGCACATAGGCGCGCTTGCCGGTGAGCAGGCCCTGCGGCCCGGTCGGGGTGTACTTGAACGTGATGCCGGCGCGCAGCACGTGGTCGAGCCAGGCCTTCAGGGTGCTGGGAATGGTGAAGTTGTACATCGGCGCCGCCATGACCAGCACATCGGCGGCGAGCAACTCATCGGTCAGTTCGTTGGAACGCGCCAGAGCCTGCAGTTCGTCACTGCTACGCTGTTCTTCGGGTTTCATCCAGCCACCGAGCAGGTCGGCGTCCAGGTGTGGCACGGGGGTGACGGCCAGGTCGCGGACAGTGATCGGGTCAGCCGCATGCGCCGCTTGCCACTGCTGGATGAAGTCGCGGGTCAGTTGACGTGAAACGGAATCCTGCTGGCGGGCGCTGCTTTCGATGATCAGTACGCGGGACATGGTTGCCTCCATCGGCACAAAGGGTCGCGATTCGATGGAGGCAAGATTAGAGGTTGACCTATCGATAAAAAAGCGTAAAAAGTGGGTTCAATCTATCGATTTATCAGTTTATTCAGCGTTACAGCTCAAGGCGATGCGCAGCTTGATGATCTGCCGGTTGAACTTGGCGTTCACATCGACGCGCTTGCCCGCCGGCACCTGCACCCGGCGTACCCGCGGGGCTTCGGGGCCATTGCGGAAGGTCACCTTGCACTGGGCCGCCACCTGCCCGTAGTTGTTCAGCGAGATGGCGCCCATGTCGTAGTGCGTGTCGTAGGCGGTGTAGTCGAGCTTGACCCCATCGAGCTGCTTCTCCACCTCGATGGGATACGCCAAGGCGCTGAGGGGAAGAAGCAACAGCAGTACCGCACAACATTTCTTCATATGGCGCTCTCCATGAAAGAGGGCAGCTTAGGACAACAGGAGCTGAACATGAAAGCGCCGCGCGTTACCCTGGATCAGTGGCGGACCTTGCAGGCAGTGGTCGATCACGGCGGTTTTGCCCAGGCCGCCGAGGCCTTGCACCGCTCGCAGTCCTCGGTCAGCTACACCGTCGCGCGCATGCAGGAGCAACTGGGCGTGCCGCTGCTGCGCATCGATGGGCGCAAGGCGGTGCTGACCGAGGCCGGCAATGTGCTGCTGCGCCGCTCGCGTCATCTGGTCAAGCAAGCCAGCCAGCTCGAAGACCTGGCCCACCACATGGAGCAAGGCTGGGAAGCCGAAGTGCGCGTGGTGGTGGACGCCGCCTACCCCAGTGCCCGCCTGGTGCGGGCCCTGAGCGCCTTCATGCCGCAGAGTCGTGGTTGCCGCGTGCGCTTGCGCGAAGAGGTGCTGTCCGGGGTCGAAGAAGTGCTGCATGAAGGTATCGCCGACCTTGCGATCAGCGCGGTGAGCATCCCAGGTTACCTGGGCACCGAATTGAGCGCCGTGGAGTTCGTGGCGGTCGCGCACCCCGAACATAGCCTGCATCGCCTGGGCCGCGAGATCAATTTCCAGGACCTTGAGAGCCACCTGCAGGTGGTGATCCGCGACTCCGGTCGCGCCCAGCCGCGCGATGTCGGCTGGCTGGGCGCCGAACAGCGCTGGACCGTCGGCAGCCTGGCGACCGCGTCCACCTTCGTCGGCAGCGGGCTGGGCTTCGCCTGGCTGCCGCGCCACCTGATCGAACGCGAGCTCGCCGAGGGGCTGCTCAAGCCCTTGCCGCTGGATCAAGGTGGCAGCCGCCATCCACTGTTCTACCTTTACTCCAACAAAGACAAGACCCTGGGTCCGGCCACGCAGATCCTCATCGAGCTGCTGCGCAATTTCGATACCGCGCCACTGGACGCGCCCTTCGCCGCCCCCGCCCAAGCCTGACAGGAACGCGCCCATGGCCTTTTTCGAACATGAAGGATGCTCGCTGCACTACGAAGAATATGGCCAGGGTGAACCGCTGGTATTGCTCCACGGCCTGGGCTCGAGCTGCCAGGACTGGGAGCTGCAGGTTCCCGAACTGGCCCGCCACTATCGGCTGATTCTCATGGACATGCGCGGCCATGGCCGCTCCGACAAACCCCGCGATGGCTACAGCATCGCCACCTTCAGCGAAGACTTGCTGGCCCTGCTCGAGCACCTGCAGACCGGCCCGGTGCACGTTGTCGGGCTGTCCATGGGCGGCATGGTCGGTTTCCAGTTCGCCGTCGACCACCCCGACTGGCTGCGCAGCCTGTGCATCGTCAACAGCGCCCCGGAGGTCAAGCGCCGCACCCGCGGCGACTGGATCTGGTGGGCCAAGCGCTGGAGCCTGGCCCGCCTGCTGAGCGTTGAGACAATCGGCAAGGGCCTGGCAGAGCGGCTGTTCCCCAAACCGCAACAGGCCGACCTGCGGCACAAGATGGCCCAGCGCTGGGCGCGCAACGACAAGCGCGCCTACCTGGCCAGCTTCGACGCCATCGTCGACTGGGGCGTGGCGGAACGCATCAACCAGATCCGCTGTCCTACGCTGGTCATCAGCGCAGACCAGGATTACACCCCGATACAACTGAAGGAGCGCTATGTGGCACTGATTCCCCAGGCGCGACTGGCGGTCATCGAGGATTCGCGGCACGCTACGCCGCTGGACCAACCCCAGGTCTTCAACCAGACCGTGCTGCAGTTCCTGGCAGCCGCTTCCACCTCTCAAGGATCATTGAGCCCATGCTGAAAAAAATCCTCCTCGCCGCCTGTTCGGTCGCCTTCGCCACCAGCCTGATGGCCGCCGAGAAAACCCACGTGCTGCTAGAGACCAGCTTCGGCCAGGTCGAAGTCGAGCTGGACGCCGAGAAGGCGCCGATCAGCACCAAGAACTTCCTCGAGTACGTGGACAGCGGCTTCTACAACAACACCATCTTCCACCGCGTGATCCCAGGCTTCATGGTCCAGGGCGGCGGCTTCACCGAACAGATGGTGCAAAAGCCCACCCGCGACCCGATTCGCAACGAGGCCAGCAACGGCCTGCACAACGCACGTGGCACCCTGGCGATGGCGCGCACCTCCAATCCGGACTCCGCCACCAGCCAGTTCTTCATCAACGTGGCCGACAACGCCTTCCTCGATCCGGGCCGCGATGCCGGTTATGCCGTGTTCGGCAAGGTGACCAAGGGCATGGAGGTGGTCGACCAGATCGTCAACTCCCCCACCACCGTCAAGAAAGGCATGCGCGATGTGCCCGCCGACCCGGTCTATATCAAATCCGCCAAGCGCATCGATTGACCACGAGCTTCACACGGATGTGAACTCGGTCTGCGATCGAGCTGAACAGGAGTCATGATCTCCATGCTGTACCGTCGTTTCGAGCAACTGATCGACATCTTCCGCGAAGCGCCCACCGAGGCGCCGCCCAGCGGCGTCCTGCGCTTCTACCTGTATTACCTGCGCCAGGTATGGCCGACCTTCCTGGCCCTGCTGGTGGTGGGCCTGGTGGTGGCGCTGGTGGAGGTGGCGCTGTTCAGCTACCTGAGCCGGATCATCGACCTGGCCCAGGCGACCCCGGGGGCTAGCTTCTTCAGCGAGCATGGCGGCGAGCTGGCATGGATGGCCGTGGTGGCGCTGCTGGTGCGACCGGTGTTCGTCGGCCTGCACGACCTGCTGGTGCACCAGGCGATCAGCCCGGGCATGACCAGCATGATCCGCTGGCAAAACCACACCTACGTGCTCAAGCAGAGCCTGAACTTCTTCCAGAGCGATTTTGCCGGGCGCATCGCCCAGCGCATCATGCAGACTGGCAACTCCCTGCGCGATTCGCTGGTACAGGCCATGGATGCCCTGTGGCACGTGCTGGTCTACGCGATCAGCGCCCTGGTGCTGTTCGCCGAAGCCGACTGGCGCCTGATGCTGCCGTTGGTGGTGTGGATCTTCTGCTACAGCGCCTCGCTCTACTACTTCGTTCCGCGGGTCAAGGCACGGGCGGTAGTGTCCTCGGACGCGCGCTCCAAGTTGATGGGGCGCATCGTCGACGGCTACACCAACATCGCGACCCTCAAGCTGTTCGCCCACACCGACTTCGAGCAGCAGTACGCCCGCGAAGCAATCAGCGAGCAGACCGAGAAGACCCAACTCGCCTCGCGGGTCATCACCAGCATGGACGTGGTCATCACCAGCCTCAATGGCTTGCTGATCGTCAGCACCACGGGCTTGGCCCTGTGGCTGTGGAGCCACGCGCTGATCACCGTCGGCGCCATCGCCCTGGCCACCGGCCTGGTGATCCGCATCGTCAACATGTCGGGCTGGATCATGTGGGTAGTCAATGGCATCTTCGAGAACATCGGCATGGTTCAGGACGGCCTGCAGACCATTGCCCAGCCGGTGACCGTTACCGACAAACCCAATGCGCCGCGCCTGAAGGTGCAGCGCGGCGCGGTGCGCTTCGACAATGTCAGCTTCCACTACGGCAAGGCGCGCATGATCATCGATGGCCTCAACCTGGACATCCGCCCAGGCGAGAAGATCGGCCTGATCGGCCCCTCGGGCGCGGGCAAGTCGACCCTGGTCAACCTGTTGCTGCGCCTGTATGACCTGAACAGCGGACGCATCCTCATCGACGGCCAGGACATCGCCGAGGTCAGCCAGGCCAGCCTGCGCGCGCAGATCGGCATGATCACCCAGGACACCTCGCTGCTGCACCGCTCGATCCGCGAAAACCTGCTGTACGGCCGGCCCGATGCCAGCGAAGCGGCGGTGTGGGAAGCCGTGTGCGGGGCGCGTGCCGACGAGTTCATCCTGCAGCTGACGGACGCACAAGGCCGCAGCGGCTTCGATGCCCAGGTGGGCGAACGTGGGGTCAAGCTCTCCGGCGGCCAGCGCCAGCGCATCGCCATTGCTCGTGTGCTGCTCAAGAACGCGCCGATCCTGATCATGGACGAGGCCACCTCGGCGTTGGACTCGGAGGTCGAGTCAGCGATCCAGGAAAGCCTCGAGACCCTGATGCAGGGCAAGACCGTGATCGCCATCGCCCACCGCCTCTCGACCATCGCCCGGATGGACCGTCTGGTGGTGCTGGACAAAGGGCACATCGTCGAAAGCGGTAGCCACAGCGAACTGCTGGCCAAGCAAGGGCTGTATGCACGGTTGTGGCACCACCAGACCGGGGGCTTCGTCGGGGTGGATTGATCCGAATGCCGTGGGCGCGCCGATGTCAGTTGCGACGATATGGCAACGCCGCCCCCGCCTCTTCGGCATAAGCCCTCACCCCTGCCCGCTCCTGCTCGAGGAACGCTTCGACTGCCTGGCGCAGGCCCGGGTGCAGCAGGTAATGCCAGGAGCGCGTCAGCACCGGTTCAAACCCACGGATCAGCTTGTGCTCGCCCTGGGCGCCGGCGTCGAAACGCTGCAGCCCTTCGCTGATGGCGTAGTCCATGCCCTGGTAGAAGCAGGTCTCGAAATGCAGCCGGTCGAATTCGTCCAGGCAACCCCAGTAGCGGCCGTACAGGCTGCCACCCCCCACCAGGCTCAAGGCCATGGCCACTTCCCGGCCACCCTGCAGCGCCATGACCACGCGGATCGACTCGGGCATGCGCTCGGCCAACAGGCTGAAGAAGGCGCGGGTCAGGTACGGGGCGCGGCGCCGGACTGCGTAAGTGTTGGCATAGCAGGCGTAGACGAAATCCCATTGCGCTTCGCTCAGTTCATCCCCCCGGAACCAGCGAAAATCGATGCCGTGCCCCGCCACCTGTTCGCGCTCCTTGCGCATCTGCTTGCGCTTGCGTGAGCTCAAGGTGTCGAGGAAATCCTGGAAATCCCGGTAGCCGCGATTGCGCCAGTGGAACTGGCAACCCAGGCGCTCCATCCAGCCCGGCAACTGCCGGACTTGGTCATCGAGCGCGCTGTCGGTGAAGTTCAGGTGGGCGCCAGACAGCCCGGCCTCGACCAGGTAATCGGGCAGGGTCTGCAACAGCAACAGACCATCGGCAGGGTCCGCCGCAAGCAGGCGCGGGCCGGTGACCGGGCTGAACGGCACCGCGCCCAGCAGCTTGGGATAGTAGGCGATCCCCGCGCGCTGGCAGGCATCGGCCCAGCCGTGGTCGAACACGTATTCGCCGAACGAATGCCACTTGCGGTAGGCCGGCAATACCGCGCGCACCGCGCCGTCACGCTCCAGTACCAGGTGTTCGCTGGCCCAGCCGCTGTTGGCACCGAGGCTGCCGCTGTCTTCCAGGGCGCTGAGAAACGCATGGCGCAGGAACGGCTGGCCGGCAGGCACCAGCGCATCCCAACTGGCAGCGGGCAGGTCTGGCAAATGGGCAAGGCTACGCAAGGTGGTCACGGTATCGACTCATCGCATCGGGGTCATCAGTGTCCCAGAAAATGCGCGCAACGCCCACCGGCGTCGCCGTGGCGTCTTAACCTCAGCGCCATCAAATAGACATTATTCTGTCATCCGCCCCCGCAATACTTGCGCCTGTTTTCCGGAACCCTAGAACCTGTCTAGTCAGGCCCTTTCCGAAGACATGCCAACACCGGGGTGGGCTTGCGCCTCCCCATTTTTTTTCGATAGGGAGAACCTTATGCGTCTTGTTTCTACACTAACCGGAGCGAGCCTGTGCACCGGCATGATGCTGGCTCTGAGTGCTCCGGCCAGTGCTGCGGTCGACGCCAAGCTGCTCGAGATGCTGCGCGCCAATGGCTCGATCAACCAGGCGCAGTACAACGAGCTGCAAGCTGATCTGAGCAAGGAAACCCAGGAGCAGGCCGCGCAGAAGGCGCAGTCCGATCGCCTGAGCTCGTTTGAACAGAAAGTCGCGTGGGCAGCCAAGACGCAGGTCAAAGGTGATGTGCGCCTGCGCTACGAAGACGTCAACGTCGATGACCCGAACAGCGGCAGCGGTAACCAGGATCGTCAGCGTGTGCGCGCCCGTGTCGGTTTCTTCAGCGAGATCAACCCGCAAGTCGACGCCGGTATCCGCGTCGCCACCGGCAGCAGTGCCGACGGCCGGTCCACCAACCAGAGCCTGGACAACTATTTCAACAAGAAGCAGCTATGGGTCGACCTGGCCTACCTGGACTGGCACCCGACCGCCCTGCCGGGCCTGCACCTGATCGGCGGCAAGATGCAGCAGCCGTGGGTCAGCATGGGCGACATCATCTGGGACAGCGACCTGAACCCCGAAGGCGTGGCCGCTACCTACAAGACCGAGCTGGGCGGCGCCGAGGTCTTCGCCAGCGCCGGTCAGTACACCCTGGATGACAACGTCGACGGCGACGGTGTGCAGTACAAGCACGACGCGCAGGTCTATCACGGCCAGCTCGGTGCACGCTTCGCCCCGGCGGATGTGCTCAAGGTCACCGTGGGGGCGAGCATCTACGGCTATGACAACGACAAGGAAGCCACCGCGCTGCAGGCCTTCGGCAACACCACCAACGAATTCAACCTGGTGGAAGGCTTCGGTCAGCTGGACTTCACCGGCCTGGCCATCCCGCTGTCGGCCTACGGCCAGTACGTGAAAAACACCGAGAGCACCGACGGCGAAGACCGGGCGTGGCTGGCGGGTGTGAAGTCCAAGATCGGTGCCTGGAGCCTGGACTACAACTACCGCGACGTACAGCGTAACGCCGTGGTCAGCCTGTTCACCGACTCCGATTTCGGTGCTGGCTTCACCGGTTCGCGCGGGCACAAGTTCAAGGTCGGCTACGAGATCGACAAGAACTTCTCGCTGGGCGCTGCCTACCTGATGGCCAAGACCGACCTGTCGCAGCTGCCCAACAGCAATGCCGATGTCGACACCCTGCAGGTCGACCTGGAAGCCAAGTTCTAAGTTGATGTAAGCGCTGTACCACAGGCGGGAAACGCTGACCCCATCCAGCGCTTCCCGCCTGTTTTTTGTGCGCGCTCAGCGCTTGCGCAAAAGCACGCTGCCAATCGAATATCCGGCACCAAACGAACTCAGCACCCCCAGCGCCCCCTTGGGCAGATCATCCTGATAGCTGTGCAAGGCAATCACCGAGCCCGCCGAACTGGTATTGGCGTACCGGTCGAGAATCACCGGTGCTTCTTCCTCCGAAGCGTCACGGCCCAGCAGCTTCTTGACGATCAGCTGGTTCATGCTCAGGTTGGCCTGGTGCAGCCAGAAGCGCTTGACGTCAGCGACGTCGAGGTCATTCCCGGCCAGGTGCTGGCCGATCAGCTCGGCGACCATCGGGCAGACTTCGCGGAACACCTTGCGGCCTTCCTGCACGAACAGCTTGTCTGGGGCGCCCTCGCCCTCCTCGGCAGCACGGTTGAGGAAACCGAAGTTGTTGCGGATGTTATTGGAGAACTGGGTCAGCAGCTTGGTGCTGAGGACCTCGAACTGGTGCTCGGAAGTGGCAAGGTCGGCGCGCTCGACCAGCACGGCGGTGGCGGCATCACCAAAGATGAAATGGCTGTCACGGTCGCGGAAATTCAAGTGCCCGGTGCAAATCTCCGGGCTGACCACCAGCACGGCACGGGCCTGGCCCAATTGCACGCTGTTGCTCGCGGTCTGGATGCCGAAGGTGGCCGAGGAACAGGCTACGTTCATGTCGAAGGCAAAGCCCTGGATGCCCAGGGCCTGCTGCACTTCGATGGCGATGGCCGGGTATGGGCGCTGCAAGTTGGAGCAGGCGACGATCACTGCATCGACATCGGCCGGCGTGCGACCGGCACGCTGCAGCGCTTGCTCGGCGGCGGCCACGGCCATTTCGCAGAGGATCGACGGTTCGTCGTTGCTGCGCTCCGGCAGACGCGGCTTCATGCGCTGCGGATCGAGGATGCCGGCCTTGTCCATGACGTAGCGGCTCTTGATGCCCGAGGCTTTCTCGATAAAAGCAGCGCTGGATTCGGCCCGGGCCTGAACCTCGCCACGCTCGATGGCGTCGGCGTTTTCGCTGTTGAACTGCTGCACCCAACAATTGAAGGATTCCACCAACTCTTCGTTGGAAATGCTCATGGTCGGGGTGTACAGGCCGGTGCCGCTGATCACGACGTTATGCACGGTCGTTCCTCTGGTCAGGTGGCCATCGCCTGGCAGGCGTAGGCCGGTATAGGAGCAGGATAATGGCACTTTAGTGCCAACTTGTATCCGTACTGCGCTAGCTGGAAAACGCCTCGCGCCGTTCAATGCTGCGAGGGCCGCGCTGCGGCCCTAGGGTCCGAAGTTTGCCACAAATCGGTGCAACTAGTGTCCTGTCTCGGAAATACGTTCTCTTTTGGCGAGTGGCTTGGGTGTTCGGCCAAGGCGCCGCGACGAGTCATAGCAGGGCTATGGCGAGGAGTGGCAACGCCGGCCGGGCGCCCAA
>Ga0160433_100328_pt1 | contig 29182 bp, 25 predicted proteins | sample HID1972K_E0MG_FD_108235 | JGI IMG/M metagenome (GOLD analysis project Ga0160433, IMG submission 108235) | Enriched pill bug-associated microbial communities from UW Madison campus, WI, USA - HID1972K_E0 MG | ecosystem: Host-associated > Arthropoda: Insects > Digestive system > Unclassified ...
ATCTACCGCGACGACTACTACAACAAGGAAAACTCGCCGGACAAGGGCCTGGCCGAGATCATCATCGGCAAGCACCGTGGCGGCCCGACCGGCTCGTGCAAGCTGAAGTTCTTCGGCGAATACACCCGTTTCGACAACCTGTCGCACGATTCGGTCGGCTCCTTCGAGTAGCGCCGCCGGCATTTACCCGGCTTCGTCGGCCCATATCCCGGTTTCGTCGCAATCCGCTTGAGGCGGTCGCGGCGGCGCGCGACCCTGCGTCCAGGCGGCAGGTTCGCCGCGTGGGAGATCGTCATGAAGACATTGTTCGCCGTGGGTGTGTGGTGCCTGTTGTTCGTGCTGTGCTGGCCGCTGGCCATCCTCGCGTTGCTGGCATGGCCGCTGGTATGGCTGCTCAGCCTGCCATTCCGGCTGGTCGGGATTACCTTCTCCGCGCTGTTCGCCTTCCTGGGCGCGCTGCTGATGCTGCCGGCACGGCTGCTCGGCGGCGGCCGGACGGCACGCGCATGAACGTCGCGGCCCGCGCCGGCTGGGGGCTGTTGGCGGCGGTTCTGGCGGCGGGTGCCGGCCTTGCATCGGCTGGCGGCCACGCGGTGCGGCCGGCGGCGGAGAGCGGCGCCGAGCCGGCCCAGGCCAGCGCCGCTGCGGCCGGTGCAGTGCCTGCGCCGGGCAGCGTGGCCCGGACCCAGGTGTGCACGGTGCACAAGGAACTGCGCATCGGCGATTACGTGGTGCGCCACGAGACCTGTCGGGATACCGCGCAGACCGTGGCCGGGACGCGCCCCGGGCCGTAAACGAAGAACCCCGCTGGAGCGGGGTTCTTCGGGAAGCGGTGACGGCAAGCGGTGACGACCAACGGTCGTCACCCACCACGTCGGGTACCAGTCATCCATCACGTGGGCTGCCGTCCTCCGGCGTCAGTTGGCCTTGTGGATGGCGCGCTTGCTCACCGCCATGGCCGCGTCGTGTACCACTTCCGACAGCGACGGATGGGCGTGGCAGATGCGTGCCAGGTCATCGGCCGAGCCGCTGAATTCCATGGTCAGCACGCCTTCGTGCACCAGTTCGGACACGTTGGCGCCCACCAGGTGCATGCCCAGGATGCGATCGGTTTCGGCATGCGCCAGCACCTTGACGAAACCGGCCGGCTCGATCATCGCCACGGCACGGCCGTTGGCGGCGAACGGGAAGCTGCCGGCCTTGTACGGAATGCCCTCGGCCTTCAGCTGCTGCTCGGTCTTGCCGACCCAGGCCAGCTCCGGCTCGGTGTAGATGACCCACGGAATGGTGTCGAAGTTGACATGGCCCGGCAGGCCGGCGATCAGTTCGGCAACCGCGATGCCTTCCTCGAAGCCCTTGTGCGCCAGCATCGGGCCGCGTACGCAGTCGCCGACCGCCCACACGCCATCGACGCCGGTGTGGCAATGGTCGTCCACTTCGATCTGGCCGCGTTCGTTGACCTTGACGCCGGTGCCTTCGGCCAGCAGGCCCTTGGTGGCGGCGCGACGGCCGACGGCCACCAGCAGCTTGTCCACCGTCAGGCTCTTCTCGCCTTCGGCGTCGGTGTAGGTGAGGGCGACTTCCTTCTTCTTGCCCTTGCCGGTCACTTCGGCTTTGGACACCTTGGCATTGAGCCTGATGTCCAGGCCCTGCTTCTTGAACTCCTTGGCGGCCGCCTTGGCCACTTCGGTATCGGCTGCGGCCAGGAAGTCCGGCAGCGCTTCAAGAATGGTGACTTCCGCGCCGAGGCGCTTCCACACGCTGCCCAGTTCCAGGCCGATCACGCCGGCGCCGATCACCGCCAGGCGGGCCGGCACTTCGGTGAAGTCCAGGCCGCCGACGTTGTCGACGATGGTCTCGCCGTCGAACTTCGCGAACGGCAGTTCGATCGAATCCGAACCGGCGGCGATGATGACGTTGGTGCCCTTCAGCTCCACCACCGAACCATCATGCTGGGTCACCTTGACCACGTTGCCCGGCTGCAGTTCGCCGAAGCCGTAATAGGCGGCGACCTTGTTGGCCTTGAACAGCATGGCGATGCCGCCGGTGAACTGCTTGACGATCTTGTCCTTGCGGCCAACCATCGCTTCGACGTCCATCTTCGCATCCTTGAAGCTGATGCCGTGGTCGCCAAAGATGTGGCCCATGTTCCAGAACTGGCGCGAGGAATCCAGCAGCGCCTTGGACGGGATGCAGCCCACGCGCAGGCAGGTACCACCGAGGGCCGGCTTGCCGTCCTTGCCCAGTGCGGCGTCGATGCAGGCGGTCTTCAGGCCCAGCTGCGCGGCACGGATGGCGGCGTGGTAACCGGCCGGGCCGGCACCGATGACGACGACGTCGAATTGTTCAGCCATTGAATTATTCCTTGTTGCATTACCAGAACCCCTCCGCGCGGACGCGGAGGGGCGGGAGGTCTTACAGGCCGAACAGCATGCGGCCCGGGTTTTCCAGCTGGTTCTTGATGTCCACCAGGAACTGCACCGAGTCCTTGCCGTCGATGATGCGGTGGTCGTAGGACAGCGCCAGGTACATCATCGGCGCGATCACGACCTGGCCGTTCTCGGCGATCGGGCGCTCCTTGATGGCGTGCATGCCGAGGATGGCGCTCTGCGGCGGGTTGATGATCGGGGTGGACAGCAGCGAACCGAAGGTGCCGCCGTTGGTCACGGTGAAGGTGCCGCCCTGCAGTTCGTCCAGGCCGAGCTTGCCGTCGCGTGCCTTCTTCGCGTAGTCGGCGATGCCCTTTTCGATGTCGGCGAACGACTGGCGCTCGACGTTGCGCAGCACCGGGGTCACCAGGCCCTTCTCGGTCGACACCGCAATGGAGATGTCCGAGTAGCCGTGGTAGATGATGTCGGTGCCGTCGATGGAGGCATTGACCAGCGGGAAGCGCTGCAGCGCGTTGGCGGCGGCCTTGACGAAGAAGCTCATGAAGCCGAGCTTGATGCCGTGGGCCTTCTGGAATTCTTCCTGCAGTTCCTTGCGCGCGGCCGACACCTTGGACAGGTTGACCTCGTTGAAGGTGGTCAGCATGGCGGTGGAGTTCTTCGACTCCATCAGGCGGTCGGCGATGCGCTTGCGGATGCGGGTCATCGGCACGCGTTCTTCCGGGCGCGCGCCACCGGCCTTGCCGGCGCCGCCGCTGCGGGCGAAGTTGACGATGTCTTCCTTGGTGACCGCGCCGCGACGGCCGGTGCCTTCCACGTCGGCCGGGTTCACGCCTTCGGTGATGGCGCTGAAACGCGCGCCCGGCGGCAGTGCATCGGCGCTGGATTTCGCGGCCGGTGCCGGTGCGGCAGCCGCAGCCGGGGCAGCAGCCTTGGCCGGCGCCGCTTCGGTCTTCTTCTCTTCGGCGGCCGGGGCCGGCGCGGCGGCTTCGGCCACGGCGCCTTCCTCGATGATCGCCAGCACCTGGGCGCTGGTGACCGTGTCGCCTTCCTGGAACTTGATTTCCTTCAGCACGCCGTCGACGGTGGACGGGACTTCCAGAACGACCTTGTCGGTTTCCAGATCGACCAGATTCTCGTCACGCTTGACGGCGTCGCCGACCTTCTTGTGCCAGGTGGCAATGGTGCCGTCGGAGACGGATTCGGGCAGTACCGGGACTTTGACTTCGGTGGCCATGCGGGAGCTTCCTGGGTTCGTTTTCTTGGAATAGGGGGAGGATTATTCGGCGACCGCGTCGTCGAACGGATTGACCAGTGCGTCGGCGATGAGCTTCTGCTGTTCGCGGATGTGGTCGGCCATGTGGCCGGCCGCCGGCGAAGCCGAACGCGCGCGACCGGCATAGTGCAGGTTCTGGCCAGCGCCCACGCAGTACTGCAGGTGGTGGCGGATCTGGTACCACGCCCCCTGGTTCTGCGGTTCTTCCTGCGTCCACACCACGTCGGTGGCCTTGCCGTATTTCTTCAGCTCGGCGGCCAGCAGCGCGCGCGGGAACGGATACAGCTGCTCCACGCGGATGATGGCGACGTCATCCTGGCCGCGCTTGGTCTGGTCTTCCAGCAGGTCGTAGTAGACCTTGCCCGAGCACAGCACCACGCGCTTGACCTTCTTCGCTTCGGCGCTGGCATCGCCGATCAGGTGCTGGAACTCGCCGTTGGCCAGCTCTTCCAGGCTCGACACGGCCAGCTTGTGGCGCAGCAGCGACTTCGGCGACATCACGATCAGCGGCTTGCGGGTGGTCAGGTGCTGCTGGCGGCGCAGCATGTGGAAGGCCTGCGCCGGGGTCGACGGCACGCACACCAGCATGTTTTCCAGCGCGCACAGCTGCAGGAAGCGCTCAAGGCGCGCCGAGCTGTGTTCCGGACCCTGCCCTTCGTAGCCATGCGGCAGCAGCAGGGTCAGGCCGGACAGGCGACCCCACTTGGCTTCGCCGGCGGCGATGAACTGGTCGATCACCACCTGCGCACCGTTGGCGAAATCGCCGAACTGGCCTTCCCAGATGCACAGGGTGTTCGGATCGGTGGTCGAGAAACCGTACTCGAACGCCATCACCGCTTCCTCGCTGAGCAGCGAGTCGATGATGGTGGCCTTCTCCGGCGCGTCCACCAGCTGGCGCAGCGGCAGGTAGTACTGGTCGGTGTTCTGGTCGTGCAGGATCGCATGGCGGTGGGTGAACGTACCGCGGCCGACGTCCTGGCCGACCAGGCGCAGGCGATAGCCTTCGTCCAGCAGGGTGGCGTAGGCCAGGTTCTCCGCAAAGCCCCAGTCGCCCGGGATCTCGCCGGCGGCCATCTTCCTGCGGTCGTCGTAGACCTTGGCCACGCGCGAATGCACCTTCACGTCGTCCGGAATGGTGGTGATCTGCCTGGCCAGCGCGGTCAGCTTGTCCATGCCCACGGCGGTGGAGATGCTGTCCGACAGCCTGCCGTCCAGCAGCTTCGGCCAGTCGACGAACAGCGGGCTGCTCGGCGGGGTCTTCTCGGCCCTGGCCAGTTCGGTGGTCACTTCGCCACCGTCCAGCTTGCCGCGGTAGCCGTCCACCAGCGCCTTGCCGCCGCCGGCTTCGATCACGCCGGCCTTCTCAAGCTTCTCGGCGTACATCTCGCGGGTGGTCTGGTGCTTGCGGATGACCTGGTACATCAGCGGCTGGGTGATCGCCGGCTCGTCGGCCTCGTTGTGGCCCCAGCGGCGGTAGCACATCAGGTCGATGACCACGTCCTTGGCGAACTTCTGGCGGAACTCGAAGGCCAGCTTCGCGGCGAACACCACTGCTTCGGGGTCGTCGCCGTTCACGTGCAGCACCGGGGCGGCGATCATCTTGGCCACGTCGGTGCAGTACAGGGTGGAACGCGCGTCCTGCGGATTGGAGGTGGTGAAGCCGACCTGGTTGTTGACCACGATGTGCACCGTGCCGCCGACGGCGAAGCCGCGGGCCTGGGACATCTGGAACAGCTCCATCACCACGCCCTGGCCGGCGAAGGCCGCATCGCCGTGGATCAGGATCGGCATCACCTGCCTGCGCGCGGTGTCCTGGCGGCGCTCCTGGCGCGAGCGCACCGAACCGGCGACCACCGGGTCGGCGATTTCAAGGTGCGACGGATTGAAGGCCAGCGCCAGGTGCACCGGGCCCCCGTCGGTGGACACATCGGCGGAGAAGCCCATGTGGTACTTCACGTCGCCGGCCGAGGCGTGGTCGTCGTGCTCGAACTTGCCTTCGAACTCGTCGAACAGCTTGCGCGGGTTCTTGCCGAGGGTGTTGACCAGCACGTTGAGGCGGCCGCGGTGGGCCATGCCGATCACCACGTCCTTGACGCCGTCCCTGCCGGCATCACGGATGATGGTGTCCATCATCGGGATCAGCGAATCGCCGCCTTCCAGCGAGAAGCGCTTCTGGCCCACGTACTTGGTGTGCAGGTAGCGTTCCAGGCCTTCGGCGGCGGTCAGGCGCTCCAGCGTGCGGCGCTGGGTATCGGCATCCAGCTGGTAATCGCCGCCGGCCAGCTCCAGCTTCCGGTAGATCCACTGGCGCTGCTCGACTTCGGAGATGTGCATGAACTCCGCGCCGATCGAACCGGTGTAGGTCGCCTTCAGGCGCGCCAGCAGGTCGCGCAGCTTCATGCGCGGCTGGCCACCGACGCCGCCGGTGCTGAACTCGTCGTTGAGATCGCTTTCGGAGAGGCTGTGGAACGGCAGGCCCAGGTCCGGCGGGTTGGTCGGCTCGGCCAGGCCGAGCGGATCCAGGCGCGCACCGAGGTGGCCGCGCGAACGGTAGGCGGTGATCAGGCGGCCGACATTGCGCTCGCGCTCGTCACCGCTGCTGTCGCCGGTGCCGGCCTTGAGGGCGTCCCTGGCGGCGTCGGCGATGTGCGCGATGACGGCCGAATGGGGAATGTCGCCCGCTTCGCGGCCCTTGAAGCCGTCGAAGTAGGTCTTCCATTTGGAATCGACACTGTCCGGGGAGACGAGGTACTGCTCGTACAGATCCTCGACATAGGAGGCGTTGCCGCCGGCGAGCTGCGATGACTGCGCAAACTGCTTCAGTAGATTGTCCACGATGGAGAGTGTTTTTTCGCTTGTGGGGTAGGGCTCTGGAAGTACCCGGCAGGACTGATGAATAGCCCTGCACGGGCGCGTTCAAACACTCGAATTGTACCCCCATCCGTCGCTGAAGGGGCGCCGTTGCGGCCATTTCAGCCCCCCCTGTGCCGCTGGCAGACAGGTTGCCGGCGCGGTCCGGGCTCAGAAGCCGAGCGCGCGCAGTTCGCTGCAATCGCGCGAACGGTCCCAGACGCGCTGCAATTGCTGCTCGAACGACTGCGAACGTGAGGGCAGCGCGACGGCGGCTTCGCCGTCCAGGCGATGCCCCATCAGACGAAAGTAGTAGTCGCCACTGTCGTTGACGGTGCAGGCCGACGCCAGCGCGCGGTCGAGCGGATCGCTGGTTTCGCGCACCTGCACCACGCTGGGCAGGCGCTGCATCAGCGCCAGCAGGGGCGAGCCGGCGGCCTGGATGGCAGCGGCATCGTGGACGATCACCCGCAGCTGCTTGTCGTGCGGGCGGGTGGCGAAGCGGCGCAGGGCGGCCTGCACCGGCGCGGCATCGAGCAGGCCCGGGTCCAGCTGCCGGCTGTGGATCCACAGCCGGCGACGGGCACGGTGGACGACAGCGGTGGTGATCGCCACGGCGGCCTGCTGGCCGTCGATGGCCACCGCCGAGCGCAAGGTGCGGCGCATCTGCTGGTGGCCGATGCCGGCTTCCTCGAACAGCGCGCCTTCCGGCAGGAAGCCCTGGCGGGCATAGAAATCGCGGGCGCGCAGCTGCGCATGCAGGTGGACTTCGTGCAGGCCTTCGGCTGCCGCGGCGGCCACCAGCGATTCCAGCATCGCCTCGCCGACTCCGCTGCCGCGCCAGCTCGCCAGCACCGCCATGCGACCGATGCGGCCATCGGGCATCAGGCGCCCGGTACCGATCGGCGTGCCGCGCGCATCGCAGGCCAGTACGTGGTGGCAGACAGCATCCAGCGCATCGCGCTCAAGCTCGGCCGGCACGCCCTGTTCGACCACGAACACCTGCTGGCGCACGCCGTGGATGGCGGCGTGCGCCTGCGGATACCCGGCCCGGGCGACGGTGAACGCGGCCATGGTCAGTGGCGCCGCTGGCTGCTGCCGTCGTCGAAGGTGTCGTCCTCGTCGTCCTCGTCGTGGTCTTCGAAGCTGACCACCACTTCGACGCCTTCATCGTGGATGTTTACTTCGCGCACGTCATCGAACTGCACATCGGCATCGGCGTCTTCCACGGTGTCCACCGCGTCCAGCACCGCGGGCCCGCCAGCGTCGTCGATGTCCTCGCCGGGATCGGTGAGCTGGTAGAAGCCCAGCGCCATCAGTTCCTGCAGCGCCTGCCGGCCCTTCGCCGACAGCCGGCGCCAGCCGCCCGCATCCAGGCGTTCGTGGGCCGCGATGTGCTGGGCATCCTTCACCGGCATGGCGACATCCAGGCCGCTGCAGTACAGCCGCGCGCCGCGGCTGGCACGCCGCCACGCCAGCCGCGCCCATGGATGGCGCTCCAGCAGCAGGCCGCGCGACAGCCCGTGCTCGACCTCCTCCGGCGACGGCGCCGGACCGCTGGGCATCACTTCGCCGGCGGCGCGGTAGGTGGTGATGAAGCGGCCGAACCAGTCGCCGAGCATGTCCGGGTCGCTCATGCGGATGGCGTTGAGCGCGGCGACCACACGGTTCATCGCCGCCACGTCGATCTCGTTCGGGTCGTCCGGCAGTTGCAGGTCCGGGTCCTGGTAGCGGATGCCCTCGTCGGCATCGACGATCAGGGTATCCAGGTAATCGCTGATCAGTTCGGCCGAGGCCGGTGCGCGCATGCCGAACGAGAAGGTCAGGCAGGGGTCTTCGGCGACGCCGTTGTGCGGCACGTTCGGCGGCAGGTAGAGCATGTCGCCCGGGGCCAGCACCCAGTCATGGGTGGGCTTGAAGGTGGACAGCAGCTTCAGTTCCACGTCCGGCCGGAAATCCAGCGGCGGGCGCCTGCCGCGGAGCGATTCACTGGCGTCGATCTGCCAGCGGCGGTGGCCGTGGGCCTGCAGCAGGAACACGTCGTACTGGTCCACGTGCGCGCCGACCGAGCCACCGGGGGCGGCGAAGCTGATCATCACGTCGTCCATGCGCCAGCGCGGCAGGAAATCGAAATGCGCGATCAGCGCGCGCACGTCCGGGTCCCACTTGTCCACGTCCTGCACCAGCAGCGTCCAGTCGCGCTCGGGCAGCGCGGGAAACACGCTTTCGGGGAACGGGCCACTGCGCACGCGCCAGCCATCGGTGCTGCGGTCATGTTCGATCAGGCGCGCCAGCACACCCTCTTCGCAGGCCAGGCCGGCGAGGTCCTCGGGCATGACCGGGGTCTGGAAACCGGGAAACGCGTTGCGGATCAGCAGCGGGCGTTTCTGCCAGAACTCGCGCAGGAACCGGGCCGGGGCCATGCCCAGCGGCTGGCCGGGACGGGCCTGGACTTCGATCGGGAACGGCCTGCGGGTGGCGGATTTGCGTGCAGCCATGGGGGTATTCCTTGCAGCGGAAACAGGAGGGCGGCCTGGAGACCGTCGATGCGCCTATTGTCCGCCGTTGGGCGATGTCATGCACCTGCGGGGTGGGGTGCCAGCGAACGGCGGGGCCTTTCGCGGGTCATGGACCCGCCTCGCCCCCACCGGCACACAGCCCCGCAGCCGTTGCCCCTGCTTCTGCTGTTGCCTTAGATCTTCCGCGCCAGCTCCGCGGCCAGTCCGACATAGCCGCCCGGGGTCAGCTCACGCAGGCGCTGCTTCGCGTCCTCCGGCAGCTCCAGCGATTCCACGAACGCGCGCATCGATCCGGCGGTGATGCCCTGGCCGCGGGTCAGCGCCTTCAGCTGTTCGTAGGGATTGGGCAGCCCATGGCGACGCATCACCGTCTGCACCGCCTCGGCCAGCACTTCCCACGCCGCGTCCAGGTCGGCATCCAGGCGCTGCGGATTGACTTCCAGCTTGCCCAGGCCCTTGGCCAGCGAATCCAGCGCCACCTGGGTGTGGCCGAATGCCGTGCCCAGCGCGCGCAGCACCGTGGAATCGGTCAGGTCGCGCTGCCAGCGGCTGATCGGCAGCTTCGCGCTGAAGTGTTCGAACAGCGCATTGGCGATGCCGAAGTTGCCCTCGGCGTTCTCGAAGTCGATCGGATTGACCTTGTGCGGCATGGTCGAGGAACCGACCTCGCCTTCCTTCAGGCGCTGCTTGAAGTAGCCCAGCGAGATGTAACCCCAGACATCGCGCGCCAGGTCGATCAGGATGGTGTTGGCGCGGCGCGCGGCATCGCCGATCTCGGCGACGTTGTCGTGCGGCTCGATCTGCGTGGTGTACGGATTGAACACCAGGCCCAGCCCTTCGACGAAGCGCTGCGCGAACACCGGCCAGTCCACGTCCGGATAGCTGGCGACGTGCGCGTTGTAGTTGCCCACCGCGCCATTGATCTTGCCGGTCAGCTCGACCGCGGCGATCTGCCGGCGCTGGCGCTCCAGGCGCGCGACCACGTTGGCCAGCTCCTTGCCCAGCGTGGTCGGCGAAGCGGTCTGGCCATGCGTGCGCGACAGCATCGGCTGCGCGGCCTGGGCGTGGGCCAGGCCACGCAGCGAGGCGGCGATGCCGTCCAGGCTCGGCAGCAGCACTTCGCGCCGTGCCTGTTCCAGCATCACCCCGTAGCTGAGGTTGTTGATGTCCTCGCTGGTGCAGGCGAAATGCACGAACTCCAGCGCCGGAGCCAGCTCCGCATCGTCCTTGAGCTGTTCCTTGATGAAATACTCCACCGCCTTGACGTCGTGGTTGGTGGTGCGCTCGATCTCCTTGACCCGTGCCGCCTGGGCCGGGCTGAAACCGGAGGCCAATGCACGCAGGCGCTCGCTGGCGGCCGCGGAGAATGGTGCCAGTTCGACGATGCCCGGCTCGGCGGCCAGCGCCAGCAGCCATTCCACTTCGACCTTGATGCGGGCCTTGATCAGTCCGTACTCGGAGAAGATCGGGCGCAGTGCATCGACCTTGCCGGCATAACGGCCATCGAGCGGGGACAGGGCGAGCAGGGCGGATTCGGACATGTCGGCGGGCAGCTGGGAGAGGGCGGGGCGGACATTCTAGCGTGCCGCGTAACGGCGGGGCCGATGCCGGCCGGCCGGTAGCTGTATTCTTGGGACAGACGCCAGCCTGGGGAAACCTGCCCGATGCCAGCCGCGGTTTCCCTTTCCCCCTGAAAGAAAATGCGGAGTCGATCGGATGAGCAAGCGTTCCAACAGCCGTTCCAGCACCGGCGCAGACCCGGATTTCCGGACCGAACATGACAGCATGGGCGAACTGCAGGTGCCCGCCGATGCCCTGTGGGGCGCGCAGACCCAGCGCGCGGTGCAGAATTTCCCGGTATCCGGCCAGCGCATGCCGCGCGGTTTCATCCGCGCGCTCGGGCTGGTGAAGGGGGCCGCCGCCCAGGTCAACGCCGAACTCGGGCACCTGCCGAAGAACGTGGCCAGGGCGGTGCAGGCGGCGGCGACCGAGGTGGCCGACGGCGCGTGGGATGCGCACTTCCCGATCGATGTCTACCAGACCGGTTCGGGCACCTCGTCGAACATGAACGCCAACGAGGTCATCGCCACGCTGGCCAACCGCAGCGGCAAGGCCGGCAAGACCCGCGTGCACCCCAACGACCACGTCAACCAGGGACAGAGTTCCAACGACGTGATTCCGACCGCGCTGCGGGTGTCGGCCGCGCTGGCCGTGCACGAAGACCTGCTGCCGGCGCTGCTGCACCTGCGCAGGACGCTGGACAGGAAGGGCCGCAGCCTGCGCAAGGTGGTCAAGACCGGCCGCACCCACCTGATGGATGCGATGCCGCTGACCTTCGAGCAGGAGTTTTCGGCCTGGTCGGCGCAGCTGGCCTCGGCGCAGGCACGCATCGAGGACAGCCTCAAGCGCCTGCAGCGGCTGCCGCTGGGCGGTACCGCGATCGGTACCGGCATCAACGCCGATCCGCGCTTCGGCGAACGCGTGGCCAGGGCGCTGAAGGCGCAGGCGCGCATCCGTTTCGAAAGCGCGGCGAACAAGTTCGAAGGGCTCGCCGCGCAGGACGACGCGGTGGAGGTGTCCGGCCAGCTCAATGCGCTGGCGGTGGCGCTGATCAAGATCGCCAACGACCTGCGCTGGATGAACGCTGGACCCTTGGCCGGGCTGGGCGAGATCGAACTGCCGGCGCTGCAGCCGGGCAGCTCGATCATGCCGGGCAAGGTCAATCCGGTGATCCCGGAAGCGACCGTCATGGCCTGCGCGCAGGTGATCGGCCACCACACCGCGATCACCGTGGCCGGGCAGACCGGCAACTTCCAGTTGAACGTGACCCTGCCGTTGATCGCGGTCAACCTGCTTGATGGCATCGGCCTGCTGGCCAATATCTCGCGGTTGCTGGCCGACAGCGCGATCGCCGGACTGAAGGTGCGCGAAGACCGGGTGCGCGAGGCGCTGGACCGCAATCCGATCCTGGTGACCGCGCTGAACCCGATCATCGGCTACGAGAAGGCGGCGGCGATCGCCAAGCGGGCGTACAGGGAGCAGCGCCCGGTGCTGGACGTGGCGCGCGAGGACAGCGGCCTGGGCGAGGCCGAGCTGCGCCGGTTGCTGGATCCGAAGGCGCTGACGGCGGGCGGGATACACGGATAGGGCGTGCGGGACTGCGGTGACGACCAACGGTCGTCACCCACCAGAGCCGGTCGTTACCCACCGGAGCCGGTCGTCATCCACCGGAGCGGAGCCGGTCGTTACCCACCGGAGGAAGTCGCCGGCCGCGCTCAGCGGCGGTCGGCCTGCAGGTTGCCGAAGGTTTCGGTGTAATCCTTGAACTCTGGGATCGCCTGCACCAGGTCGGCCGGGATCGGGTCCATGCCCGGCGGCGGAACGATCTTCACCGGCTTCCGGTCGGGGTCGGCCGGGGCATCGACCAGCGTGTTCTGGCGCAGCACCTGCAGCTGGCCGAACATCTGCTGCAGCATCTGCTGCTGCGCGGGCTGCAGCGGAATCTCGATCTCATCCACCTTCATGTGCCCGTTGGGCAGGATGATGATGTTCGGCGCCGGCGCGCGACGCACGGTGACCATGCCGTCGCTGACAGTGATCTTCGGCTTGCTGCGTTCGACGCGGTGGTTGCGGTACTCCTGGTCGCAGCCGGCGAGGCCCAGGCAGAGCAGGGCGGCCAGCAGCAGGAACAGCTTCTTCATGGCGGTCCGGAAAGGTCGGGGGAGAGCCCTCTAGTGTAATCCCCGGCGACCGCCCCGGCCGCGGCGGCAATGGCCGCCACGGCCGGGTGCGCTCATTCGCCGCAGTCGTCGATGTCGCTCTGGTCCATGGTGGCATACGGTGCGAACGCGGGCAGCGACGTGGCCAGCTGCTGCTGCGCGGCCAGCAGCGAGGGCAGTTTCCCGCAGAGCTGGTTGGCCTGCGCCTTGAGCTTGTCGGCCTCCGCGTTGATCTTCGCCTCGATGCCGTCGGTGTTGCCGGAGAACACGCCCTTGAGCGCTTCACCCGCGGCCTTCACGCCGAGGTTCGCACCGGCCACGCCGATATCCATGCCAGCCAGCGCGATCGCTTCCAGCTGGTGGCGATAGTCAAGCATCTGCGTGCGCTGCGCGGCGGTCATCTCCACTTCGCGGCTGTCGACCAGCAGCTGGCCCTCGGGCGTGATCTCCGCGCGCGGCAGGCCGCGGGCGGACAGCTTGAAGTTGCCCTCGGACATCTCCCTGCGTGCCTTGTCGGTGGCCTCCTGCACGCTGCGGCCGATGGAACGGGTGGAATCGGCCACCGCCTTCGCGCTGTCGCTGCCGCGATCGTCGCAGGCGGTCAGCGAAAACGCCATCAGCAGTGCCGGCACGGCAATCCAGGTCTTCATGGCAGTCATCCTTTGCGAAAGAGGGCTTACTTGCCGCGCGGCAGGCTGATGGCACCGCGGACATCGCGATGCCGCACCTCGCCGCTGCCGCTGCGCTCGACGGTCAGCGCGCCGCCGACGCCCTCGGCCTTGACGTCGCCGGAACCGTGACGGGACACGCGCACGTTGCCGCCGATGTCGCGCAGCTCGAGGTCACCGGAGCCGACCACCCCGACCTCGACGTTGCCACGCACCTGGCGCGCCTCGGTGTCGCCGGAGCCGATGGTGTCGATATGCAGGTTGCCCTCGATGTCGCGCAGGTCCACGTCGCCGGAGCCGATGCTGCCGACCTTGACGTCGCCGCCGACGTTGCTGACCTTGGCGTCACCGGAGCCGACCGAAAGCAGGTTCACGCTGCCGGCGCCGTCGAGCAGCAGGTCGCCGGAACCGACCGTGGCATGCACGCTGCCACGGGTACGCAGCGCATCCACATCGCCGGAGCCGAGGTCCACGCTGAGCGAGCGGGCGCCTTCGATGCGGGCGTCGCCCGAGCCGACCTTCAGCTGCACCATCACCTGGTCCGGCACGCTGCCGCGGATGTCGAGCCAGGCATAGTTCTGGCCGAGCACGATGCCCGGGCTGCCTTCGCGGCGCAGGCTGACCACCAGCTTGTCGCCTTCGCGGCGCTGGGTCAGGGTCAGGCCGGCCAGCCACTCCGGCTTCGAGGCGCAGGCGCGGCCTGAAAGCTGCGCCGGGCCGCTGCCGGCCTGCAGGTGCAGGTCATGCTGGTTGACTTCGAATACCACCGTCTTCGCACCGCCCAGCTGCAGTTGCAGATCGCGGTCCTCGGTGAACTTGCAGGGTGCGTCGCTGGCCAGCGCGGACAGCGGCAGCAGCATCAGGGCGGTGCAGGCAATCAGGGTACGCATGGTGATCGGCTCCTTGGCGGTCAGATTTCGCCGGCGCGGCGGCGCAGGTGGATGGCGAGGACGATGAAGACGGTGCCCACGGCCGCGCCGATCCACAGTTCCGGCATGGCCAGTGCTTCCAGCTGCCTGGCGGGCGAGAGCAGGGTCACCAGGTTCTGCAGGTCCTCGTCGCGCCCGCCGGGGTGGGACCGGTACAGCAGGTCGGTGCCCGGGAAGGCGCCCACCAGCAGGCGGCCGACGACATGCTGCCAGAACCAGCCGCCGCCGTTGCCGAACAGCTGCATGACATTGGTGGTGGAGACGATCGTGCCGGCGAATACCGGCAGCATCACCGCCCACAGGAACGGCTTGCTTTTCGCCCACGCCGAGCACAGCAGCAGCCAGCCGGCGGTCGGCAGGGCCCACAGCGCGTAGATCGGGATCCAGGCCAGGTGGCCGGCCGCCAGCGTCAGCGGATGGGTGGGCGCCCAGATCAGCTCCAGCGGGCTGCCGCCATGGGCAAGCACCACCACGCTGAGCATCAGCATGAAGCACAGCATGGTCAGCAGCGAGGCCACCACCGCGATCAGGGGAGCCACCAGCAGCGCGCTGAGCAGCTTGGACAGCACGGTCTGGGTGTCCGACAGCGGCAGCGATTTCCAGAACAGGATGCTGCGGTCGCGGCGGTCGTCGTACAGCGCGCCGAGGCAGTAGAAGAACACTACGAAGCCCAGCACGATGAACGGCCACGACGAACTCAGCACCAGGGTCAGGTCCATGGCCTGTCCGAGCTGCAGCCTGTCGGTGGCGCTGAGATCGCGGGTGAGCAGGTCCAGGTCCAGGCCGTTGACGTTGATGTTGCTGCCGTCGATGTGCAACGTGCCGCTGCGGGCGGCGCGATGCATCGCCCACAGCCCGAACAGGATGCCGGCGGTGCTCATCAGCAGCGAGACGATGCCGGCGATGAAGGGGGCATACAGGAAGCCCCCGCGGTTTTCCCAGTACTCGCGCTTGAGCAGCCAGCGCAGGGTGCCGGCCTTGCTCACGGGATGGTTCACGGCGTTCATGCGTAGGTTCCCTTCATGATGGCGACGAACAGATCGGCCAGGCCGGGGCTGCGGATCTCGCCGAGGCTGGCGAGCTGGGCCCGCGGGACGTTGTCGTAGAGCAGCACCGACTTGCCGAACGGAAGGCCGCGTTCGTCGATCGGCCCGAGCGCTCGCGCGCTGGCGAGCTGGTCGGCGTTGGCCAGCACCTCGGTATAGCGCTCGCCGACCTCGTCCATGTCCGCGCTGAGCACCACCTTGCCGTCGCGGATGAACATGACGTCGGTGAGGATGTGTTCGATCTCCTCCACCTGGTGGGTGGTGACGATGATGGTCTTCTGCTCGTCGAAGTAGTCCTCCAGCAGGCGCTGGTAGAACTCCTTGCGGTACAGGATGTCCAGGCCGAGGGTGGGTTCGTCGAGGACCAGCACGCGGGCATCGATGGCCATCACCAGGGCCAGGTGCAGCTGCACGATCATGCCCTTGGACAGTTCGCGCACGCGCTGCCCGGGCTGCAGCCTGGTGGTGGACAGGAAGCGCTCGCAGCGGGCACGGTCGAAGCGCGGGTGCACGCCGGCCACGAAATCGATCGCCTCGCGTACCTTCATCCAGCGCGGCAGCACGGCCACGTCGGCGATGAAGCAGATGTCGTTCATCAGCTCGCCGCGGTGCGTGCGCGGATCCTTGCCGAGCACGCTCAGCTGGCCTTCCACCGCGGTCAGGCCGAGCACCGCCTTCAGCGCGGTGGTCTTGCCGGCACCGTTCGGGCCGATCAGCCCGACGATGCGGCCGGCGGGGATGCTGAAGCTGGCGTCGTCCAGCGCGAGGGTACGCTTGTAGGCCTTGCGCAGGCCGCGCGCGGCGATCACTTCCTGGCTTGTTGTCACGGCATTCATGGGATTTTCCCCTCGGTCAGCAGTTCGTTCACGTCCAGGCCCAGGCGCTGGATGCGCTCGAGCACGGCCGGCCATTCTTCGTTGAGGAAACGGTCGCGCTCGCTGCTGCGCAGCTGGCTGGCCGCTTCCTCGGTCATGAACATGCCCAGGCCGCGGCGCTTCTCGACCAGGCCTTCGTCGGCCAGTTCCTGGTAGGCCCGGGACACGGTGATGGGGTTGAGCTGGTAGTCGGCCGCCACCTGGCGTACCGAGGGCAGGGCGTCGCCCGGCTTGATGATGCCGTCGAGCATCATGGCGATGACGCGCTCCTTCAGCTGACGGTAGATCGGAGCGCCATCGCTCCACTGGATATCGCTCATGGTCAGCTCCGGGGATTCAGCGACTGTGCGAAGGAAAAATACGGCATGGACAGTGAGCTGTTCAGCCGACGCGGGGAGGGTGCCGGCTGTGCATTCCCAGCTTCCGGCACGGCCGCTTCCTGCAGGCCCTGGAACGCGCTGGCGGCGACCGATGGATCGGCACCGCCGGGCGCCACGCACAGCCACAGGGACAGGAGCAGCACGGCCAGGACGCTGGCGGCCATGCGGGCGGGGCGATGTGGCATGGGTATGTTCATCGGCGTTCCCTGTCTCGGGTGACTGGTGTTGTAGTCAACTATAACACCTATCGAAGCGAGTGCAAGGGGGGTGGCTGAAAGGATTCAGCTGCCGCGATCGGGGGGCGGATCCAGCCCCGATGCTATAGTCCCGGCGCACCCCCGCCACGGACTTTCCACCGATGCTGCAGCCTTCCTCCTTCCTGTCGCGAGCCGGCCTGCGCGGCCTGTCGCGGGCCACGGCGATGGCCGTTGTCCTGTCGCTGGCAACAGTACCGGCCTTTGCCGCCGACGACCTGCTCGACGTTTCCTACCGTCCGCTGGCCGGCAAGCAGGCGGTCAACCTCAAGCAGCGTTACCACGGCCGCGTGCTGCTGGTGGTCAACACCGCCAGCAAGTGCGGTTTCACCCCGCAGTACGAAGGGCTCGAGGCGCTGCAGAAGACATACGCCGCGCGGGGGCTCAGCGTGCTCGGATTCCCGTCCAACGATTTCAAGGGACAGGAGCCGGGCGATGAGAAGCAGATCCAGGAGTTCTGCACGCTCACCTATGGCGTGAAGTTCCCGATGTTCGAGAAGGTGCATGTCGTCGGCGACCAGGCCACGCCGCTGTACCAGCGCCTGGCCGCCGCGAGTGGCGTGGCTCCGGGCTGGAATTTCCACAAGTACCTGGTCGGCCGCGATGGCACGCTGGTGGCGCAGTTCCCCAGCAAGGTCGCGCCGGACGACAAGGCGCTGGTCGCGGCCATCGAGCGTGCGCTGGCGGCCCCGGCGGCGCACTGAACCCCGATCCGCGCCTCGACATCGGCGACATGCGTGCGACAATGGGCGTTTTCGCGCCGGCGTCGGCGTCTTTTCACTTCCAGGAATGCAACACATGAAGATGGGAATGCGTGGCGCTGCGGCGTCGGTTCTGATTCTGGCGATGGGCACCACCGGCGTAGCCCTGTCGCAGCAACCCGCGGCCGCCCCGGCAGCCGCCAAGGAGACCAGCAGTTTGAATTCCAAGCAGAAGCTCAGCCATGCCATCGGTGCCGATGTCGCCCGTTCGCTCGAGGCGATCAAGAGCCACATCGACCTGGCCGCCATGCGCAAGGCCGTGCAGGCCACCTTCGAGGGCCGGCAGCCGCTGATCACCCAGGCCGAGGCGCAGAAGACCGACGCCGCATTGCGCCAGGCGATGATGGTCGCCAGCGGCCAGCCGGTTCCGGGCGTGGCCCCGGGCACCCCGGCGCCGAAGGTCGATGAAGAGCAGGTCGGCCTGATGCTGGGCAGCTTCATGGTCGGCCCGTCGCTGGCGCAGCTGAAGGACGACATCGACCTCGATGCGCTGTTCGAGTCGGTCCGGATCGCCTTCGATGGCGGCCAGCCGAAGATCAGCCAGGAAGAGGGCGCGGCGACGCTGCAGGCCTTCATGGCCGGCAAGCAGGCCGAGATGCAGGCCAGGGCCGCGCAGCTGGGCCAGACCAACCGTGCCGAAGGCAACGCCTTCCTGTCGAAGAACAAGACCGTGCCGGGCGTGGTCACCACCGCGTCGGGCCTGCAGTACCAGGTGCTGCGTCCGGGCAGCGGCGAGCGTCCGATGCCGACCAGCAAGGTCAAGGTCAACTACGAGGGCAAGCTGCTCGACGGCACCGTGTTCGACAGCAGCTACCAGCGTGGCCAGCCGGTCGAGTTCGGCCTGGACCAGGTCATCAAGGGCTGGACCGAGGGCGTGGCGCTGATGCCGGTCGGCTCGAAGTACCGGTTCTGGATCCCGGGCGAACTGGCCTACGGCGAGAACGGCACCCAGGGTGGCCCGATCGGCCCGAACGCCACGCTGACCTTCGACGTGGAACTGCTCGGCGTGCAGCCGTAAGGCAGGCCGGAGTCCCGCCATGCGCGTTGCGATCTTCGGCACCGGCTATGTCGGCCTGGTTACCGGTACCTGCCTGGCCGAAGTCGGCCACCAGGTGACCTGCGTGGACATCGACCAGGCCAAGGTGGACGGCCTGGAGCGCGGCGTCGTCCCGATCTACGAACCCGGGCTGGCGCCGATGGTGAAGGAGAACCATGCCGCGTCGCGGCTGGCGTTCACCACCGATGCGGCCCGGGCGATCGGCGAGTGCCCGGTGGTGTTCATCGCCGTGGGCACGCCGCCGGACGAGGATGGCAGCGCCGACCTGCAGTACGTGCTGGCGGTGGCCCGCACCATCGGCCGGCACATCGCCGTGCCGACGGTGGTGGTCAACAAGTCCACCGTGCCGGTCGGCACCGCCGACATGGTGCGCGTTGCGATCGCCGAAGAGCTGGCCGCGCGCGGCGTGGACATCGCCTTCGACGTGGTCTCCAACCCCGAGTTCCTGAAGGAAGGCGACGCGGTGGCCGATTGCATGCGGCCGGACCGCATCGTGGTCGGTTCGGCCGATCCGGCGTCGATCGCGCTGATCCGCCGCCTGTACGCACCGTTCAACCGCAATCGTGATCGCGTGGTGGAGATGGACGTGCGTTCGGCGGAGCTGACCAAGTACGCGGCCAATGCGATGCTGGCGACCAAGATTTCGTTCATGAACGAAATCGCCAACATCGCCGAGCGCGTCGGTGCCGATGTCGAGCAGGTGCGCAGGGGCATCGGCTCGGATCCGCGCATCGGCTGGCACTTCATCTATCCCGGTGCCGGCTATGGCGGCTCCTGTTTCCCGAAGGACGTGCAGGCGCTGGCGCGTACCGCGCAGCAGGCCGGCCTGGCGCCGCGGCTGCTGGAAGCGGTGGAAGCGGTCAACGATGCGCAGAAGGGCCACCTGTTCGAGCTGGTGCAGCGCCATTACGGCGACGGCGCGGCGGCCCTGGCCGGGCGCACGTTCGCGGTATGGGGGCTGGCCTTCAAGCCGAACACCGATGACATGCGTGCCGCGTCCAGCCGTCGCCTGCTGCAGCAGCTGTGGGACGCCGGCGCGCGCGTGCGTGCGTTCGACCCGGAAGCGATGGACGAGGCGCGGCGCATCTTCGGCGCGCGCGACGACCTGGTGTTCTGCGACAGCGCCGCAGCGGCGCTGGAAGGTGCCGATGCGCTGGCCGTGGTGACCGAGTGGAAGCAGTTCCGCAGCCCGGATTTTGCGCTCCTGCGCGGGACGTTGAAGGATGCGGTGGTGTTCGATGGCCGCAATCTTTACGAACCCGCCGAGATCGAAGCGGCGGGACTGGCTTACTACGGCATCGGCCGGGGACGTTCACTGCATGTCCGATAATCCATCAAGCGAACGCGAGCAGGCGCTGGAAGCGCGCCTGGTCGAACTGGAGATGCGTGTTTCCTTCCAGGAACAGGCATTGGCCGAGTTGAGCGAGGCGCTGGCCGACGCGCGCATGGAAGGGACCCGCAACGCGGGCCTGATGCGTGTGCTGCTGGAGGACCTGGGCAAGGTCCGCAACGCGCTGTATTCCTCTGATCCGGTGGACGAGCCGCCACCGCCGCACTACTGACCTTCCCTATGAGCGATACCCTCCGCGACCAGCTGATGGGCCTGGGCTTCAAGCCTGCGCCGAAGCCTGAACGTAAAAGCGACCGCCCCGCCGACCGCAGGCCCGAGGGGCGCCGCGACGGGCGTCCGGGCGGCAAGCCCGCGCCTGCCGGTGGCCGTCCCGCCGGGCACAAGGCCGGCGACAACCGCGGTGCGCACGGCAAGCCGGGCAACCCCGGCAACAACTCCGGCAACCGCCCGAACCGTCCGCAGGGCGCGCGCAGGCCGCGTTCCCAGGAAGAGATCGACCTGGCCAAGGCCTATGCGATCCGTGCGCAGCGAGAGAAGGAAGAGCGCATCGAGGCCGAGCGCCTGAAGCAGGAGGAAGCCTGCCAGCGCCGTGAAGCCAAGGCGAAGCTGGAGGTGCTGCTGAAGGACAAGGCGCTGAACGTCGAAGAGGCCGACATCGCGCGGCACTTCCCGTATGGCGGCAAGATCAAGCGCATCTACGTCACCGCCGAACAGCTCAAGGCGCTCAATGCGGGCGAGCTGGGCGTGGTGCAGGTGGCCGGCCGCTACGTGCTGGTCACCGCGGCGCTGCTGGCCGAAGCCGAGGCGGTGTTCGCCCCGGCGGTCGCGCTGAAGGTGGACCCGGACGCCCCTTCCGAAGACGATCCGTACGCCGATCCGCAGTACCAGGTGCCCGACGACCTGGTCTGGTAACCCGGAGGCGATTCACGGTGAGTGAGGCCACTCATGGTGGGTGACGACCGTTGGTCGTCACCGCCGACCCCGGAGAATCGCGCTCACTCGGGATCGTAGTCGAGGTTGGAGGCCAGCCAGCGTTCGGCCTGGGCGCGGTCCACGCCCTTGCGCCGCGCATAGTCGGTGACCTGCTCGCGGCCAAGCCGGCCGACCACGAAATACTGGCTCTTCGGATGGCTGAAGTAGTAGCCGGACACCGCCGCGGTGGGCAGCATGGCGAAGCTTTCGGTCAGCTGCATGCCGGCGTTGGCTTCGGCCCGCAGCAGCGCGAACAGGGTCTGCTTCTCGCTGTGCTCGGGGCAGGCCGGGTAGCCCGGGGCAGGGCGGATGCCGGTGTACTTCTCTTCGATCAGGGCGGCGTTGTCCAATGTCTCGGCAGCGTCGTATCCCCAGAACCCGGTGCGCACGCGCTGGTGCAGGCGCTCGGCCAGCGCTTCGGCCAGGCGGTCGGCCAGCGCTTTCAGAAGGATCGCGTTGTAGTCGTCGTGGTCGGCTTCGAACCGCGCCACGTGCGCGTCGATGCCGATGCCGGCGGTCACGGCGAAGGCGCCGATCCAGTCCTGCCTGCCGCTGTCGGCAGGCGCGATGAAATCGGCCAGGCAGAAGTCCGGACGTTCGGCCGGCTTGTCCACCTGCTGGCGCAGGAAGTGCAGGGTGGTCGCGCCGTCCGGATGGTCCACCCGCACGTCATCGCCGATGCTGTTGGCCGGCCACAGGCCGAACACCGCGCGCGCCTGCAGCCAGCGCTCGTCGATGATCCGCTGCAGCATCGCCCGCGCATCGCGGTACAGCTCGCTGGCCTGGCGGCCGACGATTTCGTCGCTGAGGATCGCCGGGTACTTGCCCGCCAGCTCCCAGGCCTGGAAGAACGGCGTCCAGTCGATGTAATCAACCAGCTCGGCCAGCGGATAGTCATCGAATACATGCAGGCCGGGCTGCTTCGGTGCCGGTGGCTGGTAATCGTTCCAGCCGCCATCGAACTTCTGCCCGCGCGCATGCGCCAGCGATACCAGCCGCTTGGCGTCGCCACGGTTGCGGTGGCGCTGGCGGATCTCCGCGTATTCGGCTTCGTTGGCGGCCACGAACGCATCGCGCAGGTCGCGCGAGATCAGCGACTGCGCGACGCCGACCGCGCGCGAGGCATCCTTCACCCACACCGTCGGCGCCGCGTAGTGCGGATCGATCTTCAGCGCGGTGTGCGCGCGCGAGGTGGTGGCGCCGCCGATCATCAATGGCAGCTCGAAGCCCTGACGCTGCATCTCGCGCGCGACATGGCTCATCTCTTCCAGCGAGGGCGTGATCAGCCCGGACAGGCCGATGATGTCGGCGTTCTCGGCGCGCGCGGCATCGAGGATCTTCTGCGCGGGCACCATCACCCCGAGGTCGATGACCTCGAAGTTGTTGCAGGCCAGGACCACGCCGACGATGTTCTTGCCGATGTCGTGCACGTCGCCCTTGACCGTGGCCATGATGATGCGGCCGTTGCTGCGCGCGCTTTCGCCGCTGCGTGCCTTCTCGGCCTCGATGAACGGCAACAGGTAGGCCACCGCCTTCTTCATCACGCGCGCCGACTTGACCACCTGCGGCAGGAACATCTTGCCGGCGCCGAACAGGTCGCCGACCACGTTCATGCCGTCCATCAGCGGGCCTTCGATCACGTCCAGCGGCCGGCTGGAGCGTGCCCGGGCTTCCTCGGTGTCTTCCTCCACCCACGCATCCAGGCCATGCACCAGCGCATGCGCCAGGCGCTGGTCGACCGGGCGCTGGCGCCAGCCGAGGTCTTCGGCCCTGGCCGCGCCCTTCTTTCCCTTGTAGCGTTCGGCGATCTCCAGCAGGCGCTCGGTGCCATCGCGGCGGCGGTTGAGGATCACGTCCTCGACGCGCTCGCGCAGTTCAGGGTCGAGATCGTCGTAGATCGGCATGGCGCCGGCGTTGACGATGCCCATGTCCATGCCGGCGGCGATGGCGTGGTAGAGGAACACCGAATGGATCGCCTGGCGTACGGTCTCGTTGCCGCGGAACGAGAACGAGACGTTGGAGACGCCGCCGGACACATGGCAGTGCGGCAGCGTGCGCTTGATGATGCGGGTGGCTTCGATGAAGTCCACCGCGTAGTTGTCGTGCTCCTCGATGCCGGTGGCGACGGCGAAGATGTTCGGGTCGAAGATGATGTCCTGCGGCGGGAACCCGACCTGTTCGACCAGGATGTGGTATGCGCGGGTACAGATCTCGACCTTGCGTGCGCAGGTGTCGGCCTGGCCGTCCTCATCGAAGGCCATCACCACCGCCGCGGCGCCGTAGCGCAGCACCTTGCGCGCCTGGGCGACGAACGCGTCCTCGCCTTCCTTCAGCGAGATCGAGTTGACCACGCTCTTGCCCTGCAGGCATTTCAGGCCGGCCTCGATCACGCTCCATTTCGACGAATCGACCATCACCGGAATGCGCGCGATGTCCGGTTCGGACATGATCAGGTTGAGGTAGCGCGTCATCGCCTTTTCGGAATCGATCAGGCCCTCGTCCATGTTGACGTCGAGGATCTGCGCGCCGCTGGCCACCTGCTGGCGCGCCACTTCGACCGCTTCTTCGTAGCGTTCTTCCTTGATGAGCTTGCGGAACTGCGCGCTGCCGGTGACGTTGGTGCGCTCGCCGACATTGACGAACAGCAGGTCCGGGGTGATGACCAGCGGCTCCAGGCCGGACAGGCGGGTGGGCGCGACGCGGCTCATGCAGCCTGCTCCCGCGTGTCCGGCAGCCGGCGCGGAGGCTGCCCGGCGACCGCTTCGGCGATGGCGCGGATATGCGCCGGCGTGGTCCCGCAGCAGCCGCCGACCAGGTTCAGCAGTCCGGCGGTGGCGAACTCGTGCAGGGTGGCGGCCATCTCTTCCGGCGTCTCGTCGTATTCGCCGAAGGCGTTGGGCAGGCCGGCATTGGGATGCGCGCTGACGAAGCAGCTGGCGACCTGCGAAAGGGTTTCCACGTGCGGGCGCATGTCGTTGGCGCCGAGCGCGCAGTTGAGCCCGATCGACAGCGGTCGGGCGTGTGCCAGCGAGGCGTGGAAGGCTTCGGCGGTCTGTCCGGACAGGGTGCGCCCGGACGCATCGGTGATGGTGCCGGAGATCATCACCGGCAGCCGTGCGCCGCGCGCATCGAAGGCGTCCTCGACCGCGAACAATGCGGCCTTGGCGTTGAGCGTGTCGAAGATGGTCTCGACCATGATCGTGTCCGCGCCACCGTCGATCAGTCCTTCGACGGCCTCGCGGTAGGTGTCGCGCAGCGCGTCGAAGCTGGTGTTGCGGAAGCCGGGGTCGTTGACGTCCGGGCTGATCGATGCGGTGCGGCTGGTCGGCCCGAGCACGCCGATCACGAAGCGCGGCTTGCCGGGGGTGGTCGCTTCGACCGCATCGCAGCAGGCGCGGGCCACGGCGGCGCCGGCCTTGTTCAACTCGTATACCAGGTGTTCGAGGTGGTAGTCGGCCTGGCTGACCGAGGTGGCGTTGAAGGTGTTGGTCTCCACCAGGTCGGCGCCGGCGTCCAGGTAGGCGCTGTGGATGCCGGCGATGATGTCCGGGCGGGTCAGCAGCAGCAGGTCGTTGTTGCCTTTCAGGTCGTGGCCCTGCGGCGGGGCGTGGTCGCAGCCGGGACCATGCTGGTGCGCGGCCTGCGCGGTGTCGAAGCCGCCGGCGAAGCGCTCGCCGCGGTAGTCCTCTTCCTGCAGCCCATGGCGCTGGATCATCGTGCCCATCGCGCCGTCGATGACCAGGATGCGCTCGCGCAGTGCCGCCAGCAGGGCATCGGCGCGCTCGGGGTGCAGCCAGGGCAGGGTGAAGGGCATGGCGACCTCAGGGCTTGTTGGCGATCAGCGAGATGACTTCGAAATGCGGCGGGCGCTTCTCGCGGGTCACCGTTTCCAGGCTGGAAACCTGCAGGCCGGCCTTGTCGACGAACTTCTTCAGTTCCTTTTCGCTGAAACCCAGGTTGACGTGGCCGTAGGCATCCACCGCCGCCTTGTGTTCGTGGCGGGCCAGGCTGCACAGCAGCAGCCGGCCGCCGGGGCGCAGCACGCGTGCGGCTTCGGTCACCGCCTGCGCCGGCTTGCTGGCATAGGTGAGGGCATGCATCAGCACCACCAGGTCGAAGCTGCGGTCCTTGAACGGCAGCGCGTGCATGTCGCCTTCCCGCACTTCGACGTTGGGCAGGCGGCGCAGGCGCTCGCTGGCGGCCGCGACCACCCGTGCGCTGGTGTCGATGCAGACGTAGCGGCGGGCATGCGGGGCGACCAGCTCGGCCAGCACGCCATCGCCGGACGCGATGTCCAGCACGTCGCCGGTTTCCAGCAGCGGCAGCGCGGTGCGCGCCAGCGCCTCCCACGTGCGGCCGGGCGAGTAGTGGCGCTCCATGTCCCCGGCCACGCTGTCGGCCCAGTTCTGGTCGGCGGCGCGGCTGGCCAGCACCGAGGCGACCCGCTCGGCATCCTGGCGCAGCAGCGGATCGTCGCTGCCGGTACTCAAGGCATGCCACAATGCACGCTGCGCCGGGTCGAGCTGGGATTCGTCGAAGCGGTAGTAGGCGGACACGCCGGCGCGGCGATCGCGGACCAGGCCGGCTTCCTTCAGCCGCGCCAGGTGGGTCGAGACCCGCGGCTGCGCCAGCCGGGTGATCGCCGACAGTTCGGCCACGGTCAGTTCTTCCTGCTCCAGCAGCGCCAGCAGGCGTACCCGGGTCGCATCGGCGAACACCTTCAGGCGGGTCGACCAGTCCTCGAGATCCATAAATATCCACCTATCGCGATAGAGAGATATTTTCTCTCTCCGCCGCGATGCGGTCAAGCCACCGGCGCCGTCGCACCTCGGGGCATCCGGCCCCAGTCAGCCGCCCATGCCGCTGCGCCAGTACAATCGCCCGACCATTTTCCCGGGAGGGGCGTTGTGGATTTCAGCTTTACCGAAGAGCAGTTGATGCTGCAGGACGTGGCGCGGCGCATCGCGCAGGAAAAGATCGCTCCCAGCGCGGAGCACCATGACCGCAGCGGCGAGTTCCCGCTGGAGAACATCCGGCTGCTTGGCGAAAACGGCCTGATGGGCATCGAAGTGCCGACCGAGTACGGCGGCGCGGGCATGGACCCGATCGCCTACGTGCTGGCGATGGTGGAGGTCGCCGCGGGCGATGCAGCGCATTCGACCATCATGTCGGTCAACAATTCGCTGTTCTGCAACGGCATCCTGACCCACGGCAACGAAGCGCAGAAGCAGAAGTACGTGCGTGCGATCGCCGAAGGCGAGGCCATCGGTGCGTTCGCGCTGACCGAGCCGCAGTCCGGTTCGGATGCGACCGCCATGCGCTGCCGCGCGGTGAAGCAGGCCGATGGCAGCTTCATCATCAACGGCAAGAAGAGCTGGATCACCTCCGGGCCGGTGGCGAAGTACATCGTGTTGTTCGCGATGACCGAACCGGACAAGGGCGCGCGCGGCATCACCGCGTTCCTGATCGACACCGGCAAGGCCGGCTTCGGCCGCGGCAAGACCGAGCCCAAGCTGGGCATCCGCGCGTCGGCGACCTGCGAGATCGAGTTCGACGATTACGTGGCGCAGGCCGAGGACGTGCTGGGCCAGGAGGGCGAAGGCTTCAGGATCGCCATGGGCGTGCTCGACGCCGGCCGCATCGGCATCGCCTCGCAGGCGATCGGCATCGCGCGTGCCGCGTATGAGGCGACGCTGGACTACGTGAAGGAGCGCAAGGCGTTCGGCGCGCCGATCGGTACCTTCCAGATGACCCAGGCCAAGATCGCCGACATGAAGTGCAAGCTCGATGCAGCGCTGCTGCTGACGCTGCGCGCGGCGTGGGTGAAGGGACAGGGCAAGCGTTTCAGCAACGAAGCGGCGATCGCCAAGCTGACCGCTTCGGAGGCGGCGATGTGGATCACCCACCAGGCGGTGCAGATCCACGGCGGCATGGGCTATTCGAAGGAGATGCCGCTGGAGCGTTACTTCCGTGATGCGAAGATCACCGAGATCTACGAGGGCACCTCGGAGATCCAGCGGCTGGTCATCGCCCGCAACGAGACCGGCCTGCGCTGAAGCGTGCTCCCGTGCGGTAGAGCCGACCCAGGGTCGGCTGGACCGTGCGGCGCGGCGCGGGTTCCCGCCGACCCGGCTCGGTGACAACAGGAAGGCCCCGGATCGCTCCGGGGCCTTTGTTTTTTCCGGGGTGACGACCAACGGTCGTCACCCACCAGACCCGCGGGGCCGGATCAGCGATCCGGACGGTGCGCGGTGTTGGCGTCGCTCTGCCGTTCGAGGAATTCCTTCGACGGCTCGTCCAGCTTGTCGCCAAGCATGCGGCGTACCACCACGAAGAACACCGGGATCATCAACAGGCCAAGGAAGGTGGCGAACAGCATGCCGCCGATCACGCCGGTACCGATCGCGTGACGCGAGTTGGCGCCGGCACCGGTCGAGATGGCCATCGGCACCACGCCCATGATGAACGCGAACGAGGTCATCAGGATCGGGCGGAAGCGCAGGCGCGCCGCCTCGATGGTGGCATCGCGCAGGGTCCTGCCCGCCGCGCGCTGCTCCACCGCGAACTCCACGATCAGGATGGCGTTCTTCGCCGCCAGGCCGATCACGGTGATCATGCCGATCTTGAAGAACAGGTCGTTCGGCAACCCGCGCAGCATCGACAGCGCGATCGCGCCGAGCACGCCCAGCGGAACCACCAGCAGCACCGCCACCGGAATCGACCAGCTTTCATACAGCGCGGCCAGGCACAGGAACACCACCACGATGGACAGCACCAGCAGCAGCGTGGCGGCGTTGCCGGCCAGGATTTCCTGGTAGGACATGCCGGACCAGTCGTAGCCGAAGCCGGCCGGCAGGTCGTTGCTGACGATGTCCTCCATCGCCTGCATCGCTTCGCCCGAACTCCTGCCCGGCGCCTGCGAGCCGACGATGTTGATCGCCGAGTATCCGTTGTAGCGGCTCAGCGATGGCGAGGAGGTCACCCACTGCGACTTCACCACCGTGTTGAGCGGGATCATCGTGTTGGTGCCATCGGCGCTGGTGGCCAGGCTGGACGGGCTGTAGAAGCTCTTCAGCGACTCCTCGCCGGTGCGGAACGGTGCATCGGCCTGCATGGTCACGCGCTTGATGCGGCCTTCGGAGAAGAAATCGTTGACATAAACCGGCGCCAGCATCAGCTGGATGGTGCTGTACACGTCCGACACCGACATGCCCATCGCCTGCGCCTGCACGCGATCGACATGCAGGGCCAGCTGCGGTGCGTCCTCCAGGCCGTTCGGGCGCACCCCGGCCAGGGTGTCGCTCTTCTGCGCGGCCGATCCCAGCAGGATGTTGCGGGCCTGGGTCAGCTGCTCGTAACCGGCACCGGCACGGTCCTGCAGCCACATGTCGAAACCGCCGAACTGGCCCAGGCCCTGCACGGTCGGCAGGTTGACCACGAAGATCTGCGCTTCCTTGATCCCGTAGAACGCGCCGTTCATGTTCTGGATGAACTCCGGCACGGTGACCTTGCGTTCGTCCCACGGCTTGAGGCGGATGAAGCCCATGCCGACGTTCTCGCCGGAACCGACGAAGCTGAAGCCGGCCACCTGCAGCATGCCTTCGAAGCCGTCCTGCTGCTGCAGGATGCCGCGCATCTGGCCGAACACTTCGTTGGTCTGGCCCTTGGTGGCGCCCGGCGGCAACTGCACGATGGCCAGCGCGTAGCCCTGGTCTTCCTCGGGCAGGAAGCTGCCCGGCATGCGGGTGAACAGGAAACCGCACAGCACGGTCAGCACCACGAACAGGATCATCCAGCGCGGCGCATGGCGTACCGCCGAGCCGATGTGGCCCACGTAGGTGTGGCTGATCCGGTCGTAGTACTTGTTGAACGTGCGGTAGACGATGTTCGGGTTGTCGTTGTGCGTCGGCTTGAGGAAGGTCGCGCACAGCGCCGGGGTGAAGCCCAGCGCCAGGAACGCGGAGAAACCCATCGAGATGGCGATGGTCAGCGCGAACTGCTTGTAGATCTCGCCGGCCGCGCCGCCCTGCAGCGCCGAGGGGATGAACACCGCCGCCAGCACCACGGTGATGGCCACCACCGCGCCGGTGATCTGGGTCATCGCCTTCTGCGTGGCCGGCTTTGGTGCCAGGCCTTCC
>Ga0160433_100329_pt1 | contig 29162 bp, 23 predicted proteins | sample HID1972K_E0MG_FD_108235 | JGI IMG/M metagenome (GOLD analysis project Ga0160433, IMG submission 108235) | Enriched pill bug-associated microbial communities from UW Madison campus, WI, USA - HID1972K_E0 MG | ecosystem: Host-associated > Arthropoda: Insects > Digestive system > Unclassified ...
GATCCGCGAAGCGCTGGTCCGAGAGCAGCAGGTCGCCATTATCCGCGCGCTGGGCGATGGGCATGCGCGACCAGAACAGGAAGGCGCGTGCGTCGGCATCGCGCGCGCTTGCCTTTGCGATGGCAGGGTCTTCCATGCCGGTCGGTTTCCCGATGGCAGCCGAAGGCTCGGTCGCCTGCTCGCCCACCAGTCCGTATGGGAAAGCCCCGTAGCGCCCGTCTGCGCGCCAGAGGATTTCCCGGCGCCAGGGGGTGAACGGTCGCGGATTGGCGACCACCATATCCGGCTCGCGTCCCTGCGCGCGCAGCCAGCCATCAGCGCGCGCCTCAGCGTCGCCCGTCAGCACGCCATTGGCGAATATATAGCCGCAGGCGAGCGTGAACACGATCCAGGCGCGCCGCATCATTGGCTCGGCACCCTGCTTCTCACCCCAGCGCGCCCAAAGATAGCCCGCGATGAGCAAGAGCCAGACCCACACATCGATGATGAACAGCGTGTCGCCATGGAACCATCGTTCGCTGAATGGCGAGAGCAGCCGGACGCCGTAGCTGTTCAGCCAGTCCAGCGCCGGATGGCTGAGCGCGCCGATCTGCGCGATCAGCCAGAGCCACAGGAAGCGCACGGGCGGCCGTGCTTCGGGGCGGGTTCCGCGCCGTGCCTGCCACCGGTCGAAAGCGACGATGAGCGCCGCCAGCAGGATCGGCAGCAGAACAAGGCCGAGGGGGCCGTGGGTGAGGCCCCGCCGTAACGCCAGCGATTGCGTGCCGAGCAGGACGCACGTCGCGTCGATATCCGGAATGTTGGCAGCGATGATGACGGCGGGCATCCCCAACCCCGACTTCCGCTTGAGGCCCATCTGGCCCAATACGGCGCCGGTCATGCTGTGCGTGAGATTATCCATGCCCGGTTCTTCCGGAACATGCGCCGCAAGGTCAAGGATTTACGCGGCTTTTCGGTGGGAGGTGCGGCGCCGGATCGATGTGTTACAGCTCGGGTCCGTCCCGCGTAACCGTCCAGGTCTGGCCCTGGCTCACCAACTTCTGAAGATCCGGCGCCTTTCCGCTGGCGAGCGTGGCATTTTGCGCCATGACCGCCTGCTCAAAGCTTGCCGCCGGGTCGTCATAAAGCACGCCCAAAGCCATGGGAAACGGCCCGAACGGCATCTCTACGAGCATGTGCGCCACGGCACGATTAGTCACCTCATGCACGATTACGTCGGCTGCTTCCCAGTCTCCATCCGCAACGTCGACCACTTTCAGCGTCAATGCTTCCCGGTCCAGCGCGATGCCCTTCGTGCCCTTCGAGAACAGCAGCGGCTTGCCATGCTCGACCCAGAGTTGGCCGTCATCGGCATTCTTCTTCTCTGTGAAATCCGCGAACACATCCTTGTTGTAGACGATGCAGTTCTGGAAGATCTCGACGAAGGCCGCGCCCTTGTGATGATAGGCAGCCTTGAGCACGTCAGGCAGTTGCTTGGCGATATCATAGGCCCGCGCGATGAACCGGGCGCCCGAGCCGAGCGCGAAAGCTGCCGGCTTGGCCGGATGATCGACCGATCCGAAAGGCGTGGAGGGCGAGCGTGTACCCTCACGACTGGTCGGAGAATATTGGCCTTTCGTAAGGCCATAGATCTCATTGTTGAAAAGCAGTATCTGGCAATCCAGGTTCCGGCGTAGCACATGCATGGTGTGATTGCCGCCAATCGAGAGGCCATCGCCGTCGCCGGTGACGATCCAGACATCGAGGTCCGGATTGGCCAGCTTTACACCCGTGGCGACCGCTGGCGCGCGCCCATGGATCGTGTGGAAGCCATAGCTCTCCACATAATAAGGGAAGCGGGACGAGCAGCCGATGCCCGAGACGAACACCGTATTCGCCGGATCGGCCCCAAGCTGGGGCAGCGTGCGCTGCACGGCCTTGAGGATGGCATAATCCCCACAGCCCGGGCACCAGCGGACTTCCTGATCGGTCTCCCAATCCTTGAGGACGGTCTCGACGCGGGGTTTGGTGAGGGTGGCTATGTCGGTCATGAGAGCATCCCCTCGATGGCCGCCTCGATTTCCGCGATACGGAAAGGCTGGCCGGAAATCTTGTTGAGCGGCCGGGCATCCAGCAGATACTGGTCGCGCAGCAGGGTCTTGAGCTGACCGGTATTCATCTCCGGCACGAGGATCTTGTCGTAAGATTCGAGAAGTTGGCCTAAATTCTCCGGAAGCGGCCAGATATGACGGATGTGGATGTGGGAAACGCCCATTCCCTTTCGGCGCGCCCGTCGCACGGCTTGGTGAATGGGGCCGAAGGTCGACCCCCAACCCACGACGACCAGTTGGTCGCCTTCTTCGCCTAAGGCAATATCCTGTTTCAATCCCTTGGAAACACCGAGAATCTTATCGCGACGAAGCTCGGTCATCGCCTGGTGATTAGCTGGCGCATAATTGATATGGCCGGTATTCACTTCCTTCTCGATGCCCCCGATGCGATGCATGAGGCCGGGCGTTCCAGGCTTGATCCACGGCCGGGCCAGCTTCTCGTCGCGGACATAGGGCTTGAGTCCGCCCTCGGGCACCGCGTCGAGGAACCGCGCCGTGAAAGGGGCATAGGTCGCCATGTCCGGCACCTTCCAGGGCTCGGCGGCATTGGCGATATAGCCGTCCGTCAGCAGCATCACGGGTGTCATATACTCGATGGCGATGCGGCAGGCCTCGATTGCGCAGTCGAACGCATCGGCCGGCGAACGGGCGGCGAGCACCGGCATGGGCGCGTCACCATTGCGGCCATAGACGGCCTGATAGAGGTCCGATTGCTCGGTCTTGGTCGGGAGGCCGGTGGACGGTCCGCCCCGCTGCGAGTTCACGATGACCAGCGGCAGCTCGGTCATGATCGCCAGCCCCATCGCCTCACCCTTGAGAGCGATCCCCGGACCGGACGAGCTGGTTACCCCAAGGGACCCCGCATAGCTCGCGCCGATCGCGCTGGCGATGGCGGCGATCTCGTCCTCCGCCTGGAAGGTCGTGACGCCATATTCCTTGAGCCGGGAGAGATGGTGCAAAATCGAGCTGGCCGGCGTGATCGGATAGCCCCCGAAGAACATCGGAAGACTGGCAAGCTGCGCGCCGGCGACGAGTCCGAGCGAAATGGCTTCAGCGCCCGTAACCGTGCGATAGAGCCCTTCGGGTGCCGGCGCGGGCGCAACGTGGAGCTGCTTCACCGCCACGCCCAGTTCCGCCGTCTCGCCATAAGCATGGCCTGCATTGAGTGCTGCGATATTGGCATCGGCGATTTCCGGCGCCTTGGCGAACTTGGCCTTTAGCCAGTCGACGATCGGCTGCCGGTTGCGATCGAACAGCCAGAGCGCGAGGCCCAGCGTCCACATGTTCTTGCAGCGCAGGGCTTCCTTATTGCCCAGGCCGAAGGGCTTCACGCTCTCCAGGGTCAGCGCGGAGATGTCGAAGGCCAGAAGCTGCCAACGGGAAAGCGAGCCATCCTCCAGCGGATTGGACTCATATTTCGCCTTGGCCAGATTGCGCTCGCTGAACTCACCGGTATCGGCAATGATCAGGCCGCCGGCCTTGAGGTCATTGACGTTCGTCTTGAGCGCAGCAGGATTCATCGCAATCAGAATGTCCGGTGCATCGCCCGCTGTGGTGATTTCCGTCGAGCCGAAATTGATCTGGAACGCGGAAACGCCGAACAGCGTCCCCTGCGGCGCGCGAATCTCGGCCGGGAAATCCGGGAAGGTCGCGAGATCGTTGCCGGCCAGCGCCGTAGACAGTGTGAATTGGCCGCCGGTAAGCTGCATACCGTCGCCGCTATCGCCAGCGAAACGGACGACCACGGCCTCGTTCACTGCCGCCTCGCTGGACAGGGGAACGCTCGATTTGGATACGACAGACGCCATGACGGACTCTGATCTGTGTCGGATTATCCCGGCGTAATCCTTCCAGCCATGACGATCAAAGTAGAAATGCTGGGGACGGCAGAGCATTGCCTTTTGCGCCATGTCTTGTCATCGCGACTGTCCGCCCAGTGCCGGAACGGTCCAACTGAAGTCGAGCCACAAGAAATGAACGCGTCCTCCCCCCTTCCCTACCGTCCCTGCGTCGGCGTCATGCTGACGAATCGCCAGGGGCAGGTTTTCGTCGGCCAGCGATTGGATTCCAAGGAAGGCGACGCCTGGCAGATGCCTCAGGGGGGCATCGACAAGGGGGAAACACCCGAGCAGGCCCTGGTTCGCGAATTGCGGGAAGAAACGGGGATTACGGACGATCTGGTCGATATTATCGCCCGCTCGGCGGAGGAGCATCTTTACGATCTCCCCGATGAATTGATCGGGAAGCTTTGGGGCGGCAAGTATCGCGGGCAAGCCCAGCGCTGGTTTCTGGCGCGCTTCAAGGGCGAGGACACCGATATCGCGATCCAGACCGAGCATCCGGAATTCAGCGCCTGGCGCTGGGTGGAGGCGGACATGCTCGTGGACCTGATCGTGCCTTTCAAGCGGCCGGTCTATCGGGCCGTGGTCCAGGAGTTCCAGCACCTGCTGTAGCGATGGTGCCGATCCGGGACACATCGTCGCCTGCCCCGGCTTGTCCGCTCCACGTGATCATGATTAACATCTCGTCAAGATTTTGATTCACGGCGCGCTCCTGCCGTGGCTATTCGAGTTTTGACGTCATGAGCAGCATCAAGTCGAAGGTCGTTCGCCTTTTCACCATCCGCACCAAGTTCGAGGCGTTCCTCGCGATCTACGCAATTGCCCTGGGCGCTACGACCCGAGGCACGCATTATATGGAGACCTATCCCGGATTGCCGGGAATTCTCCTCTTTCTGGCCTGCTGTAGCGCTGTGATGATCGTGGGCGGCCTGATGATCGATGGCGTAACCCTCAAGCAGATCCACGAGCACTGATTTTCACATGAAGAGCTTGCGGATACTTATCCGCACCGTCCGGCCAAGCGGATCGAGAAAGGCTGACTGATAGGCGAACGGAACGTTCCCGTTGCCGTCCGTCACGCGCTGACGCGCATCGAAGACATTATCGACCCCTATCTGAAGCCGCGCCCCGCGCAGGACAGGCATCTTCTCGATCAGTCGCGGCATTTGAGAGAAATTGACGAAGGCGCGCAGGTCGATCGTCGCCAGATTCGAGAAATGCAACTGGCTGGAAGGCGTGCCGGCAATCCCGTTCACGCGCGTGGCGCTTTTCCATTCCCCGGAAACGCGCAGACCATAGGCGCCTTGCGAGAGGCCGCCGCGAAACTCCACGCTGTGTCGCGAGGGGCCGCCGCCATCGCCCAGAGCGTCGCCGGCCAGAAGGTCGAGGACCGGCAGCGTCGGGGCAAGCTGGGTCGTGTTGGCCAAGGCCCATTCGTGATGAAGCGAAAAGTTGAGCCGGCCGCCACCGCCCCCGCGCCCTCCGGCCCCCCGCATGCGCGGTCCGCCTCCGTCTCTACCGCCGTCAGGCGCGGCCCGCTGTGGGGGTCGCTGCCCTTCGCCAGCCATTGTCGCATCGCCGGGCGAAGGACTATCCTGTCCCTGATCCCCTGACCCGCTGCGCGGTCCGCCTTGCGCCATCCGGCGCTGAAAGGATCCGCGCATGGCATCGATCTGGCTTCGCGGAGTCCGCAGCCGCTTGCTGAAGTTAAGTCCCCAGCGCAGGACCTGCCGTTTCTGCTCTGTCATGTTGATCGGCCGCAGATCGACGAGGGTCAGACGGCCACTGTCATCCCGCTGGAACCGATCCGGAAACGCGGCTGCCGATTCCTGCGTAATACCGGGGAACTGGGCGATCCCGCCCCGCGTCTTTTGCCGGCTGTAATCTACATTCAAGCGCAGACTCGGCTCCTGAAGCAGCGAGAATCTGACCCCGACTCGGAAGTTTTGCGCCTGTGCGTTGTCCAGCAACGGATTTCCGCCGGTTATCGTCGTCACCAGAACCGATTCGCCCCGTACGAAATCGAACACCGGCACGAATTGCGTGACGGTCCGGGGATCCCCGAGCTGTTGTGGGGTGGCGACACTTTCCTCATCGCTATAGGACGCGGAAAAGGAGACCGCCCGCAGCGGATTCCAGTTCAATCCACCGCCGAAACTGCGCACCGTGCCGGCATCGGAAAAATGCTCGGCACCGGCATTGGCATTGGCGGAAAGACGGCCGAGCGGCGATGACGACGAAGAAACAGGAAAATCGAGATTGAGCGACCCGCCGCCGTTATTCCGGCTGAGATTGCGGGACGTGACGATGAAATCGCGCTCCTGATCGTTCTCAAGCCGAAGCATCGCCCCATTCAGCTTCGCCGTCATGGCCACATCGCCGGCGGGCAGCGAAAACAGCGGGCGATTATAGATCAGGTCCACATTGCCGGTGTCCGTATAGGAACGGGTCTGATCGGAAGGGCGGCCGATCAGGAAAATCGGCGCGATCGGCAGGGAGGGATCGGCAATCGCGTCGCCTGCGGCAATTGCGGCGGCATAATCGGTCAGATTGAAGGGTCGCGAGGTGATGCCTCGCGATTCTTCGCGGCGGTAGGTTCCGGTCAGGGTCCATTGGCCCGGGCCGCGCTCGGCATTGACTGTGACGCCAAGTTCGCCGGTCTGGCTGCTCGATGACCGACCCAGCACATTCTCGCCCGGACCCAGCGGATAGAAGGCGACATCCTCAGCGCCATCGGCATAAGGCGTGCCGCCCGGAATGGTGACTGCCGGCAAAGCCAGACCGACCTTGCTCTCGCGCCGTGCCGTGACGATTTCGCCGCTCAGCGTGGCTTTGGTGCGTTCATCCAGCGGACGGCTGTACGTGGCGCCGACCGTCAGGTCCTGCTGTGCTGGTCGCAGCGTCCGGGCCACGCTTTCCGGGCGGTCAAGTCCCCGGTCCGTCTCCATCACGGCGGAACTGTCATTATATTCGGCATTGATATTGATGCGCTGGCCGTTGCGGATCAGCAAAAAGCCGCCTTCCACTTCCAGAGAAGCGCCCGCCCCCGCAGCCGGGAAGCGGCCATCGATCTCGCCGTCGAAGGCCTGGAAACGCTGGCGAAGAACGACGTTCATCACTTTCTGGTCAGCGCCATAGCCGTAGCGCAGGCCGGCCTCTTCGGGCAGGATATCGATGCGGGCGATCGCTTCGGCCGGTATCCTCGCGATCTCTCTGAAACTCGCAATCCGGTGCCCTTCCAGCAGCGTGACGGGCGGACGGCCAGACACGCTCTGGAGTTCCGGACCAAGTTCGGTAAGCAGTTCGCTGATGTCGCTGACGCCCAGCGCACGAATGTCGGCTGGGCGAAGCTGTGCTTCGGGGGCGACATTACCCCGCACCGAGCCGCGCTCGCGCGCGCCCGTTACGACGATTTCCTCAACTTCGTCTTGCTCGAACAGATCCGAGGCCGAATCCGAAGACGGTGGATCGTCCTGCGCCCAGGCCCCGGTTCCGGGAATGACCAGGCTCGAGGTCGCAGTGAGCAGGCACGCAGCAAGACGGAAATTTCGAGCCATGGACGAACATCGCCTTCAATGATGGGATCTGCGCCATGCCTAGCCCGGCGGAGCTTTCCGCTCGCTGACCACGCACCGTACGCAAAAAGAAAACCGATGAACCGCTTCACAGCCCGCTCGCCGGCGCAATGCCATTTGCATAAATGGACGAGACGGGACAATTCTCGAACTGTATCAAAGTGTCGCTGCTGAGCGCATCGGCAGAAGAAAACAGCGCGAGGAGAGGACCGCCGTGGCATTACCAATCGAAGACAGGCTGGGCCTTCAAGATCTCATCGCCAATTACAGCTGGGCGCTCGATACCGGCGATGTCGATGCGCTCGTCGCCTGCTTCACGCCGGACGCGCGGATGATCGAGGAAGTGTTCGAGGATCCGGATATCTGGGAGGGGCATGAAGGCATTCGCGGTATCGCCGAGCATTACCGCAATGCGCCCGGCTTTCCCGGCCGCCAGCACCATGTGACGCAGACGCAGTTCATGCCGCAGCCGGACGGCTCGGTGAAAATGCGCTCCTTCGCCTTCGTGACCGAGTGCGAGGGCGAGCCGCCCTATGTGCTGCGCTTCACCGGCTGGTATGACGACCATGCCGTAAAGGGGGCGGATGGCCAATGGCTCTTCCATCGGCGCACAGTGCGCTTGTGGGATGGCGAAGTGCTCAGGAACTTTCCCGGCAAGGGCGAATGGGTGCCGCGCCAGCGTCCGCCGTCGCTCGTCATCAAGCGCTGATAGTCAGGCTGGGAAGACGGCTCAGACGCTCAGTGTGCGGACGAGGTCCAGCGTGGGTTGGGCATGTTCCGGGCGGCAAATGAGCAGGTCCGGCAGATAGACATCCGGCTGGTTGTAGCGCAGCGGCGATCCGTCGATCCGGGAGCAATGCAGTCCATGGGCCAGCGCGACCGCGACCGGCGCGCAGCTATCCCATTCATACTGGCCGCCCGAATGCAGATAGATGTCCGCCTCGCCGCGAAGGATCGCCATCGCCTTGGCTCCGGCGGAACCCATCGGCACCAATTGCGCCCCCAGAGCATCTGCGACCGCCAGCGCCTCGCGCGCCGGTCGCGTGCGGCTTACCACCATGCGCAGCGTCTGCGGCGCGGGCGGCAATGGGGCTGGCCGATCCGAGCGCAGCACGAGGCCCAGTCCCGGCAGGGATACAGCGCCCACGGCGGCCTCGCCATCCACCGCCAGCGCGACATGCACGGCCCAGTCCGTCCGCGCTTCACCATATTCGCGCGTGCCGTCCACGGGATCGATGATCCACACGCGCGACTTGCCTAGCCGGTGTTCGGTGTCCTTGCTTTCCTCGGAGAGCAGGCCATCGTCCGGCCGCGCGCTGCGCAAGGCCTCGCAAAGATAGGCATTGGCAGCCGCGTCGCCTTCCTTGCCCAGCGCCTTGCCTTCGAACTGGCCCGAGGCGCGCAGGGCGAGAAGCCGCCGCCCCGCCTCATCGGCCAGGTCGGCGGCCAATTCCGCATCTGTCACAGATCGGGGCTCCAGACGCCCACGATCCGCTCCACGATCAGGTCCGCGGCAGCTTCCGGCGAGAGCTTCTGCGTATCGATGCGGATTTCCGGCTTCTCGGGCGCCTCATAGGGGCTGTCGATGCCCGTGAAGTTCTTGAGTTCGCCGGCCCTCGCCTTTTTGTAGAGGCCCTTCACGTCGCGCCGTTCCGCTTCGGCAAGCGGGGTGTCGATGAAGATCTCCACGAATTCCCCTTCCGGAAGCATGGAGCGCACCATGTCCCGTTCGGCACGGAAAGGCGAGATGAACGCCGTGATCACGATCAGCCCGGCATCGGCCATGAGCTTGGTGACTTCGCCGACCCGGCGGATATTCTCGATCCGGTCCGCCTCGGTAAAGCCCAGATCCTTGTTCAGGCCATGACGGATATTGTCGCCATCGAGCAGGAAGCTGTGGCGCCCCAGAGCGTAGAGCTTCTGCTCGACGATATTGGCGATCGTCGATTTGCCCGACCCCGAGAGACCCGTGAACCACAGCACCGCCGGCTGCTGCCCCTTCTGCGAGGCATGGGATTCCCGGCTTATGTCAACGGCTTGCCAATGCACATTCTGAGCCCGCCGCAGCGAGAAGTGCAGCATCCCCGCCGCGACCGTGGAATTGCTGATCTTGTCGATCAGGATGAAACCGCCCAGTGTGCGGTTCTCCAGATAGGGCTCGAAAACGATGGCCTTGTCGGTGGTGAGTTCGGCCACGCCGATGGCATTGAGGTCCAGCGTCTTGGCGGCCAGATGTTCCATCGTGTTGACGTTCACGATATATTTGGGCGCCTGCACCGTCGCGGACACCGTCTGCGTGCCGATCTTGAGCCAATAGGCCCGACCGGGAATGAGCGCCTCGTCGGCCATCCAGACGACCGTTCCCTCGAACTGGTCGGCGGCCTGCGGCGGACTGTCGGCGGCCGCGATGACATCACCGCGCGAGCAGTCGATCTCGTCGGCAAGGCAGAGCGTCACCGACTGGCCAGCCACGGCTTCGTCCAGATCGCCATCCAGCGTGACGATACGCGTGATCCGGCTCGTCTTGCCGGACGGCAGGACCCGCACCTCATCGCCAGGCTTTACCGTGCCGCTGGCAATCAGCCCCGCGAAGCCTCGGAAATCGAGATTGGGACGATTGACCCATTGCACCGGCATACGGAAGGAACGCGCCTGATCGGCATTGTTGTCGACCTCGACCGTCTCCAGATGATCGACCAGCGTGGGCCCCTCATACCAGGGCGTATTTGCCGAAAGCGTGGTGATATTGTCGCCCTTGAAGCCGGAGATCGGCATGGGGACGAAATGCTCGATGCCGATCTCGCGCGCGAAGGCGGCATAATCCTGCACGATGTTGTCGAACACGGCCCGGTCATAACCGACCAGGTCCATCTTGTTCACGGCCAGCACGATATGCCGGATGCCGACCAGCTTGGCGAGATAGCTGTGCCGCCGCGTCTGCGTGAGAATGCCCTTGCGCGCATCCACCAGGATGACGGCCAGATCGGCGGTGGAGGCGCCCGTCACCATGTTGCGTGTATACTGCTCATGGCCGGGCGTATCGGCGACGATGAACTTGCGCTTCTCCGTCGTGAAGAAGCGATAGGCCACATCGATGGTGATGCCCTGCTCCCGCTCGGCGGCGAGGCCATCGACCAGCAGCGCGAAGTCGATCTCCTGCCCCTGCGTGCCGACGCGCTTGCTGTCCGCTTCCAACGCCGCAAGCTGATCCTCGAAGATCATCTTGCTGTCATAGAGCAAGCGGCCGATCAGCGTGGACTTGCCGTCATCCACGCTGCCGCACGTGATGAAACGCAGCATGCTCTTGTGCTGGTGCTGGCGCAGATAGCTGTCGATATCCTGCGCGATGAGCGCGTCCGTCTTGTAAACCGGATCGAGGGCGGCTTGGTCGGTCATCAGAAATAGCCCTCCTGCTTCTTCTTCTCCATGCTGGCATTGCCGCCATCCTTGTCGATGATGCGGCCCTGTCGCTCGCTGGTCGTGGTGAGCAGCATTTCCTGGATGACTTCGGACAGCGTGCCGGCCTCGCTTTCCACCGCGCCGGTGAGGGGATAGCATCCCAGCGTGCGGAAGCGGATGGAGCGCATCACCGGCTCCTCTCCGGGATTCAGCGGGAAGCGTTCGTCATCGACCATCAGCAGCAGCCCGTCGCGCTCCACGGTGGGGCGAGGCTGGGCGAAATAGAGCGGCACGATGGGGATATCGTTGAGCTGGATATACTGCCAGATGTCCAGCTCGGTCCAGTTGCTGATCGGGAAGACGCGGATGCTTTCTCCCCTGGCCTTCTTGGCATTGTAGAGGTTCCACAGCTCCGGGCGCTGGTTCTTCGGGTCCCAACCATGGCTGGCGGTGCGGAAGGAAAAGATGCGCTCCTTGGCGCGGCTCTTTTCCTCGTCACGCCGCGCGCCACCGAAGGCGACATCGAACCCATGGAGATTGAGCGCCTGCTTGAGCCCTTCGGTCTTCCACATGTCCGTGTGCAGCGGGCCATGATCGAAGGGGTTGATGCCGCGCTCCCTGGCCTCGGGATTTTGATAGACGAGCAGTTCCATGCCGCTCTCTTTGGCCATGCGATCGCGCAGCTCGTACATCGCCTTGAACTTCCATGTCGTATCCACATGGAGCAGCGGAAAAGGCGGCGGCGAGGGATAGAAGGCCTTGCGGGCGAGATGCAGCATCACCGCGCTGTCCTTCCCCACGGAATAGAGCATCACCGGCTTGTCCGCCTCGGCCGCCACTTCTCGCATGATGTGGATGCTTTCGGCTTCCAGTCGTTCGAGGTGCGTGAGGCTGCGAGTCATTGAAGATCCTAGGCTGGTAGGCAGGCGAACCCGCCGTCGTAACTGGAGGTGCTGCTAGCCCAGCACCAGATGCGGCGCAGCAATCTTTTCCTACAAACCGGCACACTTTGTCTTTGGCGGGTGCTGTTTGGGCGGGAAATGGGTTTGAACAGCCGATTCCAGCGGCACGAGCGAAGCGGAAGAATCGCCTGTTTCCGCCATTTCCGTATTGGAACCTCTGGAAGCTCGCACATGTGAGCCATTGTGAATTCGGGCAAAGTCCGGTTGCGGGTGAGCGACGGCGGCGATTTTCGGGGGGTTTGAACGACGTCAAAGAGCGGCGGGCGTGGGCGCGCTTTGGGATGATGGCATATGCTGGGGCATGTAGGACAGGTGGAAGGGGTCGCCGCGCGCATGACCCCACCCCAACCCTTCAACAGAGTCACGTGCCTCTGTTGAACCTGAAGGGGAGGGGCTAAGGAGTGGCAATCCCTCGTTCGGTGGCGAGGCTGGCCGCCGATTTAGCCATGCGGATCAAGCCTCGGCGGGCGCCTTCTTTGCGGCGGCTTTCTTCGCGGGCGCCTTTTTGGCGGGCGCTTTCTTCTTGGCCGGGGCCTTCTTGCCCTTCTTCTTCGCCGGGGCGGCGGCCGCGCGCGTGTCGATGAGTTGCGCGGCTTCCTCAAGGGTCAGCGCGTCGGGCGCGATGCTCTTGGGGAGCGTCGCGTTGGTCGTGCCGTCCGTCACATAGGGGCCGTAGCGGCCTTCCATGAGCTTGATCTCGGCCTCGGTGCGGGGATGCGCGCCCAGTACCTTGAGCGGTTCGGCGGCCTTGCGCGCGCCGCCGCGATTGGCAGCGTCGGCCAGCTTGGCGACGGCGGCATTCATGCCGGTCTCGAAAATCTCCGCGGTCGAGGCAAGCCGCGCATATTTGCCCTCATGCGCCAGATAGGGCCCATAGCGCCCAAGGCTGGCGGTGATCGGCTTGCCGCTCTCGGGGTGATCGCCAACGGTGCGCGGGAGGGACAGCAATTTGACCGCCCAGTCCAGCGTCAACTCGCCGCCGGGCAGATCCTTGGGGATCGACGCGCGCTTGGCCTCCTTGCCTTCGCCCATCTCGACATAAGGCCCAAAGCGGCCGGACTTGCGCTGGATCGGCTCGCCCGTCTCGGGATGAGTGCCCAGCTCCTCATTGCCGCCTGCCGCATCCCCCTGCCCGCCCGGCTGGCCGAACTTGCGCGTGAATTTGCATTCGGGATAATTGGAGCAGGCGATGAATGCGCCGAAGCGCCCGCCGCGCAGGGACAGACGCCCATCGCTGCAAAGCGGGCACGCACGCGGATCGCTGCCGTCTTCCTTCTCCGGGAACAGCGTGGGTGCGAGGAACTCGTCCAGCTCTGCCGTGATCTCGGAAGGCTTGCGATCCATGATCTCGGTCGTCTTGGGCTTGAAGTCCCGCCAGAAGGCTTCCAGCACCGCTTGCCACTGGGCGCGGCCGCCGGAAATATCATCCAGCTCCTCCTCCAGCTCGGCGGTGAAATCATAGGAGACATAGCGCTCGAAGAAGCGCTCCAGAAAGGCAGTCAGCAGCCGTCCGCTTTCCTCCGCGAAGAAGCGGTTCTTCTCGATGCGGACATAATCCCGATCCTTGAGGGTCTGGATGGTCGAGGCATAGGTCGACGGGCGGCCGATGCCCAGTTCCTCCAGCCGCTTGACGAGGCTGGCCTCGCTGTAGCGCGGCGGCGGCTGGGTGAAATGCTGCTCGGCGCGGACATCCTTCTTGGCCGGCTGATCGCCTGCCTTGAGCGCGGGCAGCAGCTTGCCGTCCTCGTCCGTGCTGTCATCGCGCCCTTCCTCGTAAAGCGCGAGGAAGCCGGGGAAGAGCACGACCTGACCGGTGGCGCGCAAGGCGTGCTGGCCCGTGCCGTCCGTGAACTCGATCGCCGTGCGCTCCAGCCGCGCGGACGCCATCTGGCTCGCCAGCGCGCGCTTGAAAATGAGATCGTAGAGCTTGGCGTGCACACCCGAGCCGACAGCCTCCCGCGTGAACTCGGTGGGGCGGATGGCTTCGTGCGCTTCCTGCGCGTTCTTGGCCTTGGTCTGATAAACGCGCGGCTTGTCCGGCAGATAGCCGGCATCATAGCGATCCGCGATGGCCTTGCGCGCGGCGGAAATGGCGCTGCCATCCATCTGCACGCCATCCGTCCGCATATAAGTGATCGCGCCATCCTCGTAGAGCTGCTGGGCGACGCGCATGGTCTCGCTCGCGGAAAGGCCGAGCTTGCGCGCGGCCTCCTGCTGGAGCGTGGAGGTGGTGAACGGCGGCGGGGGATTGCGGGTGGCGGGCTTGGTCTCGACCGAAGCGACCGTGAAGCGCCCGGCTTCCACATCCGCCTTGGCGGCAAGCGCATCGCCTTCCTTGCCGATGGTGAGACGGTCGATCTTGTCGCCGCGCCAGCGCACCAGCCGCGCCTCGAAGCCCTGTCCGGCCTGCTCCAGATCGGCCGTGACCGACCAATATTCCTGCGGGACGAACGCCTCGATCTCGCGTTCCCGCTCCACGATGAGGCGCAGCGCGACGGACTGCACGCGGCCCGCCGACTTGGCGCCCGGCAGCTTGCGCCAGAGCACGGGCGAGAGCGTGAAGCCCACGAGATAATCCAGCGCGCGGCGGGCGCGATAAGCATCGATCAGATCTTCATCGAGCGCGCGCGGCGCCTTCATCGCTTCCGTGACGGCGGCCTTGGTGATGGCGTTGAACGTGACGCGATCGACCTGCGCAGGCAGCGCCTTCTTGGCCCGGAGCACTTCCTGCACATGCCAGCTGATGGCCTCGCCTTCGCGATCGGGGTCGGTCGCGAGGATCAGGCGGTCGGCCTTCTTGGCCTCGTCCGTGATCGCCTTGAGCTGGCGGGCCTTGTCGCCATAATTCTCCCAGGCCATGGAGAAGCCTTCATCGGGATCGACCGAGCCATCCTTGGCCGGCAGATCGCGGACGTGGCCATAGGAAGCCAGAACGCGAAAGTCCCCCCCCAGGTATTTTTCGATGGTCTTGGCCTTGGCCGGCGATTCGACGATGACGAGTTGCATAGGGTTCCGCTAGCGTTCCTTACGTGTACGCGCGAGTCTGGAAAGCGCTTGGTGAGATCGTCAAGAGAAATTGAACTGTCGACATCATATAAGGCTGACCCGCCCGCCGGCGTGCCGCTGTAGCCGCCCGGCGATTTCCAGCTCCAGCAGCGCGGTCTGGACCAGCGCGGGCGCAAGATGGCTCTGGCGGATCAATTCGTCCACCGCGACGGGACTGAAACTCATGAGGCCCAGCACGCGAGAGCGCTCGGACTCGTTCAGGTCGATTCCGGGCGCCTGGGCCGCATAATCGCTCCCCGGCGAGCGCAGCGCGCGCGAATCGAACGCGCCGATGGCTTCCACGATGTCCTGCGCGCTCTGGACGAGCGTGGCGCCCTCACGGATGAGGGCATTGCAGCCCTGGGAACGCGGATCGGCGGGGAAACCGGGAATGGCCATTACTTCCCGCCCCTCCTCTCCCGCCAGCCGGGCGGTGAGGAGCGAACCCGACCGAGGCGCCGCTTCCACGACGACCGTGCCCAGGCTCATCCAGGCGATGATCCGGTTACGGGCCGGAAAATGGCGAGCGAGCGGCTCCGAACCGGGCGGCAACTCGGTGAGGAGCAGGCCTTCCCGAGCGATGCGCTCCTGTAGAGCGGCATTCTCGGAAGGGAAAACGACATCGATCCCCGCGCCGATGACGGCAACGGTACGCGACGGGCCGGCGCCCAGATGCGCCGCCGTATCGATGCCGCGCGCGAGGCCGGAAACGACGGTGATTCCAGCCTCGGCAAGTGCGTGAGAAAGCTCCCGCGCCAAGCGGCAGGCAGCAGCTGAAGCATTGCGGGCGCCCACGATGGCGACATTTCGCCCGGCGGCAAGGCCAGGCGCGCCGCGCGCGATGAGAACCGGCGGAGGCGCTTCGGCCCGCGCGAGCAGAGGCGGATAATCGGGATCGCCGAGAAAGATATACTCGGCCCCAAGCCGCGCGACGCTGGCGATCTCGGCTTCCACGGCGCGGCCATCGGCGGACTTGAAACGGCGGCCGCCGCCGCGTGCTGCAAGCTCCGGCAAGGCTTCGAGCGCGCGGGTCGCGTTCCCGAAGCGGACGAGAAGCTGGCGATAGGCCACGGGGCCGACCTGCGGCGTGCGGATGAGCCGAAGCCTGTCGCGCCGGTCGGCATCGAGCATGGTCATGCCCGGCTTGAGCTTCCCACACGCGGTTCCCGCCCGCGCAGCAGCCGGGCGATGTTCGGCCGATGACGCCAGAGCACCACGAGCGCCATGGCGGCAAACGCCGGCGCGAGCGCGAACTGGCCGAGGAGCAATGCCGCGACCGGCGCGCTGATCGCCGCGCTCATGCCGCCGACCGAGCTGATCCGCGACAGGGCGAGCGCGACAAGCCACATGCCGGCGAAGACGAGGCCGACGATCCACGAAAGAGCGAGGCACACGCCCAGCATGGTCGCGACGCCCTTGCCGCCCCTGAACCCCAGCCACACCGGGTAGCAATGCCCCACAAAGGCCATGAGGCCGCCGATGGTCCCGCCCTGATCGGGCAGCAGCGCGGCGCCGAGCAGAACCGCGCCAGCGCCCTTGGCCGCATCCAGCACGAGCGTGATCGCCGCCAACCCCTTGCGGCCGGTGCGCAGCACATTGGTCGCGCCGATATTGCCCGAGCCGATTGCTCGCAAATCGCCTCCGCCCACGAGCCAAGTGAGCAGGATGCCGAAGGGAATCGATCCCAGAACATAGCCGGCAAGGGCGACCAGCGCCGGCAACTGCCACTCCATCAAACATTCTCCCGTTGAGGGAGCGACCTTGTGCGCGGCGGATTGCCGGCTTGCAAGGCCACATCACACAAGAATGGCCATTGACGACCGGTGCGCCACGCCACCGGGGTGTCATTTTATTGAAAAGAAACTGTCATTAATTTATCACAAACCGATGGCACCCAAGCGCGAGATGAAAACGATCGCGGTGTTCAGCCTCAAAGGGGGCGTGGGCAAATCCACCTTCGCTGTCAATATTGCCTCTGCCGCCGCGATGCTCTCGGCCAGGCGCACATTGTTGTGGGATCTTGACCCGCAGGCCGCCGCAACCTGGCTGCTGGCGCCGGACGCCGAGGCGCGCGATGCGGCGAGCGCGGTTTTCTCGCGAGAAGTCGACCCGACGGAGATCTGCAAGCCCACCGCGACCGGCCTCGATCTGCTTGCGGCGGATGTGTCGCTGCGTGGATTGGAGCGGCTGCTGTTCAAGCTGGACAAGAAGCGCCGCCTCGCCAAGCTGCTGGCCGACCTCGCCCGCTCCTACGAACGGGTTGTGCTGGACTGCCCGCCGGGCCTGAGCGAAACCGCCGAGCAGGTGCTGCGCGGGGCGGATCTGATTGTCACGCCCGTCGTCCCCTCGCCCCTCGCGCGCAAGGCGCTCGACGATCTGGTGGACGTGCTGGTGCGGCGCGGCGGCAAGCATCCGCCGATCCTGCCGGTTTTCTCCATGGTGGACCGCCGGCGCAAGCTGCATCTCGAAGCGCTTGAGACGCATCCGGACTGGCCGGTCGTCAGCTATTCGAGCCTCGTGGAGCAGATGGGCACGAGGCGCGCGCCGCTCGCCGTCTATGCAAGGCAGAGCCAACCGGCGGAGCAATTCGCCGCGATCTGGCAAGCTGTCGAACGCCGGCTGGCGCGCGAATGAAAGACGCGACCGGATAATCCGCCGAGCCGGCTCAGGCGACCTGGCTGCTCCTCGACAGATCGAACAGGGTGCGCGTTTCATCGGCCGTCACGGGCCGTCCGAAATAATAGCCCTGGATCTTGGTGCAGCCGAGCGCGCGGATGATCTCGAACTCGGTGGCCGTCTCGACGCCTTCCGCGGTGGTATCCATGCCCAGACTCTGCGCCATGGCGACGACCGCGTTGATGATGGCGAGGCTCTCGCGCTGGCTGCGCGCCGCGCCGGTGACGAAGCTGCGGTCGATCTTGATGGTGTTGAAGCGCGTGCGGGAGAGATAGCCGAGCGAGGAATAGCCCGTGCCGAAATCATCGAGCGAGAGGCGCACACCGAGCCGAGCCAGCTTTTCGAGCGCTTGCGCGGCGTTCGTCCCCTCGCGCATGAACACGCTTTCCGTGACTTCCAGCTCCAGACGATTGGCCGCCAGGCCCGCGCGCGTCAGCGCACCTGAAATCAGCTCCATGATCTCCGGATCGCAAAGCTGATCGGCGGAAATATTGACGGAGACGGTGACATCCTCCGGCCAGTCGAGCGCGGCATGGCAGGCGCTTTGCAGCACCCAATGCCCAAGCTGCGAGATCAGCCGCGCATCTTCCGCCACAGGAATGAAGCGATCGGGCGGGATCGGCCCCAGTTCCGGATGCGTCCAGCGGCACAGCGCCTCGAACCCGGTGACGGCCCGCGTGCGCGCGTTCACGATGGGCTGGAACAGCAGATGGAACTGCTCGGCCTCCAGCGCGCCACGCAGCGCCAGTTCCAGCTTGCGTCGCTCCTCGGCATCGGCGTGCATGGACGGCGCGAAGCGGAAATGCTTGCCCCGCCCGTTTTCCTTCGCCCGATACAAAGCGAGGTCCGCGCAGCGCATCAGCGTCTCGGCGTCCTTGCCGTCCTGCGGCGCCATGGCGGAACCGATGCTCGCGCCGATGAACAGCGTCTGGTCGTCCACGACATAGGGCTTGGAAACGGCATCGATGATCGCGGTGGCCAGTCGATCGATATAGATCGGCTCAGGCGCCTCACGGACGACAATGGCAAACTCATCCCCGCCGAGGCGACCGCAGATCTCATTGGACGTGCAGACTTTGCGCAATCGTTCCGCGACCTGGGCAAGCAACTGATCGCCCACGAGATGACCCAGCGTATCGTTGACCGACTTGAAGCGATCCAGATCGATCATGAGGAAGCCGCATCGCGTCTGCCAGACCTTCACCGCTTCTACCGCCTGCGCGAGTTCCTCGCTCAGATGCAGCCGGTTCGGCAGGCCCGTGAGCATATCGAAGCGGGCGAGCTGAGCAATGCGCTCGCTGGATTCCTTCTGCGCGGTGATATCCGCAACCACCCCATGAAAGCCGAGGAACGTCCCCTTCTCGTCCACGCGCGGCGAGGCGGATATCGCCCACCAGCGTTGGTCGGCATTGAGGATGACGGGCAGCACAAGGTCCGAGAATGGCAGGCGCTCCTTGAAATTCTCAGCCAGCAGATGCAGCCCCGCATCGAAATTGCCATCAGTCCAGGCCGGGCCGGCCAGCACCTGAAGAATGGAACGGCCCTCCAGCTCCTCGACGCCCTCATCCAGCATGCGCGCGAAGGCTGTGGAAACGCCTGTCAGGCGACGCGCCGCATCGGTCTGCCAGAGCACCCCGGCGCCGTCGTCGTTATGCTCGCGCAGCAGCAGCTTCACGACCTCGCGCTTCTCGGCAAGCATCTTGTTGGTGGTGAGCTGGACACCGAAGAGATGCGCTTGCCACAAACTCGCGCCCAGAGCGACCAGCGCATAAGTGACGACCACGCCGGCCAGCAAGGGATCGGCACTGCGCAGCATCATCCAACTGGCGCCGCCGCCGATGGTGACGATGAAACCCGCCGCCGACAGAGGGGTGGACTGGAAGGAAATGGCTGCCGCCGCCATGAGACAGCAGGCGATGGTCCAGAAGGTAGCCACCTCGCCCGGTTCGGCTGCCTGGGTGAACAGGAGCATCGCCGCGACCCACACGGCCCCTTGCAGAAACGAGAGGGCGCCGTGCCACAGCAGGACGCCCCGCGTCACTATTCGGTAGTCCGAGCCGCTGTTCGTTACGCGCATACGCAGCAACGAAACATGTGCGGCGACGATACCGACTGCCCATATCGAGAGCAGCCAGACCGGCACATCATCCAGGAACCTGAAGCTGACCAGCAGCATCGAAATGACCACCAGCCCCGAATAGAGAGCAAGCATCCGATCCGCCCCGCGCAACTGGCTGCCGTATACGAACTCGACATGCTCCGCCGGCAATCGCCTGACCCCGGTAAGGAGTCCGAGCGACAGGGCCTCAGGAAGAGGCGACGTGCGCGGAAATTGAGAAGGAGCACCGTCTGTCACACGGCGCAGATAGACTATGCGTGGTTATCAACCCGTAAGCGCGCCGGCATGTTTCCGATAATTGCGACTAAGCCGCGATATCATATGGGATAATTTCTCCCGAAAGATACAGTGTGCGGGCCTTCGAGCGGCTGAGCTTGCCGGAACTGGTGCGTGGCAGGGAGCGCGGGGGCACCAGCTCGACCACGCAGTTCATGCCCGTGATCGAACGGACGCGTTCGCGAATCTCCTCACGCAGTCGCGCGCGCTCGATATTGTCGGAGACGCGGCAATGCACCAGCACCGCCGGTGCCTCCTCGCCCCCCGTCGTGGTGATGGCAAAGGCCGCGATGTCGCCCTGCTTGAAGCCGGGCAACTGCTCCACGGCCCACTCGATATCCTGCGGCCAGTGGTTCTTGCCGTTGATGATGATCATGTCCTTGGCGCGGCCGACGATGTAGAGATAGCCATCCGAAAGATAGCCCATGTCGCCGGTATCCAGCCAGCCGTCGGTCATGCAGGCCTCGGTGGCCTCAGGATCGCGGAAATAGCCGACCATGAGCGAGGGACCCGTGGTCCACACCTTGCCGATCGTGCGCTCGGGCAGGAGCCCGCCGAACTCGTCGCGGATCTCGACGACCATGCCCATGACGGGCTTGCCGCAATTGACGATGGCTCGATAGCGCTGCGGGCGATCCTGCACGGCTTGTCCGCCGGACAGTTCCGTTTCCTCCACCAGCTCGACGACGATGCCTTCGCCCGGCGGCATGATGGTGACGGCCAGCGTCGCTTCGGCCAGGCCGTAGCTCGGCAGGAAGGCCTTGGGACTGAAGCCGGCTTCCGCAAAAGCATCCACGAACTGCTGCATGACGTCGGGACGGATCATGTCCGCGCCATTGCCGGCGAGGCGCCAGCGCGACAGATCGAAGCGCTCCGCCGCCTTGGTCTGGCTCGACATGCGCCGCGCGCAGATATCGTAGCCGAAGGTCGGCGAATAGCTGATCGCCGTGCCGGGATGGCGCGAGATCATATCAAGCCAGGCGAGTGGACGCCGGGCGAAATCCTCGGTCTTGAGATAATCGGTCGAGACCTGATTGGCGACGACGGAGAGGAAGCATCCGACCAGCCCCATGTCGTGATACCAGGGCAGCCAGCTTATGCAGCGATCCGACGGGATGAGCTGCATGCCGTGACTGTGCGCCGCAAGATTGCTGAGCAGCGCCTTGTGCGTGACCGCCACGCCATGGGGAAAGCGGGTCGAACCGCTGGAATATTGCAGATAGCAGATATCGTCGCCCGAGGCCTGGGGGAGATCGCACGGTGCGACTTCGGCGGCCAGGAAATCAGTGAAACTGACCGGCTCCACCTCGCAGCGGCGCGCCGCCTCGCTCGCCATTTCGGAAAGTTCGGCCGGGAACAGCAGCATCGAGGGCGCGCAGCTTTGCAACTGCACGACGAGTTGCTCGATATAATTCTCCTTGCCGCCAAAACTGGTCGGCAGGGGCAGCGGCACCGGCCATGCGCCCGCATAGACAATGCCGAAGAAAAGCTGAGCGAACTCCGCGCCGGTCTCCGCGATCAGGGCGATCCGGTCCTGCGGCTGCACGCCGCGCGCGATCAGCCGGCTGGCACAGGCCAGCGCTTCCTGCCGCATTTCCGAAAATGGATAGGGCCGCATGAGATTGCCGCGAGCATCATGGAAGTTGAGCCCACGTACGCCCTGCGCCGCATAATCCAGCGCGGCGCCCAAGGTATCGAAATCGGCAAAGCGCCGCGCAAGCCGATCTTCCGTCGGTGTTGGCTGCATCTGGAGTGACCCTTCTTTATCCGCCTCATTCATCCCCTTAACGGCAAGGCATGGCGGCTGTTCATCTGCGTCTACGCCTGGCTGGCTTGCGCTCGTCTGAACCGAAAAGCCGCTTTATCTTGCCGGCCCTCCCCCTTTCTTGCGCGGGGTAGGCGTGTTCACTTAAAGACAGGGACTATGGCACAAAAATGGCGCACCGGCCCCAATCAGCGAAAAACAGCGCCGAAAGCCCTCAATGAGGCGGCGCTCGAAGAGCTGGCGCTGACTTATGTGGGCCGGTTCGCGACGAGCCGGGGCAAGCTCGCCGCCTATCTCGCCCGCAAACTGCGCGAACGTGGCTGGGAAGGCGCGCAGGAGCCGCCGATCGAAGGGATCGCGGATCGCCTTGTCGCGCTCGGCTATGTGGATGATCGGGCCTATGCCGCCATGAAATCCGGCGCGATGCAGCGGCGCGGCCTGGGACAGCGCCGAATCGCACAAACGCTGCATCAGGACGGCATCGATGCGCAGCACGCCGCCGAGGCGCAACCGGATGTGTCGCAACGTTGGGAAGCGGCCGAACGGCTGGCAAAGCGCAAGCGCATCGGGCCATTCGCCGCTGCACTCCCGGATCGGGCGACCCGCGAGAAGCAGATCGCCGTCTTCCTGCGCGCCGGACATGACCTCCAGACCGCGCGCCGCTGGATCGACGCCCAGCCGGATGAAATGCCGCCGCCTCCTGAGGATTGGGACTGACATGACGATGCACATAGGTTCCGCCTTGCGTGTAACGGCGATGAGCCTGCTGATGGCGCTGACCGGCTGCGGCGGGAGCGATGCAGCCAGCAACGTGGGCGCCTCGACGGAGAATGCCGACAAGGCGCAGGACGAAAAGGTCGACCTGCGCATACTGACGCGGGCCGGCGGGCAGTATGGCTTCATAGCAGAGCTTGCGATCGATCCCGAGGCCCAGCAACAGGGTCTGATGGGGCGCACATCCCTGGATGACGAGGCGGGCATGCTGTTTCCCTTCGCCCGCCCCACAATGCCATCCTTCTGGATGAAGAATACGCGCATTCCGCTCGACCTGCTGTTCATCCGCGCGGACGGCACCATCGCGGCGATTCTCCAGGGCGAACCCGAGAGCCTGCAACCGCTTGCCGCCAATGAACCGGTGATCGCGGTGCTGGAAATCGCAAGCGGCCGCGCCGAGGCGCTCGGCATTGCGGCTGGCGATCATGTGGCATGGGGGGATTGCCGAGGCGTGGAAACGCAGCCCGACGCCTGGCGCGCCGATCGCTTCTGCCCGTCTGCCGCACCCTGAGCCGCGCACTTTCATTTCCTCGGTTGCCAATGGACCGCCAGAGCGGCTAAGCGCTCGCCCATGGGCTTTCTTGGCAAGATCTTCACCTGGTGGGACGGCGCCACCATCGGCACTTCGCTCTTCACATCGCGCAATGGCACGAAGGTGGGCGAGGACCATGAGGGCAATGTCTATTATGAAGGCGGCAAGGACCCCAACGGCCTGACGCGCCGCTGGGTGATCTACAAGGGCGTCAACGACGCGAGCCGGGTGCCCGCCGAATGGCACGGCTGGCTGCATCACAGCATCGACGGCCTGCCCGAAAGCCATTTGCCGCCGCCGCGCATCTGGGAAGCGGACTTCACACCCAATCAGACAGGCACGTCCAATGCCTATCGGCCGACTGGCGCCATCGAGGCTGGCGGCCGCCGGCAGATGGCCACCGGCGACTACGAAGCCTGGGCGCCCGATACGTGATGAGCGCTCGGTCCGCCAGGCCGGGCCGGTGGCTGCTCGCGCTCGGCATGATGGGTCCGCTCGCTGCTTGCGGCGATCCCGAAGCCGCCCGGAATGTCGCGACCGCGCCGCAGGAAGAGCGCAGCCAGGATGAGCGCCCGGTGCATGTGGAGCAAGGCCTGCCCGGCACGCCGATGGCGGAGCGCGTCGCCGAGATCGGCCTTCTCAACAAGCGCAACGGCATCACCCAGAAATTCTCCATGAAACCGGGCGAGGCGCTGCGATCCGGCAACGCGATCATCCGTCTGCGTGCCTGCGAGACCACGGCGCCCTGGGAAATGGACCGCGACACCGGCGCCTTCGTGCAGCTCGACATACTCGAGAGCCGCGACGACAAATGGCATCGCGCCTTTTCCGGCTGGCTGTTCAAGGAGCGGCCTGACCGGAACGTGGTGCTTCATCCCATCTACGACGTCTGGGTGATGAGCTGCACGATGAGCTGGCCGGAAGCGGGCCCCGACACGGTGCGGGTCGCCAACAGAGCCTCGCGCGCCGCGGACTCGGCGGCCAGCGAATCGAGCGCCACGAATGAAGCGGAGTCGGCTTCCCCTGCCCCCTCGCCCGCCTCGCCATCCGCTTCCCCCGCGCCCAGCGCTGAGGCCAGTAACGCCGAATAATCCTCCGCCGTGATCTCGACCGCGCCCAGCGAAGCGAGATGCGGCGTCATGAACTGGCAATCGAGCAAGGTGAACCCGCCCACCCGCAGGCGCGCCACCAGCCAGGCCATGGCCACCTTGGACGCATCGCGGCTGCGGCTGAACATGCTCTCGCCGAAGAAGGCGCGTCCCAGCGCAAGCCCGTACAGCCCGCCCACGAGCCGGCGCTGGCCATCCTCATGGCTCCAGACCTCGATGCTGTGCGCGAGCCGGCGGTGGTGGAGGCGGATGAACGCTTCCTCGATATCATGATTGATCCAGGTCGACGGGCGATCCTCCGCGCTCTGCGCACACAGGGCGATGACCTGCTCGAATGCGGTGTCCGCTGTCACCTCGAACCGGTCGGCGCGTATCGTCTTGCGCAGCGATTTCGAGAGATGGAAGCCATTCAGCGGCAACACCGCCCGCCGCTCCGGCTCCACCCAGAAGACCGAACGGTCGGCGCGATCATCCGCCATGGGGAACAGGCCTAGGGAATAGGCGCGCAACAGGATCGGCAAATCGATGGCCATCGTCGCGTGTCTTAGCAAGGGGACGATGCGCTGTCCCTCCCTCCGACTGGCCTTTGCGTTTCATGCGATGGCCGACCGCGTATCGGGGCTGGATATCCGTAGCGCCAGCCTTTAGCTGATACGCGCAGACAATCGGGAGAGGAGCGAACGCATGGCAACCTTCGTGCTGGTTCATGGCGCATGGGGCGGAAGCTGGGGCTACGGCCCGCTGGCGCGCGAATTGCGCGCGGCCGGGCATGAGGTGCACATACCGTCCCTCACCGGCCTGGGGGAACGCGCGCACCTGGCTCATAGCGGCATCACCCTCACCGACCATATCGACGATGTCACCGGGCTCATCGATTGCGAGGGGCTGAGCGACATCATTCTGGTGGGCCACAGCTATGGCGGCAGGGTCATCACCGGCGTCTCGGCCCAGCGCGGCAATCGGATCCGCAGCCTCGTTTATCTGGACGCCTTCCTGCCGCAGGACGGCCAGATGCTGTGGGATATCGTGGATGACGGGACTCGCGCCATGTATATCGAGAATCAGAAGGGCTCGCCCGGCCTCGTGAAGCCGATCTTCCCCGTTCCCGAAGGGCGTGCGGGCCGCGTTTCTGGCCATCCCTTGCTGACCCTGCTGGAGCCGGTGAAGCTGGGCGGCGAAGAAGGAGCGATCGCGCGGCGTACCTATGTGTTTGCCAGCGCGAGCCCGGTCGGCTCCTTCGCGCAGTTCCGCGAACGCTGCGCCGCCGATCCGGCCTGGAACGTCCACGATCTGTCGACGAGCCACATGATGTGGGACGACGACCTTGCCGGGATAACGCGCATCCTGCTGGACGAGGCGGCGCAGGCTTGAAAAGAAGCGAGTCGATAAAGCGCCGCTCACCGCTTGCGCCGGCCACCGCCTCGCGTTAAGGGCAGCGCCTTCACCGGTACAGGGGTGTAGCTCAGCTGGTAGAGCGTCGGTCTCCAAAACCGAATGTCGTAGGTTCGAATCCTATCGCCCCTGCCAAAACTTGCCCCGGCGCGCTTGAGCGCGTAGAGGCGGAACGGTCGCGAAACGCAGGACGGCGGGCCGGCCGGGGAAAGCTCCGGCTACGGTCCGTTTTCTCGTGTTTCGGGCCCGTGTTTTGAAACGTTCGGTTTTTCACTGGAAAGAACAGGCAGGCGTGGCGAAAAATTCTCCCATCGAATTCGTGAACCAGGTGAAGGCCGAATGGCACAAGGTCACTTGGCCGACGTCTCGCGAGACGATGATGACCACGGTCCTGGTGGTCATCATGACGACCATGCTCGGCGTCTTCTTCTTCGGCATCGATTCGCTGTTCGGATGGATCGTGCGGTCCCTACTGGGCTTTGCCTCCGGCCAGGGCTGAGCGAAGCCCGCCTGACGAGATGAACTGAGGAAAAGAAAAACATATGGCGCGCTGGTACATCATCCACGCTTATTCGGGCTTCGAGAACAAGGTCCGCGATTCCATTCTGGCGGAGGCCGAGCGCATCGGTCTTGAGCAGCTCATCGAACAGATCGAGGTGCCGACCGAGACCGTGACCGAAGTGAAGCGCGGCAAGAAGGTGCAGATCGAGCGCAAGAACATGCCCGGCTACGTGCTCGCCAAGCTGAGCATGAACGACGACATCTACCACCTCATCAAGAACACGCCGAAGGTGACGGGATTCCTCGGCTCTTCCGGCAAGCCGCAGCCGATCAGCGAGGCGGACGCCGCCCGCTTCTTCGGCGCGCGCGAGGAAGCCGCCGCCCAGCCGCGCCACAAGGTCAATGTCGATTACGAGATCGGCGACAGCGTGAAGGTGATGAGCGGGCCGTTCGCCAGCTTCATCGGCACGGTGGAGGAACTGGACTTCGAGAAGAGCCGCGTGAAGGTCTCCGTCTCGATCTTCGGCCGCGCAACGCCGGTGGAACTGGACTTCGAGGAAGTCGAACTCTCCAAGTAATTGGAAAAACAGCGCTTTTGAAGGGCTGCCGGTTGCGGAACCGGCGGCCCTTTTCGCGTGCCCGCGCCGCGGGATCTTCTCTAAGTTCGCACATATCGCGCATGGTGTTTTTTCAAAAGTCCGCGCACGCGCCAGCGGGGCCGGCGCGCCTGATCGGCGGTCGGATATATGGACGGTTCAAAGAGCGGGATGCCGGATGATGGCATGGCGGCGTGTTCGTAGGACAGGCTTTTCGGCGGAGTGGGCGGCGTGACAACTGGACGGCGTCAGGTGGAGGATTGCAAACCACCTGTGATGGCTTTGCGATCTGGTTGTGGATCCTCGATTTCGTCATCTCGGACTCGATCCGGGATCCCGCTTGTTCTGGAACAGCGGCCGATCAAGCCATTCCGCTATGATAGACAGGCAACGGCTCGTCGTTCTCGGGCTATCGAGCGATTTGAAGTGTAGCGGGGCCCCGGATCGAGTCCGGGGCGACGTTGTGAGGCGGCGGTTTGCCGTCAGCGCAAGGCCCCGCACTTCCAGATCGTCCAAGCCTGACCGTTGATTCCTGCCGCGCCGGCTGGGTGATCGCGGCGAACGGACGACAGGTCCAGCTTTTCATTGGGGCGGGCGCCGAAGCGGGAGTGTTTCGTTGTTTCATCTCCCCGTCATTCCCGCGCATGCGGGAATCCAGTGCAGCCCGGCGGTGCGGATGAACCTCGGAGAGTCAGTTTGGTCCCGCTCGGCCACTGGATTCCCGCATGCGCGGGAATGACAGTGTAAGGGAGGAGATGCCGCTTTCGAAACCGCGCCTCTGGAAGCGCCGTGAATGCCCCCGCACTTCCAGATCATCCAAAGCGTATTGCGTCCCTGACCGTTGATTCCCGCCCGCCAGCCGCACAGGTTGCGGAGCGGTTCGGCGGATCGACCGGACGTGATGGGGAGGACAAGGTGCGGATGAGAAAAGGCCTCGCTCGGGCGATGACGGTGTCAGGCGCGATGTTTGCCCTCACGATCGCGCCCATCACGGCCGCGGGGCAGGACAGCGGCCCATCCGCCCATGTCACCGGCCAGCGCATGGCCGCGCCCGATGCGCCCGGCAATGCGGGAAGCTGGATGTCCTACGGGCGCAGCTATGACGAGCAGCGCTACAGCCCCCTCACGCAGATCAACGACAAGACCGTCCAGCGCCTGGGCCTCGCCTGGTTCGACGATCTCGACACCTATCGTGGCGTGCAGGCCACGCCGCTGGTGGTGGACGGCATCATCTACAATGCCTCGGCGTTCAACATCGTCACGGCTTATGACGGCAAGACCGGCGCCAAGCTGTGGACTTACGATCCGCAGGTCGAGCGGCAATGGGCGCGCCTTGCCTGCTGCGGCCCCAGCACGCGCGGCATCGCGGCGTGGAACGGCAAGATCTATGTGGCGGCGCTGGACGGCCGGTTGATCGCGGTCGATGCCAAAACCGGCAAGGAAGTCTGGACCGTCCAGACCTTCGACCGGAACTATGCCTATTCCATCACCGGCGCGCCGCGCGTGTTCGACGGCAAGGTGGTGATCGGCCATGGCGGCGCGGATTATGGCGTGCGCGGCTTCGTCTCGGCCTGGGATGCGGAAACGGGCGCGAAGGTCTGGAAATTCTATACCGTGCCCGGCAATCCGGCCGATGGCGCCGATGGCGAGGCCTCCGACGCAGCGATGAAGATCGCGATGCCGACCTGGCACGGCGAATGGTGGAAATATGGCGGCGGCGGCACGGCGTGGGACAGCTTCGTCTACGATCCCGAGCTGAATCTCGTCTATATCGGCACGGGCAACGGATCGCCGCTTTCCTGGCATTTCCGCAGCGAGGGCAAGGGCGACAATCTGTTCCTGTGCTCCATCGTGGCGGTGGACGCGGACAGCGGCGACTATCGCTGGCACCACCAGATGGTGCCGGAAGAGGACTGGGACTTCACCTGCACCCAGCCGATGATGCTCGCGGACCTCAAGATCAAGGGCAAGGCGCGGCAAGTCATCATGCAGGCGCCCAAGAACGGCTTCTTCTACGTGCTCGACCGCAAGACGGGCGAGCTTCTCTCCGCCGAGAAGTTCGTGCCCAGCAATTGGGCGAGCCATATCGACATGAAGACCGGGCGGCCGGTGCTGTATCCGGGCGTGCATCTCACGACCACGCCCCAGCGCATCACGCCCAGCCTGCTGGCGGCGCATAGCTGGCATCCCTGGTCGTTCAGCCCGAAGACGGGGCTCGTTTACTTCCCCGCGATGGAGCAATCGATCGTCTATGCGCGGCAGCGGGACGAGGATTTCAAGTTCGTGCCGTTCCGCAACAATGCGGGCTACGACTATGCGGGCGCGACGCCGGAATGGGCCGCTCGGCGGAAGGAATTGCAGGCCGAGGCCGACGCCATGGAGAAGGGCTATCTGCTCGCCTGGGACCCGGTGAAGCAGAAGGAAGCCTGGCGCGTGCCCTATTCCCTGCCGGGATCAGGCGGGACATTGGCGACGGCGGGCAATCTGGTGTTTCAGGGGACCATCGAGAA
>Ga0160433_100330_pt1 | contig 29036 bp, 28 predicted proteins | sample HID1972K_E0MG_FD_108235 | JGI IMG/M metagenome (GOLD analysis project Ga0160433, IMG submission 108235) | Enriched pill bug-associated microbial communities from UW Madison campus, WI, USA - HID1972K_E0 MG | ecosystem: Host-associated > Arthropoda: Insects > Digestive system > Unclassified ...
ACCTGTAATTACTGGAACAGAGAATGAGAAAGCGATTGATATTTCAAAACTCCGTGATCAAACAGGATATATTACACTTGACCCTGGATTTAAAAATACAGGTGCCACAAAAAGTGCCATTACATTTCTTGATGGTGAAAAGGGTATTCTTCGTTATCGTGGTTATGCCATTGAAGAATTAGCTTCAAAATCAACTTTTGTTGAAGTTGCTTATTTATTGATTTATGGAGAATTGCCAACTGCAAACGAACTGGAAACTTTTCGGATGACAGTAAGAAGGCATACACTTATTCATGAAGACATGAAAAAGTTCTTTGATGGTTTTCCATCAAAGTCTCATCCTATGGGTCTGTTATCTGCTTTGGTGGGTGCATTATCTGCATTTTATCCGGAGTCTCTGAACGCAAATACCACAGAAGAAGAAGAAGACTTAACGGTTATTCAATTATTGGCAAAAATGCCAACCATCGTTTCATGGATATATAAGAAATCATTGGGTCATCCGCTAATCTATCCTTCTAACGATCTGGACTATGTTACCAACTTCTTAAACATGATTTTTGGTCAAAGAACTGAGCAAAAGGAAATTGATCCGGTAACAGTTTCTGCCATGAATACCTTATTAATCCTTCATGCAGACCATGAGCAAAATTGTTCAACTTCTACAGTTCGTATTGTAGGATCATCACAAGCTAATTTATTTGCATCTATTTCTGCAGGAATCTCTGCCTTATGGGGCCCGCTTCATGGAGGAGCCAATCAAGCAGTAATTGAAATGCTTGAGAAGATAAAAAATGATGGAGGAGATTGTGATAAATGGATAGCGAAAGCTAAAGATAAAAATGATTCTTTCCGCTTAATGGGCTTTGGTCATCGGGTATATAAAAACTTCGATCCTCGGGCTAACATTATCAAGAAGGCTTGTGATGAAGTATTGGAAAAATTAGGAATTAATGATCCGGTACTGGAAATTGCAAAAAAACTTGAAAATGCTGCTCTTAATGATCCTTACTTTATAGAAAGAAAGCTTTATCCAAATGTTGATTTCTATTCAGGGATTATTTACCGGGCACTTGGTTTTCCAACGGATATGTTTACTGTTTTATTTGCACTGGGCAGACTTCCTGGGTGGATTGCTCAGTGGCGTGAAATGCGTACTAACAAGGAGCCAATTGGCCGTCCACGTCAAGTATATGTAGGTGAAACTGAACGTAGTTATGTTGACTTAACTAAACGATAATAAAAGAGCCCCGCTGGATATCCAACGGGGCTCTTTTATAAAAATTGATTTTAAGCTCTCTTCTTATCTGTTAAAATTAAAACTACTCCTGCTACAAGTAAAATACCACCTGTATAAGAGGGCCAGTTAACTTGCTTTTCTTTATCAGCATTTACCTCTAAAGGGCCGATATCTACTACCTTTTCTTGTTTCGTATAGCTAAAACCCGTCCATATGAGCATTACGATACCCAAAATAGTAAGAATAATTCCAAAAGTTTTCATAAGCATGTTTGTTTGATTGAAAGAAATAACAGAGTCTTTATGAAAATGTTTTAAAATGCGTTAAATCATCTTTAGTCTTTTCTGCTTAACGTTAAAAATTATATCTTTATCCTATGTTTCCAACCCTATCACACCTCATAGAATATATTACAGGAATTTTTGTTCCCCTTCCAATTCAAACCTTCGGTTTGTTTGTTGCAATCGCTTTTGCCTGCGGATACAGTATGTTCGTTAAAGAGCTGAAACGAAAAGAAAAAGAAGGTTTAATCAAGCCTTTTCAACGAACACGTATAGAAGGAGAGCCTGCGAGCAATACTGAATTGATACTGAATGGTATTTTAGGATTTCTGTTGGGTTTTAAGGTAGTTCATGCGTTCTTTAATTACGAAAGGCTGGTTCAGGATCCGCAAGGTTTCATTCTTTCTGGTGAAGGCAATATAGTAGGAGGGATCATATTAGGAGCTTTATTTATTTATTGGGTATGGAAAGATAAGAAACGCACACAGCTGGCTAAGCCTAAAAAGATTACTGAAACTGTGCAACCTCATGAACTTATGGGTACTGCATTAGTTTGGGCAGCAGTTTTCGGATTATTAGGTGCGAAAATATTTCATAATCTGGAATATTGGGATGAATTTATGGCTAATCCAATAGAAGGGATATTCTCATTTAGTGGATTAACATTTTATGGTGGACTTATATGTGGTGGTGCAGCGGTTTTATATGTTACAAGCAAGCATGGCATAAAACCTGCCCATATGTTGGATGTCGGAGCATTGGGAATGATGCTGGCTTACGGAGTAGGAAGAATGGGTTGCCATATGTCTGGTGACGGAGATTGGGGAATTGAAAACACATCCGCTAAACCCGGACTATTATCCTGGCTTCCGGATTGGGCATGGTCTTTTAAATTTCCTCATAACGTAATCGATGCAGGTGTGCCTATAGAAGGATGTGTTGGCAGGTTCTGTCACACATTACCGGTTGGGGTATATCCAACATCTTTGTATGAATTTGTTGCTTGCTTAGCACTATTCGGAATTCTTTGGTTTTTAAGAAAGAAGATCAGATATGCAGGCATGTTATTTGCCATCTATCTGATCTTTAGTGGACTAGAGCGTTTTACTATTGAGCTTATCCGTGTTAACTCAAAATACCATGCTTTTGGTTTAAGTTTTACTCAAGCAGAAATGATTTCAGTAATCATGATTCTTGCAGGTATAGCTGGTATATTCTGGAGTATTAGCTATGCTAAAAAGAACCCAGAAACAATGGCTCCTGTATATAGTAAATAGCTTTGATTAAAGTGAGTCAGCAACTACTTGTTGAACTTCGGGAACCATTCTTCTCAATAATCCTTCTATACCTGCTTTTAAGGTAATAAGGGAAGAAGGGCAACCACTGCATGAACCACGCAATTCGACAGTAACAGTGCCGTCGTTATAGTTTAAAAAATGAATAGCGCCACCATCTTGCTCAACAGCTGGTCTTACATAATCATGCAGAATTTGTTGGATTTTAACCTCTATATCAGAACCCTCAAAGTTCACATTCATGTCGGTAACAACTTCCTGAACTTTTAGATCAGACTCTACTGCTCCTTTGACAAACTCTTTAACAATTGCTTCAATATCTTCCCAGGAACTATCGGCGGATTTTGTAACCGTTACAAAATTACTTGCAAAGAAAACACCATCAACAAAATTGAATTTGTATAATTCACTTGCAAAGGGTGATACTTGTGCAGATTCCCGGGTAGGGAAGTCCAAACTACCATTCATTAATAGCTTATTTACTAAGAATTTACGTGTAGCTGGATTTGGGGTTTCTTCGGTATATACTTTTATATTAGCCATAATTTCTAAATAGAATCAAATGCAAAATTACGAAAAAAACATAAGGCATCGTCAGCTGCAAGTCAGGAAGACTTTCTTCGGGAGATTTCGTCGCGAATCTTAGCTGCTTTCTCATATGCTTCATCTTCCAATGCTTTATGTAGTTTCTCCTTCAACTCCTCATCAGAGAATGTAGAATAAGAAATAGGGCTGTCTTTCTCTTTTGTGCTGATATCTTTTGAGTCAGAATCCATATTTTCAAGAAATGCAAAATCATTTCCTTCGATTATAATGCCAGCAGATGACAAAATGAATTCGTAAGTATAAATAGGGCAGTTAAAGCGAACAGCTATGGCAATGGCGTCTGAAGTGCGAGCATCAATTTCAACTATTCTGCCATCGTCGTTACAAATTAGCTTGGCAAAGAAAATACCATCTACCAGGTTATAGATTAAAATTTCTTCAATTCTAATATCAAAGGTATCTGCAAATGATTTAAACAGATCATGGGTTAACGGCCTGCTTGGAGTCATTTTTTCAATCTCAATAGCAATTGCCTGGGCCTCAAACCCACCGATAATGATCGGCAATCTACGACGCCCATTCACTTCCCCCAAAACTAATGCATATGCGCCAGACTGGGTTTGGCTATATGATAAGCCAATAATTTCTAATTTGATTTTATCCATATAATCTTTACAATAAAAAAGTCTTCGATAATAAATTTGTATGTAAATATTATTTATTGAAGACTTTTTTACAATATTACCCTGCCTTATAGGATTTTACCGCAGCAATCAATTGAGGAACTACCTCAAATGCATCGCCAACAATTCCATAGTCAGCCACTTTAAAGAATGGAGCTTCAGGATCCTTATTTATAACAACAATAGTTTTAGATGCACTTACCCCTGCAAGATGTTGAATGGCACCAGATATACCAATTGCAATATACAAATTTGGCTGAACAGATATACCGGTTTGGCCAACGTGTTCTTCATGAGGACGCCATCCGGCATCAGAAATGGGTTTAGAACAAGCCAAAGCAGCTCCTAATGCATCGGCAAGCTCTTCTATCATTCCCCAGTTTTCCGGCCCTTTTAAGCCTCTTCCGCCTGATACGACAATTTCAGCATCAGCAAGCGATACCTTATCTTTTGTACGTACAATATCTTTAATAATAGTGTTTAAATCACTTGTTAATTCTGGATTGAAATCAATGATCTCAGGCTGTACCTCATCTATCTTCAATTCAAATGAATTTGGAGTAAGAGATAGTACCTTATTGCTTGCTTTTAATTCTGTAAAAGCAAATGCTTTGCTGGAAAAAGCAACTCTTTTAACAATTAGATCATTACCATTTATTTCTGGAAGAGCTACAGCACCTGGAGCAAATGCGGCCTCAAGCTTAGCTGCAATACGAGGCGCTAAACCTTTACCACTGAAAGAGTTTGAAAGAATAACAACAGTAGCATTTTCGCTCTTCGCTGCAGAAGCAATAACGGATGCATAAGAATGGCTAACAAATGATTTTAACTGATCAGCGTTAACATTTAATATTTTTGAGGCCCCATATTTTCCTAAAAGGTTTAGGTTGGATGGATCTACAGATCCGATGGAAATGGCAGTTAAATCAGTATTCAATAAACCTGCAATTGCTTTGGCATAAGAGACCACTTCAAATACAGATTTTTTAAATTCACCTGCGGTATTTTCTACATATACTAGTACAGACATTTTCTTCTTTGATTTACGTATAACATGCTTGGCTAATACCTATATAACATGTGATTTACTATGCAACAATTCAACCAACTTCTCTGATTCATTGGCAGCAATTAATGTTACCTCGCCTCTGGGTTGAGGGGGTTCAAATTTAACAATACTTGAAAGTTCGGCTACTTCTACAGCTTCGATAACCTGCAAAGGCTTAGTCCTTGCCGACATGATGCCCCGCATATTTGGAATGCGTGTTTCTGCAACGCCTTCTGCGACGCCAATTATACAAGGTAAAGAAATACTTAATACTTCTTTTCCTCCCTCAACTTCCCGATCAACCAAAGCTGTTTGATCCTGTATTTCAATTTTCTTAGCTATGGATACAGAAGGAATGTTCATTAATTCACCAACGAAACCAGCAACTTGTGTTCCGTTATAATCAATCGATTCTCTTCCGGTTAATATCAAATCAAAGCTATTTTCTTTTGCATAATTTGCAATTTGATGAGCTACAAACCAGGCATCTCTAGGCTTTGCATTAATGCGTACAGCATTATCTGCACCAGTAGCCAGGGCTTTTCTAATAGTAGGATCTGTTTCAGCTTCTCCAACGTTTATAACAGTTACTGTTCCTTTTCCACCCTCGCTTAATTCAATGGCTCTTGCTAAAGCTATTTCATCATAGGGATTTACAATAAACTGTACACCTGCCGAATTCAGTTCGGCATTATCGTTTGTAAAGGTTATTTTTGTGGTTGTATCAGGAACACTGCTAATGCATACTAATATTTTCATTTAATTAATTTATTAATGAGTAAATGAAGCCATCACAGGATGTTTCAATAAAATTCCTTTTTACAAATCTAACAAAAAAATCAACGACTGAACAATGAGTAAAGAACGTTTAGAACAATTAATGAACTTTTTAAACGATGGTTCAACAGATCCGTTTATACGCTACGCGATTGCTACAGAATACGTAAAACTGAAGCAATATGATTTAGCTTTGAAATTTTATCAAGACCTGCTTTTGAATAATCCGGATTATATAGGAACCTATTATCATACCGGGAAACTGCTGGAATTATTAAATAGAAGAGAAGAGGCTATAGCCATTTATGAAAAAGGGATGGACATAGCTAAAAAGATAAAAAACATGCATGCTTTTTCAGAACTACAGGGAGTTTATAGAATGGCTCTGGGACTAGATATAGATGATGACGATGATTATTGATGGAATTAAAAAGGGAAAGGGTCGTCATTATTCATATCGTTCATCTTTGAGGAGCGTGTAATAACCCCGGAACTGTTGAAATCTTGAGACGGAGCTATTCCTGCTGAAAATGAGCTGGAAGGTGTTCCAAAATCATCATCTATATCTGTAAACTTCACATATTTACCAATGAATTTCAATGGAACCGTTGCGATTTCACCATTTCTATGCTTGGCAATAATTACCTCTCCTACACCAGCTGTACTATTTCCACTTTCATCTTCAGTAAGTCCATAGTACTCTGGTCTGTAAAGGAATAGAACCATGTCGGCATCTTGCTCAATAGATCCGGATTCACGTAAATCTGAAAGCATCGGACGCTTGCTGTTTCCAGGACGGCTTTCAACAGCCCTGCTTAATTGAGAAAGTGCTATTACCGGGATATTTAACTCTTTTGCCACCGATTTTAAGGCACGTGAAATGCTACCAATTTCTTGTTCACGATTTCCACCTTTTCCATCTACTTTTCCGTGCATTAACTGGAGATAATCCACAATTACCATTTGAATATCAAATTGTGCTTTCAATCTTCTGCACTTTGCTCTAAACTCAAATACATTTAATGCAGGTGTATCATCTATTAATAATGGAGCCTCTGTTAACTTTCCGATACGGGAATGCAGTTGAGTCCATTCATGATCAGCTAAATTACCTTTCCTTAGTTTCTCTTGTTCAATTTCTGTTTCACCTGAAATTAAACGATTTACTAATTGAACAGACGACATTTCTAAAGAAAAAACAGCAACAGGTTTATCATATTGTACAGCTGCATTCCTAGCACAGGTTAATACAAAGGCTGTCTTACCCATAGCTGGTCTGGCAGCAATAATAATAAGATCTGAAGGTTGCCAACCGGAAGTGATTCGATCTAATGCTGTAAAACCGGAAGGTACACCAGTTAAGGAATCCTTTCGGTCGCGGAGCTTCTCTAAAGCATCTACCGCATTCCGCATGATATCATCTATTTTCTGAGTATCACGCCTTAAATTATTTTGAGCAATATCAAATAAGCTTTTTTCTGCGCTATCCAATAAATCAAATATATCGGAAGTTTCATCGTATGCTTTGGTGATTATTTCTGATGAGATCTGAATGAGTTCTCTTTGAATGTATTTTTGAGATATTATGCGTGCATGATATTCAATATTAGCAGCAGATACAACCCTGTCCGTTAATTGTGTAAGGTAATAAGCTCCGCCAACCAATTCTAATGCGCCCATTTTACGAAGCTCAGCTGTTACCGTTAATATATCTACCGGGGAAGACTTTTGAAATAGATTGGTGATGGCTTCAAATATTTTACTGTGGGCATCACTATAAAAAGTTTCAGCTTTTAAGATATCAATAACAACAGACAATGCATCTTTTTCAAGCATTAAAGCACCCAGAACAGCTTCTTCCAAATCTAAAGCCTGAGGAGGTAATTTACCTAATCCGCCAGTTAATTGTGAATACTTTGACTTGCGATCTATAAAAGCAGGTTTGTTTGGTCTATTAGAAGGGGAGGTAAATTCATTGGTACTCATTGATATCTAAATAACTAGGTTTATGCTCTAAAAACGTATTGATTTTTTGTAAAACAAAGATATCTAAATTTTACTCGATTTGTTCATTTCACTTATAAACACTTGATATGCGGATTCAAACTTGTTTCATTTTGCTATTTGAAAACCGAGCTGTTAATTAACATTCAATGTTGATAAAATGTTAGTATAAAGTGTAATGATCTTATACTTAAAGCTTTATTTTTGGTGTTAATAAGTTTAGGATTGTGTATTAGATTGAGTTATATTTTAATTACAATGAATTATTGTTCACCTATAATTAATGCTGTAACTTCGTAGCGAAAATAAAATGTATGCAAGATTTTTCCAGACCTATTAAAAAAGAAACCAATCAATTCATTTTTGGTATCCGAGCAGTCATTGAGGCAATTGAGAGTGGTAAAGAGCTAGAATCTTTATTTATTCAGCGAGGTTTAAATGGTGGACTACTTATAGAATTAAAAACATTGATCAGAGAACGGAATATCTCTTATCAACAAGTGCCAATTGAAAAACTTAACAGGCTTACCAGGAAGAATCATCAAGGGGTTGTAGCTATTATATCTCCCATAACCTATCAAAACATTGAAGATATTATTCCACTTGTATATGAAAGGGGAGAGGTCCCTTTGATTCTTATGTTAGACGGGGTAACTGATATCCGTAACTTTGGAGCCATTGCAAGAACGGCAGAATGTGCGGGTATAAATGCAATTATAGTTCCTCAAAAAGGTTCGGCAGAGATCAATCCGGATGCAATAAAAACTTCGGCAGGTGCTTTGTTTAAGATTCCGGTATGCAGGGTTGATAGCCTTTACAAAACAGCTAAATTTCTGCAGGAATCTGGGTTACAATTAGTTTCTTGTACTGAGAAAACAGATGACACCATTTATCAACCTGATTATACCTTACCTAGTGTTCTGATTTTAGGATCGGAGGAGAGGGGTATTTCAGACGATCTGATCCGGATATCAGAACATTTAGCTAAAATACCACTCTTTGGAGAAATAGCTTCACTCAACGTATCTGTTTCTACCGGAGTAGTTGTTTATGAAGCAATCCGCCAACGTACCAAAAAGTAATTATTACAAATATTTACTTCCGTGCTTTGATTTAACATCGGTAAGAATCTGCTTAAGATTCTGTTCCTGATCTCGCGGGATTATTAATAAGACGTTATCTGATTCTGCGATAATTAAATTATCTACACCCTGTAATACAACTAATTTTCCTTCTTTTGTGCTTACCATGCAATTTTTGGAATCATAAAACATCACATTCTTTGAGGGGATGGAGAGATTGCCTGAAAAATCTTTCTCTGCCAGATCATAAACAGAACCCCATGTCCCTAAGTCTGACCAACCAAAAGTTACAGGCAACACATATACATTATCTGCTTTTTCCATTATAGCAAAATCAATGGATATATTGGGGCAGCGTTGATATGCCAAGGCTATGAACTGCTTCTCTGTATCAGCATTGAGATGTTTTTCTCCTTCAGCAAATATCTCATTCAATTCATAAACATATTTACCCAATGACTTTATAATAGAGTTTGCAGACCATATGAATATACCTGAATTCCACAAAAAGTCTCCACTCTGAAGGAAGGTTTTTGCGATTTCTAAGTTAGGTTTTTCAGTAAAAGTTTTAACTTTTTTAAACTCCTCTTTAGCCGATCCATCAAGATATTGTATATAACCATAGCCTGTATCCGGCCTTGATGGACGGATACCCAATGTAATCAATCGATCTTCTTCTGATGCCGCATTGAGTGCTTTAACTATAGATTCATGAAAATTCTTTTCATCAAGAATTAAATGATCTGAGGGCGATACAACAATTGTAGCATCCGGATTGATGGCTTTAATTTTATGACAAGCATAAGCAATACAGGGAGCAGTATTACGCATGATAGGCTCTGCAAGTATCTGATTATCTGGTACTGATGGAAGCTGTTCTTTTAATATATCTAAATGGGATTCGTGAGTGACTATAAATATATTTTCAACAGGAACAATTTCACTGAACCGTTGATATGTAGATTGGATTAGAGATTTCCCGGTACCAAATAAATCTAAAAATTGTTTAGGATATAAAGATTTGCTAACAGGCCAGAAACGACTTCCAATTCCTCCTGCCATGATAACCACAAAGTTATTTTTCATTGATTCCAATAATGAGTAACGATAAGATAATAGAATTTACCTAATCAAATGTAAGGCTTTTGATTAGATAATTCCTTCTTTAAGTAAATCGTGAAGATGAACAATTCCAGCGTATATTTTATCATCCGTAACAATTACCTGCGTAATATGATTTTTTCGTAACAAAACAAGAGCATTCACAGCAAGCTCGTCTTTTTGAATTTTAACAGGATTTACTCCCATTATGTCTTTTGCTGTCAGATTAGCAATATTCTCATGATTTTCGATCATTCTGCGAATATCTCCATCAGTAATAATTCCAACAATATTGTCGTTTTCTAAAACTGCTGCGGCCCCTAAACGATTCTGCGTTATTTCCACTAAAACTTTTTTGATGGAATCATGAGCCAATACACTTGGTTTCTCATTTTGTGCTGCCAAATCACCAACCTTGAGGTATAATTGCTTTCCGAGGGAGCCTCCGGGATGATACTTCGCGAAATCTGTATTGCTGAAAGACCTGCACTCCAATAAAGATATTGCTAAAGCATCGCCCATTGCTAATTGCGCTGTTGTGCTAGTGGTAGGAGCCAGGTTTAGGGGGCAAGCTTCCTTCTTAACCGTGGTATTTAATATAAAATCAGCTTGTTTAGCAAGGTAGGAGTTTACATCGCCCACTAATGCGATCATCTTATTACCAGACTGTTTTAATAAAGGAATAAGTACTTTTATTTCGGGTGAGTTTCCACTTTTGGAAATTGCTATAACCAAATCATCAGATTGTAACATGCCTAAATCGCCATGTATAGCATCTGCAGCATGCATAAAGATTGCGGGAGTACCTGTAGAGTTCATAGTAGCTACAATTTTCTGAGCTATAATTGCACTTTTTCCAATTCCTGTAATAATAACCCTACCTTTGATATTTAAAATTTCAGTAACAACTTTAACGAAGTCATCATTAATATGTTCGGTTAATTTAAGAACAGCCTCCGCTTCGGTTTTTAATGTATTGATAGCAATGTTTTTTATTTCCGAATTAGTTTTCACAATTTTTTTATATATTTAGTACAGAATTCACACAAAAATATGTTATTTTGAGTAATCTAATGTACATATTAGATATTTTCCTTGAGGACAACAATGCAAATAGAAAAATCATTATTCGATAATCTGCAAATATTTTTTGGTTTTGATACTTTTAAAGGTGAGCAAGAGGCAATCATAACTAACATTCTGCAAAAGAAAGATACTTTTGTTATTATGCCAACGGGGGGTGGTAAATCAATCTGTTATCAATTACCCGCATTAATGAGTAAAGGAACAGCTATTGTAATTTCTCCTCTTATAGCTTTAATGAAAAATCAGGTTGATCAATTACGTGCATTTGGTGGCTCAGAAAGTATCGCTCATTTCTTAAACTCTTCTCTTAATAAAACAGAAATAGCACAAGTAAAGAAGGATGTAATAGATGGTAAGACAAAATTACTATACGTTGCACCAGAATCGCTATCTAAAGTCGAAAACATTGAGTTCTTACGCTATATAACTGTTTCTTTCGTCGCAGTTGATGAAGCACATTGTATTTCAGAATGGGGTCATGATTTTCGCCCTGAATACCGTAAAATTCGACAGGTAATCAATAACATTGGCGATAACATTCCCATTATAGCACTTACAGCAACAGCCACTCCAAAAGTTCAATCCGATATTCGTAAGAACCTGAATATGGTGGATGCTAAACTGTTTAAATCATCTTTTAATCGTCCGAATTTATATTACAAAGTACAACCAAAGATTGATGTTGTAAAGGAAATTGTTCGTTTCATAAAAAACAATACTGGAAAGTCGGGTATAATTTACTGTCTGAGTCGAAAAAAGGTAGAAGAAATTGCTGAAATCCTAAAAATTAATGGAATCAGGGCCTATCCATATCATGCAGGGTTAGATGCAAAAACACGGGCAGAAACTCAGGACCTATTTCTAATGGAAGGAGCGGATGTTATCGTTGCTACCATTGCTTTTGGTATGGGTATTGACAAACCGGATGTACGATACGTGATCCATCATGATATTCCAAAAAGTATGGAGGGATATTATCAGGAAACAGGAAGAGCAGGAAGAGACGGTGGGGAAGGTGTATGCTTAGCTTTTTACTCTGAAAAAGATGTTGAAAAGCTTACTAAATTCATGAAAGATAAGCCGGTTGCAGAACGAGAGATCGGGACTCAAATTTTAAAGGAAGTAATCGACTACTCTGAATCTGCTGTATGTAGACGGAAGCAAATATTGCATTATTTCGGAGAGGATTTTGATGCCACAGGATGCAATTGTATGTGTGATAACTGCAATGCAGAAAAAACCTATTTTGAAGCACAAGATTCCTTAATGAAGGTATTACAATTTGTACAAGAGCAGGGTGATAAGTTTGACGATCATCATATTACAAATGTAATGATGGGCCAAAACAACCAACCGGTCTCCTCATATAAACATGATGAACACCCTTTCTTTGGTTACGGAAAAAATGAAGGAATTACTTATTGGAAATCGTTCTTTAGACAAGCTGTACTTGAAAACTTTCTTTCAAAAGACATAGAGAATTACGGTTTACTTCAACTAACAGAGAAAGGTAAATCTTATTTAAAAAATCCATATTCTATTAAGTTCATTCTTAATAGAACAATGGAAAAGGCCTCAAATACTGGTGAAGGTAATACTATTGAAGGAGGGAGTGCTGTAGATTCAGTCCTTCTGAAAATGCTGAAAGACCTAAGAAAAAAGATTGCTAAACAAAAAGGGTTGCCTCCATTTGTTATTTTTCAAGATCCTTCTCTGGAAGAAATGTGCATACATTATCCTGTATCAATTGATGAATTAAAACAGATTCAAGGAGTAGGGGCTGGTAAAGCATTAAAATTCGGGACTCAATTTGTTTCTCTGATTAAAAACTATGTAGAAGAGAATGAAATTGACCGTCCGGTTGACTTAATAATAAAAAGCACGGCAAATAAATCAGCGTTGAAAGTGTCAATAATTCAAAATATTGATAGAAAAATAGGTTTAGACGATATCGCTTCTGCAAAAGGAATAACTTACGAGGAGATCTTAAAAGAAGTTGAATCGATCGTGAATTCAGGTACTCGATTAAATCTTAATTATTTTATCGATGAAGTTTTGGATGAAGACCGTCAAAATGAGATATTCGATTACTTTAAAGAAGCCGATTCCGATTCCATTGAATCAGCTTTGGATGAGCTTGGAAATGACGAGTACTCATTTGAAGAAATAAAACTAATGCGAATTAAATTTATGTCTGAACTCGGAAATTAGGCGCAAAATATATTAAAACTAAAATGAAAATAAACCCTTTATCAGGCATCAAGAATTCAGATTCAAATAACTTTTTCCTAATGGCAGGTCCCTGTGTAATAGAAGGTGAGGAAATGGCCCTACGGATCGCAGAAAAGATTATTCAAATTACCAACAAGTATAATATTCCATATATATTCAAAGGGTCTTATCGCAAAGCTAATCGTTCAAGATTAGATTCATTTTCAGGTATCGGAGACGAAAAGGCATTGAAAATCCTTAGAAAGGTTAGTGAAACCTTCAGTATTCCTACAGTAACAGATATTCATGAAAGTCAGGAAGCAAGTATAGCTGCAGAATTTGTAGATGTTTTACAAATTCCCGCGTTCTTATGCCGCCAAACCAATCTATTAATCGCTGCTGCTGAAACAGGTAAAGTTGTGAATATTAAGAAAGGACAATTCTTATCAGCCGATTCGATGCGATTTGCGGTAGATAAAGTTAAAGAATCGGGAAACGATCAAATCATCTTAACTGATAGAGGAAATACATTTGGTTACCAAGATCTAATTGTAGATTTTCGATCAATTCCTCAAATGCAATCATTCAACGTTCCTGTAGTAATGGATTGTACACATTCGTTGCAACAACCTAATCAAACAACTGGAGTCACCGGGGGAAAACCTCAACTAATAGAAACCATTGCTAAAGCTGCTATAGCTGTTGGTGCAGATGGAATATTTATTGAAACACATCCGGAACCGTCTATTGCTAAGTCTGATGGAGCAAATATGCTACGTTTAGATCATTTAGAAGGTTTGATAGAGAAACTTGTTCGTATAAGAGCTGCGATCCTTTAGATTCAATAATTATCAAATGTGGTAATAGGGATTTATCAAATCCAATAATACTATTTAACATAATATGTATTATAAGTTCATTAGTATGTATACGAATTAAGAATTGTAATTATGATACAAATAGCTTTTCCAATGTGTATTCATTAATAGTAATAAAATAGTAAAATAAGAAATGTATCTAAATTCCAATTACACAATTTTTAACATACATATTTGAAATAATACGAAGAATATATTAACAAATTTGAATAATACGCATATTATAATTATTATTGTTGATAAAATAAAAATCACAACAAACTATAAACAATATGTCCCCAAAATTTAAGTCTTTCATTAAACTCCTTAAAGAAAGAAATCCTAATCAACCGGAATTTATTCAGGCTGTAACTGAGGTAGCCGAAGATGTTATTCCATATATGGAAGAATATAACCCTGCTTTTCTGGACGAAAAGATTTTAGAACGCATCATGGAGCCAGAGCGTGTAATCAGCTTTAGGGTATGTTGGGAAGATGATAATGGTAATATTCAAATCAATCGAGGATTCCGCGTTCAAATGAATAGCGCAATTGGTCCCTACAAAGGCGGATTACGCTTTTCTCACACAGTAAATCTTAGCATATTAAAATTTCTTGCATTTGAACAGGTTTTCAAGAATAGCTTAACCGGATTGCCACTTGGTGGTGGTAAAGGCGGTTCTGATTTTGATCCCAGGAATAAGTCTGATAAAGAAATCATGCGCTTTTGCCAAAGCTTCATGACAGAATTATGCCGTCATATTGGCTCTAATGTAGATGTTCCAGCCGGAGATATTGGGGTTGGTGAGAGGGAAATTGGTTTTCTATTCGGACAATATAAAAGAATAAGAAACGAATTCACGGGAATATTAACCGGAAAAGGACCAGGTTGGGGTGGCAGTTTAATTAGACCCGAAGCGACAGGCTACGGCTTATTATATTTTGTAGAACAAATGCTTTATGAAAGAAATATTTCTATAAAGGGTAAAGTAATTACGATATCAGGAAGTGGTAATGTTGCTCAATTTGCAGCAATTAAAGCCGTAAGCTTAGGAGCAAAAGTTATCACTGTATCAAATAGTGATGGTGTACTTCATGACAAGGATGGCTTTACAATTGACAAAATTCATTTTATTACAAAGTTAAAGAACAAAGGTTCAAGAGACTTTAAGGAATATACGGATCTATATGATTCAACTTTCACACCTGGTAAAACACCTTGGATTTATCCATGTGATATTGCACTACCTTGTGCTACACAAAATGAATTGGACACTGAAGATGCAGCCTTTTTAATTAAGAACGGATGTTTCTGTATTGCTGAAGGAGCTAATATGCCATGTACTGCAGGAGCAGTAAAATTAATACTGAAGTCTGGCATTTCCTATGCGCCTGGAAAAGCAGCCAATGCTGGCGGTGTGGCTGTATCCGGATTAGAGATGTCTCAGAATCGGATTGGCCAATGTTGGACGGAAGAAAAGGTTGACGCTAAGCTAAAGCATATAATGCATGATATTCACAATACATGTACTCATTACGGCAAGGAAGAATCTGGCAAAATCAATTATCTAAAAGGTGCCAACATTGGAGGATTTATTAAAGTCGCCAAAGCAATGTGTGCCCAAGGAATGGTATAATGAGAAGTATAGCAGAATTACCCCACCCCGATTGCAAAATCTCTATCTTTTCAATGAATCAAAAATTCATTATTAAAATAGAGCAAGGAAGTCTTGAACAAACCTATAAAATATCTGAAACGGATGTAACAGATGGGGTTAACGGTGTATTTCAATTGCTTGATGATACTTTTATCAATCAAGCATTATCTCATTTTAAGTCTATGATGACCTCTTTCAAAGAAACGTATAATAGGCATGAGTACTAATCAACTATCACTACAAGTAGTTCAGTATAAATAGCTGACTACAAGTAATCTAATCCCCCAAATAGAATAATATTCTGTTTGGGGGATTCTTTTTATATTGAAAAAATTAAATACATAAAGTATAAGTACATATTAATAACCTTATTAACTGATTAGAAGACCATTATAGTTACAACAGAATTTTATTTGGTTCATATAATTGCCAAATTTATAGTGGTTGGCTGTTTTATTCATACACTTCAATATTAAGATTCACTCAAGTATATTATAGAATATCTTACGAAATCTATAATGAAGATTTAAATAATGTTTCTGTTGGATACATACTTATATGTACTACTATTATGTACTACTTATTATGTACTACTTATTATGTGCATATTATCCAAAGCGACCTTCTACTGTGTTTCGACATGAATTTCGACATGAACTATGCTGCTCGCTCCTCTTACAAAGATAAAAGTCTTGAATCGATAGATGGATTATAAAAGAGAGGTGAGAAGAATACAGGAATATGAATATTGAAGTGTTGAGATAGAATGAAATTCTATTACTGATTTGACATAAAAAAAGCTGACCTATAAAATAGGTCAGCTTTAAAATATTTAGTATTTCTATATACTTATAAAAATACTAATGCGTTAATGAAGCTTCTTTATAGCACACACGAAGCCAGCCAAAAAGCTAAGAAGAACTAAAGAAATTATACTGTACGTTTATTTTATACTGTGCGAGCTAAAGACAATTTGGGAAAATATGATTTTAACAATTCAAATCCTCCAAACATGGCTGCACTATATAAGAGAGTTCCTGCAAGAAAATTCTTTTCGAAAGGAATAGCCATTACCAGACACTCTAAAAAACCAGCAGGAGTTTGTGCAAATGCGGGATTATTCAACCATACACCAATATCTGCTACAACCCAATGTATTAGGACTGTTGCAAAGGCTGATAAAAGAATACTTGTTGGTTTTACATGTTGGATAGCTCTACCTAATAAAACAATCAAAGCAAAACTCAAATATACCCAGAAGATCCCATCATAAAGAAGAGTAAATTCACCAAAATACCCATAATTAATAAAAACATCAGAAGCTAATAAAATCAATAATGGAAGAAGAAAAGCCTGGAATTTATTCTTGATATATGCACCTCCGAAAAGTGCAATGGCTCCTACTGGGGTAAAATTGGCTAAGTCTCCAAACCTATCAGGGCTTAATCCACGCAAGGCTGCAAAACCGATGATGATCAATAAGATAATCCAAGTTCTAATATTAATTTTTTCGAGCGACATAGTTATATTTAATTTAAAGTGTAAAGATAATAAAAATATAAATTAGGGTGAATTAAAGTCTGCTAATAAAGCCTCTGTTTAAACGCTTATCCGTTATCTTTGCTTTCATGATAGATATTTTTACTGATGGAGCTTCAAGTGGAAACCCCGGACCAGGTGGTTATGGTGCAATTTTACGAAAAGGACAACATTATAAAGAAATTTCAGAGGGCTTTAGAAAAACTACCAATAATAGAATGGAGCTATTAGCAGTAATTGTCGCTCTTGAATCAATTAAACTTCCAAATCAAGAAGTGATGATTCACTCTGATTCCAAATATATAATCGACGCTGTCGAAAAAAGATGGCTATATAGTTGGATAAAGAAAGGATTCGTAGGGAAAAAGAACCAAGATCTTTGGTTAAGATTCTATTCAGTCTATAAACAGCATCAGGTAAAGTTTACTTGGGTGAAAGGTCACGCAGGACATATAGAGAACGAACGCTGCGATGAATTAGCTGTTCAGGCTTCAAAAGATAAATCTAACTGGAAAATAGATACAGTTTTCGAGATGGAACAAGCCAAGCTGTTATAACAGCTTGGCTTGTTCCATAAACTATTGTTTATTAACTATCGAACCAATATCTCATCGCTGTAAACATAGCGAATTTCTTCACGTAGATTATAGCGAGATGCCATCACCTCTCCATAAGCACCTGCAGTACGGATGGCTAATAGATCATTTCTATTTGTTTCAGGTAAAACAACTTCTTTGGCAAAGCAGTCTGTACTTTCACAAATAGGTCCTACAATATCATAATTGGCAGTTACAGATTCTTCTGTTTGCGAACTATTAGCTACTAATTTTTCTATTTTGTGATAAGCTTGATATAATGCTGGGCGCATCAACTCAGTCATTCCTGCATCCAGAACTAAGAAATTCTTCTTTAATCCGGTCTTCACATATAGAACTTTACTAATTAAACTTCCACATTGTGCAACAAGTGCTCTACCCAACTCGAAATGAACCTCCTGATCATTTTTCCGCTCTAAAAACTGGTCAAAAATATTAAAGTAAGCTTCAAAATTAGAAATGCTGTTTTCATCAGGATTATGATAATCAACACCAAGCCCCCCTCCTACATTTAATACTTTCAAATAATGGCCACGTTCTTCAAACCAAGTATTTATTTCGTTAATCTTAATACATAGACTTCTAAAAACACTAAGATCAGTTATCTGTGAACCAACATGAAAGTGAATGCCAATTAATTCTATATTATTAAGAGATTTCAATTCACTAATACAAGAATCTAACTCCCAAATTTTTATACCAAATTTATTCTCCTCTAAACCAGTTGTTATATAATGATGCGTTTGTGCATCAACATTCGGATTAATTCGTAAAGCAATACGAGCTTTTTTGCCCCTAGCTTTTGCCAATTCATTTATTACTCCCAATTCCTGAATAGACTCAACATTAAAAGCAAAAATGTCATTTTCAAGAGCCGCTATAATTTCCTTATCTGACTTACCTACTCCTGCAAAAACTATTTTATTAGCATCAAAACCAATTTCAATCGCCTTTAGAACCTCGTTACCACTTACACAGTCAGCTCCAAAACCGACAGCACAAACCGATTTCAATACCCTATCATTAAAATTAGCCTTTAACGCATAGTGAACATGAAAACCATATTTATCTGCCTCCTGCTTAGCAGTCTGAAGGGTATCTTCTAATAAAGCTAAATCGTAATAATAAAATGGAGTTTCTTTATCCTGAAATTCCCTAACTAAATGATTGTCGAACATATCCCTTAAAATAAACGATTATGTAATGATTTGAGTGCTTCAACTTTATCAGAAGTGTTTAATAAAATAGAAATATTATATTCACTTCCACCGTATGATATCATTCGAATCGGCAAATGTTTTACTGCATCCAAAACCCGTGAGGTATAACCATGTGTACTTGAACTAAAGTCACCTACTACGCAAACAATCGTTTGATCATAGTCTACTTCTACATGCCCAAAGTCTTCGAGTTCTTTCTTAATCTCCTGCAAATATTTAGTTTCATCGATCGTTAAAGAAATAGCAACTTCCGATGTTGTAATCATATCAATCGGTGTTTTATACCGTTCAAAAACCTCAAAAACTCGACGTAAAAAGCCGTAAGCTAAAAGCATTCTGGAAGAATGAATACGAATAGCTGTAATTCCATCCTTAGCTGCGATAGCTCGCACTCCGCCTTTTATAGCACCCTCTGCACTAATTGTTGTTCCAGGTGCTTCAGGAACTAAAGTATCTAAAATCTTAACCGGAACATTATAACGCTGCGCTGGAAACACACTTTGAGGATGCAAAATTTTCGCTCCAAAGTAAGCTAATTCTGCTGCTTCATTAAAGCTAATATGTGCTATTGGTTTTGTTCCCTTAACAATCCTTGGATCATTATTGTGCATACCATCAATATCTGTCCATATTTGTACTTCATCTGCTTGTATTGCAGCTCCGATTAAAGAGGCTGTATAATCACTTCCTCCTCTACGTAAATTATCTATTTCACCAAAAGAGTTTCTACAAATAAATCCTTGAGTTATGAAAAGCTGACAATCTCCATCCTTATCCAACAGCTCCTCAAGACTTACTTTAATAAAATCGATAATAGGTTCATTATCTTCATCTATTTTCATAAAATCAAGTGCAGGTAACAATCGTGATTTTACACCAATTTCAGTTAAATAAAAATGGAATAAAGTAGTAGATAGCAATTCACCCTGCGCAAGAATAATCTTCTCCTCAATCGGAGTAAACTGTTGTCCGGAAAAAGAATCGATCAGCTTAAAATGATAATCAATTAACTCTTTACCATTCTCTAAACCTTCTTCTGTTGTAAATAATTCCTGAATAAACGCATTATACTTTAATCGCAATTCTTTTATTATAGCATCAGCAGTTTCTTTCTTACCTTGTTGAAAAGCTTCACCAATTTCAACTAAAGCATTTGTAGTTCCCGAAACAGCCGATAAAACGATGATTTGTCTGTTATCAGACTTTGCAATCTGATAAAGAGCTTTCATTCTTTCGGCAGTCGCTAAGGATGTTCCCCCGAATTTTAGGATTCTCATTGGATATAAATATTAAAGGCCATCTTGCTTTAAGACAAGCCATTTTACCAAGTTCAGGTTATTTAATATAGAACTCTCTTAATTAAATAACCTGAACAATTATAAATTTTATGAATATTAATAAATTACGAACCTGCCAGTTTTGCAATAATTAAACTTGCAAGCTCCTCTCCTACACGTTGTTGAGCTTCATTTGTAGCTGCACCAATATGTGGTGATAAAGATATTTTAGCATTAGTTAATAATAAATTATTTGGTTGTGGTTCATTTTCAAACACATCCAAACCTGCAAAAGCAACTTTACCAGAATCTAAGCTATTGATTAGAGCAGTTTCATCGATAATTCCACCTCTGGAAGCATTAACAATACCAACTCCATTTTTCATCTTCGAAAATTCTTCAGCACCAATCAATGGCTTACCTAAGAAAGGAACATGAAGGCTTATAAAATCTGCATTCTGCAACAATTCATCAAGTGGAACTTGTTTAACATTGAATTTCACAGATTGTCCATCAAAGAATGTCAATGAAATTTCGGTATTAACAGAAAAAGTATCCGCCACCAACACATTCATTCCTAAACTCAATCCCATCTTAGCAGTTTCATGCCCAATACGGCCATAACCAATAACTCCCAATGTCTTTCCGCGTAATTCTACACCTTTAGCATAAGCCTTTTTTAAGCCAGCAAAGTTAGTCTGACCCTCAACAGGCATCTTTCTTTGTGAATCATATAAAAAACGTACACCATTAAATAAGTGAGCAAAAACTAACTCAGCAACTGATATTGATGATGCAGCTGGAGTATTAATTACAGTAATACCTTTGTCACGAGCATATTGAACATCAATATTGTCCATGCCAACTCCTCCCCTTGCAATGATCTTCAAATTCGGACAAGCGTCAATTAGCTCTTTACGAACCTTTGTTGCGCTACGTACCGTTATAACATCATATTGAGGTAGTTTCTCCATTAATTCGTCTTGTGGAATATGAGTGGTATCTACCTGAAAACCTGCGTTTTCAAGCATTAATTTACCTTGATCATCTATTCCATCATTAGCCAGTATTCTCATTTTTAATTCTGTTTTTTTTATTATCTATTACTTTCTTCGAATTCTTGCATTACATCAACCAATAAATGAACACTTGATATTGGCAATGCATTGTATAAAGATGCTCTAAATCCACCTACACTTCTATGTCCCTTTAAAGCAACCAGCTCTCTCTTTTGAGCAAGCGCTAAAAATTCACTTTCCAATTGAGGATTTTCCATTACAAAAGTAACGTTCATTCTAGAACGGTCTTCTAATGCTGAAGGTCCTCTAAACAACGGATTACGATCTATTTCCTCATATAAAGTACGAGATTTCACAATGTTTTCTCTTTCAATTTCCTCTATTCCGCCTTTCAAACGTAACCATCTAAGGTTTAACATAGCAACATAAATAGAGAACACAGGAGGCGTATTAAACATTGATTTTGCATTAATATGTGATTGGTAGTCGAATACACTAGGAAGAGTTCTTCCAGTTTTTCCTAACAAGTCGTTATTAACAATTACAATAGTTAATCCTGCTGGTCCAATATTCTTTTGAGCACCTGCGTAGATCAATCCATATTTTGAGACATCTATCTTACGGCTCATGATGTCAGAAGACATATCACAAACTAATGGAACTGGTGAATTTGGTATTTCAAAAAGCTCAGTTCCAAAAATAGTATTATTAGATGTATAATGAAAATAGTCTACATCTGTAGGAATAATATAATCCTTAGGAATGATGGTATAATTATTTTCTTTACCTGAAGCAACCACCTCTACTGATCCAAAATTCTTCGCTTCTTTTATTGCATAGCTCGCCCAGCTACCTGTATCAAGGTAAGCACTTTTTCCACCCTCTTTTAATAAATTCATAGGAGCCATTGCAAATTGTTGACGAGCACCTCCCTGCAATAACAAAATAGAATAATTCTGTGGTACCGAAAGCAAATCACGAATCAAAGATTCCGTTTCAGCCACTACTGCCTCAAATTCTTTGGAGCGATGTGAAATTTCTAAAATAGATAAGCCAGTATCATTAAAGTTAATTACTGCTTCAGAAGCTTGTTTAAAAACCTCTTGGGGCAAAATACATGGTCCAGCACCAAAATTATGTTTCATTCGTTGTAAAATTTAAGTTAAATATTGCGATAAAATTAAATATTAATTTTCATTTTATCATTATTATTAACAAAGCTTTATCAAAAAAACCAAAATCTAATTAGATAAATACGAAATATTTAATTTATCGCCGAAATTAATACAGAATATAAAAAAAAACGGAGAATAATATCCTCCGTTTTCAAATTACTCTATTTAAGGAATATCTTATATTCTAATATTTGACACAGCGATGTTTTTCAACTGATCAATCATTCCTTCAGGATCTTCAGCTGCAAATATTGCATTCCCTGCAACTAAAACATCAGCCCCGGCTTTAAGCAAATCACCCGCGTTTCCAAGATTTACTCCTCCGTCTACTTCAATAAGCAAACCATCATTCCTGCCTGACGCCATTGCTCTCAACTGTCGGATCTTCTGATAAGTATTCTCAATAAACTTCTGCCCTCCAAAACCCGGATTTACAGACATTATTAAAACGAGATCCAAATCTCCTATTATCTCACTTAATAAAGCAATCGGAGTATGCGGATTCAGTGCAACACCAGCTTTGCAGCCAACATCCTTAATAGCCTGAATCGTACGGTGCAAATGAGTACAAGCTTCATAATGAACCGTAATAATATGAGCACCACAATCTTTAAACTGTTGTAAGTATCTGTCTGGCTCAACAATCATTAAATGAACATCAAGTGGCTTCTTTGCATAGCGGTTAATAGCTGCTACAACAGGGAAGCCAAATGATATGTTCGGAACAAATACTCCGTCCATAATATCAACATGAAACCAATCAGCATTGCTACGATCAACCATATTGATATCATCCTTTAAATTGGCAAAATCTGCCGATAAAAGAGAAGGAGAAATTAAATGTTTCATGTTAAGATGATATTATACTATTACTTAGCTTCGTCTCTTTCCGGTTTTGGAATCAATACTTTTCTAGATAATTTAAATTTGCCTTGTTTATCAATATCCAGCAACTTAACCTTAATTACGTCTCCTACATTAAAGATTCCATCCATAGTTTCTAAACGTTTCCAGTCTATTTCAGAAATATGCAGCAAACCGTCTTTTCCAGGCATAATTTCAACAAATGCTCCAAAAGGCATGATTGACTTAACCTTACCTTCGTAGATTTCACCAATCTCTGGTTTAGCAACAATCATACGGATTCGTCCAACAGCATCATCAATTGCAGCCTTATTATCAGCAAATACTTGTACTATACCTTTTCCTTCAACTTCTTCAATTGAAATAGTAGCACCTGTCTCACGTTGCATTTCCTGAATGATCTTGCCTCCAGGTCCAATAATTGCTCCAATAAATTCTTTATCTATTGAGAAACTAACAATCCTTGGAGCATGTGGTTTGTAATCTTCACGAGGAGTAACCAAGGTCTTCGTCATTTCACCCAAAATATGCAAACGAGCTTCTTTTGCCTGATTCAAAGCCTGAGTAAGAACTTCCCATTTCAAACCATTTATTTTCAAGTCCATTTGACAAGCAACGATACCTTTTTCAGTACCTGTTACCTTAAAGTCCATATCGCCCAAATGATCCTCATCTCCTAAAATATCGCTTAATACAGCGTATTTACCAGTAGCCTCATCCATAATCAAACCCATCGCAATTCCAGATACCGGAGAACTGATTTTAATACCTGCATCCATTAATGCTAATGAACCAGCGCAAACAGTAGCCATAGATGATGAACCATTCGATTCTAAAATATCTGAAACAACTCTAATTGTATATGGATTTTCATCACCCTTTGGTAAAACCTGTCTTAAAGAGCGCATCGCTAAATTACCATGACCTACTTCTCTACGACCAGGACCTCTATTCGGACGAACCTCTCCTACTGAAAACGACGGGAAGTTATAATGTAATATAAACTTATTGTATCCATGAATAAATGCACCGTCAATCATTTGCTCAGAATCTTTCGCTCCTAATGTAACAGAAGTTAATGATTGAGTTTCGCCACGTGTAAATACAGCAGAACCATGAGCAGCAGGTAAATAATTTACTTCACTCCAAATCGGGCGAACCGTACGGGGATCACGTCCGTCTAAACGAATTCCTTCATTCAGAACTAAATTACGAACAGCGGCCGACTGCACATCATGAAAATATTTTTTCGTTAAGAAAACAGCATCATCATCCAAATCCTCAGTTAAAAATCCAGAAAGAATTTCTTTAAACCGTGCTGAACGTTCTTGTTTTGGAAGGCTTAGCTTAGCTATTTCATATACTTTATCATAAGATGCAGCATAGATAGATTCACGTAATTCCGGATTAGAAGGCTCATGATTGTATTCACGTTTAACCTTTTTACCAACCATCTCTGCAAGATCAAGCTGAGCTTGAACCTGTACTTTAATTGCTTTATGAGCAAATGCGATAGCCTCAAGCATCTCTTCTTCAGAAATCTCTTTCGACTCTCCTTCTACCATCCCAATATCCGAAGCAGAACCGGCAACAATAAAATCTAAGGTTGCTCGCTCTAAATCTGATAAAGTCGGGTTAAGAACAAGTTGGCCGTCAATCTTAGCTACACGCACTTCAGAAATAGGACCATTAAATGGAATATCTGAAACTGCCAATGCAGCAGAAGCTGCTAAACCAGCTAAAGCATCAGGCATTATATTTTTATCAGCAGATATTAAGCTAATCATAACTTGTGTATCTGCGTGGTAATCTTCTGGAAATAATGGACGAAGCGCTCTGTCAACTAAACGTGAAATCAAAATCTCATAATCAGACAAACGTGCTTCACGACGTAAAAATCCTCCGGGAATACGACCAGCTGCAGCATATTTTTCTTGATAATCTACAGATAGAGGTAAGAAATCTGTTCCAGGCTTAGCTTCTTTAGCAGAAACCACTGTGGCCAATAACATGGTATCGCCCTGTTTTACTACAACAGAACCGTCTGCCTGTTTAGCCAGCTTTCCTGTAGAGATTTCAATCTGACGACCATCGCCTAAATCGAATGTTGTTTTAAATTCTTTATAACTCATTTTTGTTTCGATATAATACGGTTTCATCTTCAAGCCGTATTCTGTTAATATATTGTATTGTGTTTTGCAAAAATAAAAAGCCATCTCCGGTTTGGGATGGCTTTCTCAAAATTTTCCTGATTTCTATTTAATAATATCTCTCAGTTTTAAGGCTTTGATAATCGCACGGTATCTTTCGATATCTTTTTTATAAAGATATGCTAATAAACCGCGACGTTTACCTACCAATTTTTGAAGTGCTAACTGAGTAGAAAAATCTTTTCTGTTCTTCTTTAAATGCTCAGTTAAATGAGCAATACGATGTGTAAATAAGGCAACTTGTCCTTCTGTAGATCCCGTATTGGTTTCTGATTCTGCGAATGTTTTAAAAATGTCCGCTTTGTACTCTTTACTTAAATACATTACCTGAATAATATTAAAGTGTAATTAATTAATTTTATGCAAAAATAAGGTATATATCTTATATTACAATGAATTGGCTTATAATTTTTTACTTTTAACGACATGAAGATCTATTCCCGTTTCAAAACCTCTTACAAGGTCAGACCAGACGATATTGATATGTTTCAACATGTTCATAACAGCAGATACTTTGATTATGTAATGGCCGCTCGCTATGATCAAATGCGTGAATGCTATGGTATGAGCATGGAAGAGTTTATGAACAATGGCTATGGATGGGTAGTTCGGACTGCTCATATCGACTATAAGCGCGCACTAACAATGGGTCAGGAATTTACGGTCGAAACAGGAATTGAAAGTATAAATTCAAAAGGATGTCGGGTCACTTTCGAAATACAAATTACAAAAACCGGAAAAACTGCTTGTGATGGCTGGTTTGATTATATATTAATAGATATCAAGACTGCAAAATCACTCCATGTAACCCAAGGAATGATTGAGAAATTCTCAATCTGACTCTATTCAATAGGGAATGTAACTCCTTCCATTGCTAAAAAAGAATTCTGAAAAACACTCCTACTTTCATTAAGTAAAGGCTCCAGATTTCGGTAGCGAGCTGAAAAATGCCCGAGAAGTAGTTTCTTTGCCAATACATTTTTAGCAATTATACCTGCTTGCAAAGCTGTAGTATGATATGTTTCAACTGCCCTCAAAAGCAAGTCATTTAAAAATGTGGCTTCATGATATAACAAATTTACACCTCTTATAGAATCATGATAATTGCCAGAATCAAGAGTGTCAGAACAAAATGCATAACTACGTGTTAATGGTGGCGGATAAGTAAGTTCTGCAGATTTATATACTTTACCATCATCAGAAACACAATCCATTCCTTGTTTTAAAACCGGCAAACACTCTGTTGGTACCCCTTGAGCCTTTACAGCCTCTATATTAATTTTCGCCAATCGGGCTCTTTCATCAAAACGGAAACCGGTACAAGGAATGCGATGATCTAAAGGAAAACTGCGAACAATAACATCATCATTCTCTAATAGCACTTGTTCTTGAGAAGGTTGAACAGGATGAAAAATTAACGGGTAGCGCAATCTGGTATCAGAATGCAGCAAATGAATATCTATAATCTCCTTTAATTCCGGAGGCCCAAACAACGTCAGTTCCTCTCTACGGCCAATTAAATGCATGGAAGAAATTAGGCCGACCAAGCCTAAATAATGATCTCCATGCAAATGACTGATGAAAATATACTTTATTCTGGAAGATTTAATATTATACTTCATTAACTGAAGCTGAGTTCCTTCCCCGCAGTCAATCAAATATAGCTTTTCATTTATATTTAATATTTGCGAAGTTTGGTTACGCCCATAAGCAGGCGTGGCTGAATTACTACCTAATATCGTTAATTCAAATGTCATCCTTCTTCTGATGCCGAAGACCCTCTAAATTCTTTTTCCAATTCTTCCATAAAAACAATATCCTCTGCCTCCTGAATTGTGGGTACTGATACTAAAACATCATCCAACTTACAGATTTCGATCAATTGTGTAATCCCCGGATTAGCATGCGCAAGGATAAATATCCCTCCCAGCGCTTTACACATTCTATGAGCCATTAAGGCAGAACGCAAACCTGATGAATCAACTTCCTCAACTTCAGAAAGATCCAATACAATATTCCGTTGTCCGTCTGTATTTATGCGAACAAATTCCGATTTAACTTGTGGTGCGGCGCCTCCATCCAATAGTCTTTCATGCGGTTTTAAAACCACATACCGCTCATGCCTATCAATTGTAAATTTCATGTTGTTCGTATTTCTATTTTATATCTTCTAATCTATTTATTGCTGTTAATATATTTAACTCTACTCGTTCATTAATATTCCCTGAACCCGGGTAATCAAACTTCTCACCAACTATATGTTCATATAATTCAATATACCGTTCCGAAATAGACTGAACTACTTCATCCGTCATTAACGGAACCTGTTGTCCTTCTTGTCCCTGAAATCCATTTTCAATTAACCATTTACGGACAAACTCCTTTGATAATTGTCTTTGCGGATCTCCGGTTTCTTGTAATTTTTCGTAAGTGTCAGCATAAAAATACCTTGATGAATCTGGCGTATGAATCTCATCCATCAAATAAATCTGATCTCCTACCTTCCCAAACTCATACTTCGTATCCACTAAAATCAATCCTCGCTCTGCAGCAATTTCAACTCCTCTTGTGTATAGAGCCTTGGTATATTTTACTAATTTAGTATAATCTTCTTTACTTACAATCCCTTGTTTCAATATTTCTTTTTCAGAAATATCTTCATCATGCCCTACGGCTGCTTTTGTTGTCGGAGTAATAATAGGTTCAGGCAGCTTGTCGTTTTCGTTCAAACCTTCCGGAAGCTTTTCTCCACACACTTCCCTTTTTCCTAATTGATATTCACGCCATGCATGTCCGGATAAATAACCCCTGATCACCATCTCCACCTTAAAAGGTATGCAAATACGTCCGATACTTACATTTGGGTCAGGTACATCAATCAACCAATTCGGAATAATATCTTCTGTAGCTTTTAATGCTTTTGCTGCAATTAAATTCAAAACTTGTCCCTTATATGGGATAGCTCGTGGTAAAACCACATCAAATGCAGAAATCCGATCGCTAACAACCATTACCAGGTATTTATTGTCAATGGTGTATACATCCCTCACTTTCCCTTTATAAAAGGCAGTTTGATTTGGAAAATTAAAATTGGTTTCTTTTAAAGCGTTCATTCTATTTTATTAAATATCTCCGTAAGCAGACAATATACTTTTAACCAATTTATGTCGTACCACATCACTTCCACTCAAATAAATAACATCTATACCTTCAATATTATCCAATAGCTTTATCGCTGTGTTTAATCCTGATTGTTGTTTTTTTGGC
>Ga0160433_100333_pt1 | contig 28716 bp, 23 predicted proteins | sample HID1972K_E0MG_FD_108235 | JGI IMG/M metagenome (GOLD analysis project Ga0160433, IMG submission 108235) | Enriched pill bug-associated microbial communities from UW Madison campus, WI, USA - HID1972K_E0 MG | ecosystem: Host-associated > Arthropoda: Insects > Digestive system > Unclassified ...
CCGCCCGCACCACGACGGGGACCGGCACGCGCGAGGATTCCCCAATCTTCGGTACGAGCGGGCATGGGACGGGCATGGGCGGCTCCGGCCCGGTGTGAAAGTGCTCTAAAAGAGTCAGTTCGGCAGCTCCCCGCTCCCACAATATGGAGCGGCCGCATAGGAGATGCCGAACGATCTCGTTTCCTTCCGCAATCGGGCGCGCGCCTCGCTCCGCTGGGCGCGCACCCCTTGTGTCGCACATCTCCCACCCTATTTCATGGTCAACAGGTTCAGTGAAATGCTGCAACCAAAGGGGGAGAAGGTCGCTTCGGCGGTGCTCTCCCACACACAGCCGAGCGGCTGAAAGGGTCCGGCCTCCCATCCCCCCACCCCCCGGGGGGCCGGACTTTTGCTTCCGTCCTGACATTGCAAATCCAGTCATGGTCCTGAGCGAGGCTCCCCTGTTTGGCGCGGGCCGGGTTCTGCCTCCACGCGTCCCCCGGCATTGAGAGACGGGGGCGAAGGTTACGAAGGTGACGGGGTAAAGCCTATTTTTTCGCTGGCCTTCGGTCTGTACGGAACGGGCCTCCGGTGGCGCGGTGCCAGGCATGAGCGCGCTGCCCGGGTTTACTGCGCGAAGAAGCGGGTGAGGGCGGCGCGAGTCTGCGCTTGCTCTCGCGCCTCGCGCGCTTCCTGCGCGGTCTTCTCCTCCGGGGTAAGATGGCGGAAATAATCGCTGTGGCCCCAAATGCCCTGATAGCCGCGAAAGCCCGGCGGGGCGGGCGCATCAGTGAGCCAGACGCCATGCGGATCGCGCCAGACCTGCCATTGCGGGCGATCCTCGGTGAGCAGCGGCGCGCCCTGCTCCAGCGCATCCAGGCTGCCGTCCCAATCCTTCCGCAGTGCCTGCCGCTCGCGCGCCGCGCCGAGCATCGCCCCGCCGCGATCCAGCAGATGCCGCAGCAGGCCATCATGATAGACCCGCTCCTCCGCGATCACCTCACCATGATACCAGCGCTGGCGCAGCGTGCCATTGAGCGCGCGATCCAGCGCGACGGGGAGCAGCTGCTGCATGGCCCGCTCCAGCGCGGCTTCCCACGCGGCATCGAACGCGCGCGCATCGCTGCGGCGGCGCAGGCGCCAGGCGGACTGGCGACTCATGTTCACGGCCTTGGCGGCCGCCTCCACGCAGCCGGTATCGGCCAGCGCCTCAAGAAAGGCGCGCTGGCGATCCGGCGTCCAGCCATCATGGCGCGGCGCGACGGGGACGAGCGCGTTCTCGGGAACAGTCTTGCGCGCCGTCCGCTGCGCCGAGCAGCGGATGGGACGAGATGCAGCGGACGCGTCGCCATCAGCGTTGGTGGCGGCTTTGGGGGAAATGCGGCTGTGCTTGGCCATGATCGTCCTCCGGGAACAAAAGGGGGACGGGCCATATATGATGGATGGGGGGCTGTAGGACAGAGGCTTGATGCCTAGGGAAGTCTCGGATAGTTATTGGTAATGGTGGGGATTTGGAAGTTTATAGCGCTTTGCATTGTGGCCGCCGTGGCCGCTGCAGGCACGACACTGGCACTACATTTCGTCGGAATATCCGACGGAGCAGAGAGCGATATCTCTTACGCTGAGTTTTTGTCGGTGACGCTTACCGCCTTGAGCATAATGATAACGGTACTTGGTCTTTTTGTGGCTGCCGCCGGAGTCATCGGCTGGAGTACGTTGGAGAATAAGCTTCGGTCCCACTCAGTAGAGTACTTTACTAATCAGCTGTCCAAGGAAGGGCCTCTAAGGCAGGAGTTAGAAGAGCTCTTCACATCGATTGCTTACACTGGAATTGAAGGTCTCAAGCAGTCTCATAAGGAAGATAGGCCCTATGACGACTGAATCATACCTTCTCAACAGAATCGATAGTCAAGAAATTGCTGTATTAAGAAGTTTCACAAATCAGGTTCCTGTAAGGGTTGGCTCATTGGCAAAGGAGCTTGGTCTTAGGGTAGTCCTGGCGACTTTGCCTATGAATATATCTGGACTAATTCAGCCAGATGACGGGGGTGGATTCGTAATTAAGGTCAATCGTTTTGAATCGAAGGAAAGGCAGCGTTTCACGATAGCGCATGAGATTGCTCACTACTTGCTGCATAGAGATAGAATTAATAGTGGAATTGTTGATTCTGTGCTCTATCGTTCAAAGTTGTCTTCTCGCTTGGAGGCTGAAGCTAATAAGCTCGCTGCGGAAATTATTATGCCAGCACAGGCCTTGAGAGAGGAGGTAAATCGATTTGGTGGTCGAATTCCCGAGGATGCAATCGCCGAACTTGCAGTCCGATTTGGCGTATCCAAACAAGCTATGGCAATAAGAGCGGGATAGAGCGGAGTGCTTCAGGGAAAGGAATATGTTCCTCTTCTGAAGACCGGTGTTGCCGAAATAGGCGCTTATCGATCTTTATTTCCTGATGTCCGAGATCTGACTTTCCCTATCTTCAACATGCGGCCTTGGCCAAACGCAAGCCACTTCCAATTTACTTTAAGCAAGACCATCGAAGCTTCCGCTGGTTTTCCATTCGGATTAGCTCTTGACGTGGATCGGAGAGGGCGCAGCAGTAATTTGGCTGCTCAACAAGAGTTTGATGCACTATTTGTGCCGGACGGCGGTTATTCAGCTTACTATAATCTTGTGGAGTCCGTGCCTGAGGCAGTGCCGGTGCTCATCGACGCATCCTGTCCGCTGGTCATGGGGCAGCAGCTAGCGAATGCTGCGGCTCTTGATCGTGGACTAATCATATATCAGGGGAGGGGGCTACCCGGTAGCATATGGAATATGATCTCCCAAATAGGTGAGATGCCCCACGACACTGTTGTTGTGATAGACGCTGGCTGGTCGCGCGATTACCTGTCTCAAGAAGCTTGGATTCTACCGATTGCCGAGCAGATAATAGGAGCGTTGCCTACTGCCGAATTCGTCGTAATGTCTAGTTCGTTTCCTGACAGCTTTTCGCATATCGTTGGGCATTCTGAAGAAAATGCAACGGAGAGGCGCTTATTTTGGGTGGTCAGGCAAAGATTTCAGCAAGCTGACATAACGTACGGTGATTGGGGCAGTACTCGAGTATCAACAGGAGGTGGAGGCGGGGGTATCCCTTCGAGAGTAGATGTTCCGAGCATAGGATCGTGGCACATTTTTCGCGCAGATCCTAAGAATGATTTGGGATTTTGTGAGATGGCTTGGGACGCCCAGCACCATCCTTGCTTTTCGGTACTTCCAGATTCTTGGGGCAAGGAGATGATTCAGATCACTGACGATGAGGGCTCTGGTATCACAAGTAGGCCGACCGCAACTCAGGTTCGCATAAATCTACATATGACTATTCAGTCGGGCGCTGCAAGTGTCCCGCCGACTGACGAAATTCCTTACGAAGACTAGCTCACTCCGCCGCCTCGCTAACCGCCTTCTTCCCCAGCAACGGCGCCAGATACCGCCCCGTATAACTCCGCTGCTCCTTCACCACCGTTTCCGGCGTCCCCACCGCCACAATCTCGCCGCCCTTCACCCCGCCTTCCGGCCCAAGGTCGATGATCCAGTCGGCGGTTTTGATGACGTCGAGATTGTGCTCGATCACCACGACGCTGTTGCCTTGCTCGACGAGGGCGTGGAGCACTTCCAGCAGTTTGCGGACGTCCTCGAAATGGAGGCCGGTGGTGGGTTCGTCCAGGATATAGAGCGTGTTGCCGGTGGCTCTCCGGCTCAGTTCCTTGGCGAGTTTCACGCGCTGAGCCTCGCCGCCTGATAGGGTGGTGGCCTGCTGGCCGACCTTTACATAGCCGAGGCCCACTTCCGCCAGCATGGCCATCTTGTCGCGGATGGGCGGCACGGCCTTGAAGAACTCGACGGCGTCTTCCACCGTCATGTCCAGCACGTCCGCGATGCTGAGGCCCTTGAACTTCACTTCCAGCGTTTCGCGATTGTAGCGCTTGCCGTGGCATTCCTCGCAAGTGACGTAGACGTCCGGCAGGAAGTGCATCTCGATCTTGATGAGGCCGTCGCCCGAGCAGGCCTCGCAGCGGCCGCCCTTCACGTTGAAGGAGAAGCGGCCGGGCTTGTAGCCGCGCGCTTGGCTCTCCGGCAGGCCCGCGAACCAGTCGCGAATGTTGGTGAAGGCGCCGGTATAAGTCGCCGGATTGGAGCGCGGGGTGCGGCCGATGGGCGACTGATCGATGTCGATCACCTTGTCGAGATGCTCCAGCCCCTCGACCTTGTCATGCGCGCCGGCGATGATGCGGGCGCCGTTCAGCGCGCGGGCACTGGCGGCATAGAGCGTATCGATGGTGAAGCTGGACTTGCCCGAGCCGGAGACGCCGGTGATGCAGGTGAAGGTGCCGAGCGGGATGGACGCGGTGACGCCCTTGAGGTTGTTCGCGCGGGCATTGCGCAGGGTGAGCTTCTTGCCCGAGCCCTTGCGGCGTTTCTTCGGCACTTCGATCGCGCGCGTGCCATTGAGATAGTCGGCGGTGAGCGAGCCTTGCGTGGCGATCACGTCCGCCAGCGTGCCCTGCGCGACGATCTGCCCGCCATGCACGCCCGCGCCCGGCCCCATATCGACGATATGGTCGGCGGCGCGGATCGCGTCCTCGTCATGCTCCACGACAATGACGGTGTTGCCGAGATCGCGCAGGCGCTTGAGCGTCACCAGCAGCATGTCGTTGTCGCGCTGGTGGAGGCCGATGCTGGGTTCGTCCAGCACATAGAGCACGCCGGAAAGACCGCTGCCGATCTGGCTGGCGAGGCGGATGCGCTGGCTCTCGCCGCCCGAGAGGGTGCCGCTGGTGCGGTCCAGATTAAGGTAATCGAGGCCGACATTGTTGAGGAAACCGAGCCGCTCGACGATCTCCTTGAGGATGGCGCGGGCGATCTGGTTCTGCTGATCGCCAAGCCGGTCGGGCAGGGCGGTGAACCAGGCCAGCGCATCCACTACGGACATGCCGGTGGGGGTGGCGATGTCCGTCGCGGCGATCTTCACCGCCAGCGCCTCGGGCTTGAGGCGCGCGCCGCCGCAGGTCTCGCAGGGCTGGGCGGTCTGATATTTGCTGAGTTCCTCGCGCATCCACGCGCTCTCGGTCTGCAGCATGCGGCGATTGAGATTGCCGATGACGCCCTCGAAGGGCTTCTTCACATCGTAGCTCTTGCGCCCGTCCCGGAAGGTGAGGGTGACAGGGCGACCACCCGTTCCGTGCAGGATAACAAGGCGCACTTCGCCCGGCAGATCCTGCCATGGCGTGTCGAGACTGAAGCCGAATTCCTTCGCGAGACTGCCGAGCACCTGCATGTAATAAGGGGAGGGCGGGTTGGACTTGGCCCACGGCACGATGGCGCCCTTCTTGAGGCTGAGCGCCTCATTGGGGACGACGAGCTGCTCGTCGAACTCAAGCTTCTCGCCCAGGCCGTCACAGGCCGGGCAGGCGCCCTGCGGCGCGTTGAAGGAGAAGAGGCGCGGCTCGATCTCGGCGATGGTGAAGCCGGAGACGGGGCAGGCGAATTTCTCGGAGAAGATGATGCGGTTGCCAGGGATGCCGGCGCCTTTCATCTTTCCCCCCTCCCCTTCAGGGGAGGGGTCGGGGGTGGGGTTTTGCCGCGAGGGTTGATTTGGATCGGGAGACCCCACCCCTAGCCCCTCTCCTTCAGGGGAGGGGGACTGGAGTTCCGCCACCGTCCCCTCCGCCAGATCGACATAAGCCAAGCCATCCGCCAGCTTCAGCGCCGTCTCGAAGCTCTCGGCGAGGCGCTGGGCCATGTCGGCGCGGACGACCACGCGGTCCACCACGACCTCGATGTCATGCTTGTATTTCTTGTCGAGCGCCGGGGCTTCCTCGATGGCGTAGAATTCCCCATCGATCCGCACGCGGGTGAAGCCGGCTTTCTGCCACTCCGCCAGTTCCTTGCGATACTCGCCCTTGCGCCCACGCACGACCGGAGCGAGCAGATACAGCCTTACACCTTCCGGCAGCGCCAGCACCCGGTCGACCATCTGGCTCACCGTCTGCGCGCTGATCGGCAGGCCCGTGGCGGGCGAATAGGGCACGCCAACCCGCGCCCACAGGAGTCGCATATAATCGTAGATCTCGGTGACGGTCGCCACCGTGGAGCGCGGATTGCGGCTGGTCGTCTTCTGCTCGATGGAGATCGCCGGCGAGAGGCCGTCGATATGCTCCACATCGGGCTTCTGCATCATCTCCAGGAACTGGCGCGCATAAGCGGAGAGCGACTCCACATAGCGCCGCTGCCCCTCGGCATAGATGGTGTCGAAGGCCAGGGACGACTTGCCGGAACCCGACAGGCCGGTGATGACGACCAGCGCATCGCGCGGCAGATCGACGTCGATGCCCTTCAGGTTGTGCTCGCGCGCGCCGCGCACCTTGATGTGACTCAGCATGCGGGGCACCGATGCTGGAGAATATGCGTGAGACTCATATCCGCCGTTCTATCTCTGTTCTTTCCGGGAATCCAGCGGCCAAAAGCAGGGCCGCCAATCAAGATAGGATGGCACCGGGCCGGATGCGAGATGGCGTGCGGGAAATCGTCCCGCGCCTCGTGCGTACAAGCTTGATCCTGATCATTGTTTCGCGAGCGTGGATCGGGAATGAGAGGAACAGGCAATGACAGGAGGACGGACATGCACATCGCTACCTTGGCGCGGCTCGGACTGTTGACGGGCGCGATGCTTCTGCCGTCAGCGGTGCTGGCGCAGGATACGCCGGAAGAGCAGGAGGCCCGCCACGTGCTCCACAAGGAGCAGGCGAGGCTCGCCGCCCAGCAGATGGGCGATCTGGAAACGAGAAAGGCGGCCGTCGCGGACGAGCAGGCCGCCAGGGAGCAGACCTATCGCGATGCCCTGGCCGCTCGGGACGCAGACATCGCCGCCACGCGCGCAAAGGCGGCGGAGGATCGGGCGCGCTGGGAAGCCGCCGTCACCGCTTGTCTTGCCGGCGACCGCAGCCAGTGCGCGCAGCCGGCGAGCCCGACCGGCGCGGACTGATCGGCACAATCTATCCGGTTAGCGCCCGTCCGGATAGACGCCCGCGAGCACGTGTTCGAAATGGGCGCGCACCAGATCGTTGCACCCGCACGCGCGCCGGCGCAGGCCATCGGCATCCGTGACGACCAGCGCGCCCCGGCGAGTCTGTACCAGACCTTCCGCCTTGAACCGCTGGATCAGCCGGCTCGCATAGCTGCGGGCGATGCCGAGCAGCGAGCCGAAATGCTCCTGCGTCATCGTCACCTGATTGGTGCCGGTGCGGTCGACTGCGGCCGTCAGCCATTTGGCGGCGCGCTGCTCCAGATCATGCACCGCATTGCAGGCGACGGACTGGAAGATCTGGGCCAGCAGGCAATCGGCATAGCGGCTGAGCAGGCTGTTGATGGCGGGAGAACTGGCCTTGAGGGTCTCCAGCGCGGCCGATTCGATCCGCGCGAAATAGCCGCCATGCATCACGCAGGAGCGTGCATAGGCCGGCAGACGTCCCCGGCTGACGATGCCCCCCACGGCGCCCTCGCGCCCGATCATCGCGATCTCCACCGACCAGCCGTCTTCCACGAGCACATGAAGCGAGGCCACCGCATCGCCCAGGGGCAGATAGGCCGCGCCTACCATGTCCGCCGGCTCGTAAAGAATGGTGCCGGTCGTCAGTTTCACGAAGCGGGCCGCGGAACTGAAGAGGGCACGATCGCCGGAATTCAGCGCTGCGATGAGACCGTTCTGGTCCAGGCTGGGCGTGACGATGTCATGCATGGTGGGCGGACAACGGACTGGGAAGGTTACGGTTCCCGTAAGTGTACGATAGTGAACAGACATATAGTAAATCGCCCCCCATAAGCCTCGCTTCGTGGGCGGTGCGCGCAGGTTCCCTGCAGCTGTCTCCCGAATGAGGGAGCGTGGATGACGAAGGTGCTGCTGCTCGAGGGCGAGATGCTTGTCGCGCTCGATCTGGAACTCAACTTGCGCGATCTGGGCATGGAAGAGGTTCATGTCGCAAATTCGGTCGACGATGCGCTCGCTCTGCTGGAGAGCTGCGAGATCGGGCTGGCCGTAATCGATTACAATCCGGCCGGCGAGACTGCCGAGCCGGTTCTGCTGGGGCTGGAGGCACGGGGCGTTCCGTTCCTCGTGATGGCCGGCTATCCGCACCATTCCGTTCTTCTCGCAGACGCTCGGCTCTGGCCTCTGCTGGCCAAGCCGGCGAGCCCTGTATCGCTGCGCACCGCTCTCGCGGCCCTCAAGGCAAAGCCGGCTTGAATCCCCGCTGTGCGCGTCTTATTGGCTTGCCGGGTTCTTGACTTTGCTAATCATTGCAGTAGAAACCTATCCTGATAGGAGAAGGATTTCATGACGATCACCGCTACCCCCGTCACGCCCCGCTTCGGTGCCGAAATCTCGGGCGTGGACATCAGCAAGCCTCTCGATCCCGCGACGGTGCAGGAACTGATCGCGGCGCAGGACAAATGGGGTGTGACCGTCTACCGCAATACCGGACTGGACGATGAAGCGCAGATCGCCTTCGCGCGCAACTTCGGCCATCTGGAGAGCCTGCCGCCGCGCGACGGGCGGCCACGCATCTTTCTCTTCAATGCCGGCAATCTCGGACCTGATGGCCAGATCAACTGGAGCGCCCATGCGACAACGTATCGCAAGGGCGACCAGATCTGGCATACGGACAGCAGCTTCATGGATCTGCGCACATCCTATTCGATGCTGCGCGCGGTCGAGGTGCCCAAGACCGGCGGACCCACCTGGTTCGCGGACGCGCGCTCGGCTTATGACGACCTGCCGCAGGACGTGAAGGACAAGATCGAGAACCTCGAATGCGAGCACAGCCTCTGGTGGTCGCGCAAGCAGGGCGGCGCGGAGATTACGCGCGAACAGATCGAGGAGCGGCACCGTCCGGTCCACAAGCTGGTTCATGTCCACAAGGGATCGGGCCGCAAGATGATCTATGCCGGCGCGCATTGCTATCGCGTGGTTGGCTGGAGCTGGGAAGAAAGCCGCGAGCTGATCGACTATCTCAACAGCTTCGCCACGCAGGATAAATATATCATCAGCATCGACTATGGCGTCGGCGACATGGTGATCTGGGATAATCTGGCCGTGTTCCACAAGGGCGGCGAGTTCGACTGGAACGAGCGCCGCGACATGCGCCGCGCCACCGTGCGCGAAGCGCCGGCGCCTGAGGTCGAGGACGATCCGTTCGGCGAATTGTTCAAGGCCGCCCCCAAGATCGCGCCCGCCAAGGCGGCGGCGGGCTGATCGCCGGAGCCACCAGCGCCGGTCCTCACGGACACGCTCGTTAGGCTGTGTGGACAGATTGGCGGCCGCTGTTCGCAGGGTTCAGCCCAAAGCGGCCTGTCGGGGCAGGAATTCGTTGCGGAGGTCCGCGTTTGTCCTGAGCTTGTCGAAGGAGCGCCCTTCGCCTGCAAAGCCGAGAGGAAAAGAAGAGCCCTTCGACAAGCTCAGGGTGAGCGTGTGGTTATCGGAAAACCCATGCTTTCCAGTGGGCTAGGCTGTCCTCTGAGAATAAGGCGTATGCTCCATGACGCCATGAAATCCGATGGCGAGCGGCCCGGGCATGTCGTTGCTCCGGGTGCGATTTGGCCAACTGGCCCAAATGCCGATCTGATTTCGCGACACGGCACGAAGGATTATCCCGTGCGTTACAATCAAGTGACGTATTTCGGTGCCGGTCGGATGTCGGCCTTGTGCAGCCACTCCTACGCGCCTATTGCGCTCGAACGACGGGCGATTGAGCCCTGCCGCCGCTGACATCCGTCGCGGAACGACAAGCAAGAGAGAATGACTTTCAAAAATCTTCCCGCGCTTCTATCCGAAGCGCTCGCGTCGCGTGGCTACGCCGCGCCTACGCCCGTTCAGGGCGCCGTGCTGGAGAGCGAGGCGCTGGGGCGCGACCTCATCGTGTCCGCCCAGACCGGCTCCGGAAAGACGGTGGCTTTCGGCCTCGCCATGGCGGACGACCTGGTCGACAAGAGCGGCATCGCCCGTGTCGCCGAAGCGCCCCTTGCACTCGTCATCGCGCCGACACGTGAGTTGGCGTTGCAGGTGAGTCGTGAGCTGAGCTGGCTCTACGAACGCACCGGCGCCCGAGTCGCAACTTGCGTGGGCGGCATGAACCCGTCCGTGGAGCGCCGAGCGCTCGCACGTGGCGCGCAGATCGTCGTCGGCACGCCCGGCCGCCTGCGCGATCATCTGGAGCGCGGTGCTCTGGAACTGCATAGCCTTGCCGCCGTCGTCCTGGACGAAGCGGACGAGATGCTGGACATGGGCTTTCGCGAGGATCTGGAGGGAATATTGGATGCGACGCCGGAAGGGCGCCGCACGTTGTTGTTCTCGGCCACGATGCCCAAGCCGATCGTCGCGCTTGCCCGCCGCTACCAGCGGGACGCGCTGCGCATCTCCACGATCGAGGAACAGCGTGGCCATGGCGACATCAGCTATCAGGCGATCGCCATCGCGCCCTCGGACATCGAGCATGCGGTCGTCAATCTGCTGCGCTTCCATGAAGCGGAGACCGCCATGCTGTTCTGCGCGACGCGGGACAATGTGCGGCACCTGCACGCAAGCCTGACCGAGCGCGGCTTTGCCGTGGTGGCGCTTTCCGGCGAGCATAGCCAGAATGAGCGCAACCATGCGTTGCAGGCACTGCGGGACCGGCGCGCGAGAGTCTGCGTCGCGACCGATGTGGCCGCGCGCGGGATCGATCTGCCCAGCCTGTCGCTCGTCATCCATGTGGAGGTTCCCCGCGACGCGGAAGCGTTGCAGCACCGATCCGGCCGGACGGGCCGCGCCGGCAAGAAGGGCACGGCAATCCTGCTGGTGCCTTATCAGCGGCGCAGGCGGGTGGAAGGCATGCTACGCGGCGCGCGCATAGCGGCGGATTGGGTTCCGCCGCCTTCAGCCGACGATATTCGTGCGGCGGATCGCGAGCGGCTGCTTAATCGCCTCCTCATGCCCGTCGAGATCGCCGAGGAAGATCGCGCGATCGCCAGCCGTCTGCTGGCGGAACGCAGCCCAGAGGAACTCGCGGCCGCGCTCGTCCATGCTCATCGCGCAGCCTTGCCCGAGCCAGAAGAGTTGCTGGCGGAATCCGCCGCACCTGATCCGCGGGGCCCTCGTCCGGGCTTTGAGGGCAGCGCGTGGTTCCGCATGAATGTGGGCCGGGGCCAGAATGCCGATCCGCGCTGGGTGCTGCCGCTGCTGTGCCGGCGCGGCCATGTCAGCCGCAGTGACATCGGCGCGATCCGCATCAGCGCGCATGAGACACTGTTCGAGGTGACGCAGGCGGTGGCGAGCCGCTTCCTCGCCACTGTCAGTCGCACCGGTGATGAGGACGACGGTATCGAGATCGTCCCTGTCGAGGGTCAGCCGCGCGAAGCGGCGCGGCAAAATCGTCGGGAGCGGCTGGAGTATCGCGAGCCGGCAAATCCCGGCGCGCACCCGAAGAAGCCGTTCCGTCCGCAGGCGCCCCGTGGTGCAGGGCCACGCGGCGCCGGCCCCCGTGATGGCGCTCCCCGTGACTTCGCTCCACGCGATGGGCGCCAGCCCGGTAAGAAGGGCGGTCCGCGCAAGAAGCCGGACAGGAACAGGTGACACGAATCCTCGTCGACGCCGATGCATGCCCCGTGAAGGAAGAGATCTACAAGGTTGCCTTCCGCCACGCGGTGCCGGTGACGATCGTGAGCAACAGCCCCATCCGCGTGCCGGCGCACGAGCTGATCGATCGGGTCGTGGTGAGCGACGGCTTCGATGCCGCCGATGACTGGATCGCGGAGCGTGCCGGCCCGGACGCCGTCTGCATTACCGCCGATATCCTGTTGGCCGACCGCTGCCTGAAGGCGGGCGCGGCCGTCATTGCGCCCAATGGCAAGCCCTTCACCTTCAGTTCCATCGGCGGTGCCATCGCGACCCGCGCGATCATGGCCGATCTGCGTGCCAATGGCGACGTGATCGGCGGCCCGGCTCCGTTCGGCAAAGGGGATCGTTCGCGCTTCCTCTCGGCCCTCGACGAAGCGCTCGTGCGACTGCGGCGAATGGGTTAAGGCTGAGACATGGCAGAACGATTTGAACGGCACCGGCAGCCCTGGACCGCAGCTGAAATTCAGAAGCTCCACACGCTCGCCAAAAAGGGCATGGCGCTCAAAGCCATCGCCAAGGCCCTGACCCGCAGCGAGGAATCGGTGAAAGACCGCGCCAAGACCGATGGCCTGACAATCGCAAAGCTGCGCTGACTCTCTGGTCCCACGGGCAATTTGAAGCGAGCTTTGGCGGAGGATCGCTGCGGCCTTCGTAGGCGTGGATCCGGCAACGAGGCAACCGCGCGCAAGCCTTCATCGACGCGCCTGAGAGTTGTCCTGACAGGCGGAGTCCCAGGCGGCGTGGACAAATTCGAACAGCCACTCTTCGCATGACGATTGGAACCCCGGCCTGTCTGGACCGACCTATCCCCTCACCCGTCCGCCCTGAGCTTGTCGAAGGGCTGTCCTTCGACAAGCTCAGGGCGAACGGAGAGATTTCCGCAGACACTCTTGGATAAGGCCGAGCTTGAATTTGTCCTCGCCGCCTAGCTGAGCAACCCCAGATCATGCAGTTCGCCCAAACCATCGATCACCCGGTGCGGTCGTCGTTCGTCCGGCTGGGCCGCCCATTCCTCTGCGCTGGTCGTGCCCGTGGTGATGCCGATGCCCATCGCGCCGCCAGCCCGTGCCATCTCCGTCTCCACCTTGGGGTCGTCTCCCACGACCACGACATTCTCCGCCGGCACGCCCAGCTTCGCCGCCACGAATTGCATGGCATGGAGCGATGGCTTGCCGGTCACTTCCGGCTCGGCCCCGGTCACGCGCGCGATGGCGCCGCCGATGGCGCAGCTATAGCCGAAGGCGCGGCCGCTCTGGGATGCGAAGAAAGGCACGTCCGAGGCCGAGAACAAGGCCGCGCCCGCCAGCACCGCCTCGCAGCCGGCATGGATATCCGGCATCGAGCACTCAGGATGCCAGGCGACGTAAACCGCGTCCGCGCTCGTGGCGCCATCTTCGCCCGGCCGCACGACACCCACGCCCTCGCCGGTCAGTGCGTCCACCACGCCCTGCGTACCGAGCACCAGCACGCGATCGAAGCCGCGCTCGCGGAACACATGCCCGGCGACGCTGTTGGGCGTGAAGAGATGCTCGTCCGGGATCGGCAGGCCAAGCGCCCGAAGGCGCGGGCCTTGCTCCGTGGCCGGATACGCGCTGCCATTGGTGAGCGCGAGATAGGGCACATTCCGCGCTTCCAGTTCGCGCAGCAACTCCACGGCGCCGGGTAGCAGCGTGTAACCGCCCAGATTGCGATCGCTCAGGATGAGCGTGCCGTCGAGGTCGAACATGAAGCCGCCGACGGGGCGAAGCGCTTCGGTGAAGGGAACGGTCATGGGGAATCCTTGATGGCCCAGATGGGGAGGAGGCGCGCCCTTGGCCGGACGACGCTGTCTCTCCCGCTGCTCGGTGAAGGCGCGCGTGGGGGCAAGCGCAAGCTGCGCACCGTTTCACATAGCGCGATAAGGGATGCGATCAGCCTTCGCCATAGCTTTCCAGTTCCAGCTTGAAACCGGGCTTCTCCACGCTGATCCGGCTCAGGTCCGTCCGCGCGATCAGCTTGCGGATAAGGTCCATCGCCGGCCGCAGCGTCGGATCATAGACGCGCGGCGCGGGGCCGGCGGCCTTCATCGCATCCACTTGACCCGCCGGCATCGTTGCGCGCAGCAGGAATTCCTCATCGGAGAGGCCAGTGCCGATGCGCCGCCGCAGCTCCGGCAGGTCGGCCATGCCCGGCTCGGCATCCAGTTCCTTGGTGCGCGGCAGGCTCATGATCCGGTCCAGCACGTCCGGCGCAATCGGCTGGTTGGGCCGGCCGAACTTGCCCAGCGCATAGCGGATCACTTCATCGGGGATCACAGCATAGCGCTCGGCGGCGGTCACGTTCATCACCGCCTGCGTCATCACCATCTGCGCGAAAGGCGTCATCACGATGGGCCAGCCCAGCTCCTCACGCACGCGGCCCAACTCCTCGACCACCGCACCTTCCAGATGCGGCACGCGATGGTCCGCCAGATGCCGACGCATGGTCCCCACCATGCCGCCGGGCAATTGATGCTGGAGATAGGTGGCGTCGAACGCCATGGGCGCGCCGGTCGGCAACCCCTCGGCTTGCGCCAAGGTGGTGAAATAGCGCCCGGCTTCGGCAAGCGCCTCGTCATCGATATCGACCGTGTGGCCCATCGCGCGCAGATTGGCGACCACGCGCTCCAGCGGGGGATTGGATGTGCCGTCGCCCAGTCCGCCGCTTGCACCCTGCAAGGTCTCCACGCCAAGTTCGGCCGCCTCATAATAGCTCTGCTCGCCCAGGCCGATGGTGCAATGCGCATGCAATTCCAGCGGCTTGTCGCCGATGACGGCGAGAATGGCGGGGATCAGCGTCTGCGCGCGCTTGGGGCTGAGCAGCCCGCCGGGATCTTTGATATAGAGCGCGTCGATATCCGGGCACGTAGCCATCATCGCGGCGGCCTGCGCGTAATGGGCATCATCATGGATGGGGCTCAGCGTGAAGACCAGCGCGCCCACCACATAGGCCTCGCCATCGCGCTTGATCATCCGCGCGACCTGCACGTTCGCTTCGGCGTCGTTGTTCGGATCAGCCAGCGCGAAGCGGCCGATGCCGTTCTTCATGAGCGTGTGGAAGGCCAGCGCCATGAAGTCCGGGCTCGCCGTCTCCCACGCAATGAAGCGAAAGCCGGTGGAGAGGAATTGCAGCGGCGTGGTGGGGCAGGCCTGCTTCATCAGGCGGATGCGCTCCCACGGATCCTCCTGCTTGTAGCGCACGGCCACGCCCATATGAGTGGAGGTGGTGAAATCGATCGCCTTGAAGCCCACGCGTTCCAGCACCGGCGCGATGGTGAGCGTGCGGGCGGTGTCCACCCCCAGCGCGGCCCACAGGCACTGATTGCCGTCGCGCAGCGACGTTTCGACAAGTTGAATATTGGCCATAGATCAGATTTAGCTCGTTGCCTGTTTACGGTGCGGCCGTCAGTCGCCGCGCCAGAAAGCCCGTATCCACGCCGCCTGTCGCGAAATCCGGATCGGCTAACGTCTCTGCCTGAAAGGCCAGGTTCGTCGAGACGCCTTCGATCCGGGTTTCACGCAGCGCGCCGCGCAGGCGCGCGATGGCGGTCTCCCGATCCGGCCCATGAGCGATAACCTTGGCCACCATGGAATCGTAGAAGGGGGGGATTTTTGCGCCATCCACGATATGCGTGTCCACGCGGATGCCCTCGCCCTGCGGCCAGTGCGCTTGCGCGACGGTGCCGGGACTGGGCATGAAGTCGCGCGCCGGGTCCTCGGCATTCACCCGGCATTCCACCGCCGCGCCCTCGATGCGAATATCCGCCTGCGAGAAACGCAGACCCTCGCCATTGGCAATGGCGATCTGCTCGGCGACGAGGTCCACGCCCGTCACCATCTCCGTCACCGGATGCTCCACCTGGATGCGCGCGTTCATCTCCAAAAAGTAGAATTGCTCGCGCGCCACATCGTAGAGGAACTCCACCGTGCCCGCCCCGCGATAATCAAGCCGAGCGGAGAAGCGCACTGCCGCTTCGTGCATGGCGTCGCGGACGGCAGAGGGCAGATGCGGCGCGGGCGTCTCCTCGATGAGCTTTTGGTAGCGCCGCTGCACTGAGCAATCGCGTTCGCCCAGATGGATGACATTGCCCTTGCCGTCGCCCAGCACCTGCACCTCGACATGCCGGCCCTGCGCGACATAGCGCTCAAGATAGACGCGCGCGTCGCCAAAGGCTGCGCCCGCTTCGGCAGAGGCCATGTCCATCGTGGCGGTGAGGTCTTTCAGATCCTCCACCAGCTTCATGCCGCGCCCGCCGCCGCCACCCACGGCCTTGACCAGAATCGGCGCGCCGATCTGCGCGCCCAGCGCCTGCGCCTCGGCCATGCTCTCCACCGGGCCGCCCGGCACCACCGGCACATCGGCGGCGATGGCCTCGGCCCGCGCGCGCAATTTATCCCCCACCGCCTCGATCTGCGCGGCAGTCGGCCCGATGAAGATCACGCCTTCATCCTCGCAAAGCTGCGCCAGTGCTGCGCGCTCGGAGAGGAAGCCATAGCCGGGATGGATCGCGTCGCAGCCCGATCCGAGCGCGGCCTGCACGATCGTCTCGACGCGCAGATAGCTCTCGCTCGGCCGCGCCGGGCCAATGCACAGCGCCCGGTCCGCCATTTGCGCGCCCAGCGATCCCCGATCAGCCTCTGAGACGGCCAGCACCGTTTCGACGCCGAGCGCCTGCGCGGTGCGGATGATCCGCACCGCGATCTCGCCGCGATTGGCGATGAGGATACGGCGAATTGTCATGAATATCGATGACCCACGTATGCCGTCATTCCCGCGCACGCGGGAATCCAGGCCCAGCCGCGCGTCCCTGATTGAAGGTGAGGACTGGATTCCCGCGTGCGCGGGAATGACGAGGGAGAGGCGCAAATCATATCCATCTCAGGCGTCCGGCCGGACCAGCATCAGCACTTCGCCATGCTCGACCAATTCGCCATTCTGCCCGAGGATTTCCACGATTTCCCCACTCACCCCAGCGGAGACGGAGTTCATCAGCTTCATCACTTCGATGATGCCGATCACGGTCTCGGTGCTCACCTTGCTGCCGACGTCCACGAAAGGCGCTTCGCCCGGCTTGGGCGCGCGGTAGAAGATGCCGAGCAGGGGCGCGGTGATCTCCACCAGCCCTTCCTCGCGGCTCTGGCGTGTGGGCGCGGTCGGCGGTGGGCTGGCCGCCGCAGGTGCCGCAGCGGGCGCGGAAGCAGTCGGCGCAGTCGTCTTGCGCGCCGGCCGGGGCGCTGCGCTGCCGCCGCGTTCCAGCTCCAGCTTGAGGCCGTCAACTTCGAGGGCAAGCCGGTCGAAGGTCGAGCCTTCGAGCAGCTTCATGATCTCCTCGACATCCTTCGCGGTGAGGCTCATGCTATTTTCCTTCCCCCGAAGATCGACATGACATGTTTGAGCGGATCGTCGCTGGTGGCCGTCACCGGCTTCTGGTCCTTCACGGACCACACCGTTTCCGGCCGGCTTTGCAGCAGCAGCAGCTTGCCGGACTGGTCGATGGCCCATTCGATGTCCTGCGGGCGGCCATAATGCTTCTCGATCTGGCGACCGACGCCGCGCAGCGCCTGCAATTCATCGTCGGACAGGCAGGGCGCCGTGCGCGTGGCCGCGTCCAACTCCTCATCGACGATCCCGCCACCCGGCGCGGGTACTTGCCGGATATGCTTCTCGCTGATGTCGCGCACGCTGATCTCGCCGGTGATCTTGCCCATCACCCAGCGATCCGGCGTCACTTCGCCGGAGACGACGGCGCTGCCGAGCCCCCATGCGCCTTCGATGGTGATGACGGACTTGTCGCCCGTGGTGGGCGAGCGCGTGAACATGACGCCGGCCGTGCGCGCGTTCACCATCGTCTGCACGACCACCGCCATGGCGACGCCATCCTCGGGCAGACCATGCTTGCGGCGATAAGTGATGGATTCGACCGAATAGAGGCTGCCCCAGCACTCGCGCACGCGGTGCACCGTGTCGGCGGCATCGAGCACCCAGAGGAAGGTGTCCTGCAAGCCGGCGAAGCTCGCATCCTCCGCATCCTCGGTGGTGGCGGACGAGCGCACCGCCACCGTCAGCATCGGATCGCCTTGTCCCAGCCTGTCATGCGCTTCGAGGATGGCTTGCTCCACCTCGGCCGGCAGCGGTTCTTCCTCGATGCGGGCGCGCAGGGTCTTGGAGACCTGCGTGACCGCGTCCAGATCATTGGGATCAAGTGGCTCGATCTGCGCGCGTACCGGGGAGCGCGCTTCCAGAGCCTTGAGAAACAGTTCGAAGGCATGGGTCGTCACCACGAAGCCGGGGGGCACGTCGATGCCGGCATGAGTCAGTTCGCCCAGGCTCGCGCCCTTGCCGCCCACAGTGGGGCGGTCCGTAATGCGCAGGTCGGGGAACCAGCTAATGCTCTCGCTCATAGCCCCCTCCCCTTCAGGGGAGGGTTGGGGTGGGGTGTCGCCCCGCCGCCTGCCCGCGCGATGAGACCCCACCCCGCTGCGACTAAGCCCGTGCTGGCGCCCGCGCCAAGTCTCGCTGCCCCTCCCCTGAAGGAGAGGGGGTAAGTCAATGCTTTCATCGTCATACGTCTTCCAGCACTCGTTCATCTTCAAGAATCGTCACTGTCCCGCGTCCGCCATCCACGCGGATGCGCTGGCCGTCCTTGATCTTCTGCGTGGCCGATCCCGTGCCCACCACTGCGGGCAAGCCATATTCGCGCGCCACGATGGCCATGTGGCTCATCGACCCGCCAATGTCGGAGACCGCCGCGCTGATTTTCTGGAAGATCGGCGCCCAGGTCGGGTTCGTCACCTGGCAGACGAGGATGTCGCCCTGCTGGAGCCGGCTGATCTCGTCCACGGACTTGACCACGCGGGCCGTGCCCTCGACAACGCCTTGGCAGGCCGCGAAGCCCTTCAGTTCGTTGGGATTACCGTCCCCGTCGGAGAGCCACACGTCCAGGCTCTCGCGCGTGATGCCCCAGAGCATGACGATCGCCGGATCGTCGATCACATCGGGCACCTGGCCCAGCGCCGGCGGGACCACATGGTCGGCCCATGCCTTGATCGCCGCCTTGCGTTCCGCGATTTTCGCCGGCCAGACGCGCGGGCCGATGGGCTCAGATCCCGAGGACCAGACCAGCATCAGGTCCACGATTGCGCTTTCCAGTTCGTAGTGCGTGAGGTGGAAGACGTCCTCTTCCTTCTCCCAGAAGCCATGGTCGCGCAGCAGCGCGCCGAATTCGCGGATCTTGTTGAAAAAGAGGTTCGTGTACCAATGCTCGCAGTAGAATTTGTGCCCTTCCACATAGGGGAACACGCGGTGGGCGAGGGTGATGAGCTGATCGTATGTTGCGCGGTCCTCGTCCGTGTCGAGCAACTCGCGATAGTCCTCGATGAGCTGGTTACGCTCCTCGATCAGCTTCTCCATCGGCCGCTCGATATTCTGGCCGGCCTTCACTTTCTCGATATAGCCCGGCAGCGCGGCGAACGGCATGGAGAGGTCATCGTTCCATGAGCGGTGATAGTGGTAAAAGCCGTCGCCCACATTCACGTTGAACCATGGATTGCGGCTGGTCTCCAGTTCGCCCAGCCATTCCTTGCCGGCATTGCCCAGAGCGTCCAGATCGGCGAGCACCTGTTCGATATTCATCCCGTCCGTGAAATGGGCGTCCACGCCCAGTTCCACCGCGCGACGGGCAAGGCGCTTCACTTCCTCGTCCGGCTTGAAGATCTCGGCTTCCATGCCCGCGACCATGCGGCTGATCGCCTGATCGCTGATCTCGGGGAAGGCTTTCTTGCAGAAGTCGAAGAAGGTCAGATAGGCGCCGTAGCCGAGCAGCAGGAACTCGAAATGGTGGTGCCACATGCGGAAGTAGCCTTCGAGCGTCTTCCGATAGGTATCGAGCAGCGCATGATTGGCCGCGACGCCCTTGCCGGTGTGCGTCGTCTCGATCGGCTCCAGCTCCGGCAGCTCGGGCTTCGGCAGCGCCTGCGCGTCCGCGATCAGCGCCTTCATCTTGTCCTTCCATTGGGCGTAGAGGTCTTCCCAATGCTCGTAATAATAGAAGGCGCGCTGCTGGAATTCCTTGGTCCGCGCCTCGATCTCGGCCGGGTCCGTCACCGCCACGCCGCCGATGAACACCCGCCCGTTGATGACGCGATGGTCGATGCCCTTGGTGGTGGGCAGCACATGCACGCGGGTATTGAAGCTGCCGAGCGCGCAATAGGCCGCTTCCGCCGTCACCATGTCGAAATGGTGCATCGGCTCGGGAAAGTGCATGGAATTGTAGAACCAGAAGCGCGCGTCGTCGCCATCATGGAACTGGGTATAATAAGGATAGGCCGCCTGCGCGCCCTCGGTGCCCGGCACGACTTTCAGCGAGCTGGGGAGGGGGAAGCCCTTGGTTGGTTCGCTCATGGTCATCCTCTCGTTTCTCCAGTCCGTCGCCGCGCATTGCTGGCGTCTTTGCGGCGGACCGGGGTTGCATTCTCATCTCGCGGAGGCCGGTCCCCGAATCCCGCTGCGGGAAAAGGACAAGCCGCGATCGTGAAGGACTGTAACCGCCGGAACCGCTGCCCCAAAGGATTCCCGCGCAAGGCCATCAGGACAAAAGCGCAGGTGCTATCATCCTGTCATGCATTGAAATCGCGTGGTTTCGTTGCGCGAAAAGGGAAGCGCGTTCAGCGCCTGTGCGCGCCGCGCCAGACGCTGGGCGTCACGCCGAACCGCTTACGGAACAGTCGCGCGAAATAGCTTGGGTCGAGGAACCCGCAGCGCCAGGCGATGTCGCCCAGCGAAAGGCCGCTGGCGCGCGGATCGGTCAGCAGGTTGCTGGCGCGGTCGAGTCGCGTGACGTTGAGTTCCTGCACGAAGCTGGTGCCCGCGCCGGCCAGCAGCGCCTGCAAATAGCGGCGCGATATGCCGAGGTCGTTGGCGATGCCGTCCGGCGTGAGGTCCGGGTCGGCATAGTCCGTCTCGATGCGCCGCAGGATCTGGCGGGCAAGCTGGCCGCGATGGCGGCTGGGCGCGGGTTCGTGAAAGCCGGTCGCCAGCGTCAGCAGTGCGCCCACCTGCTCGGCGATCAGCGGGCGGGGCAGGGGGCTCTCGTCGAGGTCGTGCACCATCGTCTCGATGAGGCTGCCGAGCGGCGCGCCCCAGCCCTGCGTCGCCGCAATCGGCCGGGCCAGCAGCGCTTCGGGATCGGGCAGATATTTCTCCAGCCACCCCTGCGGCATCATCAGGTCCACTGCCTCATGGGCGGTGTCCATTTCCATCTGGTAGAAGCGGGTATTGTCGAACAGCACGAACTGGCCCGGCTCCACGATGAAGCTCTTGCCGGCCATGCGGGTGTTGAGCGCGCCCTTGCGCGCGTAAACGAGCTGGATGGTGGGAAAGGCCCGCCCGGCGCTGCCGTCCATGCCCGTGTGCACCACGCGCTGAGCAGGCGCATGAAGCTGGAGCAGCCGCAATTGGCCCACGCCCTGGCTTGTCCATCGCGCCGCGAACTGATCGGTATCATAGACGGTTACGTCGATGGGCGCGATGGTGCTGGCGGCCCAGTCGCGCCATTGGGTGATGGCCTCGCTGCGCGCGAGCCCGTTCGAGGACCATTTCTGGTCGTCATGCCCTGATTGCACCGGCATCGGGGGCTGCCATTCTCTCCATTGACGTTCTGGCGGCAGTGTATGCCGGGGGGAACCGTGCCGCAAGCCCGCCCGCCCCTGCTGTGCCGCGCTTCAGCCCTCTTCTGCCTGCACCTTTTGCAGGCCGCGCTCGCGGCGGCCGGTAAGCGCCGAGCCGATGTCCCTCGCGAGGCGCAGGTAGAAGGGAATGGCACTCAGCGCGATCAGGGCGAAAACGACCATGGCCGCGCGGAAATCGTCGAGCCGCGGTTCCGTGAGCCCTCCCGACAGCAGGTTGAGCAGCGCGGCGGCTGTCGAAATGGCGAAAGCCTGCGATGCCGATGCGGCGATGTTGCCAAGCACCGTCGCCCCGCCGACCTCCGTCTGCGGTACATCCGCGAAGCGCAGCGCCATCATGGCGGTCATGTGGATGGAGCGAGCCATCCCCACGCCGAACATGATAACGAACAGCAGCCAGAAAGGCATGGTCTTCGACAAGAGCGCGCAGATCGCAAAGGAGACCGCCATCGTCAGAGCGCCAGTCCACAGCGCCAGACGGAAGCCCAGCAAACGCAGCGAGGGCGCCGCGACCGCTTTGAGCAGCAGATCCCCTGCATTCTGCGCGAGCAGCAGCAGGCCCGCGTGAAAGGCGGTGAGGCCGAGCCCCACCTGAAGCATCAGCGGCAGGGCGAAACCGGCGCCCATATAGGCGATGCGGATCAGCATTCCGGCGCCCAGAGTCGATACGAAGAAGCTGGGATAGCGCAGCGGCGTGAGCGGCACGATGGGGTGGGCGCTCCCCCGCACATGGCGCCAGCCCAGCCAACCCAGCAGGAGGCTCGCCGCGAGCAGCGGCACGCCCTGCTCCCAGCCGCCGCCTTTGGCTCCCAGCCGGTCGAAGCCTGCGATGAGGCAAGTCAGGAAGCCGGCGATCAGCGCGAAACCCTTGCCATCGAAGGGCGTGCGCTCCCGCGAGAGAATGTTGGGGATGAACCGAAGCGAAAGCAGCAGTGCCAGCGCGCCAGTCGGCACATTGAGGAAGAAGACCCAGCGCCAGTCGAGGAAAGTCGTGAGAAAGCCCCCGATGGGCGGGCCGATCACCGGGGCGATCAGCGCGGGCGTGCTGCTGATCGTCATGGCCGTGACCAGATAGCGCTTGGGCGTGATCGTCAGCAGGATGATATTGCCCACCGGCACCATGAGCGTCCCGAACGCGGCCTGGCACACCCGCATGGCAAGGAACATGGGCAGGCTCTGGGAAAAGCCCGCGCCCAGCGAGGCGAGCACGAAGCCCATGATCGCGACCATATAGACCCGCCGCGTGCCGAAGCGCTGGCCGATCCAGTTGCTCACCGGCAGGAGCACCACGGTCACGAGGATATAGATGGTGATGGTGGCGCTGAGCAGCGTCACCGGCACCGCGAAATCCTGCGCCATGCGCGGCAGTGCAGTGAGCAGCACCGTGGCGTCGATCACCACCATGAACATGGTGGCCGCCAGCACGATCGCCACCAGCCGGGATCGGCGCAGCGCTTCGTCTTCGGTCGAGGCGGCTGGCGCGTCTTCCCCTGGTGCATCGTTTTGTAAGGACATCTTGCCGTCCCATGGCATCCCCGCGCCGGTTCGCCAAGAGCGCGGAATGAAATCCGCCGCAGAGACACGGGCTCGCCGCCCTTGCGGGGCGAGCCGGTCGCCTGCCATGCTCCGATCCGTGAGTCGCACAGACGACCCGAAGGAGAGAGAGATGACCGTCCAGCAACGCGAAGTGGAGGAGACTGCCCGCACGGTCGAAGCGCAGCTTCAATATCTGCTGCCGGGGCCCGACATCAACCGGCGCTTCGTCTCGGCGGGCGTGGAAGTGAATACCGGCCGCTACGGCCCCTTTCCGATGACCATCCGCGATGCACGGCCCATAAGCGCGCATTTCACGCTGGATCGGCAAGGCTTCACGCTGCTCGATGCGCCCAGCGTGGTCACGGATTTCACGGATGGCGAGGAGGTCAACCGCCTCTACCCGGATGAGGTTTCCCGCTATGTGCAGCAGGCCACCGGCGCGGATTTCGTGGTCGTCGGCGGCTGGATGATCCGCACCTCAGGCGAGCTGGCCAGCCGGCAGAAGAAGACGGACGAGCCTTATCGCCATGCCGGCGGAGTCCAGCCGCCAGCCGGCGAAGTGCATGTCGATACCGATCCCGCGCGCCAGCAGCACGCCGCCGAAATGGCCTATCGCAAGGCGCGGCCGGACGGTCCGGGCTTCCGGCGCTTCATCGTCTCCAGCTTCTGGCGCACCTATTCGCCGCCGCCGCAGGATTGCCCGCTGGCTTTGTGCGACGGGCGCAGCGTGCGGGACGACGAGGGCACGCCCAATATCCTCTGGATCGTGGACAAGATCCCGGAAGGGGACGCGCTGTTCTCGCCCATGGACGATGACAGCCAGCCGGCCGCGCACATTTTCCGCCACAATCCGGCGCATCGCTGGTGGTATTTCTCCAACATGAATCGCGGCGAGGCCCTGCTGTTCAAGTTCCATGACAGCGACCGCAGCGGCGCCTGGCGCGTGCCGCATACCGCCTTCTGGGACGATAGCCTGCCTGGTGCCCACCCGCGCGAAAGCGTGGAGTGCCGGAGCATTGCCTTCTTCGAGTAAGATTACCGCCCACTCCCGTGTTTTTGAAATAATTGATGTCGACAACCATTGAAATCGACCGATCACTCCGCCACAGACGAAGGATCGGAAGTGACGGTAGCGAAAGAAATATCAGCATGGGTGAGCGGACGGATCTGGCGAATGCGCCGACGCTTCAGCATATGGATTGGGGCGAGTTGCGCAACGGCGTGGGCACTTCGGTGCGCCTGCTGCGCAACGAGTTGGTGAACCGCATCGTCGAGGCCTATGCGCCGTTCTCGCTGCGCTCGGGTGCGCTGTCCACCATGGTGCTCATCAAGGCGAATCCGGACTGCTCGCAGTCGGAAGTGGCTCGCGAAGTCGCGATGGACGACTCGGCGATGGTCGCGATCATCGACGATCTGGAGCAGCGTGGCCTGGCCCAGCGCAGCCGCTCCACTCGCGATCGCCGGCGCAACAGTCTCTCGCTCACGCCGGAAGGGGAGCGCGTGATGGCGCAGATGATCGGCTGCGCCATGGCGGTCGAACGCCCCATTCGGGAGGCACTGACCGCCGAGGAACTGGAGACGATGGTCAGCCTGCTGCGCCGCTCCTATGACGCGCTGATAGCCAACCCCAAAGACTGACGCGCCGCCGCCACGCCTTTCGCGCGCTCCAGCTGTGGCCCCGGACCTGATCCGGGGCCCGCTTCTCAAATCGAGCTGGACTCCGGTCTATCTTGATGAGGCTGATTCAGTACTCCCTCAGTACTCCTACACAGAGCAGGGATCTCCTCATCCACATACAAAACAGGCCTCCCCCGAAGGGGAGGCCTGCCGAGGAGGGAGAGAGGAACCCCTTCTCAGAACTTGAAATTCGCGCCGATGAAGAAGCGGCGACCGAGGAGGTCGTAGGCCTGGCCGGATGCCGCTCCGTTCGAGGCGCCGAGCGCACCGCCGGCAAGCTCGCCGATGGCTCGGTTGGGCGCGGTGTTGTAGTTGATGATCGGTGGCGCCTTGTCGAACAGGTTCTCGACACCGAAGCGCAGCGTGGCGTTGTCTGTGACGGCCATCGATCCGTTGAGATGAAACACGTCATAGGCCGGCGCGCCGAACGTGGTCGTGTTCGGGTTCGTCGCGTAGGCCGATGCCCTGGCGGACGGTACATGCTGCCACTGAAGCCCTAGGTTCAGCCCGCCCACGCCATAGGTGAACGTGTTGAACATCCTCCAGCGGTAGGAACTGCCGGGGTTGAGCCCGTTCTGCACCGTGCCGAGCGTGCCGGCATATTCGCGCATCGGGTTCGCCGGATTGTCCGACGACTTCAGCTCGATCAGGTAGCTGACGACGCTGGAGAAACCGAAGCGGCCGGGGATGCCGACGCCTGCCTCGTCCATGTCGAGCGACCAGTCGAACTGCGCATCGATGCCCGATGTCCGGACCCGGCCGAAATTCTGGTAGGTGCCGGTCAGGTTGCCGATCGTGCCGATGCCGACATTCCGCACCACCGCCTGGCAGGCGACGGCCGTGGGGTCGAGCGTCGGGTTGAAGGCTGTATCGAAGCATTTCTGCTGGATGAAGTCGCCCGTCTCCGCACCGATCGCGTCCTCGATCTCGATCTTGTAATAGTCGACCGCCAGACGCAGGCCGCGCAGCCACGGCGATTGGGATGGGGCGTTCAGCACCATGCCCGCCGTCCAGGTCTCGGCCTTTTCCGGCTGCACGTTCGGGTTGCCGATGGTGGTGGAGAACCCAGTGGTGGCGCCGGGGGCCTGCGTATCCGAATAGAATTGGCCGGATGTCGTCGGGTCGATGCCGTTCATCAAGGTCTCGCACAGCGCCCGCACCTCCGCGCGGTTCGTCGTGTTGGCGGGGCCGGCCCCGTAAGGCAGCAGCGTGTTGGTGCTGGAGCAGGCATCGCCGCGCGAGAGGCTCACGAAGGATTGTTGCGGCGCCTGGAAGAGTTCGGCGATGTTCGGCGCGCGCTCCGCCTTGTTGTAGCCGCCACGGAAGCGCAGCCAGTCCGTCACCTGCCAGTCGGCAAGCGCCTTCCAGGTGAAGCTGTTGCCGGTCGCGCTATAGTCGGACGTACGGGCACCCAGTTCGAACTCCAGCTTGCGGATCAGCGGCAGGTCCGCGAGCACCGGGATGAGCAACTCGCCATAGAACTCCTTGGCGGTGATCGAGCCTTCCGAATTGCCGCTCGGATAGAGGCCCGCGGCCTGATCGAGGAAGGAGGTGCCCTGCGTCGTCAACGTGTCGTTGATGTAGCTGAAGCGGTTCTTGCGATAGCTCGCGCCCACGGCTGCCCGCAGATCGCCCGCCGGCAGGGCGAAGAGCGAGCCCTGCGCGTTCGCTTCCCACATGGTCTGCTGCATGACCGAGCGGGCCTTGATGTCCGCCGAAATCGCATCGATACAGTCCTGGCTGGTCGCGATGGCATCGAACGGGTTGAGGCCGCTCGTGCAGGTCGCGCGCGACGCGCCGAAACCGCCCTGGCTCTGATTGCCCTGGCCTACGAAGCCGGCGCCCCAATTGGGTGCGCGGATGACCGTGCGATAGCGCTCGAGCGAGGCGAAGCCGGTGAGCAGGAAGTTGGTCTGCGATTCGCCTTGCGAGCCGGAGATGTCCCAGGTCCAGTCCGTGCCGGGCACGCTGCCTTCCAGCGCCACCAGCATCTGATAGGTGAGAACGTCGCTGTCCACCTCGCGCGGGGCATCCAGCGGATACTGGTTGAGCTGCCATGAGGCGGTGGGGTCGGTGCGCGAGGCGAGCAGCGCGGCCAGTTCGTCCGGAATGGCGCGCCCGTCCACCGGGATGTCGGCGCTCCAGCCGTTGACCGCGCCGGCGCGCTGCTGGACGGTGCGGGTGTTGGCCTTGTTGAAATAGCCCTGCGCGACGAGGCGGACCCAATCGGTCAGTTCATAATGGCCGCGCGTGTAGAGGTTCCAGCGGTTGAGCGGCAGCACGAGCTGATCGTGGAGGAAGTTCTCGCCCAGAAAGCCGTTGACGTTCTCGCGCATGCCCGGGCCGATGGGGCCGTTGTAGCGGTAGGCGCCCGCACGGGTGGCGAAATTGTTCACGCCGCCGAATGCCGTGCCGTCCCGGTTGAACCAGAGCGTGCCGTTGGTCGGGTAATTGGGGAAAGCGGCGGTGTCCCGCCCGTCGAAAATCCCGTTGATCGCGCCCTGTGAGGGGCGGTTCGCACCGGGGACGTAGCTTGGATAATCGGAGAAGTTCTGGTTGCCCACCGTATCGGGGTCCAGATAGAAATCGCGGAACCAGGGCCGGTCGATGCGCTTGGCGGCATCGCGATTGTTGGTCTCGAAGCTGATGCTGATGTTGCCGCGACCATCCGGGAAGTCGGTGCCCATGATGCCGCTGATCTGATATTCCTGCCCGTCGCCGCGCTGGGAGATGCCCATGCGGCCATCCAGCTCAAGCCCCTGGAAGTTCTTCTTGAGGATGAAGTTGACGACGCCGCCCACGGCGTCCGCTCCATAAGTGGCCGACGCGCCGCCGGTGATGATCTCCACGCGCTCGATCGCGGCGGAGGGGATCGAATTGATGTCCACCACCATATTGGCGTTGCCCGGCGTGGCGCGGCGGCCATCGAGCAGCACGACATTGCGGTTGGCGCCCAAGCCACGCAGTGAGACGCTTGCGGCGCCGGGCGTGTTGGTGGCCGTCGCCTGAATGTCTCCGCCCAGCGTCGGGGTCTGCGCCGGGGTGAATTGCGGCAGTTTGTTGAGGCTGGTCTCGATGGCCGAGCTTGTGGAGCTTTCCAGCAATTCCGCGCCGACCGTCACGATCGGGCTGTTGGCCTCATAATCCCGCCGCGCGATGCGCGAGCCGGTGATGATGATGGCCTGACTGTCTTCGGCCGCGCTTTGCTGGGGCGCTTCCTGCGCGAATGCCGGGGTGCCCGCGATCAGGATGCCGCCCGAAATGGCGCCGGATAGCAGCATCGTGCGGAGTGAATTCATATCTCGTTTCACAGTCATCTCTCCCTGTTGTCTGGCCCGAGACTGCGCAGGCCATGCCGGCCGGACCTTTCCGGGCATGGAGTCGATAGGTGGAGAACATCATGGAAATCGGATCGTCCGGTGTGCCCCGCGCGTGTCTTCACGGGCCGGCTACTGACGGACGGGTTGCCAGTCTTGGCGTCTCCTCTCCCTTCCCCACGAAAACTATTGTTCCGTTCAATAGTTATGAATAGCTACCGTTGCCCAGTCAGATTGTCACCGGCTCCAAAGGCTCTGGCGGTGCACCCTGCGAAATCCTTGGACACGCTCGAAAGAGGAGCTTCGTCTTGGTAGGCGGGGTTTGTCGTTGGTTGCCGACATTGGCTTCTTGCTGGCTGACCATGGAAAGCCGCGACGTCCGGCGGCTGTTTCGCGCCTACATCTGCACACCAAAATCGGCTCAGCGCTGACGCGGAGGGCACAGGGGGGCTCGGGAGATCTGGTTCTTCCCAGCTTAGGGGCGCCGAATCATGCCAGCGAGATAGCCCTAGCCATCTCGCGATGGCCTGCTCAGGCTTCGGCCGGCGCGGTGGTCAGCCCGAGTTCCGGTATCCCGACCGATCGCCGCCCGCCGAAATCGGTGCGCACCACGATCAGGTCGCTCTTCTCCAGATAGTCCAGCAGCCGGCGGATACGGCCCACCGAGCGCGTCCCATAAGCGCGTGCAAGGACGTCGTCATCGGGGCAGGGTTTGCCATTGATGGCAGCGCGCGCAATCAGCAGGAAGGGCGCCAGCACATCGTCCTGCACGCGCTCCGAGAGACGCAGCGCCGTTTGCCAGCGTGGGTCCTCATC
>Ga0160433_100334_pt1 | contig 28698 bp, 27 predicted proteins | sample HID1972K_E0MG_FD_108235 | JGI IMG/M metagenome (GOLD analysis project Ga0160433, IMG submission 108235) | Enriched pill bug-associated microbial communities from UW Madison campus, WI, USA - HID1972K_E0 MG | ecosystem: Host-associated > Arthropoda: Insects > Digestive system > Unclassified ...
AGATGGCTGGCTTTACGGCCGCTTCGCAGCCGATCGCAGGACAAGCCAGCTCCTACAGGGTGGTGAGCCGCGCTTGCAGGCCTTGTTCTCTGCGCGACAGCGCGGCGCCAGGGCGGCGGGTGGGCTCTCATAGAACACACGCTAACTCATTGATTACCTGAACCCGTGGCAGCAGCGCCTGGAAAACCTTAGGTAAATCAACGAGATAAATTTTGTTCTATGGAGCGGGTTTACCCGCGAAGGGCCACGCAGCAGCCCCTTCCGTCTCAAAGCTGCTCCAGGCACCCTGCCAGGTCATTCCCGAGCTTCTCGAGCAACTGCTCGTACCCCTTGGCCGACGCCGCCTCGGTGCCCCCGAGCGCATCCAGCTCGGCCAGGCGTACCGGCAGGCCGGCCACCAGGGTCTCGGCCAGGCGCGGGCGCAGCGGCGGTTCGCTGAATACGCAGGTCTTGCCCACCTCCTGCAGACGCTTGCGCATCGCCGCCACATGCTGGGCGCCGGGCTGCACTTCGGCGGCCACGCTGAACACACCGGTGTGCTTGAGGCGGTAGGTCGCCTCAAAGTAGTCGAAGGCTTCGTGGAAGACGAAATAGGGCTTGTCCGCCACACCCGCCATCCGTGCCTTGAGCCGCTGGTCAAGACTATCCAGGCGCTCGACGAAGGCCTTCACGTTGCCCTGGTAGCGTGCGGCATTGGCCGGGTCGGCAGCAGACAGGTCGGCGGCCATCTTCATGGCGATCACCCGGGCATTGACTGTCGATAGCCACAGGTGCGCATCGAGGCTGCCAGGCCGGTGGTCGTGATCGTGCTCATCGCCCGCGTCCTCATGGGCGTGGTTGTCCTCGCCAAAGTGACGCAGCTGCAGGCCTGGCAACACCTGCACGGCCACACTCGGCTTGCTGCGATTCTTCAGCACGCGCGGCAGGAAGCCTTCCATGTCCGGGCCGATCCAATACAGCAGGTCGACGTCAGCAACGCGCCGTACGTCGGAAGGGCGTAGGGCATAGTGGTGCGGCGATGCGCCCGGCGGTAGCAGCACGCCAGGGGTGCCAACACCCTCCTGGACCGCGGCGGCGATCTGCTGCAGCGGCTTGATGCTGGTCAGCACATGCACTTCGGCCTGTGCCTGGCTGACTCCGGCGAGGGTAAAGAAAGCGACAAAAAGGGCTAGGAATCGGGACACGATGAACACTCGACAGGTCAGAAACAGGTAACATAATAACGTCTCCATCCAGAACCGTCGCTGCCCATGTCCATCACACTCCTGGCCCATCGTCCACATGATCATTCCCACTGCGTCCATAGCGCACTCACCGAGGCCGATGCCATCTGCGCGCGCCTGGGCCTGCGCCTGACCGCCTTGCGCCGCCGTGTGCTGGAGTTGGTGTGGCAAAGCCACAAGCCCCTGGGGGCCTACGACATCCTGGCTGTGCTGAGCGAGCAGGATGGCCGGCGCGCGGCACCGCCGACCGTGTACCGCGCCCTGGACTTCCTGCTGGAAAACGGCCTGGTCCACCGCATCGCCTCGCTCAACGCCTTCATCGGCTGCAGCCACCCTGAACATGCGCATCAGGGCCAGTTCCTGATCTGCCGCGTCTGCCATGTGGCCATCGAGCTGGAACAGGCCAGCATCAGCGACGCCATCCTCGCCAGTGCCAAGGGCGTAGGTTTCACGGTGGAGACGCAGACCGTGGAAGTCGTCGGCCTGTGCGGCAACTGCCGGAGCGCCGCATGAGCGACGCGTTGATCCGCCTGGAACAGGTGGGCGTGACCTTCGCCGGCGAAGCGGTGCTGGACAGCATCGACCTGAGCGTCGCGCCCGGGCAGATCGTTACCCTGATCGGCCCCAACGGCGCCGGCAAGACCACCCTGGTACGGGCCGTGCTCGGCCTGCTCAAGCCGCACCGGGGCAGCGTCTGGCGCAAGCCGCGTCTGCGCGTCGGCTACATGCCGCAGAAAATCCAGGTCGACGCTACCCTGCCGCTCTCGGTGCTGCGCTTTCTGCGCCTGGTGCCTGGAGTCGACCGCACCGCCGTGCTCGCCGCGCTCAAGGAAGTAGGCGCCGAGCAGGTCATCGATAGCCCGGTACAGACTATCTCCGGCGGCGAAATGCAGCGAGTGCTGCTGGCCCGCGCCTTGTTGCGCAAGCCTGAGCTGCTGGTATTGGACGAGCCGGTACAAGGCGTCGACGTCGCCGGGCAGTCCGAACTCTACGGCCTGATCACCCGCCTGCGCGACCGCCACGGCTGTGGCGTGCTGATGGTTTCCCACGACCTGCACCTGGTCATGAGCACCACCGACCAGGTGGTCTGCCTCAATCGCCACGTGTGCTGCTCGGGTCATCCGGAGCAGGTCAGCGGCGACCCGGCCTTTGTCGAACTGTTCGGCCAGAACGCGCCAAGCCTGGCCATTTACCACCACCACCATGACCACAGCCATGACCTGCATGGCGCCGTGGTCGCGCCCGGGCAGGGCACCCATGTTCACGGAGAGCACTGCAAGCATGGCTGATTTTCTTCTTTATGCCCTGCTCGCAGGCCTGGCCTTGGCGCTGGTGGCCGGCCCCTTGGGCTCCTTCGTGGTCTGGCGGCGCATGGCCTATTTCGGCGACACCCTGTCCCATGCAGCCCTGCTTGGCGTGGCCCTGGGCTTCGTCCTGGATGTCAGCCCGGCGCTGGCGGTCACGGTCGGCTGCCTGTTGCTGGCGATCCTCCTGGTGACCCTGCAGCAACGCCAGCCGCTGGCCTCCGATACCCTCTTGGGCATTCTTGCCCCCAGTACCCTGTCGCTGGGACTGGTGGTGCTGAGCTTCATGCACGATGTGCGCATCGACTTGATGGCCTATCTGTTTGGCGACCTGCTGGCCATCAGCCCGACGGACCTGGGCTGGATCCTGGGCGGCAGCGCGCTGGTGCTGGGGCTGCTGGCGGCCTTGTGGCGGCCCCTGCTGGCAATTACGGTGCACGAGGAGCTGGCGATGGTCGAAGGCCTGCCGGTCGCCGCGCTGCGCATGGCACTGATGCTGCTGATCGCGGTGGTGATCGCCGTGGCCATGAAGATCGTCGGCGTATTGCTGATCACTTCGCTGCTGATCATTCCCGCAGCCGCCGCGCAGCGTCACGCCCGCTCGCCCGAACAGATGGCGTTGGGCGCCAGCCTGCTCGGCGTGGTCGCCGTGTGTGGGGGCCTGGCGCTGTCCTGGTTCAAGGACACGCCGGCCGGTCCCTCGATCGTGGTCTGCGCCGCAATGCTATTCTTGCTGAGCCTGGCCCTCCCGAAGCGCTGATCGCCTGGGTGCGCGCTAGCGCACCCTGCAACCTTTTCTCGGGTAAAGGGTCTGTAAGACTTATTTTCGAGCGTGCGCCCTGGGTGTAGACTTGCTCGCTATTTGCGCAAATAGAGAGTCGCAGGAATGAAGCCGTTCGCCTCACGTTATCTGCTCCTTGCCGCGTTTTCCCTGTTCCTGGCTGCCTGCTCCAGCACCCCGGTGGAGCAGCCGGCTGCCCCGGCCCAGCCAGACGCCTGGCAGCAACTGGAGCAAACCATCGCCAGCAACGAGCTGGCCACTGCCGAAGACCAGTTGGCAGGCCTGCAGGCCCAGTCGCCTGATGATGAGCGCCTCGAGTCGTACCAGCGCCAACTGGCCGAAGCCTACTTGCAGCGCAGCCAGATCGTCCTGCAAAAAGGCGACGTCAATGCTGCCGCCACCGCGTTGGCCCGCGCTCGCGTGCTGATGCCCCAGGCCCCGGCGTTGACCGGCGGGGTCAACGGTGCGATCTCCCATGCGCGCAAGGCTGAGCTCGAGAAAGCCGAGGCGGCCTTGAAGGCCGCCGAAGCCCGGCCCGCTGCCCGCGTGATCGACCCGACCGCGCCAAGCACCGTGATCGCCTTGAAGACTACGCAGATCGAGGCAATGCGCCGTCAGCTCGACGAGATCGCGACAGACGTGGTCAATTATCGCTGTGAGGTAGTATTCCAGGTGCCGCGCATCCAGGACGCGCCTTGGCTGAAAACCTTGCTTGGCAAGCGCGTGCACAAGCTCGACAGCAGCTTCGAGCTGCAACAGCGTCATGAGATACAGCGCACACTGCCGGCGCAAGTGGTGCTGATCCCGCACCGCCCGTAACGGAAGGGGTGCCCGCCAGGGCACCCTGTCAACCTAGGCCGGAATCGCTTCGGCTGCCGCTTCCCGCTCCCAGACCCGATGCTGCATGACCGCCTGGACAAAGGCGTCGATGGCGCTCTGGTCGTCACCCAGCAGCAATCCCTTGTCCGCCTGCAGGCCGAGCTTGTCGAGCAGCGGCTTGGCCCCGGCGGCCAATGCCATGGGCTTGAGGTGCTTGTAGGCTTCCAGCAGGAAGTGCACCGCCAGGCCGCTCTTGGCCATGGCCTCAAGCGCAGCGTCGCCCGCTGGGACCAACACCCCGTCGAACATCACCGAAGGCATGCCTTCCATCGAGGCATCCACCTTCAGGGCCTGGCCATCGGCAGTTTTCACCGGTGCCGAACTCGGGCCAAGCAACAAGGGCTGTGCGCGCTCGGCTTGCATGGCCTTGACCAGTCGGTCGACGCTGGCGCCATCCACCCCATCGGCAACCAGCACGGCGATCTTGCGCCCACTGATGCCGATGCTGCCCGGGTGGTTCATCTGACTCAGCGCAGGCGACTGCTTGATGGACAACGTTGGCACCTGCACGGTACCGCTGGCAGGCGCCGGCAGGCCGAGGTTGGCGGCCACCGCTGCCGCTAGGGTCAGGTCGATGTTGGCGAGAATCTCATTGACCTCGCGGGCGCGGATCGCCTCACGCTCGACCTTGCCCAACTCGAAGCTGTACGCCTTGATGATGTGCTGCTGCTCGTTCGGGCTCATGCTCTGGAAGAACAAGCGCGCCTGGGAGAAGTGATCGGAGAACGATTCGCTACGCTCACGGATCTTGTGCGCATCGACGCGCTCCTGATAGGTCTCGAAGCCCCCATCCTGGGCAGCCGGTGGTGTTTCCTTCGGCCAGCCGCCGTCGATCGAATTAGGTTCGTAGGAGGCACGCCCCCGGTCCACGGTCATCCGGTGGATGCCGTCACGCTGGCCATTATGGTTGGGTGCCACCGGCCGGTTGATCGGGATCTCGTGGAAGTTCGGCCCGCCCAGGCGGCTGAGCTGGGTATCGGTGTAGGAGAATAGCCGGCCCTGCAGCAAGGGGTCGTTGGTAAAGTCGATGCCGGGGACGATATGGCCGGGGCAGAAGGCGATCTGCTCGACCTCGGCGAAGAAGTTGTCCGGGTTGCGGTTGAGCACCATCTTGCCCAGCGGGGTGACCGGCACCAGCTCCTCGGGGATGATCTTGGTCGGATCGAGCAGGTCGAACTCGAACTTGTGCTCGTCCGCCTCCGCGACGATCTGCACGCCCAGTTCCCATTCCGGGTAGTGGCCGGTCTCGATGGCTTCCCACAGGTCACGCCGGTGATAGTCGGTGTCCTTGCCCGCCAGCTTCTGCGCTTCGTCCCAGAGCACCGAATGCACGCCCTGGCTCGGTTTCCAGTGGAACTTGACGAACGAGGCCACGCCTTGGGCGTTGATCAGGCGGAAGGTATGTACACCGAAGCCTTCCATCATCCTGTAGCTTCGTGGAATGGCTCGGTCGGACATGGCCCAAATGACCATGTGCGCCGACTCCGGCACCAGCGAAACGAAGTCCCAGAAGGTGTCATGGGCCGAGCCGCCGGTGGGTATCTCGTTGTGCGGCTCGGGTTTCACCGCATGGACGAAGTCAGGGAATTTAATCGCATCCTGGATGAAGAACACCGGCATGTTGTTGCCGACCAGGTCGAAGTTGCCTTCGTCGGTGTAGAACTTCACCGCAAAGCCGCGTACGTCGCGCACCGTGTCACCCGAGCCACGCGGACCCTGTACCGTGGAAAACCGCACGAATACCGGCGTCTGCTTCTCGGGGTCCTGGAGAAAACCGGCCTTGGTCAGCTCGGCATGGTTGCCGTAGCTCTGGAAGTAGCCATGGGCCCCGGTACCCCGCGCATGGACGATCCGCTCCGGGATGCGCTCATGGTCGAAGTGGGTGATTTTCTCGCGCATGATGAAGTCTTCAAGCAGCGAAGGCCCCCGGGCGCCGACCTTGAGCGTGTTCTGATTGTCGGCAATCTTCACGCCCTGGTTGGTACGCAGGGCCTGGCCCGTGGCATCGCTGCGGAAGGTCTCCAGGCTTTGCAGCTTTTCGTTGGTGTTGGCGCGATCTGGGGTCTGCGTGCCGGCGAGCTCGCTTTCTTTGGGCGCATCGATCTTCTTGCTGGGCATTTCTGCTCTCCTCATCAGTCATCACGGCGCCCGTCGAGGGCTTGTCTAGCTAGTGACTGGAGGCCAGGGCCGAGCGTTCAATTCGCGTTACCTATTGTCGCGTTAGGCCGATTGCATTGGCTGATTTCGAAATAAATGCTAAGAACCGCTATTGGAAAAGGCTAAAATGCGCGGCCCGGCTAACCGCTGACCCTAATTCATGCGCCCCACAAGGTTCGCTAAGTGATCGAGTTTCAACATGTCCACAAGACCTACCGCGTCGCCGGTAGGGATATCCCAGCCCTGCACCCGACCAACCTGACCGTCGAGAACGGCCAGGTCTTCGGCTTGATTGGCCATTCCGGCGCAGGCAAGAGCACCCTGCTGCGCCTGATCAACCGCCTGGAAGCTCCCAGCGGCGGCAAGATCATCGTCGACGGCGAGGATGTCACCGGCTTCAACGCCAATGCACTGCGGCGCTTCCGCCAGCAGGTCGGGATGATCTTCCAGCACTTCAACCTGCTGGCGTCCAAGACCGTTGCCGACAACGTGGCCCTGCCGCTGACCCTGGCCGGCGAGCTGTCGCGCGGCGAGATCGACCAGCGCGTCAACGAGCTGCTGGCCCGCGTCGGCTTGTCGGACCACGCCAGGAAGTATCCGGCGCAGCTGTCCGGCGGCCAGAAGCAACGTGTCGGCATCGCCCGCGCCTTGGCCACGCGGCCGAAGATCCTGCTGTGCGACGAGGCCACCAGCGCCCTCGACCCGCAGACCACCGCCTCGGTCCTGCAACTGCTGGCCGAGATCAACCGCGAGCTGCAGCTGACGATCGTGCTGATCACCCATGAAATGGACGTGATCCGCCGGGTCTGCGACCGCGTGGCGGTGATGGATGCCGGGCGCATCGTCGAGCAAGGCGCGGTGGCCGACGTGTTCCTGCACCCGCAGCACTCGACCACCAAACGCTTCGTCCAGGAAGACGAGCAGATCGACGAAACCGAGCAGCGCGACGACTTTGCCCACGTGCCAGGGCGCATCGTGCGCCTGACCTTCCAGGGCGAGGCGACCTACGCGCCGCTGCTGGGCACCGTCGCCCGCGAAACCGGCGTGGACTACAGCATCCTCGCCGGGCGCATCGACCGCATCAAGCAGACCCCTTATGGGCAACTGACCCTGGCCGTCACCGGCGGCGACATGGAAGCGGCATTCGCCCATTTCAAGGCAGCTGATGTTCATATGGAGGTGCTGCGATGATGGACATCCTGAGTTTCTTCGCCAACGTCGACTGGGCCGAAATCTGGCAGGCCACCATCGATACCATGATCATGCTCTTCGGCTCGCTGTTCTTCACCGTGCTGCTGGGCCTGCCGCTGGGCGTGCTGCTGTTCCTCTGCGGGCCCCGCCAACTGTTCGAACAGAAGCACGTGTATGCGCTGCTGTCGCTGGTCGTCAACATCCTGCGCTCGCTGCCGTTCATCATCCTGCTGATCGTGATGATCCCGATCACGGTGCTGATCACGGGAACGTCGCTGGGTGTCGCCGGCGCCATCCCGCCCCTGGTGGTCGGCGCTACGCCGTTCTTCGCCCGGCTGGTGGAGACGGCCCTGCGCGAAGTGGACCGAGGCATCATCGAAGCGACCCAGTCGATGGGCGCCACGACCCGCCAGATCATCATGAACGCGCTGCTGCCAGAGGCCCGTCCAGGCATCTTCGCCGCCATCACCGTCACCGCCATCACCCTGGTGTCCTACACCGCGATGGCCGGTGTGGTGGGCGCGGGCGGTCTGGGCGACCTGGCGATCCGCTTCGGCTACCAGCGCTTCCAGACCGACGTGATGGTGGTCACCGTAGTGCTCTTGCTGATACTGGTTCAAGTGCTGCAGAGCGTTGGCGACAAACTGGTCGTGCACTTTTCCCGTAAGTAACCCCATGGGGTCGGCCCGTCCGACCCGTCGGGGGCCGCCTGGGCCCTCACAAGGAGTGATTCATGAAGAAACTGCTTGCTGTCGTTGCCGCTGTCGCGGCCTTCTCGGCCAACGCCGAGTCCCTGACCGTCGCCGCCACCCCGGTGCCGCATGCCGAGATCCTCGAGTTCCTCCAGCCACAGCTGGCCAAGGAGGGTGTGGAGCTCAAGGTCAAGGTATTCACCGACTACATCCAGCCGAACGTGCAGGTTGCCGAGAAGCGCCTGGACGCCAACTTCTTCCAGCACCAGCCGTACCTGGATGAGTTCAACAAGGCCAAGGGCACCGAGCTGGTCAGCGTCGCGGGCGTGCACCTGGAGCCACTGGGCGCCTACTCGAACAAGGTCAAGACGCTGGACGAATTGCCTTCCGGCGCCACCGTGGTCATCCCCAACGATGCCACCAACGGCGGTCGCGCCCTGCTGCTGCTGGACAAGGCCGGCGTGATCCAGCTCAAGGACAACAAGAACATCCTGTCGACCGTCAAGGACATCACCGGCAACGGCAAGAACCTCAAGTTCCGGGAGCTGGAAGCGGCCACCATCCCACGCGTGCTGACCCAGGTCGACCTGGCGCTGATCAACACCAACTACGCCCTGGAAGCCAAGCTCAATCCCGAGAAGGACGCCCTGGTCATCGAAGGCAGCGACTCGCCCTACGTGAACATCCTGGTCGCCCGTCCCGACAACAAGGACTCGGACGCCATGAAGAAGCTGGCTGCTGCCCTGCATTCGCCTGAGGCGAAGCAGTTCATTACCGAGAAGTACAAAGGCGCGGTGATTCCGGCCTTCTGATCGATCCGGCCTGGAAGCGTCAAGCCGCGGCTGAGGCAGCGCCTGCTTCCCTCACCTCAACCCCAGAGGGAGAGGGCGCAACCGCGCTGCAACCTGCTGATCCGATCGATTCAATACCGTGATCGGTCCCCTCTCCCTTTGGGAGAGGGTTAGGGTGAGGGCCGCCCAGCCAACCGGATCTAATGACCTGCGCGGGCAACCAATCACTCCCGCCGAACCAGCTTCGGCAACTGCGCCACCATCTTCTGACTGTTGAATGGCGCCCGAATGAACCCCCGCTGGCGCCCATCCGGCCCAAGGATGGCCAGGTTGCCGCTGTGATCCACGGTGTAGCCCGGCTTGCTGGTATCGGCCGGAATGAATGGAATGCTCACCGCATTGGCGAGCTTCTGGGTCTCTTCCAGCGAGCCGGTCAGGCCACGGAAATCCTTGTCGAAATACCCCAGGTACTGCTTGAGCTGCTGTGGCGTGTCACGGTTGGGGTCGACACTGACCAGCACCACCTGTAGCCGTTCCACGGCCTCCTTGGGCAGCTCGCTCTTCACCTGACGCAATTGGGCCAGTGTAGTGGGGCAGATGTCTGGGCAGTAGGTGTAACCGAAGAACAGCAGCGCCCACTTGCCCTTGAGTTCGTCCAGCGTCACCGGCCGGCCCTGCTCGTCGGTCATCTGCACGTCGGGTACGCCACGGCTCTGTGGCAGGAGGATGATGCCGGCATCGATCAGCTCGGTCGGGTTGCCCTCGCTGCGGCCAGTGAGCACCTTGTTGACGGTAAGCCCCACGATCAGCGCGACCAGGGCTACGAGGATGAAGACGGTTTTCTGGGTTCGGGTCATAGGTTCAACAACAAGTAGTGGTCTACAAGCAGCGCGACGAACAACAGCAACAGGTACAGGATCGAGTACTTGAAGGTCTTGATCGCCGCGTGCGGCCGGCTGCCACGGTACAACACCCAGGCCCACTGCAGAAAGCGCAGGCCCAGCAACAGGGCACAGGCCAGGTACAGCGGGCCGCTCATGTGGATGACATAGGGCAGCAGGCTCACCGCCAGCAACACCAGGGTATAGAGCAGGATATGCAGCTTGGTGTAGTGCTCGCCATGGGTCACTGGCAGCATGGGGATGTCGGCCTTGGCATATTCCTCCTTGCGGTGGATGGCCAGCGCCCAGAAGTGCGGCGGGGTCCAGGCAAAGATGATCAGCACCAGCAGCAGGGGCTCCGCGCTCACGTGGCCACTGACCGCCACCCAGCCCAGCAGCGGCGGCGCGGCGCCGGCCAGGCCGCCAATGACGATGTTCTGCGGGGTGGCGCGCTTGAGAAAGCCGGTGTAGATCACCGCGTAGCCCAGCAGCGAAGCCAAGGTCAGCCAGGCCGTGAGGGCATTGGTATAGGCCAGCAGCAACACCATGCCGAGCACGCCCAGGCAGAGTGCGAAGGCCAGTGCCGCCAGTGGCGCGACCCGGCCCTTGGCCAGGGGCCGTTTGTGCGTGCGCGCCATCAGCGCGTCGATGCGCCGGTCGACCACGTGATTGACCGCGGCCGCGGCGCCGGCACAACAGCCGATGCCCAGGTTGCCGAACAGCAGTACCGTCCAGGGCACCCCCGCGCGGGTGGCGAGGAACATGCCCACCAGTGAGGTGATCAGCATCAGCAGCACGACCTTGGGCTTGGTCAGTTCCAGGTAGTCACGCCAGCGGGCGTGCTGCTGGCGTTCACTCAGAAGCGTCGCCACGAGTTGTCTCCCAGATAATGAGTGACGCTGGCGCTACCCAGCGGGCGCAGGCGCCAGCCATGACCGACACGAACCTTGTCGGTCACGCGGATGCGGTAGTTGACCAGCACCGTGCTCAGCAGCAGGACCGCGCCGCCGGCGTTGTGCGCCACCGCCACGGCCAGGGGCAGGTGAAACAGTACATTGCTGATACCAAGGCTGACCTGCAGCGCCAGCGCCAACAGCACCAGGCGGGCCAGCCCGGCAAGGCCATTGCGGTGCAGCTTGATGCTCAGCAGCAGGAGCACGGCGGTGACCAGCAGGGCGCCAACGCGGTGGCTCAGGTGGATGGCGGTGCGCGCATCGCTGTCCAGTTGGCCGCCCAGGTAGTTGGGGCCGATGTGCTGGGTCAGGTGAAAGCCGTTGGTGAAGTCTGCCGCCGGCCACCATTGCCCGTGGCAAGTGGGCAGGTCGATGCAAGCGACCGCGGCATAGTTGGCACTGACCCAGCCGCCCAGGGCAATCTGCCCAATCACCACCAGCAATGCCAAGGCCGCGATCCGGCGCAGGCTCAAGGGCAGCCTGGGCAGCGGGGCGAAGGCCCGCGACAGGCGCAAGCTCAGCACGAACAACAGGCTCAAGGTCATGAAGCCGCCCAGCAAATGCGCGGTTACCACCTGCGGCCAGAGCTTGAGGGTAACCGTCCACATGCCAAAGGCCGCCTGCGCCAGCACCACGCCGAGCAGCAGCAGCGGCAAGCGGTAGGGCTGGCCGTCGCGTGCATGTCGGCGCAGGGCCTGCAGCGCCAGTGCGGCAATCACCAGCGCCAGGCTGCCAGCGAAATAGCGATGGGTCATCTCGGCCCAGCCCTTGTGCGCCTCGACCGGCGTATCCGGGAAGTGCAGCTCGGCATGGGCCAACTGGGCCTCGGTCTTGGGCACGCTGATAAAGCCATAGCACCCTGGCCAGTCGGGGCAACCGAGGCCGGCATGGGTCAGGCGCGTGTAGGCGCCGAGCAGGACGACCAGCAGCGCCAGCAGGGTGGCGAACACAGCGAGGCGATATCCGGGTCTGGCCATGTGCAGCTCCTAGCCGATATTGGACAGCTTGAGCAAATGACGCAGGTCGTTGAGCACGTCCTTGCCGTTGACCTTGGCGTCGTAGCGCAGCACCAGGTTGCCGTGGGGGTCGACGATCCACAGTTGCGCGCCGGGCTGGCTGACCCGTTGGCCATAGCGCTGCAGGTCCAAGGGGTAACGTTGCAGTTGCGGGTACTCCCGGGCGAGCAGCGCCTGGTAGTCGGCGGCCACTGGCTGCGCGACGGCCAGGGCATGGCTGGCGCGGCTGGCATCGCGGCCCAGGCCGACCTGGATCTGCCGTGCCAGGTACACCAGCTGCCGGCAGTCCTGGTCGCACGCGGCCGGCGTGCTGACCAGCAGCTGCCAGCGCGAGTCCCTGGCCTCTACCCCTAGGTCGCTGCGGGTCTGGCCGTCACCGAGCATCTGCCCGTGGTAGCTGCGGCTGTCCGGCACCCAAAAATTCATGCGGTACATGCTGGTGGCGAGGATCATCGGCCCCAGCGCCACCAGCAGGATCAACATCAGTTGCAGGCGGCCGCGGGTTCGCGACGCGTGTTTGTCAGGCATGTCCAGTGGACTCGTGGCGCCGCCCATGGGAATTCTCCTTGTTATGCCAGCCGAAATAGAGGTAGAGCAGCAACAGCGCCAACGCCAGGGCGAACCACTGGACGGCATAGCCCAAGTGTTTCTCCGGGCCCATGGCGACCACCGGCCAGTCGAGCCGGTAGCTGGCAGGGCCGGGTTCCAGGCGCAGTTCGTGGGCGAAGCCTTCGCGTCCCAGCTGCTGCCACAGCCGGCCGGCATCGATGGCTGTCAGCAGGTGCGGCCAACGTCCGCCGACCGGATCGGCCTGCAGTTGGAAGGCGCTGCCCGGGGCCACGTACACCCAGGCCTGCAACGCCAGGGCCTGCGCCGGGGTCTGGACGGTCACCGGGATGCGGCGATCTGGCCACGGCAACCAGCCGCGGTTGACCAGCAGCCACTGCCCGCTGGCCTGGTCATGGAAAGGTTGCAGGAGTTCGACCCCGGCTTGGCCATCGCGCAGGCGGTTGTCCAGCAACAGGCTGTGCGCGCCATCGAAGTGGCCGTAGAGGTGGACGCGGCGGTAGGCCGGGTCGCCGACCTGCTGCAGGCGCTCGGCTGAAAGCGGCGCCTCGGCACTGCGCTCGGCATATACCGACAGCAGCGCCTGCTTCTGCTCGGCCCGGCCGAGCTGCCAGCAGCCCAGGCCGATCAGTCCCGGCAGCAAGAGCAGCACCACCAGGCTCGGCACCAGGCCGGGGCGGAAGGCCTTCACCGAGGCCCCGCGAGGCCAGTCGCTATACTGATAGTCATCACCGCATTCCCCCGGAGTTGCGCCATGCTCAAAGCCGCGATTGTCCTGCTGCTGCTGGCGACCATCGCCAGCCTGTTCAGTGGCCTGGTCTTCCTGGTCAAGGACGATGGTCGCTCCACCCGCCTGCTCAAGGCGCTCACGGTGCGGGTGACCTTGGCGGCCTTGACCCTCGCTCTGGTCGCCTGGGGATTCATGAGCGGCCAGCTGGTATCCCATGCCCCCTTCTAAGTTCACATATGACCCTGCGAGAGCAGGTTGTTCCGCGCCGGCTAGAGCACGTAGACGAAGATGAACAGCCCGACCCAGACGACGTCGACGAAGTGCCAATACCAGCTGGCTGCCTCGAAGCCGAAATGTTTCTCGGGGTTGAAATGCCCACGCAGGATGCGCGCCAGCATCACCATCAGGATCAGCGTACCCATCGTCACATGGGCGCCATGGAATCCCGTGAGCATGAAGAACGTCGCGCCATAGATCCCCGAGCCCAAGGTCAGCCCCAGCTCGGTGTAGGCCTCGTGGTACTCGTAGGCCTGCAGGGCGATAAAGCTGATACCGAGCAGGATGGTCAGGCCCAGCCAGAGCTTCAGCGCGCCGCGGTGGTCCTTGCGCAGGGCATGGTGGGCGAGGGTGATGGTGACGCTGGAGCTGACCAGTAAAATGGTGTTGATCAGCGGCAGGTGCCACGGGTTGATGACATCCCGCGGCGGCGGGAACAGTTTCGGGTCCGGCGTGTTGAGCAACGGCCAGGCGAACTCGAAGCTTGGCCAGAGCATGTGCGACACACCCTTGTGGCCTTCGCCGCCCAGCCAGGGCCCTGCCAGCACGCGCACGTAGAACAGCACGCCGAAGAAGGCGAAGAAGAACATCACCTCGGAAAAGATGAACCAGGACATCCCCCAGCGGAACGAGCGGTCAAGCTGGGCACTGTAGAGCCCGGCGCGGCTTTCCTTGACCACCGCGCCAAACCAGCCGAACAGCATGTAGGCCAGGCACAGAGCGCCGACGAAAAAGATCCACGGACCATGGGACTCGTCATGGCCAGCCTTGAGGTCATTGAACCAGGTTGCCAGCCCGTACACGGTGATGAACAGGCCGAGGGTGGCGATGATCGGCCATTTGCTCTGCGCCGGAACGTAATAGTGCTCGTGCTCTGCCATTGCTGTTCTCCTTAGCGGACGCCTTGGGCGTCCTGGGCCGCCAGTCGGGCAACCGGTGGATGACGAGCCGTGATATCGAACAAGGTGTAGGCCAGGGTCAGGTGCCTCACATTGCCCGGCAGGTCGCGGTCGACGATGAAGCGCACCGGCATCTCGATGCGCTCGCCAGGCTGCAGCACCTGCTGGGTGAAGCAGAAGCACTCGGTCTTGTGGAAATACGCCGCCGCCTCAGTCGGGGTAATGCTTGGAATCGCCTGGGCGGTCATCGGCCTGTCGGTCGGATTGCGCGCGACGAAGATCATCTGGTTCACTGCGCCCGGGTTGACCTCCAGCTGGTCGGCGGTGGAGTGGAACTCCCAGACCATGTCGCTGGCATTGGTCGACATGAACTGCACCCGCACCGTGCGCGAAGGGTCGCTGACCTGGCTGCCCTCGTACTGCCCGCCGGTCTTGCCATTGATGCCAAAGGCCCGACACATCACATCGTAGATGGGCACCAGGGCGAAGCCGAAGGCGAACATCACCACCGTCAGCAGCAGCAGGCGCAGGACCAGGCGTTTCGACGATGTGCCATGCATGACGAGCTCCTTCGCCTATTCCACGTGAGGCGGTGTCTGGAAGGTGTGGTAGGGCGCTGGGGACGGTACCGACCATTCCAGCCCTTCGGCGCCATCCCAAGGCTTGGCCGGGGCGGGCTCGCCACCGCGGATGCACTTGATGACAATGAACAGGAAGAAGATCTGCGTGGCGCCGAAGGTAAAGGCGCCGACCGACGAGACCATGTTGAAGTCGGCGAACTGCAGGTTGTAATCCGGCACCCGCCGCGGCATGCCGGCCAGGCCGACGAAGTGCATGGGAAAGAAGGCCAGGTTCATGCCGATGAACGACAGCCAGAAGTGCAGTTTGCCGAGGGTTTCGTCATACATGTGCCCGGTCCATTTCGGCAACCAGTAGTAGGCCGAGGCAAAGATGCCGAAGATCGCCCCCGGCACCAGCACGTAGTGGAAGTGCGCGACCACGAAGTAGGTGTCGTGGTACTGGAAGTCCGCCGGGGCGATGGCCAGCATCAGGCCAGAGAATCCGCCGATGGTGAACAGGATGACGAAGGCGATGGCGAACAGCATCGGCGTCTCGAAGGTCAGCGACCCTTGCCACATGGTGCTGACCCAGTTGAACACCTTCACCCCAGTGGGCACGGCGATGAGCATGGTGGCGTACATGAAGAACAGCTCGCCGACCACCGGGACGCCGACCACGAACATGTGGTGGGCCCAGACGATGAACGAGAGGAAGGCGATCGCGCCGGTGGCATAGACCATCGAGGTATAGCCGAACAACGGCTTGCGCGCGAAGGCCGGAATGATCGAGCTGACCGCGCCGAAGGCCGGCAGGATCATGATGTACACCTCGGGGTGCCCGAAGAACCAGAACACGTGCTGGAACAGCACCGGGTCGCCGCCACCGGCGGCGCTGAAGAAACTGGTGCCGAAATGGATATCCATCAGCATCATGGTCACCACGCCGGCCAGCACCGGCATCACTGCGATCAACAGAAAAGCGGTGATCAGCCAGGTCCAGACGAACAGCGGCATCTTCATCAGGGTCATGCCCGGTGCGCGCAGGTTGAGGATGGTGGCGATCACGTTGATCGCGCCCATGATCGAACTGATGCCCATCAGGTGGATGGCGAAGATGAAGAAGGTCACGCTTTCGGGCGCGTAGGTGGTCGAGAGCGGGGCGTAGAAGGTCCAGCCGAAGTTCGGCCCGCCGCCGGGACTGAAGAGGGTGGAGACCAGCAGCAGGAACGCCGCCGGCAACAGCCAGAAGCTGAAGTTGTTCATTCGTGGCAGGGCCATGTCCGGCGCCCCGATCATCAAAGGGATCATCCAGTTGGCCAGGCCGACGAAGGCTGGCATCACCGCGCCGAAGACCATGATCAGGCCGTGCATGGTGGTCATCTGGTTGAAGAATGCCGGCTCGACGATCTGCAGCCCCGGCTGGAACAGCTCGGCGCGGATCACCATGGCAAAGGAGCCGCCGAGCAGGAACATGCTGAAGCTGAACCACAGGTACATCGTGCCGATGTCCTTGTGGTTGGTGGTCAGCACCCAGCGCATCAGGCCCTTGGCCGGGCCGTGGGCATGTTCGTGGCCGTGGCCGGGCTCATCGATCACTGCACTCATGTCCTGTCTCCTGCAAACGGGTGGCTGCGGCGGCAGCATGCGATGACCTGGCTCATTGGCCTTCTGCCTGCTTGAGCGCCAGCACATCCTTGGGCGTGACCATGTCGCCCTTGTTGTTGCCCCAGGCGTTGCGCTCGTAGGTCACCACGGCGGCGATATCCACTTCCGAGAGCTGCCGGCCGAAGGCGGCCATGGCCGTGCCAGGCTTGCCGTGGAAGACAATGTTCAGGTGATCGGTGATCGGCCCCGTGGCGATCTTCGAGCCCTTGAGCGCCGGGAACATCGGTGGCAGGCCCTGGCCCTCGGCCTGGTGACAGGCCACGCAGGCGGTGTGGTAGACCTTGTCGCCGTGCTCGACCAGTTCTTGCAGGGTCCACTCCTTGCTGGTCAGCGCCTTGATCTTGGCCGCCTCGGCCTTGCGCTCGCCAAGCCAGGTGTCGTAGTCGGCCTTGGACTTGACCTCGACCACCACCGGCATGAAGCCGTGGTCCTTGCCGCACAGCTCGGTACATTGCCCGCGGTAGATGCCTGGCTTCTCGATGCGCGTCCAGGCTTCGTTGACGAAACCCGGGATGGCGTCGCGCTTGACGGCGAAGGCCGGTACCCACCAGGAATGAATGACATCGGCGGCAGTGACCAGGAAGCGCACCTTGGCGCCGACCGGCAGCACCAGCGGCTCGTCGACTTCAAGCAGGTAGTGCTCGCCCTTGGGTGCCTCGTTGCGGATCTGGTCGGCGGGCGTGGCCAGATTGCTGAAGAACTCGACATCCTGGCCCAGGTACTTGTAGTGCCATTTCCACTGATAGCCGGTGACCTGGATGTCGATGTCCGACTCGCTGGCATCGTAGATGTCGATAAGGGTTTTGGTGGCCGGGATGGCCATGGCCACCAGGATCAGGAAGGGCACCACGGTCCAGAGGATTTCCACCCAGGTGTTTTCGTGGAAGTGCGCAGGCTGCTGGCCGGTGGCGCGGCGGTGCAGCATCATCGACCAGAACATCGCGCCGAAGACCACGATGCCGATGACCACGCAGATCCAGAAGATGGTCATGTGCAAGTCGAACACGGCGTTGCTGACTTCCGTTGCCCCGGGCGCCATGTTCACGGTCCAGGCGGCGGTGGCCTGACCCATCAACGACCACAACAGCAGGCCCATCCAGACATGTGGATGTCGCATCATTGCGGGTTCCCCTTATCGTTCTTGTTGTCCCGCAGGCGTGGACCTACGGCTAAGAGTACGGGGGTCAAGACTGCGAACTTTGACGGCCGAGCCCCTGCGAACTGCAGTCGGGCCTGATCAACGAATCACGTTCATCCGCAGTATAGTCAGCGGCTTTCACCTGGCAACGATGCACGTGAAAACCCTTTCATGAACTCATCCCGTCAGCCTAGAGCCCCCGTTATTGCTGGGCTAAGGCACAATGAGGTCATTCTGATAGAATCGCTCGATTGAATTTTTGGCGCGCTTATAGCAAATGTGTCTTAGGTGTTTGCCGATACCAGCTAACTTAGTGTCTTCCGTTTGTAATGCCATATCCCTGGAGTTGTCATGAACATCGCTGCTTTGCGCGAGCAGATCACCCTTGCCCACCAACATGAGCGCCACACCGGTCAACTGAAACAACGTTTGAAGCAGCAACTGCCCCACCTGCATCCCTCGATCCAACTGCCCAAGGACGATGCCCAAGGTACCCTGACGCGGTTCGTCGCTGCCTATATCGACCAGGTGCCGGAGCTGCTGGAGGCTGCCCACGCCGTGGCGCGCGAGGCCGGAATCGAGTCGCAGATCAAGCCAGTGCTGAAGATCGCCGAGGCTTATTTCCTGCAGCCGCCGAGCGTGATGGCCGGTCACGTCGGGCTCGACTGCCTGCTCGATGAAGCCTACCTGGCGCATCGTCTGGTCGAGGAAGTCAACGACCTGTACATCCGCCACTTCCAGCAGCCGCTGATCCCGGTGGATACCACGGTGGCCAACCTGATTGCCCACCAACTGATTGGCGAATCCTTCGCCAACCAGCTCGATGAAGTGGTTCACCACTCGGTGTCTGAAATGCTCGATGAGGACAGCTTCGCCCTGGAATCGGTCGAAGCCTACCGCGACGCATTGACCAGCCCCGCTACCGGGGAAGCGTGGCGACGCTGGCCATGCCTGTCGCGCCAGCTAGGTGTAGAGCTGGGGTAGACGGTCTGATATCCGTCGGGAGCAAAAGGCGGCGGTCCGGCGTCCCGGTAAAGCCATTCCCAAAGGATTTGAAGCGCACTGGCCCCTCAGGCACCGACCCCCGCCGTCGTCCGCATCCTGCCCTCGATCCGCCGCTTGAGCCGGCGCTGTTCGATCAGCAACCCCGAGCCGCTGGCGGCATTGGCGCGCCCCCAGTCTTCGAGCAGCTCCAGGCAGGAGTGATCGATGTAGCTGAGGTTGCCCAGCGGAACGTGCAGGGTCGTCCCCGCAGGGACGCTGGCCAGCACCTGGGTCAGCGCCGGGACCTTGAGAAAGGTCGCCGCGCCGCTCAGACGCAGTTCCATGTGCCGCGGTTTGTCCAGGCTGACCAGGTTGATCTTCAAGCGTGCCGCCTTGAAGGCCAGTTTCAGCAGGGTCAGGGCGAAGCCCAGCAACACACCGGTCAACAGGTCGGTGAAAATGATCGCAAGCGCCGTGGCGGCGTAGGTGAACATGGGCATCCGGCCATAACGGCCAAGCCCGCGAAAGGCCTTGAAGTCCACCAGTTTCACGCCGGTGAAGACCAGCACACCCGCCAGGCTCGCCACCGGGATCTGCTGCAGCACGCTGCTCAGGACCACGACGAACGCCAGCAGCCAGACACCGTGCAAGATCGCCGAGGCGCGGGTCTGCGCGCCGGCCTGGACGTTGGCCGAGCTGCGCACGATGACGCCGGTCATTGGTAGGGCGCCCAATACACCACAGAGCATGTTGCCCAACCCCTGGGCCGACAACTCCCGATCGAAGTCCGAACGCTGTCCACTGTGCATGCGGTCCACCGCGGCGGCAGAGAGCAGGGTCTCGGCACTGGCAATGAACGCCAGCGCAAGCGCTGCAACCAGTAGGCTCGGGTCGGCCAGCTTGAGCAGGTCATCGGGACGCAGCCAGTCGATGGCCTGGCTCAGGTCGGCGGGGACTTGTACGCGGTTCACCGGCAAGGCCAGCCAGACGCTGATGGCAGTCAGGCTCGCGACCCCCAGCAGAGCGCCGGGGATGAAACGCAGGCGCTGGGGCCGCCAGCGCTCCCAGCCCCACATCACGGCAATGGTCCCAAGGCCCAGGGCACCGGCTTGCCAGGCACCACTACCGCGTTGCAAAGGCAAGGCCGAGGCCAGGGTCGCCGGAAAGCCCAGCAGGTTCTGCATGCCCGAAGGCTGCGGGACGGCGTCGAACATCACGTGCACCTGGGACAGCACGATCAGCACGCCGATACCGGCAAGCATGCCGTAGACCACCGCGGGCGCCGTGACCCGGAACCAGCAGCCGAGTTTCAGGCGCCCGGCCAGCAGTTGGAATAGGCCTGCAAGCAGGAGGATCGGCCCGAGCATCTCGACACCATGCTGGCGCACCAGCTCGAACACCAATACCGCCAAGCCCGCGGCGGGCCCGCTGACTTGCAGGGGCGAGCCGGCCAGGAAGCCGACCACGATACCGCCGATGATGCCAGTGATCAGGCCTTTGGCCGGAGGCATCCCCGAGGCGATGGCAATGCCCATGCACAGGGGCAGCGCTACCAGGAAGACCACTACCGACGCTAGCAACTCACGTGGCAGGGCCGCTTTGATCTGTGTCTTGTTCACCATAACGCTCCTTCTTCAGTTCACGACCATTGCGCTGGCCGATGACACGAACCCCTGATTCGCGGGCAGGCGAGGGCCGCCAGCAAGCCGGCAAGGCAGTCAGGGAAATTCAAGGCAGCCGATGACAAGGCCGCACCTCAGGGGTGCAGCCCGCAATCAGCGTGTAACCGGGGGGCGGGACGCTTAGTAGCGACCTCTGGGGGTGGCGCTCGGGATCGGCTGGTCGGCGGTCAGCGGCAGGAAGCTGTCGCTGATGGCGTCATAGGCTTCGATCTGGCTGCTTTCGATGTCGTAGATCCAGCCATGAATATGCAGCTGGCCGGCGGCCAGGCGCGAGGCGACCGAAGGGTGGGTACGCAAGTGCTGCAGCTGGGCGATGACGTTTTCCTTGGTCAGCACCTGCATGCTCTCATGTTCGCTGCCGCATGAGCAGTTGTCCTCGACCACGGTCCGGGCGACTTCGGCGTGGCGCAGCCAGGCCCTGACCGTCGGCATCTTTTCCAGACTCTGCGGGTTGAGCACCGCACGCATGGCGCCGCAATCGGAGTGACCACAGATGATGATGTGGTGCACACCCAGGGCCAGCACCGCGTACTCGATCGCGGTGGAGACGCCGCCGTTCATCTGCCCGTAGGGGGGCACGACGTTGCCGACGTTGCGGGTGACGAACAGATCGCCCGGCGAGCTCTGGGTGATCAGCTCAGGCACGATGCGCGAGTCGGCGCAGGTGATGAACATCGCACGGGGTTTCTGCGCGGTGGCAAGCTTCTTGAAAAGCGCCTGCTGTTCTGGAAAGACATCATGGTGAAACCGCAGGAAGCCGTCGATGATGTGCTTGAAGGCGACATCTGCGGTTTCGGCCGTTTCAGCCGGGACGACCTTAGAGGGGTCCTTGACGGGCATGATTCATCCTCTTGACGGTTTGTAGGTAAATCCATTTTACCGGTTAAAGATTCAGGTAGCGCATGGCATATAGATGACAGACGCGGACCATTAATCACAGTCACTTTCGACTGAAGGCTTACGCTACCGGGGAAAACTTAACTCAAACTGAATTCGGAGGCTCTAGAACGAGCGTTCTAGCTTGAAAGGCGGGTTCTGGATAATAGCAAAAAAACATTATTTCCCAATACCCATTAGTGAAAATATGACCTTTCATTAGCAGCACTGTGATGCCCCGACGCACGCCGGCAAGTACCGCGAGCGTTCAGAAAAGCGCCATCTGTCTGCCAGGCGGACAAAATGCAGAGCAGTCGAGGGCGTAGCCTTCACGCCGGTTCAGTTCCAGGCGGCGTATCGCCTTGCTGAACCGTTGCGCCAACAATTCAGCGAACACCCCTTCACCACGCATGCGTGCGCCAAAACGGCTGTCATACAGTTCGCCGCCGCGGCTCTGGCGGATCAGGCTGAGCACATGGGCGGCGCGCTGTGGGTAATGATCCTGCAGCCATTGCTCGAACAGCGGTGCCACTTCCAGCGGCAGGCGCAGCATCATGTAGGCGGCGCTCTGGGCACCTGCCTCCTTGGCTGCTTCCAGCAGGCGCTCCAGCTCGTTGTCGTTGATCATGGGGATCATCGGCGAGCAGAGCACACCCACCGGTACGCCTGCCTCGCGCAACACCCGGATCGCCCGTAGTCGCGCCTTGGGCGCTGCGGCGCGCGGCTCCAGGGTGCGCTTGAGCTCATCATCCAGGGTGGTCAGGCTGATCATCACGGCGGCAAGACGCTGCCTGGCAAGCTCGGCCAGCAGGTCGAGGTCACGCAGGATCAGCGAACCCTTGGTAACGATGGTCACCGGATGCCGGTAGCGTAACAGCACCTCGAGCAGACGCCGGGTCAGTTGCTGTTCACGCTCGATCGGCTGGTACGGGTCGGTATTGGAACCCAGGTTGATCGGCGCGCAGACATAGCCGGGTTTGCTCAACTGCTGCTCCAGCACCTCGGCGGCGTTGGTCTTGGCGATCAGCCGGGTCTCGAAGTCCAGCCCGGGCGAGAGGTCCCAGTAGGCGTGGCTAGGCCGGGCGTAGCAATAAATACAACCGTGCTCGCAGCCGCGGTAGGGATTGATCGAGCGATCGAATGGCAGGTCAGGGGAGTTGTTGCGGGTGATGATGGTCTTGGCGGTTTCGATTCGCACCTCGGTCCCCTGGGTCAAGGGGACCTCCTGGTGCCAGCCGTCATCCTCCACAACCGAGTGGCTCGGGGAAAAACGGTTGTGAGGATTGTGGCTGGTACCACGACCGCGCTGAGGTGCTGGAGTAAACATTGCGCCACCTGACTACTGTATCCGCATACAGTAGTCGCACGCACGCGATTGATCCAGCGCCATCGGTCAGGCACCGCCGGGCTCGTCCAGCCCATGCCAGCGCAGGTAGGGCATCGGGCTTACCGGGCGTCCCAGGAAGGCCTGGGCGCTATCCGCCAGCGGCCTTGCTCCACCCGGGGCAAAGAAGGCCGCCTGTAGCGCTTGACCCGTGCGCGCATTGAGCAGCCCCTCTTTTTCAAAACGCGAGAACAGATCAAAGGCCTGGACGTCCGACCAAAGGTACGCGTAGAAGCCGGCATCGTAGCCGGTGACGAGGTGCTCAAAGGCATGCATCGGACGCTCGAATTCCGCCAGGGGCCAGCGGCCCGTTTGCCGGTAGCAGGCCTCGACGCGCTGCTCGATTGTCCTGCCGTCGGCGGGTGTGCCGTGTAGGTCGAAGTCGAACAACGCCTGCGAGAGGATCTTTGCGCACTCCTGGATACCCTCGCCCTGTAGGGCCGCCAGCACCTGCTGGACCTCCCGCTGCGCCAGTTTCGCGCCGCTCTGGTGATGCGAAGAGATGCTGGCCAGGTAGCTCGCATCCCAGGCCCAGCGCTCCAGCAGCTTGCCGGACACTTCGACCCCATCGGTACCGAGCCGGCGCAGGTCGGACAGCAGGTGATTGCCCGTGCGCAGCAGCAGATGGTGCAAGGCGTGACCGTACTCATGGAACAGCTTGCGCAGGTCCAGGGGATCGAGCAGGGGTGGCGTGCCCTCGGACCCCGCTGGGATATCGCTGAACACTGCCGCCACGGCGCCATGATAGAGGCCTTCGGCATCGATACGCCGGGTGCGCAGGTAGAGGGTGAAGACACTGTTACTCTGCTTGCCGCCATGCTGAACCGCGTCCAGGTACAGGTAGCCAAGGCGGGCATGGTCCTGAAGCACCTCGAAGGTGCGCACGCTCGGGTCCCATGGCGCAACCTCCTCGAAGGCCTGCAAGGTGACGCCGAACAGCTGTTGCGCCAGCTCGGCCAGGGCCTGCAGCACCTTGTCCAGCGGGTAGTAGTCACGAAACGCTGCCATTGCCGCTGCCGGTGCCGCTGTCCTGGTCGAGGCCTGCAGCCAGGCGATGTCCCAAGGCTGCACATCAGCCAGGCCTGCCGCCTGGGCTGCGTCCTGCATCCTCGCCTGCCACGCCAACATCACCGGCCTGACTTTGCCAGCCAGGTCGTCAAGGAACGCGCGCACCTGTTCGACAGTGCCGGCGCTCTTGGTCTGCACGCTCAACTGCAGGTGATTGTCGAATCCGAGCAGGCGCGCATTGGCGTCTCGGGCATCGGCCAGCTTTTGCAACAGCAGGCCATTGTCACGCTCGACATCAGCCGTCCAGCCACGCGTCTGGTAGGCCCGATAGACCCGCTCGCGCAGCTCACGGTCGGTGGCGTGTTCGAGCACTGCCTTGAACGACGCCTCGTCACAGTCGACCAGCCAGCCCGCCATCGCCGCGTCGCGCGCCTGCCTTGCCCATTGCGCGCGCAGCCAATGGGGAACACCGGCCAATTGCTGCTCGTCGGAAACCTGGATGGCGGAGCGTTCGACGGACCAGGCGACGTTGTCGATGAAGGCGCTTTCAAGGCGACGGATTTCCTGCTCATGGGCTTCCAGCTGTTGCTGCATGGACGCGTCAAGATCAGCCCCTGCCAAGCGAAATGCCTTGAGTGCCAGCTGTAACGTGGTGCGCTGGTGGGCGTCGAGGTTCATTCCTATCGCACTGCTGGCAAGCCGCTCATACAAGGCGCAGAGCCTGGCGTTCTTCAGCTTCTGCTTGAAGCGTGCATCGACCCGGGCAAAGCAGTCGTTCACCGCCGTTTGCCAGGCGCCGCCGCGAAACACCAGCGGTGCGATCGAATAGAACACGCCCTGCAGGTTGGCATCGAGCACATCGACCGCAAGTACCAGATCATCCCAGGTCGGCAGGTGCTGCTGAGCCTGGATGATCCGCTCGATCCCGGTTTCGTGCTCGGTAATCACCTGGTCGATGGCTGGAACGATATGCGCCAGCGTGACGGCATCGTAATCGACCAGGCCAGTGTGATTCAGAAGGGGGTTGGCTGTGCTCATCGGCATGTCCTTGCTCGGGTCATCAAAGACCCGAGTGTGGAATGCCAGGTGGCCAGCCATGCGGTATCCCGCTGCCGCACGTACGGCAATGGCCGCAGCCCGGGGCATTGCGCCCCGGGCCAGCGCGCCCCTTACTCGGTCGGCTTCTTCAGCTTGGGATTAGGAAAGAACTGCACGGTCTGCACCGTCGCAGCCGGTTTCGGGAGCGGCTGGTGGCTTACCCGTGTATCCAGCTCCTTGGGTACCGACAGCCCCTGTTCATTGAGGGTGTCGGAAAACCCACAGGCCACGCATTCGCGGTGCGGCACGCCGTCCTCGCTCCACATCTTGAGCTTGTCGGTCTCGCTGCACGCCGGGCAGACCGCCCCGGCGACAAAGCGCTTCTTGGTCTTGGTCACGCTCACCTCACTCATGCCGCGACGTCCTCGGTGAGGCCGCTATGACGCAAGAGTGCATCGATCGAAGGCTCCCGGCCACGGAAGTCGACGAACAGCACCATCGGTTCGAGGGAACCGCCCCGCGCCAGCACGGCGTCACGGAAGGCGCGACCGGTCTGGGCGTTGAGCACGCCTTCTTCCTCGAAGCGCGAGAAGGCATCGGCCGACAGGACTTCAGCCCATTTGTAGCTGTAGTAGCCCGCCGCGTAGCCGCCCGCGAAGATGTGCGCGAAGCTGTTGGGGAAACGGTTGTAGGCCGGTGGACGCATCACCGAGACCTCGTCGCGCACGCCTTCGAGTACTTCCAGCACGCTGCGGCCGTCACCGTGGCTGGCGTGCAGTTCGAAGTCGAACAGCGAGAACTCCAGCTGGCGCACCATCATCAGGCCGGACTGGAAGTTCTTCGCCGCCAGCATTTTCTCCAGCAGGTCCTGGGGCAGTGGTTCGCCGCCCTCGTAGTGGCCGGAGATCAGCGCCAGGCCCTCGGGCTCCCAGCACCAGTTCTCCATGAACTGGCTTGGCAGCTCGACCGCGTCCCAGGCCACGCCATTGATGCCCGAGACGCCGGCATGCTCGATGCGGGTCAGCAGGTGATGCAGGCCATGGCCGAACTCGTGGAACAGGGTGGTGACTTCATCGTGGGTCAGCAGCGCAGGCTTGCCCGGTGCGGCCGGGGTGAAGTTGCACACCAGGTTGGCCACCGGGCTCTGCAGCTCGCCAGCCGCGGTGCGGCGACGGTCGCGGGCCCCGTCCATCCAGGCGCCACCCCGCTTGTTGGCGCGGGCATAGAGGTCGAAGAAGAAGCGACCGACATGCTGGCCCTGTTCCTTGATCTCGAACAGCCGCACCTCCGGGTGCCAGGCGTCGAAGCCCTTGAGCTCGGCGATCTCGATGCCGTACAGGCGCTGGACGATGGCGAACAGGCCGGACAGCACCTTGTCGATCGGGAAGTAGGCGCGCAGGGTTTCCTGCGACACGCTGTAGCGCTGCTCGCGCAGTTTTTCACCATAGAAGCCGCTGTCCCAGCTCTTGAGGTCCGGGCAACCCTGCTCGGCGGCATAAGCCTTGAGCTGGGCCAGGTCCTGGGTGGCGAACGGCTTGCTGCGCTGGGCCAGGTCACGCAGGAAACTCAATACCTGGTCGCTGGACTCGGCCATCTTGGTCGCCAGGCTGAGCTCGGCAAAGTTGGCGTAGCCTAGCAAGTCGGCCAGCTCCTGGCGCAGGTCGAGGATCTCGCGCATCACCGGGCCATTGTCGAACTGGCCAGCATTGGGCCCCTGATCGGAGGCGCGGGTGCAATAGGCGGCGTAGACTTCCTCGCGCAGGTCGCGATTTTCGGCGTAGGTCATCACCGCGTAGTAGCTGGGGAACTCCAGGGTCACCAGCCAGCCTTCGAGGCCTTTGGCCTGGGCGGCGGCGGCCATCTGCGCCTTGGCCGAATCGGTCAGGCCGGCCAGCGCCGCCTCGTCGCCGATCAGCTTGGTCCAGGCCTGGGTGGCGTCGAGCAGCTGGTTGGAGAAGCGGCTGCCAAGCTCGCTCAGCTTGCTCTGGACTTCGGCGTAGCGCTGTTGCTTGTCGACCGGCAGGTCGATACCCGACAGGCGGAAATCACGCAGGGCATGCTCGATGATGGTTTTCTGGGCCACGTCGAAGCCCTCGGCCTCCGGGCTCTGCGCCAGGGCCTGATAAGCCTCGAACAGCTCGCGGTTCTGGCCCAGTTCGGTAGCGTAGGCGCTCAATGCCGGCAGGCAGGACTCGTAAGCCTCACGCAGCTCGGCGCTGTTGCACACGGCATTGAGGTGGCTGACCGGGCTCCAGGCTGCACCGAGACGGTCGTTGAGCTCGTCCATCGCCAGCACCAGGCCGGCCCAGGTCGGATGCTTGGCCTGGGTCTTGAGGATATCGGCTATGGCGCTGCGGTTGTCGGCCAGGATCTGTTCGATCGCCGGCAGCACGTGTTCGGCACGGATCGCCGAGAAGGGTGGCAGATCGTAGGGCTGCAGAAGCGGGTTGTTCGCACTCACGGTTAGACACCTTGGCAGAAGAAACACACGCCCATCTTAATTACAATCGACGCCGACCGCAGCAAGCAGCCTGCCTATCCGTTCACAAGAGGGACGCTATCATGGCCATTCGCAACTTCCAGCAACACACTCCGAAGCTCGGTGAGCGGGCGTTCGTCGACCGTTCGGCGGTCGTCCTGGGCGATGTCGAGATTGGCGAGGACAGCTCGGTCTGGCCGCTCACAGTGATCCGCGGCGACATGCACCGCATCCGCATCGGTGCGCGCACCAGCGTGCAGGACGCCAGCGTGCTGCACATCACCCATGCCGGACCCTTCAACCCCGAGGGTTTTCCGTTGCTGATCGGTGACGAAGTGACCATTGGCCACAAGGTCATGCTGCACGGCTGCACCCTGGGCAACCGCATCCTGGTAGGCATGGGCAGCACGATCATGGACGGCGCGGTGGTCGAGGATGAGGTCATCATCGGCGCCGGCAGCCTGGTGCCGCCCGGCAAACGCCTGGAAAGCGGCTTCTTGTACGTCGGCAGCCCGGTCAGACAGGCACGGCCGCTGAGCGAAAAAGAGCGCGCCTTCTTTCCCTACAGTGCCAGCAACTACGTCAAGCTCAAGGACCAGCATCTGGCCGAAGGTTACGATCGCCCCGAATGAGCCCGTTACCCGCCTAATCAGAGAACGCCATGCATCAGCAGAACATCCTTTTCGACCTCGACGGCACCCTGACCGACCCTCGTCTGGGCATCACCCGTTCGATCCAGTATGCCCTGGCCAAACTCGGCATCGACGAGCCGGACCTGGCGCGCCTGGAGCACTTCATCGGCCCGCCCTTGCTGCAGGCCTTCATGCAGTTCTACGGCTTCGACGAGGCCAAGGCCTGGGACGCGGTGAATTTCTATCGCGAGCGTTTCAAGGTCACCGGCCTGTATGAAAACCAGGTGTTCGATGGCGTGCCGGAGTTGCTCCAAGCCCTCACCGGCCAGGGCCGCACCCTGTACATCGCCACCTCGAAACCTTGGGAGTTTGCCCGCGAGATCGCCCGACACTTCGCCTTCGACCGCCACTTCAAGGTGATCTACGGTAGTGAGCTGGATGGCACCCGCACCAACAAGGTCGAGCTGATCCGCCACCTGCTGGACGACCAAGGGCTCGATCCCGCGCAGACCCTGATGATCGGTGACCGCAAGCACGACCTCATCGGCGCCCGCAGCAATGGCCTGCAAGCGGTGGCGGTGGGGTATGGCTTTGGCAGCCAGGAAGAGCTCATGGCCGAGCAACCGGCGTATCACTACGCGACCCTGGCCGAGTTGCACCGAGCATTCGTGCAGGCCTGAACAGGCGCTTGAGAATAGCTGTGACTGTGGAGGATCGCCCAGCCCGGTGGGCTGGGTGGACTCTCATAGGACAAACGCTAACCCATTGATTTAGCAGAACCCTGTGGGGGCGGGTCTTGCCGGGACGCCGGACCGCCGCGAACACGGGCGCAGCCCGGGCCATACAACGATGGTGTCCAGGCGGGCCTCTTCGCGGGCAAGCCCGCTCCCACAGGACATGAGGTGCATCCAG
>Ga0160433_100335_pt1 | contig 28643 bp, 27 predicted proteins | sample HID1972K_E0MG_FD_108235 | JGI IMG/M metagenome (GOLD analysis project Ga0160433, IMG submission 108235) | Enriched pill bug-associated microbial communities from UW Madison campus, WI, USA - HID1972K_E0 MG | ecosystem: Host-associated > Arthropoda: Insects > Digestive system > Unclassified ...
TATCACCACCGGACTGATGGCACTGGGCTTTATGTCATTCTCCGGCGTGCAGCTATAAGGGCGTAAGTAATGGAAATTATTCTTGGCGTAGTGATGTTCACGCTGATTGTGCTGGTGCTGTCGCTGCTGATTCTGGCAGCGCGCGCGAAGCTGGTGAACTCCGGCGATGTGGTCATTGAAATCAACAACGAAGCCGACAAACAAATCCGCACCCCTGCGGGCGATAAGCTGCTGAATACGCTGTCCAACAACGGCATATTTGTCTCTTCAGCGTGCGGCGGCGGCGGTTCCTGCGGCCAGTGCCGGGTGACGGTGAAAGAGGGCGGCGGCGATATCCTGCCGACCGAGCTTTCGCACATCAGTAAGCGTGAAGCCAAAGAGGGCTGTCGCCTGGCGTGCCAGGTTGCGGTTCGTCAGGACATGAAAATTGAGCTGCCGGAAGAAATCTTCGGCGTGAAGAAATGGGATTGCGAAGTTATCTCCAACGATAACAAAGCGACGTTCATCAAAGAGCTGAAGCTGGCGATCCCTGAAGGCGAAAGCGTGCCGTTCCGTGCGGGCGGTTACATTCAGATTGAGTGCCCGTCGCACAAAGTGGCTTACGCCGATTTTGACGTGCCGGAGGAATACCGTGGTGACTGGGACAAATTCAATCTGTTCCGCTACGTTTCCGAGGTGAACGAGCCGACGCTGCGCGCATATTCCATGGCGAACTACCCGGACGAGAAGGGCATTATTATGCTCAACGTCCGCATCGCCACGCCGCCACCGTCTGCGCCGGACGTGCCGCCGGGCATTATGTCCTCTTACATCTGGTCACTGAAAGCGGGCGATAAAGTGACGATTTCCGGGCCGTTTGGGGAGTTCTTCGCCAAAGACACCGACGCGGAAATGGTGTTTATCGGCGGCGGTGCGGGTATGGCGCCAATGCGTTCGCATATCTTCGATCAGCTCAAGCGTCTTGGCAGCAAGCGTAAAATCAGCTTCTGGTACGGGGCGCGTTCATTGCGCGAAATGTTCTACGACGACGAATTTGAGCAGCTGGCGCGGGAAAACCCGAACTTTACTTTCCATGTGGCGCTTTCCGATCCACAGCCGGAAGATAACTGGACGGGACACACCGGGTTCATCCACAACGTGCTGTATGAGAACTACCTCAAGCATCATGCGGCACCGGAAGACTGTGAGTTCTACATGTGTGGGCCTCCGGTGATGAACGCGGCGGTGATCCGTATGCTGAAAGATCTGGGCGTGGAAGATGAAAACATCATGCTCGATGATTTTGGAGGCTGATGATGTTAACGGTATTTCTGGCAACCTTTGCCGTGTTCTTGCTGGTCGTGCTCGGCATGTCACTCGGCTATCTGGTGAAGCGTAAAAGCATTCAGGGCAGCTGTGGCGGCATTTCGTCGCTGGGGCTGGAGAAAGTCTGCGATTGCCCTGAGCCGTGCGACGCGCGTAAAAAACGTCTCGCCCGCGAGGCCCAGCGCCAGCAAAACCGCATTATCTAATCCTTTATTGTAGGCCCGGCAAATGCAGTGCCGCCGGGCAAAAGGCCGGGTGGCGCATTTCTTACCCGGCCTACACAACCCCACGCTTCTCATTTTATATAAATGTACTGTATACTTACACAGTAATCTGTGAGGGCTGGGTATGCGCAAAATTATTCACGTTGATATGGACTGCTTTTTTGCCGCCGTTGAAATGCGGGATAATCCAGCCCTGCGCGACATCCCCATCGCCATTGGCGGCAGCCGTGAACGCCGCGGCGTGATAAGTACTGCTAACTATCCCGCGCGTACGTTTGGCGTTCGTAGCGCCATGCCAACCGGAATGGCGCTCAAACTCTGTCCGCACCTGACGCTGTTGCCCGGCCGCTTTGATGCCTACAAAGAAGCCTCGGTGCATATTCGTGAAATTTTCTCGCGCTACACTTCACTGATTGAACCGCTTTCCCTCGATGAAGCCTACCTCGACGTCACCGATAGCCTGCACTGTCAGGGGTCGGCCACGCTGATGGCGCAGGAGATCCGCCAGACCATTCATCGTGAGCTGAATCTCACCGCCTCGGCGGGTGTTGCTCCGGTAAAATTTCTCGCCAAAATCGCCTCAGACCTTAACAAGCCCAACGGCCAGTACGTCATTACGCCTGATGAAGTGCCTGCGTTTCTCAAGACGCTTTCGCTCGCCAAAATTCCCGGCGTGGGGAAAGTCTCGGCATCTAAACTCGAAGGTATGGGGCTGCGCACCTGTGAGGACGTGCAGCACGCGGACCTGGCGACGCTGCTCAAACGTTTTGGTAAATTTGGGCGGGTGTTGTGGGAGCGCAGCAACGGTATTGATGAACGCGACGTCAACAGTGAGCGTCTGCGCAAATCGATAGGCGTGGAGCGTACGCTGGCGGAGGATATTCATGAATGGGCCGACTGCGAGGCGATAATCACCGGTCAGCTTTACCCTGAACTGGAGCGTCGGCTGGCGAAGGTGAAACCTGACCTGCTGATTGCGCGTCAGGGGGTGAAGCTCAAGTTTAATGATTTCCAGCAGACCACACAGGAGCACGTCTGGCCGAAGTTGAACCAGGATGATTTGATCGCCACGGCGTATAAAACCTGGCATGAGCGACGCGGAGAGCGGGGCGTCCGACTGGTGGGCCTGCACGTTACGCTGCTGGACCCGCAGCTTGAGCGACAGTTGGTGCTGGGATTGTAATTTCCGGAACCCATAAAAAAAGCTTCCCGAAGGAAGCTTTTTTTGCCCGGTAGCGCAGCGCTTACCGGGCCTACTTAATTCTGCATTTCCGGTGGCGTTACGCTAATCGCGCCTACTTAATTCAGCTGTAGGCCCGACAAGCTTACGCCGCCGGGCACCCACTACGGCTTACTTCGCTGGAATGGCTTTCAGCAGTTCGGTCAGCAGGGTCCAGTACTGGCCCACGCTTTCAATATGAACCTGCTCATCCGGCGAGTGTGGCCCGGTGATGGTCGGCCCAATGGAAACCATGTCCATATCTGGGTATGGCTTTTTAAACAGACCACATTCCAGACCCGCGTGGATAACCTGGATGTTCGGTGTTTTATCGAACAGACGCTGATAGGTTTCACGCACCAGGTGCATAACCGGAGAGTTTGCATCCGGCTGCCAGCCGGGGTAGCCGCCTTTCGGTGCGGTCTGTGCCCCAGCCATTTTGCCCAGAGATTCCAGCATGCTAACCACGTAGTCTTTGCCGCTGTCGATCAGGGAACGAATCAGGCAGATGATTTCCACGTTGTCGTCGTGCATGGAGACCACGCCCACGTTCAGGGAAGTTTCAACCACGCCTTTCGCCACGTCGGAGTTACGGATAACGCCGTTCGGAGTCGCATTCAGCAGCTGAATGAAGCTGTCGCGGGATTTTGCGCTCAGGGCGTTTTTATCCGCGGTGACGGCTTCCAGAACCACGGTCAGGTTCTTCTCTTTCGCAGCCAGTTCGTTTTTCAGAATAGCCATGAACTCGTCGGCCAGCGCTTTCAGAGTCTGTGCTTTGTCAGCCGTAACAGCAACGGTGGCGAAGGCTTCACGCGGAATAGCGTTACGCAGGGTGCCGCCATTGAAATCAACCAGACGCAGGTCCAGCTCAGACGCATGGCCAGCCAGGAAGCGCGCCAGCAGTTTGTTGGCATTGCCGAGACCCAGATGGATATCGCCGCCAGAGTGGCCGCCTTTCAGGCCTTTCAGCGTCAGCTTAAAGCTCTGGAAGCCAGCAGGGATCGCTTCGCGAGTCAGCGGCAGGGTGGTGATGAAATCGATACCGCCCGCGCAACCCATGTAGATCTCACCTTCTTCTTCAGAGTCGGTGTTGATCAGGATATCGGCCTGCAGCCAGTTAGCCTGAAGGCCAAAGGCGCCATCCATGCCCGCTTCTTCAGTCATGGTCAGCAGCACTTCCAGCGGGCCATGTTCAACGCTGTCGTCAGCCAGGACGGCCAATGCAGATGCCATCCCGATGCCGTTATCCGCACCCAGCGTGGTGCCGCGCGCTTTAATCCACTCGCCGTCAATGTACGGCTGAATAGGATCTTTGGTGAAGTCATGCACGGTATCGTTGTTTTTCTGCGGCACCATATCGAGGTGCGCCTGCATGACAACCGCTTTACGGTTTTCCATGCCCGCCGTGGCAGCTTTACGAATCAGGATATTACCCACCTGATCACGTTCTGCGTGCAGACCTTTTTCCTTCGCCCAGCCCATGATGTGTTCGGCGAGCTGTTCTTCGTGATAAGAAGGGTGCGGAATCGAGCAGATTTTGGCGAAAATATCCCACAGCGGCTGCGGGGATAATTGAGACAGTTCAGACACGGTAAGTCTCCTTACGGCTTCCTGTAAAAGTGGCTTACAGGTAATGGGTTAGCAATGACAAACAGGCATGTGACCTGACTTGCGAGATGCCGTTGAGAATACCACTTTCTGCCTTCTCTGGTAGTACGTCGCGCGTAAAAACTCCCGGCGAGGCCGTTAAACACTGGTTTTTAGCGCGTCAGATCTCTATAATCTCGCGCAACCTGGAATCACCCCGAACATTTTTTAAGCCGATTTATAGGCTGGGATACAATCACATGAGCGAAAAATACATCGTTACCTGGGACATGTTGCAGATCCATGCCCGCAAACTGGCCGCGCGCCTGATGCCCTCCGAACAGTGGAAAGGCATTATTGCCGTGAGTCGTGGAGGTCTGGTACCAGGCGCTCTGCTGGCCCGTGAACTGGGTATTCGTCATGTGGACACCGTCTGCATTTCCAGCTACGACCACGACAACCAGCGCGAGCTGAAAGTCCTCAAACGTGCGGAAGGCGACGGCGAAGGCTTTATCGTGATTGACGATCTGGTCGACACCGGCGGCACCGCAGTGGCTATCCGTGAAATGTACCCGAAAGCGCATTTCGTCACTATCTTCGCCAAGCCGGCGGGTCAGCCGCTGGTTGATGACTACGTGATTGATATTCCGCAGGATACCTGGATTGAACAGCCCTGGGATATGGGCGTGGCGTTTATCCCACCTATTTCAGGCCGCTAAACATCCTTAGCCTTCCTGTAAACTGAAATCCTCGGATATCTGATTTACTGTTCTTTTCAACGCCCGGTATACCGGGCGTTGTTCTTTTTGGCGCCCGGCGAGGTACAATAGACCTCATGTCGTATTTATGGAGTCTATGCGATGCCAGAAGCCAATCTCAGCGAAGTTCTCTTTAAACCGCGTTTCAAGCACCCTGAAACCTCGACGCTGGTGCGTCGCTTCCATCATGGCGCCGATTCTGCGGTGCAATCCGCGCTGGACGGAAAAAACGTTCCTCACTGGTACCGGATGGTGAACCGTCTGATGTGGATCTGGCGTGGCGTCTCGCCGCAGGAAATTCTCGACGTACAGGCGCGTATCGTGATGAGCACCTCAGAGCGTACCGACGAGGATCTCTATGACACGGTGGTCGGCTACCGCGGCGGCAACTGGATTTATGAATGGTCGAAACAGGCGATGCTCTGGCAGCAGAAAGCGTGTCAGGAGCCTGACGACGCGTTAAGTGGCCGCCACTGGCTGCATGCCTCCAATCTCTACAGCATCGCCGCGTACCCACATCTGAAAGGCGATGACCTCGCTGAACAGGCGCAGGCGCTGGCGAATCGGGCCTATGAAGAAGCAGCCCAGCGTTTGCCGGGCTCTCTGCGTGAGCTGGAGTTTACGATCCCCGGCGGCGCTCCCGTGACAGCTTTCCTGCACATGCCGCCTGGCGAAGGACCGTTCCCGACGGTGCTGATGTGCGGCGGGCTGGACGCGCTACAAAGCGACAACTACAGCCTGTTTGAAAAATACTTAGCCCCGCTGGGGATTGCGATGCTGACGCTGGACATGCCGTCGATTGGCTTCTCGTCCAAATGGAAGCTGACCCAGGATTCCAGCTTCCTGCATCAGCAGGTTTTGAAATCGCTGCCGAACATTCCCTGGGTCGATCACACTCGCGTGGCGGCGTTTGGTTTCCGCTTCGGAGCGAACGTGGCGGTGCGTCTGGCGTATCTTGAATCACCGCGTCTGAAAGCGGTGGCCTGTCTCGGCCCGGTAGTCCATCACCTGCTCAGCGACCCGCAGCGCCAGGAAAACGTCCCGGAAATGTATCTCGATGTGCTGGCCTCGCGACTGGGCATGCATGATGCCTCTGACGATGCGCTACGCGTAGAGCTTAATCGTTACTCGCTGAAAACGCAGGGGTTGCTGGGCCGTCGCTGCCCAACGCCAATGCTGTCTGGCTACTGGCAAAACGATCCATTCAGCCCGGAAGAAGAGTCCCGTTTAATCACCTCGTCATCTGCTGATGGCAAGTTGATGCAGATCCCGTTTAAGCCGGTGTATCGCAATTTTGACAAAGCCTTGAAAGAAATTGCCACGTGGATCAATCATAGAATTGGTTAATAGATTGCTAAATTCTATTGATTTGGTAAAACAGTTGCATCACTAAAGGAGACAGCAATGACGTTACCGAGTGGACACCCGAAGAGTAAACTGATCAAGAAATTCACTGCCCTTGGCCCCTACATCCGGGCAGAGCAGTGTGAGGATAATCGCTTCTTTTTCGATTGCCTGGCCGTATGCGTCAATGTTAAACCGGCCCCGGAAGTCCGTGAGTTTTGGGGCTGGTGGCTGGAAATGGAAGCGCAGGAAACGCGTTTCACTTACAGCTATCAGTTTGGCCTGTTCGATAAACACGGCAACTGGCAGGCAACGGCCATCAAAGACACTGAAGTCACCGACAGACTGGAGCAGACTCTGCGTGATTTCCACACCCGAGCGCGCGACCTGCTGAAAACGTTCGACCTGGCGCTCGAGCCTGCGGAAGATGTGGAACAGCCGGTGAGATTGTCGGCATAAACTATTTCGTAAAAGAAATAAAAAAGGCCCCTCAACGTTGAGGGGCCTTTTAATTTTGTGGGATTAGAACTGGTAAACCAGACCCAGTGCGACCACGTCGTCGTTATTCAGCGCGAGTTTATTATCATCGTTCAGTTGGTTGATTTTATAATCAACAAACGCTGACATGTTTTTATTGAAGTAATAGGTGGCTGCCACATCGATATATTTCACCAGGTCCGCATCACCTACGCCGTCAATATCCTTACCTTTAGACTGTATATAACCAATGGATGGGCGCAGACCGAAATCAAACTGATATTGTGCGACGAGTTCTAATGCCTGGTTTTTATTCGCGAAGCCGCTGACTTTCGTATCCACACCGCCAATGGACGCGGTGCCGGAAATTGGGGTCATGTTGCGGGTTTCGGCATAAATGGCTGCCAGATATACGCTGTTAGCATCGTATTTAAAGCCGGTGGTCCAGGCTTCAGCGTCAGTCCCTTTACCGAAGGTGCTGTCCTGCTGAGTCAGGGTACGGTTGGAGTTAGAATAGGCGGCACCGAGGGTGAAACCGGAATCGCCGAAGTCATAGCTCAGGGAGGTACCGAAGCCGTCACCGTTGGCTTTGCTGGCTGCGCGGCCGTCGTTTTCGTTCTTGCCCTGGTACTGCAATGCCAGTTTCAGGCCGTCAACCAGACCGAAGAAATTGTTGTTGCGGTAGGTTGCCAGGCCATTCGCACGTCCGGTCATGAAGTTATCGGTTTTGACGAAGGAGTCATCACCGAACTCGGGGATCATATCCGTATACGCCGCGACGTTGTACAGTACGCCGTAGTTACGACCATAGTCGAAAGAACCGATATCACCGGCTTTCAGACCGGCAAAGGCCAGACGCGTTTTGGTGGTCGCCGGGTCGCCTTCCACTTTGTTCGCCGCAACCTGATATTCCCACTGACCAAAACCAGTCAGCTGATCGTTAATTTGAGTCTGACCTTTAAAGCCCAGACGAATATAAGACTGGTCGCCGTCTACCGCGTCGTTGTCGCTCATATAATGTTCAGCTTTAACGCGACCATAAAGATCCAGTTTATTACCGTCTTTATTATAAATTTCGGCGGCCTGTGCTGCGGTGGAAGACATTACGCCCAGTACCATCAATGCCAATGTGGTCTTTTTCATTTTTAACCCTGATTAATATACGCGCTTAAATTTAGGAACTTGCCAGATTTAAAAAACAGGAAGGGTTGTAACGCGGGGAAATGAAAGTTTTATGACAAAGTAAGAATAGTTTTAAATAATTGTGTTTGGGTGTTTCTGTCATAAAAGTGCCATTATCTGCCGCTACGCTTCCTGATCCCGCGCAACAAAGTGCCTTGCAACCCGCTCAGGGAGTTGGCAAGCGGCCTGAGTCCTGTTACAACGTCCTTTTCGTACACATTGAATGGCAGAGAATCATGAGTGACAGCCAGACGCTGGTCATCAAACTGGGTACCAGTGTTTTAACCGGGGGGTCGCGCCGCCTTAATCGCGCCCATATCGTGGAATTAGTGCGTCAGTGCGCGCAACTGCATGCCGCAGGACATCGGATTGTGATTGTGACGTCGGGCGCGATTGCCGCCGGGCGTGAACACCTCGGCTACCCGGAACTGCCTGCCACTATCGCCTCTAAACAGCTGCTGGCTGCGGTCGGCCAAAGCCGTTTGATCCAGCTCTGGGAACAGCTTTTCTCGATTTACGGTATTCATGTCGGCCAGATGTTACTGACCCGCGCCGACATGGAAGACAGAGAGCGTTTCCTCAACGCCCGCGACACGCTGCGTGCGCTGCTCGACAACCACATCGTGCCGGTTATCAACGAAAACGACGCCGTCGCCACCGCTGAAATTAAAGTGGGCGATAACGACAACCTGTCTGCGCTGGCGGCAATCCTTGCCGGAGCCGACAAACTGCTGCTGTTGACCGACCAGCAAGGGCTGTTCACCGCCGACCCGCGCACTAACCCACAGGCCGAACTGATTCAGGACGTGCATGGCATTGACGACGCGCTGCGCTCGATTGCCGGCGACAGCGTTTCTGGCCTCGGCACCGGCGGAATGGGCACCAAACTACAGGCCGCTGACGTCGCCTGCCGCGCCGGAATCGACACCATCATCGCGGCGGGCAGCCGTCCGGGCGTGATTGGTGACGTGATGGAAGGGGTCGCTGTTGGCACCCGGTTCCACGCCCAGACTTCACCGCTCGAAACGCGCAAGCGCTGGATCTTTGGCGCACCGCCAGCCGGGGAAATCACCGTGGATGAAGGCGCTGTTTCCGCAATTCTGGAAAGAGGGAGTTCATTGCTTCCAAAAGGAATTAAAAGCGTGACAGGTAACTTCTCCCGTGGTGAAGTGATCCGTATTCGTACTCTCGATGGTCGCGATATCGCGCACGGCGTCACCCGCTACAACAGCGATGCGCTGCGCCGGATTGCCGGACAACATTCGCAGCAAATCGACGCCATTCTCGGCTACGAGTACGGCCCGGTTGCCGTCCATCGCGACGACATGATTACCCGTTAAGGAGCCTTCAATGCTGGAACAAATGGGCATAGCGGCCAAAGCAGCCTCGTACAAACTGGCGCAGCTGTCCGGACGTGAAAAAAATCAGGTTCTGGAAAAGATTGCTGATTATCTGGAAGTGCAAAGCGACATGATTCTCAGTGCTAACGCACAGGATCTTGATGATGCGCGGGCTAATGGTCTGAGCGAAGCGCTTCTTGACCGCCTGGCGCTGAATCCCGCTCGCCTGAAAAGCATCGCCGATGACGTGCGTCAGGTATGCAAACTCGCCGACCCGGTCGGGCAGGTGATTGACGGCGGGCTGCTCGACAGCGGCCTGCGCATAGAACGTCGCCGCGTGCCGCTGGGCGTCGTGGGTGTGATTTATGAAGCCCGGCCGAACGTCACGGTCGACGTGGCCTCGCTGTGCCTGAAAACCGGTAACGCCGCTATTCTGCGCGGCGGGAAAGAAACATGGCGTACCAACGCTGCGACGGTGAAAGTCATCCAGAAAGCGCTGGAAGAGTGCGGGATCCCTGCGGGGGCGGTGCAGGCAATCGAAAGCCCGGATCGTGCGCTGGTCAATGAAATGCTGCGCATGGACAAATACATCGACATGCTGATCCCACGTGGCGGCGCGGGCCTGCACAAGCTATGCCGCGAGCAGTCGACGATCCCGGTGATCACCGGTGGCATTGGCGTGTGCCATATCTACGTGGATGACACCGCTGAGTTTGACCCGGCACTGAGGATTATCGTCAACGCCAAAACCCAGCGTCCGAGCACTTGTAATACTGTGGAAACGCTGCTGGTGAATCGCGCTATTGCCGACACGTTCTTACCTGCTTTAAGCCAACAGATGGCAGAGAGCGGCGTGACGCTTCATGCCGACACTGATGCCCTGGCAACGTTGCAGAAAGGCCCGGCTAGCGTGGTTCCGGTGCAGGTTCAGCAGTATGACGATGAATATTTGTCGCTGGATTTGAACGTCAAACTGGTCGATGACCTGGACGATGCCATCGCGCATATTCGACTACACGGGACGCAACACTCCGATGCGATTCTGACGCGTACGCTGCGTAACGCGGACCGCTTCATCAACGAAGTCGACTCCTCGGCGGTATATGTGAACGCCTCCACACGCTTCACCGACGGTGCTCAGTTTGGCCTCGGTGCGGAAGTGGCCGTCAGCACGCAGAAACTGCACGCCCGCGGCCCGATGGGCCTCGAAGCGCTGACGACCTACAAGTGGATCGGCTTCGGCGACGACACGATTCGTGCGTAATTGAACTCGGGTGATGCAAAAATAGGCATTTGATTCTGAAGGCCATTGACGCATCACCCGCAGAGTTTTAACCTTTCACTCCGAAACACATCCCCGGTGTTTTGCAGCACTCAGTGCCGATATAGCTCAGTTGGTAGAGCAGCGCATTCGTAATGCGAAGGTCGTAGGTTCGACTCCTATTATCACCATCTCATTTTGTCATAGCCCTCTGTCTACCCATTCAGCAAACGAGTCTTTTACCATAACTTATGAATAGTCACTACAGGGCACTGAATATACGGTGTCGATATTTCGATGGAAATCGGAAGGGGTATTTCGGTTGGAAGGTCGCGCGTCGGGGGGATTAATTACACCTCATCGCTCAGACGCGCGATATTTCTATTAGGACTGCGAGGCATCGTTGTTATTCGATTTGGCGGCTACCAGACCCTTATCAGGATCGATGAATGCGCAATGCGTGTTAGAAGGGTGGGACTGCGAGGCCGCCTCACACTGTTCCTGGCTGCTGTAGACCCCGATAACGTTGCTTTGAGTCGCGCCGGTGGCAAATGAGATAATCAGAACTAACCCGTACATGTCATTCCTTAATATGCGTTAACACGTCCTTCAGGCGCTGAGATGGATTCGGTACGTCTCGCTCATTGGCCCGGAATTACGCAAAATTTCACTGGGCCGTTAATATACATCAAAGTGAGCAGGTTGTGTTGAAGTAAATGAGAGCATTCTTAATGGAATATGTCCTGGTCCAAATATGAACAATAAAGTTGTGGAATATTCGTAATAATTACGGTTGGAAAATATCAGGCGTGTATTTAATCGCCGCGAATCCTCTTATGACTGGCTTGCCAACAGTGACAAGCCAGCCGGAACTTTAGCGGCCCACGCGAGCCTGAAGTGCGGCCGGATAACGATCGCCGACGATTTTCACCGCTTCAAGCGCTAGCCCAATTTTACGTAGCTCATCCTGAGACAGGGTGATGTCCGCCGCGCCGAGGTTTTCTTCCAGTCGATGCAGTTTGGTGGTACCCGGAATCGGCACAATCCACGGTTTCTGCGCCAACAACCAGGCGAGCGCGATTTGTGCATGGGTCACGCCCTTCTCGGCAGCCAGTTCACCGAGCACAATGACCAGATTTTCATTGGCTTCAATGGCCTCGACGGCAAAACGCGGCACTTTGCTGCGGAAATCATCTGCGCCAAAGGTGGTACCCGATTTGATGGCGCCGGTCAGGAAGCCCTTGCCCAACGGGCTGAACGGTACAAAACCAATGCCTAACTCTTCCAGTACCGACAGAATGTCCTGCTCAGGCTCACGCCACCACATGGAATATTCACTCTGCAATGCGGCGACGGGCTGCACGGCATGTGCCCGACGGAGTGTTTGCACCCCCGCTTCGGACAGACCGAAGTGTTTCACTTTTCCTTCCGCAATCAGGTCTTTGACCACGCCCGCGACGTCTTCAATCGGCACGTCCGGATCAACGCGGTGCTGATACAGCAAATCAATGACATCGGTTTTGAGGCGGCGCAGTGAGCCTTCTACCGCCTGGCGGATATGCTCCGGGCGGCTGTTCAAAATCTGCTGCTTGTTGTCAGCCCCGAAGGTAAAACCAAATTTGGTGGCGATAACCACCCGGTCGCGGAACGGTTTTAATGCTTCGCCGACCACCTCTTCGTTGAGATACGGGCCGTACACTTCGGCGGTATCGAAGAAGGTAACCCCGCGTTCGACGGCGTTGCGGATAAGTTCAATAGCCTGACGAGTGTCCGTTGCTGGACCATAACCATGGCTGAGGCCCATGCAGCCCAGACCCAGCGCCGAGACTTGCAGTCCAGATTTACCGAGATAACGTTTTTGCATTAACAATTCCTCATTACACGTCGAGTTTACGACCGGTCAGCCACTGCACCATCGCCGGATCGCGATGGGAGAAGAATGCACTGGTTGCGCTGTCGAGCGCGGTGATTTGCAGCATTTCTTCCTGGCTGAGTTCGAAGTCGAGGATAGTGATGTTCTCTTCCATTCGCGCTTTACGCACCGTTTTTGCCAGCGAGACAATGCCGCGCTGGAAGATCCAACGCAGGACAACCTGGCCCACACTTTTGCCGTATTTCGCGCCGATGGCGGTTAATACCGGATGCTGGAACAGGCCATTTCTTCCTTCGGCAAACGGCGCCCATGCTTCAGGCTGGATCCCGTGGGTTTGCATCCACGGCACCGCGTGCAGCTGCTGGTTGAAGGGGTTCACTTCAATCTGGTTAACTGCCGGAACCACTTTATTAAATGCGGTGAGGTCGGCGAGGCGATCCGGATGGAAATTGCTCACGCCAATGGCGCGGATTTTACCGGCCTGATGCAGCTCTTCCATCGCACGCCATGCGCCGTGCACGTCGCCATAAGGCTGGTGGATCAGATACAGATCGACGTAATCCAGCTGCAGGCGGTTCAGCGAGCGTTCGAACTGCGCTTTAGCGCCTTCGTAATGCGTGTCCTGCAGCCACAATTTGGTGGTGATAAAGAGTTCATCGCGCGCGATACCGCTCTGTTTCAGAGCATTACCGACCTGAGTTTCATTCTGATAGGAGGCGGCGGTATCAATCAGGCGATAGCCGGTTTCGATGGCATCAATGACGGCACGCTCGCACTCGGCGGCATCCGTCATCTGAAATACACCAAAGCCCAGCAGGGGCATTTCAATGCCGTTATTCAGTTTTACAGATTGCATAACGTTATCCTTCGCGGTTGTGTCGGCAAAGAATAGCGCAGGGTGATTTATTTGATTAGAGGGTGCAATCCGCTAGGGTTAATGAAAACTGTTCATTAATGTGGGCTCAGCTCAATAACCCGGCGCCGACGTTAACCGACAGTCCCAAAATCGCCAGATTAAAGACAAATGAGATGACGGACTGCAGGAGTGTAATCTGGCGCATCTCGGTGGTGCCGGTCGCCACATCCGCGGTTTGTGACGCCACGGCAATCGTAAACGCAAAGTAGAGAAAATCCCAGTAACCGGGATCTTCGGGCTTTTCCGGGAAGATCATCGGCGAAACGTCTTTGCTGCGATGCAGGTAATGATGGTGCGCATAATGCATTGCGAAGGAGCTTGGCAGCAATGCCCAGGAGACAACCAACGTCGTGGCTGTCAGGGCAACATGAAGGAGCCGCGGCATGCCGGAAAGTGAGTGTAAGGAAGACAGTTCGCTCAGGATCGCCACAATGCTGGCCATACACGCGACGATAACCATGCCCAACACCAGCCCCGCGCTTTGATCCTGAATTTTGGCGATACGCGGAATATCTTTCACGTCTGTACGTAGCATGCGAAACCAGATGATAATCAGATACAGCCAGGCCAGAACATTCCAGCCGATCAACATGCGTTGCAGCGTACCTAACGTTGCGGGAAGGGCGAAATAACAGATAACGCCTGCGGCAATTGAAATCAGCAACCGCAGTCGCGTGAACAGGTGAGTCCTTATCGAAAAACCCATAAAGTTGATGTTCTACAAGTGATTGATACGGTTAACTGTAGACGACGGTGCGGGGCAGGGCCCTGGAATAGCAGGAATTTAAGAGCGGTTACAATCCAATGTTCAGCGTCACTGACGCGGGTTCAACACCCGCTGCGCAGCCGCCAGATCCGCCAGCGTATCGATGTCATGCACAATCCCTCCATCCTGTAAGGCCAGCTCCAGAACCTGATGTTGAAGCCGGGCGCGATGCACAATCTCTTTGGCACCTGTATCCCCCGCCAGAGCCGTTAGAAGGGGCTGAAAGTCACGGCTGAACGCCACCGGATGCCCTTGCTGCTGTCGAAAATGCGGCACGACAACCGGCTTTTCGCCTAGCCCTTCGGCGACACGGCGCAAAGAATCGGGCTGAATCAGCGGTAAATCGCCGGGCAGAATCAGCCAGCCTGCGGCGTGTGGGGTGGCGCATACGCCTGACGCAATGGATTCGCCCATGCCGCGCGTGCCGCCTTCCGGCCTGACCAGATGCCACGCAAGGTCCGCGTCTTTGACCGCTTGAATCACATGCGTTAACACCGAATGGCCTTGCAGAAGCGCATCGAGTTTATGCGTCGTGGCGCCGCTCGCCCGGAACCGTTCGCCGCGTCCGGCGGCCAGAATGATCACCACGAGGGAGGGCATTACGGTTCCCCGGTTTGCAGGCGGGCCGCCGCTACGTCTGCCAGAACCGACAGCGCCAGCGATCGTGCATCGCGGGCTTTGGGAAAGATGCCGATTGGGGCTTTGATCCGCGCGATATCACTTTCGCTCCAGCCCCGTTCCCTTAGCGATTGGCTGCGCTGCCCATGCGTCCGATGACTGCCCATTGCGCCGATATAAAATGGCCTGCTGCGAAGGGCGGCCTGTAAAACGGGCAACTCGCGGTGCAGGTCATGCCACAGAAGCAGCACCGCGGTGTCGGCATCGATCATTCTGTCGCGATCCGTATCGAAATCGGTACAGGTGTGGACATCGTAACCGACGGCCTGCGCCAGCGTGGCGGTCATGTGCGCCTCGATGGATCGACCCAATACCATCACCCGCACGACGGGACGGTACACGGTATCGAAGGCGTGATCATGCCAGCCCGTTTTGGACGGTGAGGTGATACTTTGCAGCGTCTGTGACTGAGGCGAATAACGCAGCCCGGCGGGTTGACGTTGTTCCAGCTGGTTGAGCACCGCCAGCAACGGTTGCGCAGCATGCAGCCGATGGATGCTGAGCGTGATACCGCCGCCGCACGGCAGAACGATATCGAAATAAGGCGATCCTTCGCCGTAGCGTACTTCGCGGTCCTGGCCCGACGCGATGACCGCCATCGCCTCGTGCGCCGCTGCTGCCTCCACGCAGCCGCCGGACACAAAGCCGCAGTATAAGCCGTCTTCGCGCACCGCCATCTGCGCACCCAGGGAGCGTGATGCCCCGCCACGGATCGCCACCAGCGTGACCAACGCCGCACCCATCCCTGCGGTTAATGCCTCAAGCGCAAAGCGTAAAATTTCCCGGCTGTCATCGGTCAGATACGCCTGCTCAGGCGTGATCAGGGCCGTGTCAGCCGGGGAGATACATATCGCGTTCTGTCCCATCGCGTCTCCTTACACCACGTCCGGCAGGGCGTTGAGATATTTATCCAGCGTGACCGGATAATCGCGCACCCGCACGCCGGTGGCGTTATACACCGCGTTGGCGATTGCCGCACTGACCCCACACAGCCCCAGTTCCCCGACCCCTTTGGCTTTCATCGGCGATGAAATCGGATCGGTATCCTCAAGGAAAATCACGTCCTGCTGCGGCACGTCGGCGTGAACCGGCACTTCATAGCCCGCCATATCGTGATTAACGAAATACCCCAGCCGTGTATCGACCGCCAACTCTTCCATCAACGCTCCACCGAGACCCATGGTCATCGCGCCTATCACCTGACTGCGCGCGGTTTTCGGATTAAGAATGCGTCCGGCCGCGCAGACCGCCAGCATTCGCCGGACCCGGACTTCTCCGGTTGCGGAATCCACGCCTACCTCGACAAAATGCCCGGCAAACGTCGACTGCTGATACTGCTTGTCGAGGGAGCCAAATTCGATGGTGTCTTCGGCGGTTAATGTCCCGCCTGACACCGCCTCGCTGAGTTTGATATGCCTGTCACCCGCGATGATTTCTTCATTGGCGAAATGCGCCTGGGCTGCATCAACGCCCAGTTTGTTGGCGATGGCTTCGCGCAGTTTCACGCAGGCGGCATACACGCCCGCCGTCGACGTGTTAGCACCCCATTGGCCACCGGAACCGGCGGAGATGGGAAAGCGGGAATCGCCCAGCCGGACGTCAATTTTTGCCATCGGCACGCCGAGCATTTCTGCTGCCGTCTGGGCGATGATGGTGTAGCTGCCGGTGCCGATGTCGGTCATGTCCGTTTCAACCGTCACGTTGCCGTTGCCATCCAGATGCACGCGCGCCCCGGATTTTGTCAGAAGATTGTTGCGAAAACCCGCCGCCACGCCCATGCCGACAAGCCAGCGTCCGTCGCGGACCTGAGCGGGCGTCGCATTACGCTGTTTCCAGCCGAAGTGTTCCGCGCCGGTGCGCAGACACTCCACCAGCTGGCGGCGCGAGAAACGACGCTCAGGATTAGCAGGGTCGACCTGGGTGTCATTCAGAATGCGGAACTCAACCGGGTCGATGCCCGCTTTTTCGGCCAGCTCGTCGATTGCGATTTCCAGCGCCATCAGCCCCGGCGCTTCACCGGGCGCGCGCATGGCATTGCCTTCCGGCAGATTAAGTTTTGCCAGTCGTAAAGCCGTGTGGCGATTCGCCCCGGCGTAGAGCAGTTCGGTCTGCTGAACGGCGGTTTCGGGCGCGCCGCCGGAAAGATTCCCGGAGCAGCTTTCATGGGCAATGGCGGTGATTTTGCCGTCGCTGTCGCAGCCAATCTGAATATGCTGAATGGTCGCCGGGCGGTGCGTTGTATTGTTGGGAATGACCGGTCTCGGCAGCATGACTTTCACCGGGCGTTTTATCGCCCGAGCGCCAAGCGCCGCCAGCAGGGCATCACTTCGTAAAAATAGCTTCCCGCCAAATCCACCGCCGATATACGGGGAGATTATCCGCACGTTCTCCATCGGGAGCTTCAGGGTTTCCGCCAGATCGGTGTGACACCAGTTGATCATCTGATTTGAGGTCCAGACGGTCAGCTTTTCGCCCTCCCAGATCGCCATTGAAGCATGCGGCTCCATCGCCATATGGCTCTGATCGGGCGTAGTGTAAGTGGCATCCAGTTTTACCGCCGCCGTTGACCAGGCGGCTTCAAAATCGCCGACGTTTTTGTCCTCTTCGCCTTCCGGCGCGGTCGCGGCGGGTTTTTCGTCCGCTAACGAATAGGCCCCGGCATCCCGGCGATATTCTACCTTCACCAGCGCCGCCGCCGCGCGTGCCTGCTCAAACGTCTCGGCGACCACCAGCGCCACCGCCTGATGATAGTGTTCAATCACTGGGCCGCCGAGCAGCATGGCGGTGTTTTTACTCCCTTTGCTGAGCGCTCCGGCGTTGCCAGCGGTGACCACGGTCAGGACGCCGGGCGCGGTTTTCGCCGCCTCGATGTCCATGTCGGTGATTCGCCCTTTGGCAATCGCCGCGCCGACGACATAGCCATACGCGACGTTATCGGCGACGTCATGCCATTCATAGGCGTAGTGGGCGCTGCCGGTGGTTTTCAGCGGGCCATCAATGCGGTCGTGGGGCTGACCGACAACGGTAAGATTATCAATCGGGTTTTGGCCTGCGGGTTTTTCAAATTTCATGTCCGGCCCTCGCTTCGGTCAGCGCGGAGGCGAGCGTGCGCTTCGCCAGCGTCAGCTTAAATGCATTTTCAGGCGTGGGGTGCGCGTGGCTAAAAAGCTGGTCATACACCGCTTGCGCCCCATGCGGGATTTGCGCGTCCGCTTCAGCCTGCCGCCAGGGTTTATGCGCCACGCCGCCTAACGCTACGCGCCCACTGCCATCGGGCAGCATCACGGCGGCCACCGACACCAGCGCAAACGCGTATGAGGCGCGGTCACGCACTTTACGGTAGATATGTCTGCCGCCAAGTGGCGCGGGCAGCGTCACCGCGAGGATCAGTTCCCCCGGTGTCAGGACGGTTTCACGATGCGGGGTGTTGCCCGGCGCGCGATAAAAATCGGCGATTGGGATCTGGCGTTGCTTTCCGTCCGGATCGACGGTCTCTACTACCGCGTCCAGTACGCGCATCGCCACCGCCATATCGCTGGGATGCGTGGCAATACAGGCTTCACTGCCACCGACTACCGCGTGCTGGCGGCTGAAACCTTCAAGCGCCGCACATCCGCTACCGGGTAAGCGTTTGTTGCAGGGCTGGTTGGTATCGTAGAAATAAGGGCAGCGGGTGCGTTGCAATAGATTGCCCGCCGTGGTGGCTTGATTGCGAAGTTGACCGGATGCTCCCGCCAGTAACGCTCTGGCCAGCACCGCGTAATCACGACGTATGCGTGGGTCGGCGGCTAAATCGGTGTTACGCACCAGCGCGCCGATGCGCAATCCGCCGCCGTCGGTGGTCTCGATATGATTCAGGGCCAGGCCGTTGACGTCGATAAGATGCACCGGCGTCTCAATCTCAAGCTTCATTAAATCCAGCAGATTGGTTCCGCCTGCGATAAATTTCGCCCCGGCCGAACGTCGGGCGCTGGCCGCCGCCTCGGCGGGTGTTTTCACGCGTTCATAGGTGAAAGCTTTCATGATTTCAGCTCCCCGGCGGCGTCTTTGATGGCGGCAAGAATGTTGGAGTAGGCTCCGCAGCGGCAGATATTACCGCTCATGCGTTCGCGAATTTCCTCATCCGACATTTCAGGTGAGGAAACCAAATCCAGTGTGACGTGGCTCGGGATCCCCGCTTCTAGCTCTTTCAGTACCGCCACCGACGAGCAGATTTGCCCCGGCGTGCAGTAACCGCACTGGTAGCCGTCGTGTTTGATAAATGCCGCCTGCATCGGGTGCAGGTTGTCAGGCGTGCCAAGACCCTCAATGGTGGTTATCTCTGCATCCTGATGCATCACCGCCAGTGTCAGGCAGGCGTTGAGTCTACGGCCATCGACCAGCACGGTACACGCGCCACACTGTCCGTGGTCGCAGCCCTTTTTGGTCCCGGTGAGGTGCAGGTTTTCGCGCAGCGCATCCAACAGGGTGGTGCGCGTATCAACGTCAAGCTGGTGGCGTTTGCCGTTCACGTTCAGGGTGAGGGGCAGGATTTCAGGCGCAGGGGTAACTGCGCGCATGGGCTGTGCCAGGGACGTGCCGGGCGGTACGGCCGCCGTGGCTGCAGTGGCCGCGCCAACTTTTAAAAGCGTCCGGCGCGACAGGCTAAAATCAGGATGTTGAGATTGTCCCGGATGATTATTTTCGGGGATCTCGCCTTGGTTGCTCATGCCAGGCCTCCGGTATTCACAATGCGTGGATGTAAAATCAGATGTGAACTGCTCTGTCTTTTTTTTGAACATTAAGCATAGACGGGAGTGGACGCAGGATTATTCTTAAATCGTGAATGCCGTCATGAGGAAAATGCATCAATACCGGGAAGAGAAGGTGCGGTGAAGCGCCCGGTGGCTTATTTTTTTCGCATGGTCGTTAGGGCCATGACAGCACTGGCAAGGGTAAAGACGGCCATAATCCAGGCCATGGTCCACGGCGTACCGTCGCGCATAAACGCCAGCAGCAATGAGGAAATAATGCCGCTGCCGTACTGCAACGAGCCCATTAAGGCGGAGGCCGATCCGGTGGCATCGGGAACGGCATCCAGCGCGCAGGCGGTCGGCGCACTGGAAGCCGAAAGCGATCGTGCCTGGGAATCAATCATATTTATCCGTCTGGATGAGGAAGGGGTCGGGACGTATGTTAACGGGTTTGGTCGATGAGATAATCGCAGGTAAAAGGATTGCCTTAATGAATCACATTCATCATTGCTGGGTTTCAGTAAACCGCGGCCGTCGATCAAAGAATATTGAGGAAATCGCCGAAAAATCGCGCACGAAACTGTCCGGATCCCCCTAAGCTGCGATAGACTAAGCGTAATTCGCTGCTCTTTACTGACTTTTATGGCCTGATTGCGTAATGATAAAGCTTAAAAAAGCCACATCGCCTTCCAATGTTTTGCGTTATCTGTGGGGCTCGGCCATTGCCAGCATCGTCCTCACGTCAATCTTGTCCTGGTGGCTGCTTTCCGTTTCCTGGAACGTATGGCACAGCGCCCGTAATGACCTTATTCAGTTCGATGATTTCTACCATGTTTTGCAGGTATCCAACGATTTGGCGAGCGAGCGTGCTTATGCTAATGAACTGGTGCTCAGCCCGATGGCGCGAAAAGCGCAGGCCTGGAAATCCCTTGATGACAGTCGTCGGGTAACCGATCGCAATCTGGCGCGGATCCCTAAAAATCTTCTTTCCCCGTCGCTGATGAAGGCGACCGTCGAACAGCTCAAACATTCCCGTGTGCGCGTCGATACTTACCGAAATCAACTCCTGAGCGACCCGAAGGAAGCGCAACGTGCAATCGGCGCGATGGTCGAAGCCACGGATTTTTATCATACCGCGCTGTTCCAACATACCTCTTCGTTTCTGCTGCTTGAACCCAATGCGTTAGGGCCTATTTTGCGGGCGCAGGCACTGGGTGAGCTGCGCGATGTGACTGGCCGCTTAGGCTCGCAGGTGCTTATCCCGCTCGCCACCCAAACGCCTGTTCCATTAGAGAATATGGTCGCGCTCAGCCGCGGCATGGAGCGAATCGACTTGCTGTGGTGGCTTTTGCGCACCAAGGGCGAAGAAGCAAACTATCTGCCCGGTTTTTCTCAGCGACTGGATACTATGCGTCAGCAGTTTGAAACGCAGGGTATTGCCATGCTCAATACAATCCGGGCTAACAGCGTGAATGGCCAGCCTTACGGTGTGGATGCCGAAAGTTTCGCGGTGCGCTATCACCAGAGCCTGATTGCGTTTGATGAGTTGCTGAACACCTATCTGACCGGGGTGAATAAGCATTACTTGAATGCCGAAAATCAGGCGCTTTTACGCCTGCTCCTGATTGTCATTATCCTGGTTATGCTCTGCGCGCTGACGGCGGGGCTAATTTTGTATATCCGCTCTCGCGTGCTACGGCCCATTTTGCGCCTCAACCAGATAGCCACCGGGATCATTGCCGGGAAACATCAAGACACGCTGATGGGCGAGAGCACCGCCGAGGAGGTACAAGAGCTGTTTTCCTCCCTTGGCACACTGGGCGACCAGCTACGCGAACAGACCATCCTGAGCAAGCGCTTACAGCGCCAGTCGCAGGAAGACCCGCTGACACACCTGTTTAACCGTCGGGCGTTCGACGAGTTGGCGGGGAATCTTCTGGCTCAGGCCACGCGTGAGCAACCGGCGTGGCTCATCATGCTGGATGTCGATCACTTCAAGTTGATTAATGACACGTGGGGGCACCCAACCGGCGACAAAGTGCTGGTGGCTCTGGCGACAACACTGATGAAATTTGGCCGTCTGGGGGATGTTATTGGGCGTCTGGGTGGGGAGGAATTTGCAGTGGTGTTCCGCACGCCTGGCCATGAAGATGTGACGGGTTACACGACGCGTATTCAGAATGAAATTCGTCAACTGCGCTTTCAAGGCCCGAAAGGGGAACCCTTCTCAATAACGGTTAGTTTTGGCGTGGCCTCAGGTTGGCAGCGAGAGTTAGGCGAGGTGATAGCGGAAGCTGATGCGGCGCTTTACGAAGCGAAAAAAACCGGCCGTGACAAAATTTGTGGGCTGCCCGATCGCGGCTAAAAATCCCCTCCCGGGCGGGAGGGGATAGCATTTAGTGGTCGAGATAGACGAAACTTTCCCAACTCGACATACGAATCAAAATCTTACGAATCAACCCGAAGTCTTTGAAATGGTTTGAGTAAACCGCGATTTCAACTTGAGCACCCTGCGGCAGATGGTAGTCTTTCAGTCGTGGATCGGTGGCTTTTACTTTCACCAGTACGCGTCCCTGATTAGTGACATCCGCCGTAGTCAGCAGCTTGCCCTGTCCCTGGAACTGGCTTTCGCCAATCGCCGGTAACACTTCAACCACTTCCCCGCTAAACACCGTGCCCGGAATCGACGGGAACAGCAGCTCAGCTTTGTAGCCGGCCTGCAGTCGTTGAGCTGCGTTCTGGCGGAAGGCCGCTACATAAGTATCTTTTAAATCGGCTTCAAGCGGAATAAAGGTCATGACCGGTGCCAGGCCGAGTGCGGTAGACATCGTGCCGGTACGCAGACCCACGGTACTGACGTAGCCCGCAGAAGGCGCGCGCACCACGGTATTTTCCAGTTTGAATTCTGCTTTCTTGAGTTGGGCTAACAGCGACGCGACTTTGGTGTTCTGCCCATGAATCACGGAGTTGAGATTGTTTTTAGCCTGTTCAACCTGCGCCTTGGCAGCAACAACAGCGGCCTCGGTGGCTTTATATGTCTGGCGACGGGTGTCGACCATCTGATCGGAAAACGCACCCTTTGCGTGGCCTTCGCTGTAGCGGGAATATTCGCGCTGGGCTTTATCGCGGTCGGCGATGGCTTTGTTGAGATCGGCCTGCGCCTGGTCTAGTCCGGAATCCAGAGACAATGCATTCTGGCTGGCCTCTTTCACTTGCGCGCGCAGGTCATCCACTTTGGCCTGAAAAATAGTGGGGTCGATGCGAAAGAGTACATCACCTTCTTTCAACAGCGTGTTCGGTTTGACCGGGACGTCAATTACCCTACCGCGAACCTGAGAGACAATCGGTACCGTGCGGTACGCCTGTTTGCCCATATCGCTGAAGGGGAAGTTGTAGTTCATCAATAGAATGATGATGGTAATAAAAATCACGCCGCCGAGAACAGCCGTTGGCACCGTCCATTTATTTAAAGGAATGTGGAAAACCTTAAATATAATAACGCACAGCGCAGCGTAGGTAAGCAGCAATAACGTTTCCATTATTATTTTTTCTCCTCAGATTTGGCCGGAGCGGAAGTTTGCTTTAATTCATTTACCTGATTTTTAAGCTGATCTATTTGAATAAGCATATGATTCATCTGAGCATGCAGGTTTTGCTGATCTTCACTGTTGCTGTTCATGCCCCAGCCCCGGTCTTCACGCCACAGCGTGGCCCAGATCCACAGGAATGGCCACAGTACGTGTAGGGTAAATAAACTGACCCAGCCCGCATAGTGAATGGCATCCTGATGAGGATGGTTACGTTCTTTAGCGATTTCATACGGAATATCATGAATAACAATGATTCCGTAAAATAATATTATAATTACCGCAGTCAGTATTGCTAATGCAACATAGTCCAGGGTCATGATTAAAAACTCCAGGAAGAAAAATGGCCGATACGCGATTTAAAAAAGGCAATAATATCCTTCAGCGTACAGAAAACCATGATTCAATAAATTGCACAAACTCCCGGGCGTTTAAAAATAAATTTAAACAATTGCAAAAGGGATTTTATTCAAATTTAAATTATCGAAGGAAATAAAACCCCTTTCACTGAGTGGGCGTTGAGGAAGGGGAGTAGAGAAGTACAGCGTGCTACGGCTATATTGAGCAATCTGCACGATGACAGAAGGCAGTAAGGTTTTTGTCTGCTTCACTGAGATGAAAGGATGATTTTGCCTAAGCGGATCAGGCTTTTTGCTGACGGCGGCGTGGGCCTTTTGCGGGCATGCTTCAAGAAAGCCCCGCAGGAGAACATCATGGCCTGGCGACCGTTTCTTTTTCTGATATCCACGCCGTATCCGCAGCTTTCACGCCGTCGCGGGAAACTGACACTGGTGCGATGAACGCGACGTTTTACGACTAAGCTTTGCCACTTTTTTTCTAAAAACAGATTGGCATTAGCCAGAATTTTTAATTCCTTTATCAATTCCCTGCTGCCGGAAATACTGCGCCCATGACAACAAGGGGAGCAGACATCATGGCACGCGCATCGCATCTTTCATTATTGGCCGCATTGGCCTTCCTCACTTTTCAGGCGCAGGCGGTAAATGTCACCGTCGCGTATCAGACATCCGCTGAACCGGCCAAAGTTGCCCAAGCGGACAACACCTTTGCAAAAGAGAGCGGGGCGACCGTCGACTGGCGGAAGTTCGACAGCGGGGCGAGTGTCGTTCGCGCCCTGGCCTCCGGCGATGTACAGATTGGCAATATCGGCTCCAGCCCGTTGGCCGTCGCCGCCAGCCAGCAGGTGCCGATTGAAGTATTCCTTCTCGCCTCGCAGCTCGGCAATTCTGAAGCGCTGGTGGTGAAAAAAGGTATCAGCAAACCGCAAGATCTGATCGGCAAACGCATCGCCGTACCGTTTATCTCAACCACTCACTACAGCCTGCTGGCTGCGCTGAAACACTGGGGCATCAAACCGAATCAGGTACAGATTGTGAACCTGCAGCCACCGGCGATTGTCGCCGCCTGGCAGCGCGGGGATATTGACGGGGCCTATGTTTGGGCGCCTGCGGTAAACGCGCTGGAAAAAGATGGCACGGTGCTGACGGATTCTTCACAAGTGGGCCAGTGGGGCTCGCCAACGCTGGATGTGTGGGTGGTGCGTAAGGATTTCGCCGAGCAGCATCCTGAGGTGGTGAAAGCCTTTGCCCGCAGTGCCATTGCGGCCCAGAAGCAATATATCGATAACCCTGAAGGCTGGCTCAAACAGCCGGACAATCTCAATAAGCTGGCGAAGTTGAGCGGCGTACCGGAAGCGGACGTACCGGGACTGGTGAAAGGCAATACCTATCTGACCTCTCCCCAGCAGGCGCAGCAGCTTAACGGCCCGGTTAACAAAGCGATTGTCGACACCGCCCAGTTCCTGAAAGCGCAGGGCAAAGTGCCTGCCGTTGCCGCGGATTACAGCCAGTACGTGACCGATAAATTTGTGAAATAACGGAGGTCACCATGCTGCAACTCTCCCATCTCAGTGCGAACTACGGCGGAAAACCGGTACTCGATGACATTTCTCTGAGCGTCGATCGCGGTGAACTGCTGGTGGTGCTCGGCCCGTCGGGCAGTGGCAAGACCACGCTGCTGAATCTGGTGGCCGGTTTCCTGCCGTATCAGTCGGGCAGCATCACCCTGAACGGCGTGCCGGTCAGCGGACCGGGGGCTGAGCGTGGCGTGGTGTTCCAGAACGAAGGCTTGCTGCCGTGGCGAAACGTGCAGGATAACGTGGCCTTCGGCCTGCAGCTGACAGGAATGTCCAAACCAGACCGGCATGACGTTGCCCGCCAGTTGTTGAAAAAAGTCGGGCTGGAAGGCGCAGAAAAACGGTTTATCTGGCAGCTTTCCGGCGGTCAGCGTCAGCGAGTGGGGATTGCCCGAGCGCTGGCGGCAGACCCGCAGTTGCTGCTGCTCGATGAGCCATTCGGGGCACTGGATGCGTTTACCCGCGAACAGATGCAGACCTTGCTGCTGCGCCTGTGGCATGAAACCGGCAAACAGGTGCTGCTGATTACCCATGACATTGAAGAAGCGGTGTTTATGGCGACGGATCTGGTACTGCTGTCAGCCGGGCCGGGCAGGGTGACAGAGCGACTGTCGCTCGATTTCGCTCGCCGGTTTGTCGCCGGGGAAACCTGCCGCAGCATTAAATCCAGCCCGGAATTTATCGAACGGCGCGAATACGTGCTGGGCCGAGTATTTGAACATCGGGAGGCATTCTCATGAGTGTTGTGGCGAACGATAAACCGCGCCGCCTGGCGCTGAACTGGCGCTGGCCATTGTCACGTCAGCTGACGTTGAGCCTGTCGACGTTGGCGATTTTACTGGCGCTGTGGTGGGCAGTCACGGCGTTACAGCTGATCGCCCCGCTGTTTCTGCCAGCGCCGGGGCAGGTACTGCAAAAACTGATTTCTGTCGCCGGGCCGCAGGGCTTTATGGATGCCACGCTGTGGCAGCATCTGGCGGCGAGCCTGACGCGAATTCTGATTGCGCTGCTGGCGGCGGCGATTATCGGCATTCCGGTCGGCATCGCGATGGGCCTGAGCCCAACGGTGCGCGGTATCCTCGACCCGTTGATTGAGCTGTATCGCCCGATCCCACCGCTGGCCTATTTGCCGCTGATGGTTATCTGGTTTGGCATCGGCGAGACATCAAAGATTCTGCTTATTTATCTGGCGATTTTCGCCCCGGTGGCGATGTCGGCGATGGCTGGCGTGAAAAGTGCGCAGCAGGTGCGGCTGAGAGCAGCGCAGTCGCTGGGTGCCAGTCGGGCGCAGATTTTGTGGTTCGTGATTTTGCCCGGCGCGCTGCCGGAGATCCTGACCGGGCTGCGCATTGGGCTTGGCGTGGGCTGGTCGACGCTGGTGGCGGCTGAACTCATCGCCGCCACGCGAGGTTTAGGGTTTATGGTGCAGTCCGCCGGGGAGTTTCTGGCCACCGATGTGGTGCTGGCCGGGATCGCGGTGATTGCCGTTATCGCTTTCGTTTTAGAGCTGGGTCTGCGCGCGCTACAACGCCGCCTGACGCCGTGGCATGGAGAAATGGCATGAGTGAACGTCTGAGCATTCGCCCGTTGGGGCCGTACATTGGCGCGCAGGTTTCGGGGCTGGATTTGACCCGTCCGCTGAGCGATAACCAGTTTGAGCAGCTGTATCATGCGTTACTGCGTCATCAGGTGATTTTCCTGCGCGAGCAGCCAGTCACGCCGCAGCAGCAGCGCAGCCTGGCGCACCGTTTTGGCGATCTGCACATCCACCCGGTGTATCCGCATGCCGAGGGCGTGGAGGAGATTATTGTTCTCGATACACATAACGATAATCCACCGGATAACGATAACTGGCACACCGACGTGACCTTTATCGAGACGCCGCCCGCTGGGGCCATTCTGGCGGCGAAACAATTGCCGGAAACCGGCGGTGATACTCTGTGGACCAGCGGAATTGCGGCTTACGAGGCGTTGTCGACGCCCTTTAAAACGCTGCTGAATGGTTTACAGGCGGAGCATGACTTCCGTAAATCCTTCCCGGAGTGGAAGCATCTTAAAACCGAAGCCGATCATCAGCGCTGGTTGAGCGCAGTGGCAAAAAATCCGCCGTTACTGCATCCGGTAGTGCGCACGCATCCGGTGACCGGCAAGCAGGCGCTGTTCGTGAATGAAGGTTTCACCACGCGCATTGTGGATGTCAGCGAGAAAGAAAGTGAAGCGCTGCTGGGCTTTTTGTTTGCTCACGTGACCAAGCCTGAGTTTCAGGTGCGCTGGCGCTGGCAAGAGGGGGATGTGGCGCTCTGGGATAATCGGGTGACGCAGCATTACGCCAACGCTGACTATTTGCCGCAGCGACGCATCATGCACCGCGCGACCATTCTGGGTGATAAGCCGTTTTATCGGGCGGATGAGAGACGGCCTGGCCAACCCTAAATGCCCGGCGAAAGAAAAGGGGAGCGTAATGCTCCCCTTTTCACGTTAACGCAGGATTTTTTTCTCGGCTAAATCGAGTGCGAAATAGCTGAAGATAAGGTCTGCGCCTGCACGCTTGATGGCGCCAAGGCTTTCCAGGACCACTTTTTCTTCATCAATAGCACCTGCCTGAGCGGCAAACTTGATCATCGCGTATTCGCCGCTGACCTGGTATGCGCCAATTGGCAGCTCTGTGCGTTCACGGATATCACGGATAATATCCAGGTAGGCACCGGCAGGTTTCACCATCAGGCAATCTGCGCCCTGGGCTTCATCGAGCAGCGATTCGCGAATCGCTTCGCGGCGGTTCAGCGGGTTCATCTGATAGGTTTTGCGGTCGCCTTTCAGCGCGGTTCCGGCGGCTTCACGAAACGGTCCGTAGAACGACGAGGCAAACTTAGTGGAATAAGACATGATCGGGGTATCGGTGAATCCGGCGGCGTCCAGCGCCTGACGAATGGCCTGAACCTGACCGTCCATTGCCGCTGACGGCGCAATGAAATCAGCACCCGCCGCCGCCGCAACCACGGCTTGCTTACCGAGATTTGCCAGGGTTTGGTCATTATCGACACCGTGATCGCACAACACGCCGCAGTGGCCGTGAGAGGTGTATTCACAGAAACAGGTGTCCGACATCACAATCATTTCTGGCACGGTCTGTTTGCAAATGCGTGACATGCGCGCCACCAGGCCATCTTCTTTCCACGCATCGCTGCCGGTCGCATCGGTGTGGTGAGAGATACCAAAGGTCATCACGGAGCGGATACCGGCGTTGGCAATGCGTTCAATCTCGCGGGCAAGGTGCTTTTCCGGAATACGCATGACGCCAGGCATCGCTTCGATGGCCTTATAATCGTCAATTTCTTCTTCAACAAAGATAGGCAGCACCAGATCGTTAAGGGTCAGTGATGTCTCTTCAAACATGGCGCGAAGCGCAGCGGATTTGCGCAGGCGGCGAGGGCGAGTGATCAAATCTGTCATGATA